>JABUBQ010000206.1_pt1 | contig 10197 bp, 7 predicted proteins | sample 7240351 | NCBI WGS metagenome assembly JABUBQ01 (sample SAMN07256348, study PRJNA390944) | subsurface metagenome | isolation source: Methane hydrate marine sediment | place: Pacific Ocean: Eastern North Pacific, ODP site 1244 | collected 2002 | reverse complement strand
ATGGGGGATGGTGTAGGGCAGGTAAAGGAAGAAAGGCCGATCTTGATTTTCGCTGATGAATTTGAGGGCCTCTGCGGCGAATAGATTTTCTGAAACTCATAGGGACTGGCGCAGCTGCCGCCACCCTGCCTGGATTGGCCTGTGGACCCCGCATAGGCAGCGGACACCGGCCCAATATCATCTTCATCATGGCCGACGATCTGGGCTATGGCGATCTGGGATGCTACGGCCAGCAGGAGATTCTCACCCCCAATCTGGATCGCATGGCCGCCGAGGGGATGCGTTTCAGCGACTGTTATGCCGGAAGTCCGGTTTGCGCACCCTCCCGGAGTTGTCTTATGACGGGCACGCATACCGGCCACACACCGGTCAGGGGGAACGCCAGTCGCGCCACGGGAAACAGGGTACCCCTCAAACCTGAGGACCTTACCGTCGCAGAAGTGCTGAAAACGGCGGGTTACACGACAGGAATGATCGGCAAATGGGGCCTGGGCGAACCGGAGACTACCGGCCTTCCCAACCGCCAGGGATTTGACTATTGGTTCGGGTATCTGAACCAGCACCGGGCGCACAACTATTACCCCAACTATCTCTGGCGCAATGAGGAGCAGGTGTTTCTGGAGGGAAATGTAGTGGAAAAAAACGTAGCCCTGAAGCGAGCCCATTACTCTCACGATCTATTCGCCGAAGAGGCCCTCAAATTCATCAGCGAAAATCAAGATCGGCCTTTCTTCCTTTACCTGCCCTACACCATCCCCCATGCCAACAATCAGGCCGGCGACGAAGGCATGGAAGTACCCAGCGATGCGCCCTACTCCGACAAGCCTTGGCCACAGCCCCAGAAGAACATGGCGGCCATGATCACCAGGCTGGACAAGGATGTGGGCCGTCTGTTTGACCGGCTGAAGGCCCTTGGCATTGACGAGGAGACTGTGGTGTTCTTCACCAGTGACAACGGGCCCCATCGCGAGGGTGGCAATGATCCCGATTTCTTCGATAGCAACGGCCCATTGCGGGGGATCAAGCGCGACCTTTATGAAGGGGGCATCCGGGTACCCATGATCGTCCGGTGGCCGGGGAGGATCAAGGCAGGGTCAGTGAGCGATTTGCCCTGGGCTTTCTGGGATTTCCTGCCCACCGCCGCGGACCTGGCAGGAAGGGCCGTAGGGAAGGATATCGATGGGATATCCATCGTTCCCACCCTGTTGGGGCGTAAACAGGATGAACACGATTACCTCTATTGGGAATTCTATGAAAGCGGGGGATTCAACCAGGCGGTCAGGATGGGTTCCTGGAAAGGGATTCGGCCCGGCCCTGACGCGCCCCTTGAATTATATAACCTGGATGACGACCTGTCCGAAACCCGCAACGTGGCCCCTGAGCATCCCGCTATCGTAGCCAGGATGGAGGACATCCTCGTCAATGGGCGCACGGAATCGGAACATTGGCCCATGCCAACGGTCCAGCATGGCATTACCTGGCGCATTAATAAACGATAAACACAAACGAGGGCAAACATGCCAAGTAAACCTGAACATCCCATGAATAAAGCTATCCTGCGGCGCGGTCAATTCATAAAACTCATGGGCGCGGGGGCGGCCGCCACGGTCCTCCCAGGCCTGGCCTGCACTAAAGACACTGGTAAGCGGAAACCGAACATTATTTTCATCATGGCTGACGATCTGGGCTATGGCGACCTGGGATCCTATGGCCAGACGCAAATTCTCACCCCCAATCTGGACCGCATGGCCGCCGAGGGGATGCGCTTTACCGATCATTACGCCGGCAGCACCGTCTGCGCCCCCTCAAGGTGCTGCCTGATGACAGGGATGCACACCGGCCATGCCTACGTGCGCGGAAACAGGGGAATGCCCGGCGGCGGGAACCTGCCCCTGGCCAGCGGTAGCATTACCGTCGCCGACATCTTGAAAGATGCCGGGTATGCCACGGCGCTGGTGGGCAAGTGGGGCCTGGGCGAACCGGATACCGAAGGGGCACCGAATCTGCATGGGTTCGATCATTACTTCGGCTATACCGATCAGGTCCACGCCCATAATTACTATCCTGAATTCCTGTGGCGCAATGGTGAAAAAGTACCCCTCGGGAATAAGGTCAAACGCCCTGAGAATAAACCAAACAGCTTTGGCGGCGTGGCTACGGTTCGGGTAGACTACTCGCATGACCTTATGGCCGACGAAGCCCTCAGTTTCATCGAAAGCCGGAAAGACGGACCGTTCTTCCTCTATCTGGCGTTAACGATCCCCCATGCCAACAATGAGGCAGGCGCGCAGGGCATGGAAGTGCCTGACGATGCCCCCTACACGGATGAAAACTGGCCTCAGCAACAGAAAAACATCGCCGCCATGATCACGCGGATGGACCGGGACATCGGCCGCCTGTTCGATCATTTGAAGCACCTGGGTCTCGATGACGATACCATCGTGTTCTTTACCAGTGACAACGGGCCCCATCGCGAGGGCGGCAATGACCCCGACTTCTTCGGCAGTAGCGGCCCATTGCGGGGGATCAAACGCGACCTTTATGAAGGGGGCATCCGGGTGCCCATGATCGTCCGGTGGCCGGGGAGGATCAAGGCGGGTGCGGTGAGCCGGCATCCATCGGCGTTCTGGGATTTCCTGCCCACGGCCGCAGAACTGGCGGGGGCCAAGGTTCCCATGTCTGTCGACGGCATATCCTTTGTTGCGGCCCTCCAGGGTGGCACACAGAAAGAACATCCTTATCTCTACTGGGAGTTCAAAATCCTCCAGGATTTCTACCAGGCTGCCCGGGTGGGGCCATGGAAAGCCTTCCGCAAGCGGCCGGATGCGCCGGTGGAGCTCTATAACCTCCACCAGGATTCAGGGGAAACCGTCAACCTGGCCGAATCACACCCGGAGGTGGTGGCGGAAATGGAAGTCATTTTTGATGAAGCCCGTGAGACTTCAGAATTCTGGCCCCAGCCGTCCTGAACTGGTGCAGATATCCGTCACACAAAAAAATGAGGTAAAACACCATCGGTATGTATAAGGCAAAAAGACCCGTTTCCATAATCAGATCCAGTGGCGGCTATCTGCTGGTTTTCCTGCTTGCCGCTGTCATCAGCGGGACCTTACCTGCCCAAACAGTGAGCGGCTCCAAGCAGTATAAGCGTGTGCATCAGGAGGCACTCAAGCTGCTGCTTGACGAAAAGTATCATGAAGTCGCGGATTCGATGCGAGCCGACATTGCGAATTATCCCGAAGACCTGGAATCATATTTCATGCTGACGCTGGCCCTGGCCCAACTGGGCCAAATCGATGCTGCGGCCGCAGCCATGCAACATGCCATCACTTTGGGACTTTCGCCGGGAAGATTTATCGCCGGTCCCCGCGAATTATTGGGATCCCTGATGGATCATCCAGACTATCAGCTCGTTCTTGAGGAACATTCCCACAGGCCTGTGCACGGCCCTATGGTGGGGGCTGTTACCCATACCAGCGCCCGGTTCTGGGTCAGGATGCCCGGTGAGGCCAAGGTGCGGGTGGTTGTGGAAAACCTCTCGGACTACCGCGACTCGCGTAAATCCAAACCGGTGACAGCCATGTCCGAGACCGATTATACGGCCCGGATGGAAATTGGGAATCTCAAACCAGGCTCGACCTATCATTACCGTTTGCAGAGCCGCAGCGGCTGGCGTTGGATTGACGGGCCTTCGGGACAGTTCGCAACCTCCCCTGTGCCGGGTACACCTTCGTCCTTTACGATTGCCTTCGGGGGCGGCGCCGGCTTTGTGCCCCAACACGAACGCATGTGGACCACCATCGGTCTTTTTCGCCCTATGGCGCTGTTGCTCCTGGGTGATAATGTTTACTCTGATGATCCTGAAACTCCGGCCATGCAGCGTTACTGTTATTACCGCCGCCAGTCTCGCCCGGAATATCGCCGATTGCTGGCGAACACCCCCGTTTACGCCATCTGGGATGACCACGATTTCGGCACCAACGACTGCTGGGGTGGCCCGGAGATCGACGCCCCCGCCTGGAAAAGACCCGTATGGCGTTTATTCAGGCAGAACTGGATAAACCCGGCCTATGGCGGCGGTGAGGAGCAGCCGGGGACATGGTACGATTTTACCATCGGCAGTGTCCATTTCATCATGCTGGATGGCCGCTATTACCGCACCGACCCAAATACACCTGATCCCAGCATGTTGGGCCCGACGCAGCTGCGCTGGTTGAAAGAGCGTCTGGCCTCTTCCAAGGGCACGTTCAAGGTGGTCTGCTCCCCGGTTCCCTGGGACTTCCGCACCAAAGGGGACAGCAAGGACACCTGGAACGGCTTCCCGGATGAGCGCGAGGAGCTCTTTGCCTTTATCGAAGCGAACCGCATCGAGGGTGTCGTGCTCATGTCCGCGGACCGCCACCGGTCAGATGCCTGGCGCATCGAACGGCCAAACGGATACGACCTCTACGAGTTCAACTCCTCCCGCTTGACCAACCAGCACGTCCATCCGACCATGGATGCGGCCATTTTTTCGTACAATGAGAAGCAGTCTTTCGGGTTGGTCACTTTCGATTTCTCGGCCGACGATCCATCCGTCGCCTACCAGGTTGTAAACATTGATGGTGATGTGGTGGAGTCCTTAAAGTTAAACTTGAGACAATTGACCTATTAGTTCGGCACTGGCAAGTATTACCGCCGATTACTTCAAGTAGCAAAGCGAAGGCGGAATGCGCCGGGGCCAAGCGCCAAAACGGTATCATTCCGGTATCGTTTTGGTCTCATGGTTTCCGTCGGAGAGCATGATCCCTGACCCCCAGGGGTACCCCCTGGTCTCACGGCCTGAACAGACCGTGCTCCAATACCGAATCCTTCCCCATGAAAAGTCTGCCGTTGCGTTGCGTTCATCATCGGCGGGAATATAGGCACGCCAAGCCGGCTTGTCCTTCGCCTGGTGCGCGAACCTCACCCCGACACTGTGTGTCTGCCCCTCTCCTGAAGGCGAGGGGCTTGAAGAGAACCATTCGACTGGTGCGCGAAAGGAAGTTTCCCGGGCCATGCAGCGGGCACACAGGGCGACCCAACTAACTCCTTGTCAAACCAAGTATTTCTTTACATATTCCCGTGGTTCACTGTGGTTGTATGATGCCCGAATCTTCCTCCAAACTCGCCGCCTCCCTCTCCTATCTGAACCCCGCCGCTGGCGGGGCAAGCACTGACGGGTATTCCATGTGTGAGTATCATGTCTGAAGCCCCACACCCCAAACTGGCCGCCATCATGTTCATCGACATTGTGGACTGCACGGCCATCACATTCTCACGACCGGAATGAGACTTCGACTCTGAGGACACCATGAATGATATCAAGTTTCCGCTGATCGATCTACGAGGTCTTAGTAAACCAGCTACTAAGCTTATCGACGCAGTCTCTGGCGCCATCGGTGCGATTTATGAACCTACGAGAATAAGACGAAAAGCAAAGGCAGAAGCAGATATCGCCCTGATATTAGCACAGAATAGATCTGATGTCAGAGATATAGAACTAAGAGCTGATGCACGACTCCGAACAATAGAACTAAGACGACAAGAGAATGTTGAAGCCATCACCGGTGTAGCGCTCCAATCCTTGCCAGACCATGTATCTGACGAACCTGTCGATGAAGACTGGATATATGATTTCTATAATAACTGTCAGGACGTATCAAACAAGGAAATGCAACGGCTGTGGGGTCGAATACTGGCGGGTGAAATAGCACAACCCGGTACCTATTCGCTAAAAACGCTGGTTACCGTAAGGACAATAAGAAAGGAAGAAGCCGAATACTTCAATACTCTGGGTACATTCACTTGGACTGATGATGGTGGTGAATATTATTGCTTTATTTACGACCATGATCACCAGGTCATTAGACACACCAATTTCTTATTTATATCTTTGCTACAATTACAATCACTGGGCTTGATTTATTATCAAGATTTCGGGTATAAAATTAATAACATTGATAAACAATGTAATATCTACTATCATGGATTATTTCACACGATAATTCCGCCACAGGGCAGCAAAAAGAATTTGGATTTAGGGATCATCATGTTAACAAACGTTGGCCAAGAACTAATGCCTCTCGTAGATGCTGAACCCTTAGAGGAATATCGTATCCATATCGTCGAACAGTGGAAAAGTGCCGGGTGGATTGTTGAGGTGGCTAACGGTAATGGTGAATGAGGCATGGCCACCTACCATAGACTCTCAGATGGCGCCATCTTCACTTTGGCCGTTTATACAAATCAGCCAAAGCCTACTGCCCCAAGTGCGGCAACGCCCTCAGCGGCACCGAGGACTACTGCCCGAAGTGTGGGAGCAAATTAAGTAAGGAGAAACCATGAGATCCCTAGGATTGATATTAATAATCACCACGATATTTACTGGAATAACAGACGCACAAAGCATCGTAGAAGAGGCTAAAGAGCAGGAGAGCGAATTATCAAAAATTATGAAGGGTTCCGGCACCTTATCTATTCGTGAAAGTCACAACCTGAAGCCAATACCAACGGCGTCGGGGAAAGATATCGAATGTGAAATAATGGTACTCCAGTTCTTAAGTGCCGGAAAATCTAGAGAGGATAATGTTATTGTCGGCCTCGTGCTAAGTCGCAAAGAGGAATATAGTACCCGAACTGCTAATATTGATCCAGATGAAATTGATGGATTCATCGCCTCCCTTGATATAATAGCAAAAGAGGGGCTTGATTATATAACGACACCACTCATATTAACACCAGGAATTTTATCCACTCACAGCGAAATCCATTACCGAACCAAAGACGGCACGGTTTTAGGGGTCTTTGAAAGCAAGGGCGCTCTCAGATATGCACTGAAAATATCTTCCGTTGCAGATTGGGCTATTTTAAACCCGGGTGGCCCAAAAATATTATTACAGAACCTCAAAACGACAAAAGAAGTGGCGCAGAAATTGGCCCCCCCAATAAGATTTCAATCGACAGACAGACTACAATATCTTCCAATGTGCGGGAATAAACTGACGGAGTAAACCATGAAACCGACCCTGCTTGGAATTGCCCTGCTCGTCCTGATCGCCCTCACCAACCCCCCAACCCACGCCCATATCCAAGAGGTTGAAAACCTAATAATGGCGGAAATACCCGCTGAAGCAGCACCGCTGGCCAACATCGGGCGCGCCATGATATCCGGCATGTTGCCAAAGGTTATCTCCAGGGAAAACTACCTCATCTTTTCCTTCACCATATTCAAAATAGTGGACGCCAAGCACGGGCAAATCATCGGTGTCGGCCTGTTGAACAATGTGTTTATTTTCGACTCCTTCAAGTCCGATCTGGCGAGCCGTCTATAACTATGACCTCCATCGAATCCAAATATAAAGACGGCCAATCCTCTGGCTACGCCGTGCGCCGGAGTGTATTCCCGTCTCATCACCGGGCAAGCCCCGACCGGTGGGAACTGGTAGTCGGGGCAAGCCGGGTGGCGGGGATACCTCACCCCCGTCCTGGCGGTCGTCCCCTCTCCGTTGACGGAGAGGGGCTTTACGAAGTATCCCGAGCCGAGCCGAGCCGAAGGCTTCCCTTTGGGAAAGGCTTCCCTTTGGGAAAGGCTTCCCTTTGGGAAAGGGATCCCTGTGGGAAAGGGGAGAGGTTGAATTTAGCCTGAGGCATCTCAGCCCCACATTTCACGTGACCCTTCCCCAACTTGACCCTATCTTTTAGCCTCATAAAACAGGAGCCAGACCATGAAAAAGCACCGCTCTGACAACGCGGGACCCGCGTCCCCCCTCTCCCGGAAACAGTTTCTGGGCCGGTCCATGGCCGGTGTGGCGGGGCTATCCATGCTGCCCCTCACCAGGGGGAAAGGGACCAAGGCAGCCGCTGCCCCGCCCGGCAACCCTAAAAACGTGGTCCTGATGGTGTCCGATGACCAGGGCTTCCAGGCCGGGTGCTACGGCGATCCGGTTGCCAAAACGCCCGCCCTCGACGCCCTGGCGGAGGATGGCGTCCGTTTCGCTACCGCCTTTGCCTCCACGCCCAGCTGCAGCGCCAGCCGCTCGGTTATCCTTACGGGACTGCATAACCACGCCAACGGGCAGTACGGCCATCAGCATAGTTTTCATAATTTGCATACCCATGCCTGGGTCAAGGGGCTGCCGGTGCTCCTGAACGAGGCCGGTTACCGGACCTGCTCCATCGGCAAATACCACGTGCAGCCGGAGGAGAATTACCACTTCGAGACCTACCGTAATCAAGACATCCCGGGCGGCACTCGCAATCCGGTGGCCATGGCGGAAAATGCCAGGACCTTCATTGAAGAGGATGATACCCGGCCCTTCCTTGTTTACATCTGCACCAGCGATCCCCATCGGGCGGGTGCGGGTTTCGCCAACCAGCGGGAATATCCGGGCGTGACCCCGGTGAAATACGATCCAAAAGAGGTCCCGGTCCCCGCCTGGCTGCCGGACAAGCCCGAGGTGAGGCAGGAGCTGGCCGAATATTACCAGGCCATTTCACGGCTGGACCAGGGGATCGGCCGCATGATGGAGGTCCTCAAGGAAACGGTGCACTGGGAAGATACCCTGTTCATCTACATCAGCGACAATGGCCCCCCCTTCGCCGGCGCCAAGACCAACATGTATGATCCCGGCTTGATGCTGCCCATGGTGGCGCGTGTACCTGGAATGAAGAATAAGGGCGGCGTCAACCATGCCCTGGTCTCTTTCGCCGATATCGTCCCGACGATCCTGGAATATACCGGGGCCGCCCCGCCGGACTATCCACTGCATGGCCGTTCAGTCCTGCCCATTGTTGACGAAAGTGACCCTGAAGGCTGGGATACGGTCTTCGGGAGTCATACCTTCCACGAGATCACCATGTACTACCCTGTGCGGATGATTCGGACCAAGCGGTACAAGTACCTCTTGAACCTGGCCCACGGTCTCCCCTTCCCCCACGCCTCCGACCTGTACGCCTCCCCCACCTGGCAGGGCATTCTGGAAAGGGGTGATAAGGTCTTCGGCAAAAGGAAGGTCAGTGACTATATCAACCGACCGCGGCACGAGCTTTATGATCTCCAGGAAGACCCTGATGAGGTAAAGAATGTGGCTGACAGCCGGAAATATGCCCCTGTTCTGGCAGACCTCCAACAGCGCCTCCGGGCCTGGCAGGAGGAAACCGGGGACCCCTGGGTGGTCAAGTACGAACACGAATAAAGAGACTGAGCCGGACAGCAGGAGGTTAAAATGATGCGGCAGCTTGACCGCAAATCGTTTCTGAAACTGGCCGGTACCGGAGCTCTGGGCCTGAATCTGGCGGGGTGGGGGTGCTCGGTTACGGACAGACGCAGGCCGCCGAACTTCATCTTTATTCTGGTGGATGATCTGGGCTGGGCCGACGTGGGCGCTTTTGGCAGCAGCCTATATGAGACCCCCAACATCAACCGGCTGATTGCCCAGGGAATGCGGTTTAATCAGGCCTATGCCGCCTGCCCGGTCTGCTCACCGACACGAGCGGCGGTGCTCACAGGCAAATACCCGGCGCGGTTGAACCTCACGGACTGGATTCCGGGGCACTTCCAATCCTGGCACCCTCTGCTGCCACCTCAGTTCAACCAGGAACTGCCCCTGCAGGAAATAACCATCGCCGAGGTTCTCAAAGAAAAGGGCTACCGGTCAGCGAGCGTGGGCAAGTGGCATCTGGGCACGGAGGCTTTCTACCCGGAGCAGCAGGGCTTTGATATCAATATCGCCGGAACCCACCGGGGCCAGCCGCCCAGCTACTACTATCCGTATAAAAATCCCCGGTGGACCATCCCCACCCTGCCTGACAACGGCAATGAAGGGGAATATCTCACCGATCGCCTGACCGCTGAGGCGCTGGGCTTTATTCGGGACAACCAGGCTGAGCCCTTCTTCCTGTATCTGCCCTATTTCGCCGTTCATACGCCTATCCAGGGACGGTCCGACCTGGTGCGGAAATACGAGGCCAAAGACAAACCTGCCGAGGGACAAAATAACCCCGACTACGCAGCCATGGTTACGGCGGTGGATGAAGGGGTGGGGCGCATCATGGCAGCCCTGGACCAACTGAACCTGGCTGAGGATACGGTCATTATCTTCACATCGGACAACGGCGGGTTGACCAGGGTCACCTCCAATGCCCCGTTGCGCAACGGCAAAGGGTCTATGTACGAAG
>JABUBQ010000205.1_pt1 | contig 10203 bp, 13 predicted proteins | sample 7240351 | NCBI WGS metagenome assembly JABUBQ01 (sample SAMN07256348, study PRJNA390944) | subsurface metagenome | isolation source: Methane hydrate marine sediment | place: Pacific Ocean: Eastern North Pacific, ODP site 1244 | collected 2002 | reverse complement strand
TCCGATAAAGATATTCCCTTTTGCTATTCTCTGATATATCCAGAAGTCCGAAAACGTATTCAGCTTTTCCTTTCAGGCTTTCCGGTAGAAGGTCTTTTCCCTCAAATTCAATCAAGCTCTCCATCAGACCTTCACCTTTCTTTCTTCAATAAATCTTTCAAGCTCCTCCGGCTCGACTCTCCAGACCTTGTTTAGTTTTATTCCTCTTAGTTTTCTGTTTTTAATATAATAATAGGTTGCATTATAGCAAAGGTTCAGTTTTTCGGCCACTTCTTTTAGAGATAAGAGATTTGACATTTTCTTTTTACCTCATACTTTTTTTATATTTTAATACATATGTTTACTTTTGTCAATAAATATCTTTAAAAATTCTACCCCATAAAATGGGAAAATCTACCTACAATTTTTAAATATCCCCTGCCCCCTTTGAAAAAACGTTTATTTAAGGGGACAGGGGGCAGGGATCGGCAATCCGGATAAAGTTGGATAGAAGTCTGGATCACCGGAAGATTATTCCTTCTTATTTATTTTAATTGAGCAGATTCGCTATGATAGTTATACCTTCCTCTGTCTCTTTCTATATTCCGGCCACATTTGGGGCATTTATAATTATCAAGAGGATAGCCCTTTTCCCCCACAATCGCTTGGCCTTCCCAGTCGCAATTTTTGCATTTAACTTTGATATGCATTTTTAAATACCGCCTTATTATTCCCAGAAATATCGTCTTTTTACTCATCTTTTAAACCTCTTAAAATTGAATAAGATAAAATCAGCAATAGTCCGATATAACCGGATAATTTTTTTATGATCATAGCTTATCACCTTTTGATTTTCCGTTTCTTTTTGCTTTCATAGCTCGTGGGATTATTTTCATTAAATAAATAATTTCCTATATCCATTCAGTGAAAATTTTATTTTTCTCCACATTTAGCCAGCAATCTTTCCCAATTGTTATCTATCTCTTCTTGAATCTCTTTGATTATATGTTCATTCTCTGGTCTAAAGAGATGACTGAATCTGCCCTGTAATTCCATCCACCCTTTGATAAGTTTTCTCTCTTTTGGTTTATAATTTAATTTCCAATTACCATTCTCAACCTCATACAAGGGCCAGAAATTAGTCTGGGTAGCAAGTTTAGCAATCTTTATCGTATCTTCCATATTATATCTCCAGCCTCGATGACAAGGAGAAAGGACATTTATAAATGCTGGTCCATCAGTGTAGAAAGCCTTGCGAGCTTTTTCTATCAGATCATTCCATCTCCAGATAGAAGCCTGAGCTACATAGGGAATATGGTGGGCAGCTATTACAGCAGTAAGGTCTTTGCGATATTGGGTCTTCCCGGGGATAACCTTTCCCGCTGGAGTAGTGGTAGTCCAAGCCCCGCGAGGAGTAGCACTAGATCTTTGTATTCCTGTATTCATATAAGCTTCATTATCATAACAGACATAAACAAAATTATGCCCTCTTTCTAAAGCACCAGATAGTGATTGAATTCCTATATCATAGGTTCCTCCATCACCTCCAAAGGCGATAAATTTAATATCTTTATCGATTTTACCTTGTTTCTTTAAAGAACTGAACATAGCCTCTGCCCCACTAATAGTAGCGGCAACATTTTCAAAGGCATTATGGATAAATGGGGTATCCCAAGCAGTATAAGGATAGATGGTAGTAGCTACCTCTAAACAACCAGTAGCAACACCTACTACTACCGGATCATCTAAGACAGAAAGAATCTGTCTTACTGCAATAGAAGCACCACAACCAGCACAAAGTCGATGTCCCCCGGTTAAAAGTTCTTTTTTCTTTGATAATTCTTTAAGATTTGCCATTCATTAACACCTCCTTATTCCCTTACACCAAAGTATTTGACTCGTTCTTTGACTTTACCTGTTTTTGCTATTTTATCTAAATCAGCATAGATAGAGACAATATCGGTCTGATTAATATCCCTTCCCCCTAAGCCGTAGATATAATTGACATTCTGAGGAATCTTTTCCGATTCCAGGAGGGCTGACCTAATTTCAGTAAATAATGGCCCACCAAATCCACCAAAGGAATCAGAGCGATCTAGAATAGCTATTACCTTAAGATGAGAAAGAGCCTGGGAAATCTCTTTGTAAGGGAATGGCCTAAATAATCTTAACTTTAATAAACCCACTTTTTCTCCTTCTGCCCTTAATTCATCTACTACTTGCTTGGCTGTTCCAGCAGTTGAGGAAAGGACTACAATTGCTCTTTCAGCATCAGATAAATAATATTCTTCAAAGAGCCCATATCCTCTCCCCGAGATCTGTTTAAATTCTTTGTCTACTTCTACTACTACTTTTTGGGCATTCTTTATTGCCTCCGCCTGTTGTCTTTTATGTTCGAAATAGTAATCATATAAATCTAGGGGACCATAAGTCACCGGATGATCTACATCTAATAAGGGATATCGAGGCTGATATTTTCCGATAAATTTAGTCACTTTATCATCTTCTAAAAATTCCACACAATCTATACTGTGACTGGTAATAAATCCATCCTGCATCACCATTACTGGTAGTCGTACCCGCATATGCTCAGCAATTCTTATCGCCTGGATGGTATTATCATAAGCCTCTTGAGCATTTTCAGAAAAAATCTGAATCCAACCTGAATCTCGGGCACCCATAGTATCACTATGATCACAATGGATATTGATAGGAGCAGATAAGGCCCTATTTATTACCGGCATAACAATTGGTAATTTATTAGAAGCGGCAATGTAGACTATCTCCAACATTAAAGCTAAACCATTGGCAGCGGTAGCTGTCATTACTCTACCGCCAGCAGCAGCTGCCCCAACACAGGCACTCATCGCACTGTGTTCACTTTCTACGGTTACAAATTCAGTATCTACCAGCCCATCTGCTACATATTCGGAAAATTTTTGCACTAAAGCAGTCTGAGGGGTAATGGGATAGGCAGCCATTACATCTGGGTTTATCTGTTTTATGGCATAAGCTACGGCATCATTGCCAGTTATTGCAGTAATTTTATTACTCATTTTTTCCTCCTTTCTGCTTAGTAAATTCTTTTTCATCTACCATTTTAATTGCCTTTACTGGGCACTCTTTGGCACATATTCCACAACCTTTACAGTGAGAATAATCAATTTCTTTTATCTTTCCATCAGAAACCATTATAGAAGAGTCAGGACAATAGACCCAGCAGATTAAACAGTTGGTACATTTATCGACATCCCTTACCGGTCTAGAAGACCTCCAGGAGCCTGTCTCATAATTAGTAGCATTTCCCGCCTCTACAATTAAACCTCCTTCGGGGATCTCCTTCCAGCCTAATTTCTCAAGATTACTCATTCACCTTTCACCTCCTGATAAGCCCTCTTAATAGCATTGATGTTGCCTTCTACAATCTTGGAATTAAATTTCTTTTTAAATTTATCCTCGATATCAGCTAAGACTTTCTCTAGTTTTAATAATCCTGTTGCCTTTATCAGTGCTCCAATTAATGGGGTATTGGGCAGGGGTCTTCCTATAGTCTCTTGAGCAATTTTGTTGGCATCTACTGTATAGACCTTTCTACCTTTTAGATTTAATTTCTCCCTTATCTGGGCTGGTGAATCCTCGGAGTTTATTATTAAAACACCATCTTCAGTTAACCCTTCGGTCACATCCACTACTCCCAATAAAGTAGGATCTAAGACCACTACCATATGGGGATTAGTCACATGACAATGAATTTTAATAGGGGTTTCGCTTATCCGAGTAAAAGATTGGATAGGTGCCCCCATCCTTTCGGGACCATATTCAGGAAAAGCCTGAATATACTTATCTTCAGCAAGGGCAGAAGTAGCCAATAATTTGGAGGCTGTAACTGCCCCTTGACCGCCTCTACCATGCCAACGCACTTCAATTAGTTTCTCCATACGATCTTCTCCTTTTTTATTATTTTTAATTAATAGCAGCCCCTTTTTCGTATATAATTATCCCTAGATAGTAAAATATAAGGGGCACCTAATGCCTGGCTTCTTGTTATAGTTACCTTCCTGGGCGTTATAGCAAAAATCCCTTTAAGATACCCCTTATGATCCCCTTAGAGATCCGAGTTTTTAAAAATAACCTCTAATCCAGTATCCTTTTCAGTTCTTTATTTTCGATGTCATATAATTATGTCTTCGAGTGGATAATATTTTAAATTAAAAGCTCTTGCCACCGGTTCATAAGTAATTTTACCATCGATGACATTTAACCCTTTAGCTAAAGCTTTATTTTCCATTAAGGCTTTTTTGTAACCCTTATTGGCAATTTCCAATCCATAAGGTAGAGTGGCATTAGTTAAAGCAAAAGTAGAGGTTCTGGCAAAGGCTCCTGGCATATTAGTAACACAATAATGTAGAACATTATGGACTTTATAGACTGGTTCACTGTGAGAAGTTGGTCTGCTTGTTTCAAAACATCCTCCCTGATCGATGGCTACATCTACTATAACTGAATTTGGTTTCATCTTCTTTAACATCTCTTCAGTTACTAATTTTGGAGCTTCAGCACCAGGGATTAAGACAGCACCAATTACTGCATCGGCATCCCTTATCTCTTCTTCGATATTATGTTGATTGGATACAATTAAAGTAATATTTTTTGGTAAAACATCATCTAAATATCTTAATTTTTTTATACTTATATCAAGTAAAGTGACCCTTGCTCCTAAACCTGCTGCCACTTTTGCAGCACAGGTGCCAACAGTTCCTCCTCCAATTACTACGACTTTGGCGGGGCTAACTCCCGGTACACCACCCATCAGTACGCCTCTTCCACCATAAGGTAGAGCAAGATAGTAAGCAGCAATATGGGAAGCAATTTTACCTGCTACTTCACTCATCGGAGCTAATAAAGGCAGATAACCATCTTCAGTCTGGACGGTTTCATAAGCAATACAGACAATTTTCCTATCTAGCATAGCCTTGGTTAATCCTAAAGAAGAAACAAAATGGAAATAAGTAAAGAGGATCTGTTTAGCCCTTAAGAGGTCATATTCAGGAGCTAAAGGTTCTTTGACCTTTGTAATCATTTCAGCTTTTTCAAAGACTTCTTTTGCTGTATTAATTATGGTAGCTCCTGCTTGACTAAATTCTGCATCTTCGATACCACTCCCCAGACCAGCTGATTTTTGGACCAGCACTTGATGTCCTACTTGGTAGAAAGCTTTTACCCCAGCTGGGGTAATGGCCACCCTATTTTCATTATTTTTAATTTCTTTGGGTACACCAATAATCATTATTTTTTTTAATCTCCTTCCTATTAATTAATATTGGGAGGGGGTAGTAATGGACAATTACCCCCTTCCTAATCCTTTATTTTAAGAGTTCTGGATTAGAGAAGTATTCTTTTAATTCCTTGGCCATTACACCGCTTAAGAAGACTAATCCGATTAAGTTAGGTATAGCCATCGCTCCATTGAGGGTATCGGTAAGTAACCAGACAAATGGGACTTTTACCATGGCACCGGCGAAGGCAACAATGACGAAAATCCAGGCATAAGGTTTAATTATAACAGGACCGAAGATGTAACGAGCACATTGTTGGCCATAATAACACCAGGTAATAATAGTAGAATAACCGAATAATAAGGAACCGAGGGCTATAATAGGTCCACCTAACCCTCCTAAAACAGTAGTAAATGCATAAGCAGTAAGGGCGGTACTAGTGAAACCTGTTTCTAAAGCTCCAGTCATCACAATAACAATACCGGTCATAGAACAGACGATTAGGGTATCGATCATAACTCCGACCATAGCAATAGCCCCTTGACGGGCTGGGTGTTTAGTTTGGGCGACGGCGTGGGCAATACTGGCACTACCTAAACCAGCTTCATTAGAGAATATCCCCCTGGCTACCCCAAACCTCATTGCCTGAGCAACAGTAGCCCCGGCAAATCCACCGAAAGCAGCCCTTCCGGTAAAGGCAGATCTAAATATTTCTTTAACTGCCCAAGGTAATAGATCAATTTTAGAGATAATTATAACCATTGCTCCAACGATGTAAAAAATAGCCATGAGGGGGACCAATTTTTCGGTAACTTCACCGATCCTTTTGATCCCTCCTACTACGACTATCCAGACTAAAAAAGCCAATGATAGACCGGTAACTACAAACGGTATTTTAAAAACAGCATTCCCGACCAGGGCCATGGAGTTAGTCTGGACCATATCTCCGATTCCAAAGGCACAGATTGCACCGAAGAAGGCGAAGAGCCAGCCTAACCATTTTTGCCCTAACCCTTTTTCGATAAAGTACATCGAACCACCGGCATAAACTCCGTCTTTATCTTTGATCCTGTATTTTACACCGAGGGTAGCTTCACACATTTTGGTACACATTCCGACTAAAGCAGTAAGCCACATCCATACTAATGCACCAGGACCACCAGCAGCTACTGCAGTGGCTACTCCGGCGATATTACCATTTCCGACTGTAGCGGCAAGGGTTGAAGTCAGTGCCTGGAAAGGGGTAATTTCTCCTTCTCCCCGTTCAGCTACATCTTTCTTAAAAGCCCCTCTAAAAATAAGTTTCCAAGCATAACCGATTTTCCTAAATTGTACTCCACCTAACCTGATGGTCAAGAATAATCCGGTGCCGACTAATATAATCATCATCGGTGGTCCCCAGACAAATGCATTAATGGTATCTAAAAGTTCCATTATAGCAGTCATGAGAAAAACCTCCTTTTAATTTTTATTAGGTTACTCAGTATCTTTAACCCTATTAATCTTATAAAACCACCTCCTATTCTTGTTATCTTATCTTGTGCCTTTCAGAGTACCTCTATTTTATTATCACCTCCTCTATAACAATTTGTCCCACCGCAAACAGGACACTTATTTTTATACTTGTGTTTCATAGCCCAGCCACAAAAAACCTTTTGACATTTAGGGCATTCGTATCTGAGCAATTATTTATCACCTTCCTTTTAATCTGATGACATAGCCCTCTTTACCCAGTATCTTCTCTGAGATTCTCTGACCCTCTCCGGATATTTTTTGTAATATTCTTTTAGCCAATTCTTATTGTAGTCCGGATTCCTGACCCGCCACCTCTTAAGATATTTATTTCTCGCGGATCGTATCTTTTCATAGGCTTCGGGATCGCTTGCCTTTAGCCTCTGAAAATAAGTTCTCCGATATTTATTGATTTCCTTGTTAGCCAGCTTCTTTGCCTTTGGACCCTCGACATTCACACTTTCACCTACGTTCACACTTTTACCTGAAATGTTCACACTTTTATTCACACTTGAAACTACATATTTACCAAAGCCAACCCTGACAATCTTCCCCTCTTTGCATAAGTTAGATAGAATCTTCCTTATATTTGCCCGGCTTTTTTTAAGTTCAAAGGCTATTTTTTTAGGACCTAAAGGCTTCTCGCTTTGAGATAAAAGAGTAATAATTTTTTCCCTGGTATTCATAAATCTTGTTTAATATTCCCCTCTAAAAATGATTTTAAATTTCTTTTTGATACGTACCACAGCTTGCCCACCTTTTTACCTTTGAGCTTTCCCCTTCGCAAATAATCACGAATAGTTAAGGCAGTTAAAGGTAAGATCGCAACTAATTCCTCTACTGAAAAATAAACTTCTTCATCTAGCTTTATCGGCACAACCTTAACCTCCTTCTCTTTTATTGTTATTTTAATACTTATACCCTACATTGTCAAACATATACTATATAGAGAGAGCTGTTTATTCTTCTTATTCAATCATTTACTTTACATAAACACTATTATAAGACCAATGAACTGAAACCCTTTAAAAATAACCATTACAGGAGATACTGAAAATTAGCTTATTTTTATCGCTATCTTTAATAACGCTTTTTATATATTTAATTATTGTTTATATAGGTAAACTTCAACTTTTCTTCTAATGTTATCAATAGAAAAGAAGGAAGGGATAAAACCCTTATAAATAAAGGATAATCAACTAAACGAGATTACTTACATAAAACTCTTTGAAGGATCCTTCTTTCTGTCTTTTATTCTGTTTTTCTTCAAGATCTTAATACTCCTTTTTCTAATCTATCTCACAAAGTCAGAGCCTATGACCTTGTCGTTAGTTAATAGTATCAGCTTGATAGTATTAACTTTTAAATTGCCCCTGCTCCCCGGGAAAACTAAAAAAACCGGAGAGCAGGGTCGTTCTTTTTCTCTACAATACGGAAATATACTTATATTCCCATAAACATTTACCCCCTGCTTTTTTTGGTAGGAAAAGCCATAGGCACCACCACCTATTAAATAATCCCTGCTCTCCGGGAAGATATGACAAAACCCAGAGAGCAGGGTAAACGGCAATCTGCAGAACGCATAAAAAGTCAGACCACCGGGTTAGTTCAGACGAGCTTTTTCTTTATATCTTCTTTTAATTCTTTACCTGATTGATAAGATATTAAGGCTATTGCCCCGAAAATCAATATTGGAATCAAAAGCCACCACATAGATTTAGTTACCCCCTTTCTTTTAGTTCTGAAACTTTATTTATTTATTTTTTTAAATCTTCTGACCTGCAACCCTCAGGGCATTGCCAACTTCCCCGAGCCAATCGACCACCTGACAATATACCGGGAAACCATTTTCGACCGCATTTTTTGCACCGAAGTTCCAAAGTATCCTCGCTCAGAATCTCCACCATTTTAGGATTCATATTTTTCAATTCTTTAACCCCCTTTATTTTTCGTTTTACTTTAGTCCCTTCCCACTCCAACAATTTCAGTTATCGCTGAATGAAACATTGAAGCGGCACCATTATGCCATTCTTCCGGATGTTCTTCTAAGTATCTATAAAAAATTGCCTTTATCTGCCCTGCTGTCATATCTTTAGTTGTCTCTTCAAGGTTGGAATATAATTCAGGATTAAATACGTATGTTTGACAAAAAAGCATATCCATTAACCCTTCTGTATAATTTAATTTATTTATTTCAGTATATCCTAAATAGCGATTCCCACTTACAAAAGCTAATATTGTTATTCGTTCTTTTTCTTCTCCTTGCAAACCAATGGTTTGCAATACCAAAAATAATAACACCAAAACTAAAAACAATATCATTTTCTTTTTCATTTTAAACCCCTTCTAAGCGTCAATAAATTTTTTATGCTCCCCTTCTTCTTCGGCTTTCTCTCTTCTCTTAATAAATCCCTCAATAACCCTTAAAGCCTTTAAATATTTATCTCTTTCTCTTTCTGTTAGACCTTCCTTTTTCAATTCTACATTGTAGAAAGACCTGGTTTCTTCTAAGGCCTTTAACTTTAATGGCATCATTCTTTAAACCACTTCCTTTTATTTTTATTTATCCAAGTATTTAATCATATCTCCGACAGTCTTAATTTTTTCCACATCTTCATCCGGGATTTCTGAATTAAATTCTTCCTCGAAAGCCAATATCAGGTCAGCTATGTCTAAAGAGTCTGCACCCAGATCAACAAGAAAAGAAGAATTTTCGGTAATTTTGCTTTCGTCAACTCCTAATCGATCTACGAGTATCTTTTTTATTCTGTCCACAGATTCCATTCTATTCTTTATCTCCTTTATTTATTTTTTTTGTTTCGTGTTTGATAAGTAGTTACTTACCTTCTTCTGATAATCCTAACATTCCCTACATACCTCCTAATACTGTACCGGTATACTTAAACTGCTCTATTAAAGACATTACCGCAGGATTTACTAAATTTTTTACTATCAGGTCCGGGAATAATCCAAAAAATATTATAATGCAAGATAAAACAGCCATAGCAAAGACCATACTTCGAGGTACTTCTCTTACTTCCTTAAATTGAGGCAACTTGGGACCTAAAAATGCACTAGCAAATACTTTAACAAATGAGGCTAAAGTTAAAATACTAACTGTCATAGCTGCTATAGATAAAAGCGGATTAAATCTATACACTGATTCATAAATTAAAAGTTTGGAGGCGAAGCCGTTAAAGGGAGGAAGCCCGGCAATAGCTGCAGCTCCAATAATGAAAAAGATAGTAGTATATTTCATATAGTGGGCTAAACCACCCATCTTATTAAGATCCCTAGTCCCTGTCCTATAGAATAAAGCGCCGGCAGTTAAAAACAATAGACCTTTATATAAAGAATAATTTATAATATGAAATATGCCACCTTCCATCGCTTTAATACCATAACTATTTAAGGCATTAGGATTTGCTAAAACGGC
>JABUBQ010000204.1_pt1 | contig 10223 bp, 10 predicted proteins | sample 7240351 | NCBI WGS metagenome assembly JABUBQ01 (sample SAMN07256348, study PRJNA390944) | subsurface metagenome | isolation source: Methane hydrate marine sediment | place: Pacific Ocean: Eastern North Pacific, ODP site 1244 | collected 2002 | reverse complement strand
CACTAAGGCAAAGGATAAAAGAACTGTTTGGGACTGATGACCTGGAGCAGATTGTCAGGCAAATCATAGACGAGGTACGCCGCCGGGGTGATGCGGCGCTTCTTGATTACACCCTGAAGATTGATGGCGTAAGGCTTGGCCCCTTAGAGGTGAGTAAAAAGCAGATAGCCAGCGCTTACCAGGAGGTAGATGCTGAGCTGGCATCGGCGCTCAGGCTGGCCGCCGAACGAATACGCTCCTTTCACACCGCACAAAAGGAGAGTATTTTGAGTGGCGTTACCAAGCTGGACTCAGGTCAGCTAATACGCCCACTGGAGCGTATCGGCGTCTATGCCCCCGGAGGCACTGCTAGTTATCCGTCAACAGTATTGATGACCGCTATCCCGGCTAGGGTTGCTGGAGTCAAAGAGGTGATTTTGGTTACACCACCAGGATTAAACGGAACAGTCCCTCCGCCTACTTTAGTGGCTGCCGATATTGCTCAGGTTGACCGCATTTTTTCTGTAGGCGGTGCCCAGGCAATTGCCGCCTTAGCCTTTGGCACCAAGTCTATTCCTAGAGTGAACAAGATTTGTGGTCCGGGCAATATCTTCGTCGTCTTGGCTAAAAAAATGGTATATGGAGTAGTTGGTATTGATGGACTTCAGGGACCAAGCGAGGTGTTAATCATTGCTGATGAAACAGCTAACCCTGAGTATTGTGCTGCCGACCTTTTAGCCCAGGCTGAGCACGACCCTTTAGCCTCAGCTATTTTGATAACTACCTCACGACGATTGGCCGATGAAGTTAGTCAGGAGGTTAAGCAACAGCTGAAGGATTTGCCCCGTCAGGTTATTGCCGCAGCATCTTTAAACAATAGGGGGAAGATAATAGTGGTTAATGATGTGGATGAGGCTATGGAATTAGCTAACCTTTATGCCCCTGAGCATCTTTGCCTGATGGTGGACAGAGCAACTTCTTACATTGATAAGGTGTCTAATGCCGGGTGTCTATTTATAGGTGGAAATTCAACTGTGGTCTTGGGCGATTATGTGGCTGGACCAAGTCACGTTTTGCCTACGGGCAGGACGGCTCGCTTTAGTTCACCGCTTAATATAAGTGATTTTATTAAGTTTATAAATCTGGTTGACATAGATGAGGCTGATTTAAACCAGCTGGGTCAAGCTGCAGTAACCATGGCTAGAGCTGAGGGGTTTGAGGCTCATGCCCGGGCAGTGGAGAAAAGGCTCAAAGTAAAGAAATAAATAATTTCATAGGTTGTCAATCTGGTATGTTAATTAGGTATAATAAAAACGAGGAGATACCCATGACTTCAAAGATTTATCAGGTTATGGTGCCTAAAACAATTCGCTTTGGTGTCGGGGCTCTTCATACTCTCGGGGATGAAGCTGGCAAGCTAGAAGCTAAAAAGGCTCTCATTATCACTGATCCTGGGGTTTACCAGGCTGGCCTGGTAAACCCAATTAAGGAACAGTTGTCTAAGGCCGGGTTGTTGATAGAAGTTTTCGCTGACTCGGAACCCGAACCAACATTGCCCAAGCTAAATGACACGGCTAATCAGCTTAGGGGGAATACATATGATCTCTTAGTGGGCCTTGGTGGAGGGTCAAGTATGGACACAGCGAAGGGACTCTCAGTTCTCTTAACTCATGGTGGAGTTGGTCAAGATTATATTGGGGTCGGTAAGGTTCCCGGACCTGGTATCCCGGTCTTCGCGATACCCACCACAGCCGGGACAGGGAGCGAGGTGACCAATATCGCCGTCTTCGGCGACCCAGAGAAGGAGCTTAAACTGGGAATGGTGAGCCCTTATTTATTAGCGCGGCTAGCTCTTGTAGACCCCACTCTTACTTATAACTGTCCCCCAGAGGTTACAGCAGCCTCTGGGATAGATGCTCTCGTCCATGCTATTGAGTGCTACACCAGCACTAAAGCTAACAATTTCACTGACGCTCTGGCTCTCGAGGCTATGCGACTTATTGTGGGTAGCCTCAGGACCGCTGTCAGCAATGGTTCAGATGAAGAGGCCCGTAACCATATGTCTGAAGGGGCACTCTTAGCTGGGATTGCCTTCGGGAATGCGAGTGTAGCAGTCGTCCATGCCCTTGCCCACCTCCTCGGTTCGCGATTTCACGTGTCCCACGGGGTAGCCAATGGCCTTTTGTTGCCCTATGTTATGGAATGTAACCTTCCGGCTAACCTCCCCAGGTATGCTGTCATTGCCCAAATGCTGGGTGAGGAAATAGAGGGGCTTTCCTTTCGAGAGGCAGCGGAGAGAGGGGTGGAAGCTGTTAAAACTCTGGCCATGGATATTAATATCCCCCTCCACCTACAAGCTCTAGGGGTACCCAGAGAAGCCCTGGAGGGGATGGCTGTTGCTACTATGGATGTCACTCGGCTACTGGCTAATAACCCTAAAAAACTCACACTAGCTGATGTCCGAGCCATTTGGGAAAATGCTTGGTAGGATGACTGTTTGAAGGCTAAAATACACCAGTAATTAACGGATTATAGGTTAAGGGGGTATTACATTATTAGTGGCTGCTTCTGAGGGGATAGAGAGATTTATACGGCCTGATTTGATTACCTTTGGTGGTTATTCTGCCCGTACATCCCCAGAGACATTAAAGGGGAAGGTTGAAGTTGCCGTAGAAGATATTATCAAGCTGGATGCTAATGAGAATCCCTATGGCTGCTCACCGAGGGTGCGAAAAGCTCTGGCTGCCTGTCCCGATTTAAATATCTATCCTGACAATGGGCAGACAAGACTCAGGGAATCACTGGAGGGATATACCGGCGTTGATGCCAGGCATATCGTGGCTGGTAGTGCTAGCAATCAACTAATAGACCTTGTTTTACGCTTATTTATTAGCCAGGGTGACGAGGTGATAAATTGTGTTCCTACCTTTGGCATATATCGTTTTAGCACAGAGCTATGCAGCGGCACTTTAGTTGAAGTGCCTAGAGATGAAAACTTTGCCGTTAGTGCCAGTGCCGTAAAGGCAGCCATAAGTGGAAAAACGAAGATAATATTTCTGGCTAATCCTAATAACCCTACGGGGACAATCACGCCCCGGCAGGATATTCTGGAGCTCATAGATACGGGACTACCTGTGCTAGTTGATGAAGCATATTATGAGTTTAGTGGAGAAACAGTGGTTCCACTGGTTAACCAGTATGAGAATTTGATGGTACTACGAACCTTCAGCAAGTGGGCGGGGTTAGCCGGTTTGAGAGTCGGTTATGGTCTTTTCCCACCTAAAATTGCTGATTATTTACTGAGAATCAAGATACCGTATAATGTAAATGTAGCCGCTCTGGTTGCCGTAGAGGAATCGCTGAAGGACATGGACTATTTAATGGGCAGGGTAAAGGCTATAATTGCCGAGAGGGGAAGACTATTTGGTGAATTAAAGAAGCTGAGATGGTTAAAACCCTTCCCTTCGCAGGCTAACTTTATTCTCTGCTCGGTTCTGAATGGCAAAGCAAAAGAACTCAGGCAAAAATTACAGGATAAGGGAATACTGGCTCGCTACTTTGACGAGCCCGTATTGCGGAACTTCATCCGCTTCAGCGTGGGTAAACCAGAGCATACTGATGCCTTAATCAAAGCACTCCAAGGAATAGGAGGGTAGGTAAGTGAGCAGGCTGGCTACGGTTAAACGGGAGACTAAAGAAACTAATATTAGCCTGGAGCTTAATATTGATGGCAGTGGTAAGTGTGAAGTGAATACCGGGATTTCAATGTTTGACCATCTGTTAGAGCAGGTGGCTCGGCATGGAGTATTTGACATAAAGTTATCAGCCACGGGAGACGACCAGCATCACCTGGTAGAAGATGTTGCCATTTGTTTAGGTAAAGCCTTGGGCGAAGCCCTCGGGGAGAAACGAGGCATTGTCCGCATGGCTAATGCTGTTGTGCCTATGGATGATGCCTTAGCTATGGTAGCAGTAGACATTGGTGGTCGGGGATATACAGTATTGGAGTTACCCTTTAGTGAAAATGATATGGCTGGATTTCCCACCGACCTAGTTCGCCATTTTCTTGAGTCTTTTGCTACTGAAGCCAGGCTTAATCTCCACGCCAGGGTTGCTTATGGTGTCAATGACCATCACAAGGCGGAAGCCCTGTTTAAGGCGTTAGGCAGAGCTCTAGACACCGCCACCAGAATTGACGAGCGGATTAGTGGCGAACTCCCCAGCACCAAGGAATTATTAGAGGGTTAAAAAGGAGGGAGAGATGAGAGCAATTAGTATAATTTTGTCTACTATTGCAATATTGCTAATTGGCCTCTTTACTGGTTACTTGCTGTGGGGGCCAACTTGGGAAATTCCGCAAGCATTTAAGTATGATGTTTTAAAAGACACGCTCATTATTGTGTTGACCTTTGCAGCGGTTGCTATAGCAGTGCTTGGCGCTGCAGTTTACAGAATTGTGCATCTGACTCTTGAGAGAGAAAGAGAAACCTTTGAAAGAGAAACAGGTCAGAGAATTATTATGGAGTCAAGAAGGTGGAGAGCTCGCTTAGCGATAAACGTAGGTTACAATCTTTGGAAGATGGGAGACCTTAAAGAGGCTATTCTATGGACTAAAGAGGCACATGACGTCCATGCACATGAACTGGATGAGAGGGAGCTGGAGAATGAATTATTACTAGGGCAGATTAGAAATAACTTAGCTTCGTATTTTGCTCAAGCAAAAGAAGAAAGAGATCTTGCTCGGGGATATGCAACATATATTCACAACATACGTCACAAATTCCCCACAGAAAGAGAAACTTGGGAGAAGACTTATAAAGAGGTATTTGAGGCGTTTCCTGATCAGTAATAAGGACACTATAACTATAGGGCAGGTTTAGGTGGTACAAGCATAAGTCTCAAGAGGTATTGAGTTCCATAATCCGTTGCACATAGAGGATACATCTAGCACCCCTTTTCACTTAGTTTATTTCTTACTATTATAGCATAACAAAACATTTTATACAATGACATTTTTCCTTCAATATCATCGTGCTGGTTTCGGAGGGGCAGCTTTTCCAGGAGCTTCTCTAAGTGGTACACTTGGTGCTGGAGGGGCAACCTTTCTTACAGGGACTTCTTGTGGTCGGATCGGCGGACGTGGAGGTGGTTTTGGAGGAGGCGGCAATTTTTGGTTGGCAACCTTTACAGATTTTAAATAAATACTAGCTGCGTTATCACACATATTATGGCCTCCTCTTCCTTATTATCACAAGATAATAAGAATGTTACCCTTTTCTTGTTTTATTGTCAATCTCTTAGTTCTCTACCCGTTAACCTTTCATAACCCTGCTCATACCTTTTGGTGGTAGCCTCAATGACATCAAGCGGTAGCATTGGAGCCGGTGGTTCCTTGTTCCACCCTGCCTGAACAAGCCAGTCGCGAACTGGTTGCTTATCATAGCTGGGTTGGGACCTTCCAATTTCATATAGGCTGGCGTCCCAGAAGCGGCTTGAGTCCGGGGTCAATAGCTCATCAATAAGGATAAGCTTATCATTGTCCAGCCCAAACTCCATCTTGGTATCGGCAATGATAATACCTCTGGCTCTGGCATATTGTTGGGCGTAGCTGTAGATGGCCAGGCTTTTCTCCTTTACCTCCTCAGCTAGAGCTTCACCCGCCAGCCTCTTTATTTCGTCCATAGATAGGGGCAGGTCATGTCCAGATTCTGCCTTGGTGGTTGGGGTAAATAGCGGTTGGGACAATTCCTGGCTTTCCTGTAAGCCTTTAGGTAAAAGGAAGCCGGAAACTGTGCCATGTTGTTGATATTCAGCCCAGGCTGAGCCGGAGAGGTAGCCGCGCACTACGCATTCAATAGGAATACGCTTGGCTTTTTTAACAATCATCGACCGTCCGGTCAGATAAGAAGGGTAGGGGAAGCGGCTTTCGGTGGGAAGATAGGCATCAAGGCAGTGAACATCATCAACGACTTCTATTAGATGGTTGGGCACTAAATTTTTAGTCTTTTCAAACCAGAAGGCTGAGAGCTGATTAAGCACTAAACCCTTATTAGGTATGCCGCAGGGTAGGACTGAATCAAAGGCTGAGATTCGGTCAGTGGCTATGATGAGCAGTAGGTTACCCAGGTCGTAGGTATCTCGCACCTTCCCCCGGATGAATAATGATAGCGGCAGGTTTGTATTTATCAAGACTGATGGGCTATTACTCATATTGCTCTAGGCGCTAGCTCGCTAGGGTTAGCTATACCAGATTTCTCCTTCCATTGCGCCTCGGTTAAACCCAGCCGTTCAAAAATCTCGTTTACATAGCGCAGGTAGTATTGCTCGTCGAAAAGTGGCTCAAGCTCTCCTTGTGGCAGAGCAGCGGTAACCTCAGGGTCAGCCTTCAGTAAGCTGAGGAAGCTTTTATTCCCCTTCCATGCCTTCATAGCGTTTCGCTGGACAAGCTCATATGCTTTTTGCCGACTCAGTCCTTTATCTATAAGAGCTAGCATTACTCGCTGTGAGAAGACTAAGCCCTTGGTAAGCTTTATATTCTGTTTCATCCTCTGGGGATAAATTTGCAGCCCTTTCATTATTGAGGTAAAAAGGGCAAGCGAGTAATCCAGTATAAGGCAGGAGTCAGGTAGAGTAATACGCTCAGTGGAGGAGTGGCTGATATCGCGTTCATGCCACAGGGCAATATTTTCCATTGAGGTTAGCGCATAGCTCCTTACTAGTCGGGCTAGACCGCAGATTCGTTCACAAAGCTCTGGATTCCGCTTATGTGGCATAGCCGAAGAGCCAGTTTGACTCACTCCGAATGGTTCCTCTACTTCTCTAATCTCTGTTTTTTGCAAGCCTCTAATCTCAGTAGCGAACTTCTCCAGCGAGCTAGAGATTATAGCTAGTGTAGTGATGAATTGGGCGTGGCGGTCGCGTTGCAAAATTTGACTTGATATCGGAGCGGGGGCAAGCTTCAATCGGGCACAAGCTTTCTCTTCAACCTGGGGAGATAATGTAGCATAGGTGCCTACTGCTCCTGAAATCTTACCTACGGCTATGGCTCTCTTGGCTTCAGCGAGCCTTACCCTATTGCGTTTCATCTCTTCAACCCATAGGGCTAGCTTAAGGCCAAAGGAGGTTGGTTCGGCATGAATACCGTGGGTGCGACCTATCATAACCGTATATTTATGTTCTATTGCCCTTTGTGCCAGTACTGAAATGAGTTCTTTTATGTCTTGATTTAATATCTCCGTTGCCTCAACTAGTTGCAGGCTGAGGGCAGTATCTATTACATCAGAAGAGGTAAGACCAAGATGAATAAAACGTGATTCATTACCCAGGCTATCCGATACAGCACCAAGGAAGGCAGTCATATCGTGGTGAGTTTCCTTGAGAATCTCATCCATACGTTTAAGATTAACTCGGGCTAGCTTTATCTTGGGCACAGCCTCTCTGGGGATAGCACCTAACTCAGACCACGCCTCACAGACAGCAATCTCCACCTCAAGCCATTTAGCAAACTTGCTCTCATCTGACCAGACCCTTTTCATTTGGGGTCTGGAATATCGCTCAATCATTTGTTGTCTCCTTGAGATTATTCATTGACCTCACCCCCTTAATCCCCCTCTCCTTTCAAGGAGAGGGGGAGAGATTTTGGAGAGGGGCTTCGCCCCTCTCCTACTTACATCCCCCTTCCCTTGAGAAGGGAAGGGGGTCAGGGGGATAGGTTGCTATACATTCTCTAACTCGCTTCTATATTTTTCGTAGGCTTGCCTGATTTTATCATATTTCAGACCTAGAATTTCGGCAGCCAGGTAGGCAGCATTCTTAGCCCCGGTAGTGCCTATAGCCATACTGGCTACCGGTATCCCGGCTGGCATCTGAACGATAGAATAGAGGGCATCAACACCCTTTAACTCACTGGCGGCTAGAGGCACACCAATGACTGGTAGAGTAGTCCAGCTAGCCAGGACCCCGGGCAGATGGGCGGCTCCCCCGGCGGCGGCAATTATGACCTCAATCCCCTTGCTTCGTGCTGCTAGCCCATATTGCCTGGTTTTTTCTGGACTGCGGTGGGCTGATATTACATTAACCTCATAATCAATACCAAGCTCCTTTAATACATCCAGTGTTGGCTGCATCGCTTCAGTATCTGATTTACTCCCCATAACTACAGCTACTAGTGGCATATTATCTAGCTCACCCCCTTAATCCATTCCATTTATTTCACCTCTTCCTCGTTTTATTCTAAGGGACTTCGCCCCCTCCTTTTCCTTATTTGGCTGGCTCGTTCCATCTCATCAATGTGTCGCATCCTTTCGCTTTTTCCTTTCTCGTAGCCATTTAATCAACCATCTAACTAATCTCACAGTTAACCGTATACTACCTATAGTAACCATAATCTACCCCTTATCTCCTACCGCTTTTTAGCTTGCTCCTATTCTGGTGAAGGACCGTATTCATTGGTCCCTATTTGGCTACCGGTTGCTGTGAAAACAAGTATTACGATGGCGCCAGCGAATGGGATAAGACCGATGAAAAGCCACCAACCGCTGCGTCCAATGTCGTGTAATCTTCTTATAGCAACTCCAAGGCCGGGAAGTAAGACGGCCAAACTGTAGATAAGACTGAGAATACTAAAGTTTAGTTCAGGGGCAATGCCAACAAAGCTTTCAATAAAACTGAGCGCCCAGCCAATGATAAGATTGAACAAAACGAAGTACCAATACTCTTTTCGTCCTGCCCTCCCGCTAAATACAGCGTACTTTTTTAATACCCGAAAGTACCAGCTCATTATATGCCTCCGTTATTTAATAGTAGCAGTTATAGTAACTGCCCAGAGACCAGCACCGGTCCAGGAGCGACTGTATTCTAGGAGGATGGTAACAGTACCCCGCTCAAGTGCCTTAAAAGTCCATACTTCTTCGCCAGAAGTACCAGGTGGCTCATCAATCCCTGGTCCCACAAACTCGTGGCTTACCTGCTGGAGTATAGTCTCATCACTAATCTCTGCATCCTCCGACCACTGGTAGCCTGTTGTCGGATTAGAACCCAAAGTTACCGTAAGCTCCCCTCCCAACACAGTACTCATCACTACATCAATATGTGGCTGGCTTTGAAATTGCTCGATAGGAATATTTACATCGGAATATCCAGTTGGTTCTACCGGCGTTACAGGGGGTACTGCCAACAGTTCTTCGTTAATTACATCCCACCGCCCATCTATCATTGCGGATGTTATCTCCAGTTGCTCAACTGCAATTACTGCTTGATGAGGCGTAATAACTTCAGCAAGTACTTGTCCCGTCCTGTCGCCATAGCCAGCATTTCTGCTGTCAAACTCGAAGATAAATGACCAACAATAAGGACACCGTGCTGTCAAAGTGTCTCTAAGTCTTAGCGTATCTTTTATGCCATCAAAGACAAATGTCGGACTGTTCCTTACAAATTCCTCGGCAATTCTCTGGCTTTCCTCTTTGGACATCTGCTTGAAGGCACTAAGCTCCGTCACACTGCCATCAAATTCCACAGTGCCTTTCCAGTGCCAACCCAGCTTGATGCTGGATACCACTACTTGGTATATGGTATTCTCTGGAGGCAATACCGGGTAGGAAACGTTAATTGTCCACTCATCTGAGGTAAATTCTTTGAATACCCCTCCTACCCAGTCTTGAGGAGTGACGTCTTCTTCCTGCCACACGATGTCACTACTGGGTGCATTCTGAGCATCATACTCTCGTAGATAGTTGAGAGCTACATCTTTGGCCTCAGCAGCACTTCTGACCTCCAAAGGTTCCCCAGCGCAGCTACCAACGAATAGTAATGTACCCACCAACAGTAATCCTAGACACCACTTAGCTCTTTTCATCTTATAGACCTCCTTCTTTATTGATTATCGTATAACCCGATGACAAACGAATTTATGACATGGTCAAAAATTTCTTCATATTCATCATACAAGGGCTCTGCAGTAGAGCATACTAGTATATAGCTCTTGCCATTGGCGATAAATGTAACTTGCCTTATTTTCACAGCGGCAATTGGTTTGTAAATCACCTCATAACCCTCTCTGCCGTTTACTACGATTTCTCTCTCTTCTAAGATAGTCCCGCCAAGCCCCTTAAGTCCTTCCTTAAATTCCTCCTTGACTTCTTCTAAGGTTGTCAAATTACTTAGTTTAACTGTCACGATAAGAGTTGTTGATGTCCTTGGCTTGGTAAACATTTCAGCGCTTTCAACATCTTCTCCATCTACGACTT
>JABUBQ010000203.1_pt1 | contig 10223 bp, 8 predicted proteins | sample 7240351 | NCBI WGS metagenome assembly JABUBQ01 (sample SAMN07256348, study PRJNA390944) | subsurface metagenome | isolation source: Methane hydrate marine sediment | place: Pacific Ocean: Eastern North Pacific, ODP site 1244 | collected 2002 | reverse complement strand
GGGGGTTGGATTCGAACCAACGACCTTCGGGTTATGAGCCCGACGAGCTACCAGACTGCTCTACCCCGCAGTTTCAGGCATATTATAGCAAAATTCTGCCATTTGTCAAAAAAAGGAATAAAATGTTTTTTACACCACATTTAAAATGTTTTTTCTCTTGACATTAACTCGGTGCAAAAAATATAATGAGAACCTCAAAAAATGGGCTATTTCCTCTTTTTCTTACTCGCTGCATTGACCGTTGGTGCAGTCCTGGGAATGATTATCTCCAAAAACCAGGCTTACAATGCCATTTTCCTGATCCTTGCCTTTGCCTGCATGGGAGGTCTCTTTGCTCTTCTCGAGGCACCTTTCATCGCAGTGGTCCAAATCATCATCTATGCGGGCGCTATCATGGTTCTCTTTATCTTCGTGGTTATGATGATCAATGTGCGTTCTGGTATTCCAGCTGAAAAAAAGAAATGGACTATTTATCTTTCTCTAGTGCTCGCTGTTGTCCTTATCATCGAGCTTATTCTCTCAATAAAAGGAGCTTTTACTCTCCCGGTCTCGACGGCAATAATAAAAGCCGGACCTACTGATCTTGGCCGGCTCCTTTTTACTAAGTATCTTTATCATTTTGAGATCACTTCAATCTTGATAATAGCCGCCTTAGTCGGTGCTATTGTATTAGTTAAGAAAAAAGAAAAAGAATGATTCCTACAAATTATTTCTTAATCTTGAGCGTCGTTCTCTTCGTTCTGGGCGCCATCGCTTTTTTTATAAAAAAAGATCTTATCACACAGTTTATGTCCATAGAGATTATGCTCAATGCAGCCAATCTAGCTTTTATAACCCTGGCAAGATCAGCAAATTCCGCAGATGGACAGATCATTGTTTTTTTTATCATTACTGTTGCGGCTGCCGAGGCGGCTATTGGTCTGGCTATCATTCTTCTTATTTTCAGGCAAAAAAAGACAATCAAATCCGAAGATATAAACTTAATGAAAGGATAAAATGACTGAGATATTCTGGCTCATCCCATTTATACCAGCGGCAAGTACTCTTATCCTGGCAGTCTTTGGAAAAAAGCTCCCCAAAAAATATGTCTCCTTCCAGGCCTGTTTTGCAGTCTTTGCCTCCTTTGTTATTTCGGCCATCTCAGCTGTAGGGCTTCTTCAAACAGCTCACGGAAACTACCCATTGGTTAAAAATCTTTTCTCCTGGATTCAGGCAGGAAGCTTCCAGGTCAACCTTTCTCTCATGTTTGATCCCTTATCTGCTATCATGGCTCTGGTCGTGAGCGGAGTGGGTTTCATCATTCATGTTTATTCGGTTGGCTATATGGCAGATGATGAGGGCTACACCCGTTATTTCACTTATTTAAACCTCTTCACCTTTTCCATGCTTATACTTGTTATGGCTTCAAACTTAGTCTTGATGTTTGTCGGCTGGGAAGGAGTCGGGCTTTGTTCTTATTTATTGATCGGTTTCTGGTTTGAAAAACACTCAGCTGCAAATGCAGGTAAAAAAGCTTTCATTGTTAACCGGATAGGTGATACAGGCTTCCTCCTGGGCATTCTCTTCATCATTATTCATATAGGAAGCGCAGAGTTTACAGCTATAAACGAAGCCATCTCAGGAGGAGCTATCTCAGTTGGGCTGGCCACTTTGATCGCTATTCTTCTGTTTGTAGGAGCAACAGGAAAATCTGCTCAAATTCCCCTTTATGTCTGGCTTCCTGATGCCATGGAAGGCCCTACCCCTGTCAGCGCGCTAATCCACGCTGCCACCATGGTTACAGCTGGAGTCTATATGGTCTGCAGGATGAATCTTCTCTACACTCTATCCGAAACTGCAGCTCAGGTAGTAGCACTTGTGGGTGCGATCACAGCTGTCTATGCGGCCACAATGGCTTTAACCCAGAATGACATAAAAAGGGTTTTAGCCTACTCTACGATATCTCAAATAGGATACATGTTCATAGGCTGCGGTGTCGGCGCCTACGCAGCAGGTATGTTCCACTTGTATACACATGCCTTCTTCAAGAGCCTCCTATTTCTGGCTGCTGGAAGTGTCATGCATGCGCTGTCTGGTGAAATAAACATGAAAAAAATGGGAGGGCTGCGAAAATACCTTCCTCTAACCTATCCTACCTTTCTCATCGGTGCGATTGCCATCGCTGGTGTTCCGTTTTTTTCTGGCTTTTTCTCAAAAGATGCTATCCTCACCAGGGCATTCGCTCAAGGTCAGTATTCAGCATTTTATTATTTTATTTGGGGGCTGGGGATTATGGGAGCAGTGCTTACAGCCTTTTATATGTTTCGCCTCGTTTTCCTGACTTTCCATGGGGAGGAACGCCTGGATCCTGAAGTAAAAAAGCACATCCATGAATCCCCCAAAGTCATGACCATACCTCTGGTCATTTTAGCTTTCTTCTCTGTTGGCGCAGGATATATCGGGCTTCCTATTGTCCTGGGAGAGAAGCTCAACTTTTTCGGCAAATTCCTGGAGCCTGTGATAAAAGAGGTTCGCGAAGTTCATCTCAGCATACAAACAGAGTGGATGCTTATAGCGATTGCAGCAGTCGTGGCTTTTATAGGAATTTTTATTGCTTATGTTTTCTACATCAGATCCCCGTTGATTCCACGCAATCTGGCCACCAGATTTCCCACCATCTACAAACTCATGTTTAACAAATACTATGTGGATGAGATCTATAATGCAGTCTTCGTGAAGCCCACGATTAAATGGTCAAAGATTATATATGATAATTTTGATTTAAAAGTCATCGACGGAGCTGTCAACGGGACGGCAACAGCCACCGGCTTTGCGGGAAAAATCCTGAGTTATTTCCAGAGTGGCTTGATTAAAGATTACGGCCTTATTTTTCTTTTAGGAGTAATTATCTTTTTAGCTTATCTATTGTTTTAGAAAATGAATTTACCAATATTGAGTCTAATTACTTTCCTCCCCCTTGCAGGAGCCGTTCTGCTCATTTTCATTCACCGCGACAGGAAAAACCTTCTCCGCTTTCTTTCCTTGGCCATAGCCATCATTACCTTTATTTTTTCTCTTACTCTCTATTTCAATTTTAATGATCAAATTCCCGATCCGCAGTTCGTGGAGAAAGCTGACTGGCTTGGCTATGGAATCAACTATCATATCGGAGTTGACGGGATAAGCCTCTTTCTTATCCTTCTGACAACTTTCTTGATGCCTATTATCATCCTTTCTTCCTGGACATACATCCAAAAGAGAGTAAAGGAATACCTTATCTTCATGCTTATTCTCCAGACAGGGATCATCGGCGTTTTTGTTGCCCTCAACCTTTTTCTCTTTTACGTTTTCTGGGAAGCCATGCTTATTCCGATGTATTTTCTCATCGGCGTTTGGGGTGGTCGCCGGCGAATTTATGCCACCCTCAAATATGTCATTTTTACAATGTTCGGAAGCTTGCTGATGTTAGTTGCAATCCTCTTCCTTTATTCTATGTATTACAAGGCAACAGGCGTCTATTCTTTCAACCTTTTTGATTATTACAATCTTATCCTGAATCCTAATATTCAAATCTGGCTTTTTCTGGCTTTTGCACTTTCTTTTGCCATAAAAATTCCGTTATTCCCGTTTCACACCTGGCTGCCCGATGCTCATGTGGAGGCTCCCACGGGCGGCTCTGTAATCCTGGCCGCGGTGCTCTTAAAAATGGGAGCTTATGGTTTCCTCCGCTTTGCCCTTCCTCTTTTTCCCGATGCTGTAATGAAATTTCTCCCTTATCTGGCTGCGCTAAGCTTGATAGGGATCATCTATGGAGGTTTGATGGCACTCATCCAGAAAGATGCAAAGTCCCTGGTCGCCTATTCCAGCGTAAGCCATATGGGGCTGATCATGCTGGCTATCTTTGCTTTGAACACTGAAGCAATGGAGGGGGCTATTTACCAGATGCTCAGCCATGGATTGAGCACAGGCGCTCTGTTTTTGATTGTTGGAATCCTGTATGAAAGATCACACACCAGAATGATTAATGACTTTGGTGGAGTCAGTAAACAAATGCCTGTTTTTTCTGCTTTTTTCCTAATCTGCATGCTTTCATCGATTGGGCTTCCTGGTCTCAACGGATTTATCGGAGAAATATTGTGTATCTTTGGAATTTTTAAAGCCAACAAGCTTCTTGCCATCCTGGGCATATCAACCATTATCCTGGCAGCTGGGTATCTGCTCTGGATGTTCCAGAGAATTATGCAAGGACCTATAAAAAATGAAAAGATTTTATCCTTCAAAGATATAAACAAAAGAGAGATTGGCTATCTTGTGCCTATAGTCATCATGATGTTCTGGATGGGAATTTACCCCAAGCCTTTCCTGAGTAAAATGGAAAGCTCTGTTACTCATCTCCTCAACAGAGTCAATAAGAGAGAGATTTATTTCACTAAAAGTCAAAAGGATAAGGATTTCTTATTAGAAATTGAACCTAAAACAACCGAAGAAAAAAACGAGGAAAAGGAAGATAAATTCAGATGAACAGCTTCTTTGCCTTGTCCCCTCTTCTGATAATTGTCTTTGCCTCTCTTCTCGTTTTGCTTCTTGATGTTTTCTTAAAGAAAGAAAATAAAAATTACTTAGCCTACATCTCTCTTATTTTCCTCGTTATCTGTGGCTTTATATGTATCAAGTTCTGGAATAAAAACTACTCCTACTTTAACGGCAATCTTATCCTTGATAACCTCTCTCTTTTCTTTATTTTTATCCTAGCTCTAGCAACAGGCTTTGTCATTCTTCTCTCCATGAAGTACATCTCCTTTCAGGATGTAAACTACGGCGAGTTTTATGCCCTCCTTCTTTTAGCCTTATCAGGTGTGGCGATCATGCTCTCCTCCTCAGATCTTCTGATCATATTCTTAGGCCTAGAGGTCCTTTCCATTTGCAGTTATGCCCTGGCTGGCTTGAAAAGAAAAGACGAGAAATCCTCAGAGGCGGCCATTAAGTATTTTCTTTTGGGAAGTTTTGCCACAGCTTTCCTCGTCTACGGCTTAGCTCTTCTCTACGGTTCTTCCCATTCAACTAATATTTCCTCAATCATTAATTTCTTCATAACAGAATCCGACCTGAGCATCATGGCTCTTATTGGCTTAGGTTTAGTTATCATAGGATTCGGTTTCAAAATTGCTGTTGTTCCTTTCCATATGTGGACTCCAGATGTCTATCAGGGTGCTCCCACACCGATCACTGCCTTCTTTTCCGTAGTGCCCAAAGCAGTTGGTTTTATCGTATTCTTAAGAATATTTACTCCCTACTGGAAAAATGCTCTCAATACTCAGGCCATCTTCTGGATACTCTGGGTTATATGTGTCTTAACCATGGTAGTGGGAAATCTCGTGGCTTTGCGCCAGACAAACTTGAAAAGAATACTTGCTTACTCAAGCATTGCCCATGCAGGCTACTTGCTTATAGCCATCCTGGCCCGGGACAATTCTAGCCTGGTCTTCTACCTTACAGTTTATCTATTCATGAATATAGGTGCTTTTGCCGCTGTTATCGCGTTGAGCAGAAAAGGGAAAGAATACCTTGAACTCGAGGATTACGCTGGAGTCGGGTTTAAATATCCCTGGATTGGCGTAACCTTTTCTATCTTCCTTCTTTCTCTGGCAGGGTTTCCGCCCACAGGAGGCTTCCTGGCCAAGTTTTATGTATTCTCTACTGCCGTAAGGCAGGATCTTCTGCCTCTGGTTATAATCGGAGTCCTGGCCAGTCTTATCTCTGTTTTTTATTACTTGAGAATCATCGTCTACATGTATATGAGAGAGCCTGCCCGCGAAATAGAAATAGCCATAGAAAACCCGGCTTTATTCCTGGTCCTCTTCTTCTGTCTGTATGGAGTACTCCAATTGGGCCTCTATCCCAGAAATATCCTTGTCCTGATTAATCAAGCTATCAGCTCCTTCTTTTAGGGAGCAGTCATTTTATTATTAAAAGGGGACAGCTGTATCTGCTCAATTATTCGGTAACAATTTCATAATGTCATTGCGTAACAAATAAAAGGGGACAGGCTACTTTTTTTTGCATTCTTCCTGTTTTTCAAAAAAAGTAGCCTGTCCCCTTTTATTTAACTTTTAGCCTTCTATATATAACATTCTTTAATTTTTATATAGATACTTTGAATGACCGAAAGGGTGGTACCTTGGGGAACGTCCCCATAAATAAGAGGCTGGAGCAGGACGTAAGCCGAATTCTGTTCCCGCTAAAGATTTAGCGAGTGCGGTTATTTGTCTAACCCCTTGATTGCTCAAAGGGATGAGCGACCTACCCGCCCCATAAGACGGACCATCTTAAAAAGGGCCAATTTGGTCTTGCTCCGGATGGGGTTTACCACGCTCCTGATGTCACCACCAGGACGGTGAGCTCTTACCTCACCTTTTCACCCTTACCCCACGAAATGAGCGAAACCGTCATTTCATGAGGCGGTATATTTTCTGTGGCACTTTCCTCCGGTCGCCCGGAGTCGCTGTTAGCGACCATCCTGCCCTTTGGAGTTCGGACTTTCCTCCCCCTCTTTCTCACGAAGAGAAGAAGGGGCAACCGCCTCGCCTACTCCAGCCGCTATTTTTATGCCATAATGTTCTAACTTCTTGTAAAGATTGCTGCGTGGTGTATCTATTTCTCTTGCGGTCTGAGATATATTCCAATTGCTCTCCTCAAGCTTGGCTAAAATAAAATCTTTCTCAGCTAACTCCCTGAATTCTTTCAGTGTTTTTATTCCCTTTGCTTCGGGAAGATATATGTCTATTTCTCCTCTGATACGCTCCGGCAAATCTTGCCTTTCTATTATATCTGCCTCGGTCATAATAATCAATCTTTCCACTACGTTCTTCAGCTCCCGAACATTCCCTTTCCAGGGGTATTTCATCATTGCTTCTACCACAACCTCTGAAAACTTCTTCACTTTAAAATTATTTTCCTCTGCATAAATCTTGCTAAAATACTCAACAAGAAGAGGGATGTCCTCTTTTTTCTCCCTCAAAGAAGGAGAATAGATGGGAATAACATTCAGGCGGAAATAAAGGTCTTCCCGGAATCTCCCCTCTTTTTTTTCTTTTCCTAAATCCTTATTAGTAGCAGCTATTACTCTGACATCTACCTTGTTGATTTTGCTCGAGCCGACCTTTTGAACTTCCCCTTCTTCAAGAACACGCAAAACTTTGGATTGAGTTTTCAAACTCATATCGCCAATTTCATCTAAAAATATCGTTCCTCCATCTGCCTGCTCAAATTTGCCTGGTTTTTTTTCTGTAGCCCCCGTAAAAGCACCCTTCTCATGGCCAAAAAACTCGCTTTCAATGAGCTCTTCGGGTATTGCAGCACAATTAACCTGAACAAACCTTTCTTTAGCCCTCAAACTTTGACTGTGAATAGCCCGGGCAATAAGCTCCTTTCCAGTGCCGCTTTTGCCATGGATAAGCACAGTCGCATTGGTAGGAGAAATTTTTATTATCTCTTTCCAGAGTTTTTTCATCGAGGGATGATTTCCTATAAGCTCATATCTCTTATCTGATTTTTTTCTCAGGTCCTGGCACTCTCTCAAGAGCTTGCTCTGATTTAAAGCATTCCGGATGCAGAGCAGGACTCTTTCCCTATGAAGGGGCTTTTCCAGAAAATCAAAGGCTCCCAGCTTCGTGGCATCTACTGCTGTTTTAACCGTGCCATGTCCTGATATCATGACGACCTCTGGCCTGTAAGGCTTTTCTTTCAATTCTGCTAAAACTTCCAACCCATCCCTCCCAGGAAGTTTTATATCCAGCAAGACTAAATCCAATCCTACTGTTTCTTCTATAATATCCAGAGCTTCTTCTCCATCCGCTGCTTCAAGAAAGCTGTATCCCTCGTATTCAAGGATCATTTTAAGGGATTTTCGGATGTTTTCTTCGTCATCCACGACTAAGATTTTTGCTTTCCGCCGATTTTTCATCATTCCTGTTCCTTTTTTAGTCTTAATTGAATTTTAACATAAAAAAGGATTTGATGCATATTCTGTCAATAAAAACTCAAGTTTTGCAAGTCTGATCCCATTGTTTCCTATTTATCATTAGTGTAAGATAAAAACGAGATGTGGAAGCCTTTAGCGCTAATTATTCTCATGATATTAATTGGCACGATAGGTTTCCATGTGATCGAAGGGTGGTCATTCCTGGACTGCCTCTACATGACTGTCATAACTATTTTCACAGTCGGGTTTAAGGAAGTCAGAGTACTATCCCCTCAAGGCCAAATTTTCACTATCTTCGTTATCTTAGGGGGTGTGGGAACAGCCATATTTGCTTTCACAAAAATTGCCGAAATTGCCTTTGAGGGAGGAATTAGTAAATTTTGGCGGAGAAGAAAAATGGAAAAAGAGCTTAAAAACCTAAAAGATCACTATATCATCTGTGGCCATGGACGGATGGGAAAGATAGTGAGAGAAAGACTGGAGGAGGAAAAATTGTCCTTTGTTGTCATTGATAATAAAGAAGAAAAACTGGAAGACCTCAAACAGACAAACAGCTGCCTTTTTATAGAGGGAGATGCAACGCATGAAGACATATTGACCAAAGCTGGCATAAAAAAAGCTAAAGGGCTGGCTGCCCTCCTTCCGACTGATGCTGATAACCTTTACCTTGTTTTAAGTGCTAAGCTGATTAATCCTTCACTCTTTATCCTTTCCAAGGCCATGGATGAAGAAGCTGAGAGAAAAATTCTCCAGATTGGAGCCAACAAAATCGTCAGTCCGTATAAGCTGAGCGGCCTGAAAATTGCTCAAGGGTTGATTCGCCCGACATTGGTAGACTTTATGGATCTCATCATCAGGCGAAAAGAGCTAGCTTTATACATGGAGGAATTAGTAGTAAAAAAGGACTCTAAGATCGTCAACCGTAACCTTACAGAATGCGACATACGAAGAACGGCAAATGTCATTGTTGTGGCTATGAAAAAACCCGGAAAAGACATTGAATTCAATCCTTCCCCTGATATTAAGATTAAAACTGGCGATATACTCCTTGTTTTAGGAGATAAAGACGCAGTCAATCAATTTGAAAATATATACCTAGGAGCTTCATCCTGAAAAACCATGAGTTGATTCACCTTTTCTTGCTTAATTATATAGTCAAGGTGGGTCACAAGGCATGCAGAAAATTTATATTCTGCGCAACCCTTCTCTTCTTTTGTTTACTATTCATAACTCCCGCAAATTCGCAAGATGAAAATCAAAAATATTTTGAGCTTGATAACGGTTTAAAAATTTTCCTGTATGAAAAACATACCCTCCCCCTTATAAATTTAGTGTTTGCCGTGAATCTCGGCACTAAAGATGAATCAGATAAAACGAGCGGGCTTGTTCATATTTTAGAACATTATATTCTCTTCAGAGGAACTGAATTCAGGAGCGGGCCAGAAATCAGCCAGGATATACGACGACACGGTGCCTATTTCAATGCCCACACATCATTGGATCTGGCTACCTTTGAAATATCTCTTCCTTCTGAACACGCAGATTTTGCTTTAAGGAATCAAAAAGAGATTTTGTTTAACCTAAAACTCTCACAAGAAGAGCTTGATGAAGAAAAAAAAGTGATCCTCGAAGAGCTGAGCCAAACTCAGGACGACCCCCTTAGATACGCCACTTCCACAGTTTATCAAAACCTTTTTAAGGACCATCCCTACCAAAAGCCAGTCCAAGGAAAAAAAGATATTATCGAGGCTTTGACTATAGAACAGGTAGAAAAATTCTATCGCAAGTTTTTTGTTCCTTCGAACTGTGTTTTGGCAATTGTGGGTGATTTCGAAATAGAAGAGATGGAGAAGAAAACAAAAGATATCTTCGGGGATTTAAAAAAGGAGGAAATCTCTCCCCCAAAATACGAAAAAGCTCCTGCATTGAAAAAGACAGTGGAAATTAAGCAAGAGATGGATGTTAATCAGGCCTACTTGGTGATAGGAATATTCGGCCCGGATTATAACAATAAGGATCAATACGCCATGGATATCTTAACCCAGATTCTGGGCCGAGGAGTGAATCCGATGTTGAACTACCCGCTTCGAGGGAGAAGGAATCTGGCTCAAAGCGTTTTGATGAGGTATAGTGCTCACAAATACGCAGGGGTAATTATCATATATATTACTTTAGACCCAAAAAACATAAGCATCACGAAACGAGAAACGATTAGATTTCTTGAAAGGAAAGGTGTCTGACTAGAGAAAATCGGGGATAGAGT
>JABUBQ010000202.1_pt1 | contig 10234 bp, 13 predicted proteins | sample 7240351 | NCBI WGS metagenome assembly JABUBQ01 (sample SAMN07256348, study PRJNA390944) | subsurface metagenome | isolation source: Methane hydrate marine sediment | place: Pacific Ocean: Eastern North Pacific, ODP site 1244 | collected 2002 | reverse complement strand
TTATTATTCCCCGGTCTAGGGCAAAATTCATTAGTCCTTCAAGGGAATTAATCCCCATTTTTTGAGCCTTTAAGGACATTTCATTTAAGATCTTGTCTCCTTTTTCAACCTTTTTTTCATGTATTGCCTTTGATTCTTTGTAAGATTTTAATTTGCCCTTCCCTTCTTCCCGATCCTTCTTTAGCTGATCTTCTCTGGCCCTTGATTCTTCAATGTCATTTTTCAGAGCTTCCCCTTCTGCCTTCTTTTCTTCGGCCTCTTTTGTTTCCCTTAATTTAACTTCTTCTTCTGTTTCCTCTTTTTCTTCCTCTACAACTGCCCCCTCTTTTTCTATCTCTTCTTCCCTTTCCGGTATCTGATATATCCTTTTTTGTTCTAAGAATAGAGTTTTACCTCTTCTTATCTTCCCGATATTCTCTATGGGAAGATTCAGTTCGCAGGTCAGTGGCCAATGCGTATCTTTCCTACCATCGTGTTGGGTCTCCCTTTGCATTCTCCTTAATTTAAATGGCAACATAGTGATACTGTTATATTCACCGGTTATAGGATCTTTGAGTAGTTCTAAAGCCAAATAAATCCCACTCTGCACGTCTACCATGGTATTCCAGGAGCCAGAATCTATTACATATATAGCCCCCATGGTGATTTTCGGTATAAAAAAGAATAAGCTGGCTCGTTTACTGCAACCATCCTTTTGTCCAAACTTATCGCAGGGGCATTCGACTTCTTCAAAGATTCCTTCCTCATTTGCTTTTCTTGCAGTTTCTCCATCCCCTATACATTTGAGACCTTTTGATTTGCCATAATATTTGTAGGCCTGGGGAAACAGACCGCCAATATCTGGTAAACCGTTTTCATCTAAACCGGATAAAGGGAAAGCAATGTCTAATTCAGTGGGTTCCTCGCTTTTGAACATTTCTTTTACTTCTTTTGGGCATACAAAATAAGGCACGTCCTGGGGATGAAAGTCTAATTCTCCAAATTTATCTCGCCTCTGTATAGGCTTGCCATTGCTATCCTTTTTGTATTTTCCGTCTTTATCCTTTGCTATAGTGGGAACCTGAATCCCTAGCCTGATTTTGCCCTTCCAGGTCAACCTGCGAATGCTGCTAATTGGGTGGTCTCCCCTGATCTTAGTAAATCTCTTAAAAAAACCTCCATTCGTATTCATTCTAAATCTCCTTCCTCTTTTAATTTATCTTCTTCTTGACAAGGTAAACCAAGCTCAAACATTGCATCTTCGTATTCCCACCGTTCTTGATATCTCCCTGCCGCTATAAAATCTTTAAGCCAATTATTCTCTTCTTTTTTCTTTATCATTTCAAATCTCCTTCCTTATATTTTTATTTTTATCCCGTAAATTTATATTCAAATTTCTTATCCTGTGATTCTACAGTAACAGTTTCCAACACTTCAATCCTTATTGTTTCATCTTTCACTAACTGATTTAATTTGTCTTTTCTTATTGAGTATGTTTCTACATATTTGATTAGCAGATCTGCAAAGCTGGGAAGTTTTTTCTCAATTTCTTTTATTGTTTCCGATTCATTTTTAATAACAATTTTATCCTTCATGGCTTTGAAATGTGCCCAGCCACATTTTGGTTTGATGGCTTCTTCCCCGGATTTTTTCAAAGTATCTTGCAAATCAAATTCTACCTTTTTTAAATCATCTCCTAATGCTTCGATATTCTTATTATTTTCTGCTGTCGCTTTTGCATTTTTATCCATTAATACTCTGATCTGGAAATCAATCTCATCAGTCTTTTTTAATAATTTAGCTATTTCTTCTTTATATCCGTTATCCATTTTCTTTTTACCTCCTAAATTTTTATCAATCTGCATACCGACTTTGGTATATAAAATTACCTCCTTATTTTCTTAATTGCCAGTATTAAAGATTTCCGCTTTTCATCTTTTTCTTTGTCTATCTCTTTTTGTTTTTTTGCTATTTTCCTCTCGGCTCGTTTGATTAGCTCTATTTGACCGTTCCTAATTTCTTCCTCTCCCCGTTGTATAGGAAAATATGACCAACATAATTTCCCCGCAAGAGATTCTTGAGCTTTTTCACGAAAATAATTAAACTCATCATATTTTTGATTTACGAAACTTTCATACTCTTTTAGTATCGTTTCCAAATATTTATCGACGTCCGGCCTTGTTATTATTTCGCTTTTCTCTATTAGATTTTTATTCATTTCTTAAGATCCTCCTCTCTTGAATATTAAAGATAAGCCATCATTGCCAGTTTTTTCCTTTTTCGCATCATCCACTCTCTACTATATTTATTTTTTTCTTCCCTATGTTTTTCCCGCCATTGTTTGAAATATTCAGGATGGGCCTCCAGCCACCGTTTTGTAGCTTTCTTCACTTTTTCAGGATATTTCTCATAATATCGCTGGCTGGATTCCCTTCTGTGTTCCTTCACTTTTTCAGGGTTATCTTTTCGCCATTGGATTACAGATTTTAATATTCTCTCTTTGTTTTCTTGGTAGTATTTTGCCATTCTCTTTTTTATTCTCTCTTTATTTTCCTGGTAATATTGTTTTTTCCATTTCTTTTCATCAAACGTCATAAGCAGATTCGCTTTTTCCTGCTCCATGTGAAGTACATTATTTGCCCGATTCACTGCAATGACGAACTCATTCCAGCAATTAAGTTCTATTGTATGTTCCGTGCATCGCATTATAGTGACAGAGATAAAATCTTCGAACCTTTTAAATGGTTTTCCTCAGGTGTTACCAGCCGTAAGTTCTCTAAAGCCCAGCATTCCTGAAATTCATAATCGGTAGGTTCTGAATAATTAAAAGTTAAAACAGGTATAATATGATCAAGTTCAAGTTTTCCCTCTAAATAATCCTGCCAGTTATAACCTTCAGGCAATGCATTTTTTAATCGGGAAACCAAATCTTTAAGTTCATAACCAACGTGAGTTTCCCATCTCCAGCCAGATTTATTTTTTAAGATGCACTGCCTTATGAGGGAATACATTCGTTTAGTAAGATTGAATTTTTTGTCATTCCAGTATTTTTTTGAATAATAATTGTTATAATATTTTTTATTTTGTTGGTAGTAAATTTTGCTTTGTCTGTCTCTTTTTAACTTATTTCTTTTGTTGTATTCTTTACGGTACTCTTTTAAATGTTCTTGATTATCCTTTTGCCATTCCTTCATGTTCTGTAAACATTTTTCTCTATTATCCTGATAGTAATTTTTTATTTTATTCAAAATATATCTCCTTAAAATAAAAAAAGCCGAGCAACTTAACATTTCTGTTAAGCACTCGGCTTTTAACTTTTCGGTATTATTTTTTTGTTTTATCCAGTTTTAAAAATCTACATATGTCCTATATTATATCTTATGTTCAGTAAAATATTTATTATATAAAATAAAGGTTACATAGAATATTTGCATTTATCTGTATTACATAAACGAGCTTATGTAAAATAATACCTAAACACCGGGTGCCTAACAATTCTGTATTTATCACATACCACCGTCCTTTCTTTAGATATAAAAAAACAAGCGAAAAGACTAATCCAGCAGCAATGGTGCAGTGATACCCAAACCATTCTTTAGGATCTAGTAATTTCGCTTGTCTATAATTTTTTTTATTTATTTTTTTCTCCAGTATCACTGCTTTTTTCTCCTCTACGTCTCGGCCTGAATGCTAAAATTTCTTCCATCTTTTTACGAAATACCTTATGAGGAATACTTTTACCATTTTCCCACCGGGATAGAGTGTTTCGATCCACTCCTATCATCCCAGCCATATCTTCCTGCTTAAATCCTATCTTCTTTCTTAATTCAAAAATTTTATCTAATATTTCCGTATGGTTCAAAAGTCAAAACGTCAGTAATCCTTTTGATTACCTATCCTCCTGTTATCTTTCTACGCCAGCAAATTTTAACCAGGAATTAGTTTCCTCGACAAGCTTATCGATTCTCTCGATAATTGCCGGATTATTTGGGTTAGTCAGACCCTTTCTGTAATTAACATAGGTATTGTGGCTGACTCCGATTAGTGCGCCCATCTGGGTCTGCCTAAAATCTTTATATTTAGGATTCTTTTTTATTATTTTGATTTTATCTTGTATGTTCATGGTTACATTTTATACCCTTATGACAACTTTGTCAAGGTTATTTATTTAAAAATTTCAATATTTTTTGATTTTTTTTGAATATTTTAAGATATCGCTGATTTCCTCTTATTTAGGTGACATGGGGGAAATTATGCCCTCAAATTTCGCTCTGGTGGCGTTTGTTTATGATTATACCTATAAGGCTATTTGACCCCCCTTAAAAGCGAAATTTGGTGCATCTGTTTTTTTACTCTCCGGGCAATATTCTTAAGATTACTGCCCTCATTTTTTATTCCTCGAAAAAAATCTTATTTGCAAAAAGGGGAGGTAAAATCTGATTAAAAACCTGCCCTTGCCGTAGCTCAATTAGCACTCTTCAATTTTGAGAGCCGGACAAAGAGAAATTTTGCTTAATAGGCAACCATCACCTTTTAAACAGCCCTGCTCCCTTTAAATAAAGGTTATTAAAAAGAAGGGGACAGGGACCGGTAGTCCGGGGAACTGGAATAAAGCCGGACCACCGGGAGAGTAGATCCTCAGAGCCTTTTTTTCTTTCCTCTCTACTCTCCCATTTTTTGTTTTTTTCTGTCTTTTACTTTCTCGTTTTTTCTTCATGTTGCACCTCTCTTTTGTTTTAAAAAAAATAGCCGGAGCTGAAGGTCAAAAACCTTCAAAAATCCGGCTATCTTGTAGCTCTTATTTATTCAATTTTTAGACTTTTAGGTTTTTTTCTGGAGATTGGATATATTTACCCTTATCCCGGAGATATGCCTTAATTTAGCATTATTTTAGTATTTTTCTCACTTTTTTTAAAGTTTGGGACATAAAAACCCTGTCCCTCTCTTTCCATATAGTATAGTACAAATAAGATTTACATCACATCATTGAATTTGGTATCAAAAGAACTAATTTGGGCAACAAAAGTATAATTAATAACACAAATATTAATACTATAATATGAGGTATTACTGCCTTAGATATCCTTTCTATAGAAATGTCTGCTATTTCACATGCCGCAAATAAACACAAACCAACCGGCGGAGTTACATTCCCAATAGCAAGCGCTAAAACCATAAGAACACCAAAAAACACAGGATCGATGCCAAGTTGAGAAATAATGGGATAAAATATAGGGGTCATAAGCACTACTGCCACAGAATTATTTAAAAAAGTACCTACTATTAATAAGCAAACACAAATCAAAAATAAAACCATAGTGGAACTACTTGAAATGCCTATTAAAAATTGCCCAAATTTCTGGGGCATTTCTTCGATTACCAATAAATGGCTAAATATCCTAGCTGTAGCAACAAGATAAATTACAACAGCCACCGATTTGACTGTTTTCATTATTATTTGCTGTAAGTCCTTTAGTCTCAACTCTCTATACACAAACCCTCCGATAAATAATCCATATACTACTGCTACTACAGCAGCTTCTGTAGGAGTGAATATCCCGCCATATATTCCTCCGAGAATTATTACTGGCATAAGGAGTGCTAAAATACTTTGCTTGAAAGCCTGAACAATACTATTAGCACCACCTGCCACAGCTCGCCCTCTATACCCTCTCCTTTTTGAAATTATATACTCAACAAATACTAAACCCATACACATCAGCAAACCCGGAATCACTCCACCTAAAAACAATTTAGCTATAGAAACATCAGCAATAACTCCATATAACACCATAGTTATACTTGGTGGAATTAAAAGTCCAATTGTTCCCGAAGCTGCAATGGTAGCTGAAGAAAAATCTTTACTATATCCCATTTTTTGCATCGGCTCTATCATAATAGAACCAATCGCAGTAGTTGTAGCAATAGCTGAACCTGAAATCGCTCCAAAAAAGGTACATGATACCGTTGCCACAATAGCTAATCCTCCAATTGCTCTACCTAAAATAGTATCAGCAAGATTAACAAGCCTACGCGAGACCCCACCCGCAGACATAATATTACCAGCAAGAATAAAAAAAGGAATGGCCATCAATATAAAGGAATTTGCACCACCAAAAAGCTTTTGAATTACTATTATTGTAGAACCTTGCCCATATAACAGCAATGCTATAACAGAAGCAAAACCTAAAGATATAGAAATTGGGATACTCAATAAAACTAAAAATGCAAAAGAAATAAACAATGTTAAACCCATTAAAGTTTCCTCCCCCTAATTCAATTCACTTTTTATCAGCTTTATAATAATCTCAATAAGATTCAGAATCATAAAAAAACTGCCTATGGGAATAGCAAGGTATACCACACCAATAGGGAGAAATCCCATTGAAGGAGATATCTGCCCTAATCTAATTAACTCCACTGCTACTGTTAAACCTCGTGTTAGAAGAATAAATAGAAATGTAATACTAAGACAGTTTGCCAATATTTTAAGTACCTTGCTTGCATGTTTACTTTTTACACCATCTACCAATATAGAAACTTTTATATGCGCCCTTCTCCTTGTAGCAATAGATGCCCCTAGAAAAGTAAGCCAAACAAACAAATATCGAGCAAGTTCCTCCGACCACGATAAGGATTGTTTTAGGACATACCTAAAAATTACCTGGGAAAAAATTAAAAACACCATGCAAGACAAAGTCACCAATAGTACGCTTTCTAATACTTTATTTGAAACTTCGTTAAATCTGTAAAAAAATCGCAATTAACTATACCCTCTTCCTAATCTAAAGGAGAGAGAAACCAGCTTCTCTCTCCTTTAGAAATAAATTTCCCATTTCTTACTGAGCAGCCACTTTTATCTCATCGATTAATCCACCAAATATTGGTCTATATTTTGTGTAAACTTTTTCTGAAGCATTTCTAAACGCTTCTGTATCGGCTTCATTTATTTCTATTAACTCTCCTAATTTTTCCAGTTGTGAACCTTCTATTCGCCCCACTTCGTTTCTCATCCAAATAGCTACTTCTTTAGCAGCTTCCTTTAAAATTTCCTGACACTTAGGCTCTAATCGGTCATATATTTTTTTACTCATTACAAGAGGTTCTGAAACATGTATATGATTAGTTAAAGATAGGTACTTCTGCACTTCATAAAATTTCTTTGTAAGAACATGTGCTACTGGATTTTCTTGCCCATCAACAGTTCTTAGCTGCATCGCCGAATACAATTCACCAAAGGACATTGGGGTTGCGCTCGCACCATATATATTAAACGTATCTACAAATACAGCTCCACCAGGAGTCCTTATTTTTAACCCTTTTAAATCTTCTGGAATATATATAGCCCTTTTAGAATTTGTGATATGTCGAAATCCATTTTCCCAGTAAGCTAAAACAACAAGTCCTTTTACCTCTAATTTCCTAGAGAGCTCTTCACCAATTTTACCATCTAATACCCTTGAAACATGTTCGATATCCTTGAATATAAATGGAAGATTTAACGCTCCCATAATAGGTTCAAAACTTGATAACAAAACATCGGAGGTCAAGACCAAATCAATACTACCTAATTGAGCACCCTCAACCAATTCTCTCTGTGTACCCAATTGATCAGCAGGGAATATCTTAATTTCAATTACACCATCACTTTTTTCTGCAACTATATCTCTAAACATTAAAGAGCCTTCATGATAATGATGAGTTAGGGATCCAGTATGCCCCAGTTTAAGTATCACCTTATCATTATCTGCCCAACTAGTCGAAGCCAAAAGCAATAAAAACAAAACACAAAACAAAACCACTAAAATTCTTTTAAATCCAAACATTATAAATTTCCTCCTTTTATTTTATATCTTTTACTTTATACTTCTCTTCGAGTTTGTAATACTCTGGCAAGCCAATAAGCTTATTAAATTCTTCAAAGGTTATCATATCATTATATTTTCCTGTGGTGCTCTTCATTGTCTTAAGTTCATTCAAATAATCCCTTACAGCCTTTATTGATGCATATAATGGGCCAGTACAGTAAATAGCAATTGCAAATCCTATTTTTTCCAACTCTACGGTAGTGAGATTTGGCGTCCTCCCTCCTTCCAGCATATTTGCCAATGTAGGTGTACCTTTAAAGGTTTGAGCAATTATTCGCATCTCCTCTGCACTTTCGGGAGACTCAATAAATAATACATCTGCTCCTGCTTCTTTGTAAATTTTTCCTCTAAACAAAGCCTCCTTCAAACCATAATTCGTACGGGCATCGGTTCTGGCAACAACAACAAAGTCATTATCCTTCCGAACATCAATAGCTACTTTAATTTTTTGCACCATTTCCTTAGCTGGTATTAGCTTTCTACCAAGCATATGTCCACACTTTTTAGGGAATACCTGGTCTTCCAGTTGAATTCCCGCAACTCCGGCTTTTTCATATTCAACAACTGTTCTTCTAACATTTAACGGGTTGCCATATCCTGTATCAGCATCTGCAATAACGGGAACGCTCACAGCATTAGCAATATCGCCAGCTCTTTTAACCATCTCACACATAGTTAAAAGTCCTACATCCGGTTGCCCCAATACACTTGCTGAGGTACCATAACCAGTCATGTAAACAGCATTAAATCCCGTCTTTTCAATAACTTTTGCACTCAAAACATCATAAGCGCCAGGAGCAACAAGCAATTTTTCGTCTTTTAATAAGTTCCTTAGCTTTTCAGTTTTTTTCACAGTTTTCCTCCTTAATAATTTTTTCTAACTAAATATCATTAAATATCTCTTCTATAAAGCTTAATCTCTTATTCAACACCTCCTTTCGTTCTTGACCCTTTTCCCCTTATTATTTGGTAGCAGTGCTTTCAAAGACTAGTTCCAATTTGCCCCCGCATTTATATTCTGGCATTACCTACCCTCCTCCATCCTCTTCTCTAATTCCTTCCTTCTTTCCTCATAGAATTGGTGGAGTTCTTTATTTAAAGTTTCCGGACTGATGCCCAGAATTTTACTAATCTTTTTAATATGGCTTTTGGAAGGGATAAGTCCCCCGGTCTCAAAGTGAGAAATATACATCTGAGAAACTCCCAACATAAGAGCCAAATCCACCTGGATTAATCCCTTTTCTTCTCTCCTCTTTTTAATCGGATTAATTATCATTTTTTCTCTCCTTCATATACTTATTATACTTGTATTTAGAAGGATGTCAAATTTTATTATTCTAAAATATTCCATCAGAAAGTAGGGATTGTTCTCCGAGTCACACGATAAGAATATAAAGTTAATAAAATCGCCATAGACGCACGTATGGTGCCTTTAAACGCATTTCTCATTATTCGCTTACAATTCCCTATGTAACATGCAATATTAAGCACAATAATAGCAGGATTAGCGTAAGATTTTATGATTATAATAAAAAAGACCCCGGCATCCTTCCTGGACTACCGGGGTTAAGGAAGTGATTAAAATGAAAAAGCCTCTGCAGGTTGGTGGCGATAATATTTAGCTTGGAATATCCGGGCATACAAATTCTTTCTTCTGGGAAAAAACTTTCATACATTCTTCAATTTGGGATCTATTCATTGCCCTAATATTTTCTTGAATGTCATTAACTACCAAATCTATATAAGTCTTATATCTCTTAGAATGGAGATATTTCCTATATTTTTTATGGTAATCTGCTTTATATATCCCTAGGGATTTAAAGATTTTGGTCCATAAAGGAATGGTTATTTCCCTTTCCAGCCAACTATCCCCTAAGAACTGTCGATAGGGTTTTTATGCTTAAACCAACCGACTACATTAAAGAAAGCTACAGCTATATCAATAAAACTTCCGGCAACACCTAATAACTTTTCCTTAGTTATAGGCAAAGGATTGCTTTCGGCCAGTTTGTCATAGAACAAACCGATAGAATCCAATATAACCTTCTTCTTTTCAGCCCCAAAACCGGGAGTTTCAAATTCCTTGACTAGGGTTAGAATTATAGGAACTAATCCGGCTATAAGACCCAAGAATGTTAATATCTTAGTCATTTGTTTTTTCACCTTCCTTTCCTTTGATTATTTGATAGAACTTTAATAAACTCTCATTTTCTATTTTGGCAGAATAAATAGGTTTCTTCCCCATATATATCCAATATTTACTCGGATTCGGGGGCCTCACGTCTACATGAATACCCCATTTGGCTATCCCTATTCTAAGCCCGCCTACTTCTTCAGCTATCAGGCCTAATTTTATCGGTGTTATACCATTAACTTTTATATCAGAA
>JABUBQ010000201.1_pt1 | contig 10246 bp, 12 predicted proteins | sample 7240351 | NCBI WGS metagenome assembly JABUBQ01 (sample SAMN07256348, study PRJNA390944) | subsurface metagenome | isolation source: Methane hydrate marine sediment | place: Pacific Ocean: Eastern North Pacific, ODP site 1244 | collected 2002 | reverse complement strand
GGTGACAAGCTGGTGATCTTGAAAAGATTCGACCCCGTGGAAGTATTCAAGTGCATTGAGAAGTTCAAAGTCAGCAGCCTCGATGGAGTGCCCACCATGTGGGTTATGCTTTACAACCATCCCGATATCGATAAATACGACCTGAGCTCTCAAAAAATCTGCTCGTGCGGCGGAGCTCCCATGCCCGTGGAATTGGTGAAGGCATGGAAGGAAAAATTCGGCATTCAGATCAGCGAAGGGTGGGGAATGTCGGAGCTTGCCTCCTACGCGACCTCTTGTTTCGGACGCCCGTACAAGCCCGGCTCTGTCGGCAAATTGATGCAGAAGGCAAGCCAGATAAAAATATTCGACGACAATGAACAGGAAGTTCCAACAGGCCAAAGAGGTGAGGTTGTATTCAAGGGATTCAACGTAATGAAGGGATATTGGAACCTCCCGGAAGAAACCGCCGAAACGATCAGGAACGGTTGGCTGCACACCGGAGATGTAGGCTATCTCGATGAGGACGGCTATCTTTTCCTCACGGGCCGCCTGAAGGACATGATAATCAGGGGGGGAGAAAATATCTTCCCATTAGATGTGGAAAACGTTCTGTATAGTAATGAAAAGGTAATGGAGTGCGCGGTAATAGGAGTGCCGGACAAGATCTACGGCGAAGAAGTAAAGGCCTTCGTAGCGTTGAAGCCCGCTCAGAAAGCCACAGAACAGGAACTCCTTGATTTCTGCAAACCTCACCTCCCTACCTTCAAGCAGCCAAAATCGATCGAAATTCGGGAATCGCTCCCGAAGAGCGCGGTGGGAAAAATACTCAAGAAAGACTTGAGGAATCCGCCCGGTTAAGGCTGCTGACCGCACTGGACCTGCTCTCAACCTCCGAAGGCAGGCAGGAGTGAGCAGCGGATGTTAATTGTCTGTCAAATAGAAAATCTCGCTGTAATATTGATGCACTCGTAAAAAGTCACAAAACTCCCTCTCCCTTGATGGGAGAGAGTAGGGCCTGCCCTGGCGCGAATCGGTTTGAGTATATCGTAATGTATCGAATTAGCTCTATATGATCTTTAATGCATGCAAGCATCAATGTCAGGTCTGGGCCAGGGGTGAGGGTGAACACAACGTTATTTCAGTTACTTATATCTCCCTCCCCTTTATCCCCTCCCGCCAGGGGAGGGGAAATCCGACTTTTTACGGATGTGTCAATATTGATGGTTTCTTAAAAAGTCCCAAAACCGTCATGCCGGACTTGATCCGGCATCCAGAACATATTGAATTTACTGGATTCCGGCTTTCGCCGGAATGACGAAAAAGGGTACTTTTCGACTTTTTACGAGTTCATCAATATTGCTTGACAAGATGTCATAATAGAGTTAATCGCTTAACATGTTTTATTGATCTCGAACGTATCATGTGTGCTTTTGAACAGCTGTAACCGGGGGGATTATGGTCTGATCATCTAAAGCCCTGTTTCTCGAAATGAGAGGCGGGGCTTTTTTATTCAAAGAGTCGTTTAAGCGGAAGGTAGTACAAAAAAACAAGGCCAGACTCTGAATCTCCCTCACAAATAATGGTTATTTTAATATTGCCATATACTTAAGGACTTATAAGCTATTTTCTTGTGATGTTGCAGGCGTCTTATACAGCTCTGCTAACTGTGTTTCGGTTTTATACAGAAAACTGTCTATTTAATGTTAGTGTAAAAATCAAATGCCAAATCAAGGAGGTAGAAATTATGAGTAATATACCGGCCGCTGTAACTAAGCGTTTAAGCACCGCCGTACCAAAATTCAAAAAAGTTCTAGCTTCGGCGCGGGAAAGGGATATCAATGAATCTGATACAGTTACAATTGTTACGGACATGCTCGAAGAAATATTTGGATTTGATAAGTACTCAGAAATAACAAGGGAGTACGGCATTCAAGGCACCTATTGTGATCTTGCAATTAAATCTGGTAAAAGAATCGAATATTTACTCGAAGTTAAAGCTATCGGCTTGAGCCTAAAAGACAGCCATCTAAAGCAGGCAGTAAATTATGCCTCAAGAGAGGGTACTAAGTGGGTGGTGCTTACGAACGGAATTAATTGGGAAATCCATCGTGTTAGCCTGGATGAAAAAGTTCAAAGCGAACTGCTATTTTTCTTTGATTTCTTAGAAATGAATCCACGGAAAAGTGATCAGCAAGAACTGCTGTTCTTATTGTGTAAACGTGGTGTACAAAAAGATTTAATAGATGACTTTTATGAATACAAACAATCTGTGAATCGTTATACCATAGGTGCATTGCTGTTAACTGATCCCATTGTCAATACTGTTCGCAGAGAGCTACATAAACTTAAGACAGGCATAAAAGTCGATTCCGACGAAATCAGGGAGCTTATTTCACAGGAAGTTATAAAGCGCGAGCTTCTTGAAAGTGAGGCAGGTAAGGAGGCAAATAAGCAAATTGAAAAGTTTATGAGGCAACAAGAAAAAGCAAAGTTAAAGTCAAAAAAAGGGACAGACCCCATTTTCGGCAAAGATAGGACAGCCAATAAAGAAATAGTGAAAAATCCCTCATTAATCATTCAGGACTATCACCCAAAGGAGAAACCATGAAGATTCAATCCGTTGATCACATCAGTTACGCAGTCACCGACATCGACGCGACTATCGAGAGCTGGTCCCGGCTTTACGGGATCGGCCCATGGACGTTTCAGGAAAACGGGGGCACGGACACGAAGGGACGGCCGTGGAAGATCCGCATGGCCTTCGCCTATCTGGGACCGGTGGAGATCGAGCTGGTCCAGTGCGTGGAAGGGAGGATCTTCCAGTCGAAGTTTATCGACAAGTGGGGCGAAGGCGTTCACCACCTCGGTTTTTTCGTCGACGACGTCGACGCGGAGGTGACCGGACTGGTCAAGGAGGGCGGCAATGTGCTGATCCATGACCCGGGGCGCTTCGCGTATCTCGACGCGGGTGGACCGGGGGGCGCCATCTTTGAACTGATGAGCAGGAGGGGCTGAGACAAGGCGCAGGTCTCGGTAATCAACAGCAGATACGCAGCTGAAATATCATGGTAACAACGGATAATCTTGAAGAACTCTTTGATATCGTTGATAGTGACGACAACGTTGTCGGGCGGGCGACGCGCCGGGAGTGTCACGCGGACCCCGCGCTGATACATCGGGCGGTCTTCGTGCTGGTATTCAATGATCAGGGGCAGGTGCTGTGGCAGGAGCGGAGCCTCTCGAAGGATGTCAACCCCGGCCAGTGGGTGACGTCGGTCAGCGGGCATGTGAACGCCGGCGAGTCGTACGAGGAGGCGGCCGTCCGGGAGACCAGGGAGGATCTGGGCGTCGATCTGCCGGTGGAATTTCTGGGGACGTTCCTGTACCGCTATCCGGCCGAGACGGAGTACTCCGCCGTCTTCAGGGTGGTCTCGCCGGGGCCGTTCGCCTACAACCGCGACGAGGTCTCTTCCGTCGCGTTCATGACGGTCGCGGATATCCTGAAGCGGGAAGAGGACGAGCGGTTGAATCTGTCACCGGCCGCCCACTACATCATCGATTCTTTGTCTTTATATTGACCTTTCGAGGCACTTCCAGGTCATCGCCACGTTTCCTTCACAATATCCCATCCCTTCGATGTTGCAATTTGCAACTACATGTACTATAAATGCAACCATAATTCGTTGGAGGTGTTCGTATGGCATCGGCGGTGAGAGTGTCTGAGGATCTGGTCAGGCAGGCCAGGATATATAGCAAAATAGATAAACGATCGGTAACCGGCCAGATCGAATACTGGGCAAGGATTGGAAAGTGCGCCGAGGAAAATCCCGATCTTACCTACAGCCTGATCAAGGAGATATTCATCGGCATGGCCGAATTGGAAGAAGGCGAGTATTCCGAGTACACGTTCGGGTAATGGTGTATGAAGATCATTCAATCACGATCCTTTGCGCAGAGAGTCAAGAGATTCAGCAAAGTTCAGAAACCGATCCTCGATGATCAGATCAGATTGATAATCGATACCCCTTCGATCGGGGTCGAGAAGAGGGGCGATCTGAAGGGGGTTTTTGTACACAAATTCAAGGTAGAGACGCTTGAGTGTCTCCTGGCGTATCATTTTGATAGGGACCGACTGGACCTGATAATGATCGGCCCCCATCAGAATTATTACAGGGATCTGAAACGATATTTGAAACAGGGATAGGAAAACCGGCGTATTAAAGAGGGGCACCCGCGCCTCTCTTTTCCCGTTGATTCCCTCGCCTGCGGGAAGAGGATGTATACATGCGTGATGCCACGGTGCGGCGGCGGACGTGACGGGTCAAGCGGTTATTTTAGTTTATATCGAGCACTGCCCTTGTGAAAGGAGTGGCTGCCGTTCGGCGTCGTTACATCCCAGCGTATCTCGATCTCACCGTACCGGGGCGCCAGTTTCTTGAGGACGTCCTCCCGTTTCGCTCTGGTCCCATTACAGATGTCCTTGAAGTTGAGCCGACCGGACCAGAACCTGCCGCCATCCGGATTCCACAGTTCATAGCTGATCAATGCGGAGGCGGACCCCTTGGGACACCTGTCGCATCGATTCGATTTGTCGGTCGATTTATTGGCGAGATGGGTTACCAATGTGTATCTGCCGCCGTGCAGCGCAATCGACAGGCGGGCGTCAAAATCCCGCATGCCGGATCGGCCTTTTAATGGGTTGTCTGCGTGGACGGGCGAGGCGATAAACATCACGGCGATAAGGATGCATGCTGCAAATCCCGGGATCCGAACGGTCTCCTTCATTTTTACGGCCCCTCCTTTTTGTTGTGTTCAATCGCGTAGCCCTCTTTGTACTATGCCGCATGGCAATTGTCCACCGCGGATATCGCCCCGTGATAATCCTTGACAACGGGGCTCTGTTCCCGTTGAATGGGATACGCGGTATCCCGGCGGGAGCCGCACTGAACAGACGGGAGGGATGAGGGATGAATCGCGAGAATGACACCCACCGTAGATCGATAGGCTATGTCCTGTGGCTCTTCGGATTTACCGGTTCCCACCGGTTCTACTACGGCAGGCCGGTCTCGGGGACTGTCTATTTTCTTACCTTCGGCCTCCTCGGTATCGGATGGCTGGTTGACCTGTTTCTGATTCCATCACTCCAGAGGCAGGCGAATCTGCGCTTTTCCGAGGGGTGGGTTGATTATTCGGTCGCGTGGATTCTCCTGACGTTTCTGGGGCTCTTCGGGGCCCACCGGATGTATATGGAAAAGTGGTTCACGGGGATTTTGTACCTGTTGACGGGCGGTATCTTAGGTCTGGGGTATCTGTATGATTTCTGGACGCTGAACGACCAGATCGCCGCGGCAAACAACTTTCAATGGTGCGGGTATATGGACAAGGGGGGATGCTGATGTGGGAGATACCGACCGGACCGACAGGATGCTTGCAATCCGTCGGGGTATCCTTTAGACTCTCGCCGGGATGGAAGGGATGTGGTCCATGTACCATCATGTCGACGGATACCTTAATTTTCTCGCGGTTGAGAAGGGTGTTTCCCTGAACACCCTGGAGGCGTACAGCCGGGATCTGAACCGGTATGTGGATTTTGCCGAAAAGACGGGGATCAAGGATATCAGGGATATCTCCTCCGATACGATCATCTCGTTTCTTGGAGACCTGAAGGGGGGCGGTCTGGCGACCACGTCCATCAACCGGGCGCTCGCGGCTATCAGGGGTTTGTACCGGTATCTCCTGACCGAGAATGTTATTGATGAGAATCCGGTGGCTGTCATCGAGCTGGCAAAGGTGTGGATGCGTCTTCCCGACACGTTGAACCGCAAAGAGATGGCCCTCCTCCTGAAGCAGCCCGGCACGAAGACGCCTCTTGCTGTTCGGGATACCGCGATGCTGGAGCTCCTGTACGCGACGGGGATCCGCGTGTCGGAGCTCGTTTCCCTGGGCATGAGCAACATAAACTGGCAGGCGGGGTATCTCATCGTTGTGGGAAAGGGGAACAAGGAGCGGATTGTTCCCATCGGGCAGGTGGCCTTTGATTGCCTGAACCGGTATGTCGGGGACGCGAGGCGGAAGCTGGCCGGGGGGAGGTCGGTGAACGCCCTTTTTCTAAACCGTTCGGGGAACGGGCTGACACGTCAGGGGTTCTGGAAGATTGTCAAGAAATATGTTAGAAAGGCCGGGTTCAATAAGAAGGTGTATCCACATACGTTCAGGCACTCTTTCGCGACGCACCTCCTGGAGGGAGGGGCCGATCTGCGGTCCGTACAGGTGATGCTCGGTCACGCCGATATATCGACGACGCAGATCTACACGCACGTCACTCGCGAGAGGCTCAGGGAGATTCACCGGAAGTATCATCCACGAGGATAGCGATGGATTACGATCACGATTCCATAGACAGAAAGAGGAAAGACAAAGGGCCTCGTACCTCAAAACGTAATTTTCGTTTCCGGGTGATTATCCCCCTTATCGTACTGGTCTCTTTTGCCGTCGGAATAGCATTTACTCCACTGATGGAGGCCCTCGGCGGCTTTGCTTATCTGACAAGGGTAAAGGATGCCATTCTGGTTGCCGTCGCTGGAAAGACACCCTGTCTCTATTACATCGATATCGAGAAGAACGGCAAGGATTATAGATTAGAGAAAGATGACCGGTTTGAAGTCTCGTATCGTGACGAATTTGTCGTAAAGGGGGTATCGACGAACGCCCTCTTCAACAGAGGGATTACGGTCGATGTCGAGGGGACGGGAACCTCAAACGATCTGGAGATACTGCTCAAGGGGATCGAACTGGTTGACGGGAAGATAACGGATGAGAAGAAGCTCTTCGGGATCACTGTACTGTACCGGGATGAGGTTATCGCGTACATTCCGATAGAGGTACAGATCATGCCCCAGGACTGGTTGCGGTTCGCGAGGGGGACCACAACGGAGAAATCCCGGATCGAGTATCTCGAGCGTGCTGTTCAGATGCAGCCGGATGACACCAACGCGCGCAAGATGCTGGCGAGACTGTACGTGAAATCCGGGAAGACCGGCAAGGGAATTGCGGAGTATAAAAAGGTCTTAAAGCAAAAACCGGATGATCTTGCCTCGCTTATCGAGCTTTCGAAGATATACATGATCACAAAGCAGCACAAGAAGGCCATATCCACTCACCGAAAGGTTATCAAGATCGATCCCAAGGACGATGTCGCCTACGCGAATATCGCCTATTCCTACGCACAACTTGGAAACTGGAAACGGGCGACTGCCAACAGTGAGGCTTCACTTCGGCTTAACCCCGACAGTACCACGGCCCGCTATAACCTGGCTGAGGCGTATGAGAGGACGGGCAGGCACAAAGATGCAATCGAGCAGTACGAAAAGGTCCTGAAGAAGATGCCGGGCGATGTGAGTGTTATGATCACCCTTTCGGATGCCTACCTCAAGGCGGGCAACAATGATGCTGCCATAGCCATGTATAAAAAGGTGATAAAAAAACAGCCCAATAATGCCTCCGCATACGCCAATATAGGACTTGCATATGGCAACAAGGGGGCCCCGCAGAAAGAGATAGCGAATTACCGGAAGGCAATCTCTCTCAGCCCCAAGGATCCGGTCATACATTTCAATCTTGCCACGGCGTACGAGAAGGGGAAACTGTACGATAAGGCGGCCCGGGAATATCGGAAGGTGCTGAAACTCAAACCCGGTGATACCGATGCCCGGTTGCGGCTCGCCGAGTATTATCTGATGCGGAAAGACTATGACAGAGCGGTAGGTCTGTATAAGAAAGTGGTAAAGGCCCGGCCGAAAGATGCGCTCCTGTACGAAAGAATGGGATTTGCGTACGGGGAATTAAAGCGACATAAAGACTCTGCCGTCAACTACAAAAAGGCCATACAATATGGCTCGAAGAACGTCTCCATCCACTATAACCTTGCCGTTGCGTATGACAGGGCAGGGAACAGGAAGAGGGCAATCTCCGAATATGAAAAGTTCGCCTCACACAAACCCTCTCTGGAGGTTTTGACCATCCTGGCGAATCATTACCTGAAAGAGAAGCAATATGGCAAGGCCATAGATGTCTATAAAAGGATGATCAAGCTCAGTCCCAAGGAGGCCGGATTGTATTCGGGCATAGGGTATGCCTATAGTTTGAAGGGGGATACGGACGAGGCAATTGCCAACTACAAGGTCTCCCTTAGTTACGACAGGGAAGACGATACGGTGTACTACCGGTTGGGCCGGGCCTATGAGAAGAAGGGCATGTACGAAGAGGCGCTTGACGAATATAGACATGCGTATCAGATTAATCCTGATTCGCGTGGGGCGGCGCGCAAGATACCTCAGATGAGGATTCGGATGCTGCAGGAAAAATACCGTTAGGTTTTACGGGGACATGACCCGATTTGGTCCCGACATGTCGGGATCGGGATCGTGTCCCCGGATAAAGGAGTAAAAGTGAAACAGATCGTCCTGGGAGATATGGTTATCGGTGGAGATGCCCCATTTGTCCTGATTGCGGGTCCCTGTGTTATCGAAGACGGTGTAAATACAGAGAAGATAGCCCGATACCTGAAGGACCTGGCCGGAGAACTGGATATCCCCTTTATCTTCAAGGCATCCTATGACAAGGCGAATCGAAGCTCCATAAGCTCCTTCAGGGGACCCGGTCTGAAAGAGGGGCTCGATATACTCCGGGGGATCAGGGAGGGGCTAGAGGTCCCCGTCCTTTCGGATGTCCATCGCTTTGAGGAAATTGAAGAAGCATCGAAGGTGCTCGACATCATGCAGGTTCCGGCATTCTTATGCCGGCAGACGGATTTTCTGATAGCGGTTGCCAGGGCTGCCGGTGTCGTCAACGTCAAGAAGGGGCAGTTTGTCGCTCCGTGGGATGTCTCGAATATAGTGGAGAAGATAACCTCCACAGGGAATAAAAACATACTGATTACTGAAAGGGGGGTGAGTTTCGGCTATAACAACCTTATCGCCGATATGAGATCGCTCCCCATATTGAGGAAGATGGGGTATCCCGTCATCTTTGATGCTACACACAGCGTGCAGCTTCCGGGGGGTGCCGGCGGCTCATCCGGGGGCGACAGGGAGATGGCGGTGTATCTGGCGCGCGCGGCGGTCGCCACGGGAATTGACGGCCTGTTTCTTGAGGTCCATCCCGACCCCGAATGCTCTCTGTGCGACGGCCCTAATTCCCTCTACCTCGATTCCCTCCCGGGTCTCCTTGGAATGCTCAAAAAGATAGACGGGATTGTCAAGACCGGTGAAAGATGAGAGAAGAACAGATTATGGACCGGGCTCTTGCTGAAAAACTCAAGAAGATTGTTCTCCTGGTGTTGGATGTTGATGGCGTGCTGACCGACGGGAAAATAATCATGGATGATCTGGGAAATGAGTCCAAGAACTTCCACGTCAGAGATGGACATGGCCTCAGGCTTCTCATGAGGGGCGGCGTCGATGTCGTCCTCCTGACCGGGAGGACGTCCGAGGTGGTGAAGCACCGTGCAGATGAACTCGGAATCAGGGATGTGTATCAGGGGGCGAAAGACAAGGCGCAGGTGCTGGGAGAGATACTCGGTGAGAGGGGATTGCCGGGCGAGTGCATCGCGTACGTGGGAGATGATGTGGTGGATATTCCCGTGTTCAGGATGGTGGGATTCTCGGCCGCTGTTGCGGATGCGCCCGGGTATGTCAGGGCACAGGCCGATTACGTCACGGAAAAAGAAGGGGGAGACGGTGCCGTGAGGGAGATCTGTGAAATGGTCCTCAATGCCCGGGGAACGTGGAATGACGTGATGTCGAGATACGGACTGAAGGCTGAAGACTGAAGACTGAAGACTTTCTCTTTACATGTCGTAAGTTAAATGGTACGTTTCTTGCTAAAATAAATTAGGGGACCTTTAGAGGTTGTCTGCAGGGGACTTTCGGCCCCGCACACGCCCCCTGCCGCGGCAAGGGGAAGAATCATAACAAACAACAGTATCGGCAAAAATCTCTTTTTCATATATTCAAGCTCCCGGTATATCTTCATCTCTCTATGGTTGCGCTGACACCGGACACCAGGGTTACCTTCCTGCTTCTCAGCGAGAGGGTCATGCCGATACCTCTCACATCGGTACCGGGACGTGTCATTCTCACGGCATCCTTCGTATGGATCATCCCATCGCCATCGTTATGGGTATAGTGGAGACTGGCCGTCTCAAATCGGTCTCCTCCATCCGAGACGACAACCACGTTTCCATATATATCCATATCCTTTATCC
>JABUBQ010000200.1_pt1 | contig 10254 bp, 16 predicted proteins | sample 7240351 | NCBI WGS metagenome assembly JABUBQ01 (sample SAMN07256348, study PRJNA390944) | subsurface metagenome | isolation source: Methane hydrate marine sediment | place: Pacific Ocean: Eastern North Pacific, ODP site 1244 | collected 2002 | reverse complement strand
ATCAAACACCCCTTCTTCCATATATGTATGGAATGGCTCGTACAGATGTGAGGTATCACCATCACCAAACTCCCATACCCAGGAATCTGCATCTTCAGACAGGTTAAGGCACCTTATTAATTCATCATTTACATAAACAAGACTCGGAATTACATCAAGATAAGAATTTGGTGTCTGATACGATTCAACAACTTTTGTAAACTCATCTATTCCGCCGGCACCTTTTACTATCAGCCTGACAACAAAGGCTCCCGCTTCATAGTATGTATAAGTCGGATTCTCTGAAGTTGATGAACTTCCATCACCAAAGTCCCAGTAATATGTATCTGCATACAGAGAAGTATTATTAAAGGTTACCTCCCATGGCATACATCCTGATTCCACTTCGTCAAAAGCGGCAATAGGTGGTGTAGGAGTGATTGTTATATAACCGCTGGCATCATCAGTACATTCATCATTGCTCACGGTCATACTTATTTTATATGTACCAGGATAGCCATAGGTGTGTTCCGGTTCCGCTTCCACGGAAGTGGTACTATCACCGAAATCATACAGATAATCCCAGGTGCCGCTATTTGTAAGATCAGATTCCTGGGTATGGGAGTTTGGTGATGGTGATACCTCACATCTGTACGAGCCATTCCATACATATATGGAAGAAGGGGTGTTTGATGTAACATTACATTCTTACACAGACGAAGGATGTTCCGACACATACATCTTATCACCCGCAGTAACAGTTGAACCTGCCGGAGAGCTGCAGTTTGCAACAGCATTCAGACCAAAACCTGACGGTCCTCCGGGAGGCGATATTCCTACAGGTGAAGATATCAATACTGTCTTCTACCCGCCAATTACAGAAATGGTGGATGAATATGAGCTTCAGATATTTAACCGCTGGGGCGAAAGGATATTCGTTAGTAATGATATCAATTACGGATGGGACGGCTATTACAAAGGCAAGCTCGCGAAGCAGGATGTCTATGTCTGGAAAGTATCAGGCAACTATGCCAACGGCAAACCATTCGCCAAAGCCGGAGACATAACACTACTGCACTAAAACAATACACCCGCCAAGTAGTTATAAACCACTTGGCGGGTTTTTTCATTATTCAAAATGTTACGAGTTACGGGTAAAAGTCTTCGTTCCCTCTTCTCCTCTGTTATCAAGAATTACGAAAATCGAGAATTTTTTATAACTTTGAAAAAAAGAAACAAACATTATGAAAGCAGTCGAATTCAAAGCAAGAATGAAGAACAAGTCTATTAGGATACCTGACAACTTGAGTTCTGAATTGTCTGACAATAAAGTTGTTAGAGTAATTTTGCTGCTTGAAGAAGTTGAGAATCATGAAGAAAAAGACTTCAGGACACTTTCACAAAAGCAATTTTTAGCAGGCTATTCAGATTCAGACTCAATTTATGACAATTATTAAAAGGGTTTTAGAACCATTTGTCCCGATTTTCGGGAGGCTATTGATTACGCACCTTGGTGCTAAAAAGCTTTACAGGATTTAGAGCATAAACATTTAATACGCCACCACTACACCACTACAACACCGCATCTTCGCCCCCCGCCCTTTCCTCCCTCTTCCCTTCTGCCTTCCGCCTTCTTCATCGTTCCCTCTTCTCTTCTTTCTTCACTTTTTAATTTCTAATTTTTAATTTCCTTCATCGTTCCATCGTTCCTTCGTTCCCTCAGGTAGATAACAATATGGATTATCCTCTCGTAATCGGTATTTAAATATGGGTAGATTATCAGGTTTTTCATACAGGGTGATAATTAAACGACTTAAATTGTTTGATTTTGAGTTTTTAAGACATAGATTCTATTTATTGTAATCGAAGCATATCTTACAGAGTCTTGTGCAATATAATCTCTAATCGATTTTAGATCATCAACAGATAATTCAGTCCATCTTATTTTGACCATTTTTCAATAATTTTTTTCACATTTTCATTGGAAAGAACTTTCCTTTCTTTTGATTGTTCAAGGCCTTCTTCAACTTTTTCAATAAATATTAACCGGTCAATTAATTCATCAATAGTAAATGAATCCGGAAGTTTATTAATTGATTGTCTCAATTTGTCTTTTGTTAACATGTTTATCCTTTTTTATGTAAAGTTAGTAAAGAAAATCTAAATTCCTGCCTTCCGCCTTCCGCCCACAGGCGACTGATTCTGGGATAACCGGAGCCAGTAACCCTTTTTTGTTACACAGAACTTTTACTAACGCTATTTGAATTTGACATAATTTCGGAAGCATATTTATTATAGTTGTTTATCTTTGTCAAACTTTTTCTTATATTTATATAAAAATAAACTTTATTAAATGGAATGCATATCTCATAAATCAGAAATTGAAAAGACTTTTACTAATGTAAGAGCTTTATCTTTTAATGAGAAAAAAAGTCCTCTTTTAGATAAAGAAAGGATTAATTCTTTTCTCGATGCAATTCTTGATTTTAAAAGTTTATTAAAAGAAAAAACTGATAAGTTAAATCATATTAATGAACGTATCGAAAAATTGACTTGGTTTAATGATTTAGATGATGAATGCTTAATGTTAATTAATGACTTAATATCAGCTGCTAAGGATTTACAATCTACTCTTATTCGTCAATATGTTTCTATGAATTTTTTAAGAAAAAAAGGTGTTGTTAAAGATGAAATAAAAGAATTTAAAAATTCAATTGATGAATTAAAAGAAGCTTATGAAGATTTGGAATCTGTTTTCTTTTTCCTTCCTGAATTTCCGGATTTTATTGAAACTACCAAACAACTTTCACTTGTTAAATGAAATTCTTTTGTTTAGAAGATTTTAAGGTTGAATTTGAAAAGCTAATATCGAAAAAGGCATATAGCAATCTTGAACAAGATTTAATCAAATATTTTTGGGGCAAATCAGCACAAGAACTTTGTTCAGGAACAAGATTGAATAACAGTGATAAAACTCCGTATATTAAAAAAAGATTAAAAGGAAGTGGGGGTTATAGATTTTATTTTTTATTGATTTTGAAGGATGAATCTTTATACTTTATGTTTGTGCATCCAAAAACCGGTCCGATAGGGGCAAATAATATCACTGATGAATCAAAAGCATATTTATACAAGAAAATTCTTGGATACATTAAAACAAATGATTTATATAAACTGGAAAATCTAAATAGAAAAATAATTTTCAGAAAGGTTAAATCGTAGTTGAATTATCATTTGGTTAAAATTTACCTTTGATTATATTCCTGTTTTGTGCGATGGGACACCTAAAATTGCAAAACAAAAAACCATATATTACTATTAGTCTGTTTGTTAAGAAGGCTTAATAATCTAATTTTTAAGGAGTGCACAAAACAGTAAAGATAAAAGTTAAAGCCCCGGATCAATTCTCTCACTTACTCAACTCACTCACCTATTTCCAGTAAAACATTATTGATAACAACATAAATGATAAATATAACCTGATTTTGTGCGGATCCTCTCAACAGATGATGCAAAGCATAACATTAAATAGCTCATCCCCTTTATATGGCCGCTGTGATGAAATACTTAATGTAAACCCTATGTTATTAGGATGGTATAACGAATATTTTAAAATAAATGCTATTGAAACAATCGAAGGATATAGTGTTTATGGTGGAGTCCCAAGATACTGGGAGTTGCAAAAAAAACATCAATCGCTTGCCGATAGTATAAAATATAATTTGCTTGATCCGGATGGCATTTTATTCAAAGAACCGGAAATGCTTTTTTTCGATGAAATGCGAACATCTGTATTGGCATTTTCAATACTTACACTGATAGGTTTGGGTTGTAACCGTTTATCGGAAATTGCCGGACGATTGGAAAAACCTGCAACACAGCTTAACAGACCAATTAACCTATTAATTGATTTGGGCTATGTTAGAAGAGAGATTCCATTTAACACATCTTTAAAATCAACAAAAAAGAGTCGTTATAAAATTTCAGATCCGTTTATGAATTTTTATTTCTCTTTTGTAGTACCAAATAAAAGCCGGTTAGAATTTGGTCTTATTGAACAGGTGTGGGACGAAATAAATGGAAAATTTAATCAATATGTTTCTGAAATATGGGAAGAATTATGTAGAAATGCTGTACCACGCTTAAAAATTGAAGGTAAAACATTTAATCCTGCGCAACGCTGGTGGGGAAATGGAATTGACCGGAAACCAATGGAAATAGATATAATTGCCGAATCAACTGATAAATCAACACTCCTGATTGGTGAAGCAAAGTGGATTGATAATATTTCTGTTAAAAACATAATAAATGAACTAAAAGCAAAAATCAACAATGCTCCTTTTATTCAAAACCGAAAAGTGCTACAGGTCCTGTTTCTAAAACAAACACACGAAAATAATCCAAACAAAATAATTATTATAAAACCTGCCGACATTATTGCAGTATTAAAGTGATTGTATCATCTCTCATTTCTTCCCTCTTCACCTTCTTCTTCTCTGCGTCCCTTTGCGCCTCTGCGTCTCTGCGTCTCTGCGGTAAATTCTTCCATTCTTCTCTTCTTTCTTCACTTTTTAATTTCTAATTTCTAATTTTCTTTATCGTTCTTCCCTCTTCCCTTCTGCCTTCCGCCTTCCGCCTTCTGCCTTCTTCATCGTTCCTTCGTTCCCTCGTTCTATCGTTCTTCCCTCTTCAGTCCGTGGTTAAGTTTTTGAAATCATATACATTTATCGTATTTTTGTTATTGAATAAATAATAGAAAGTCATGGAACATATAGTAACTATACATATAGAAAAACTACCCGAAGGAATGTATCTTGCAACTTCAGATAATTTACAGGGACTTGTTGCGCAGGGTCGCACAGTAACAGAAACACTTGAAATAGCAAGAGATATAGCGAAAAAACTAATTGAATCCCAAAATGAGAAATCGGATATCACAAAGTTACCTCAGGCAGATAACAATATGGATTATCCTCTCGTAATCGGTATTTAAATATGGGTAGATTATCAGGTTTTTCTTATGCTTAATATATACACTATTCCCTTTCTTCCCATAGATATACATAAAGTCCTTTGTGTTTTTGTGTCTTTACACAAAATATCACTCACGATTTCTCATTCTTCAAACCTTTAATTCTTCATTCTTCACCTCATTTCCTTATTACCTCATTTCCCTATGATCCCTTACACCAATCGAATAATATTATATTATTTCGCTATTTAAATCGAATATTTATATGTTTTAAACGTTTAGGATTTTTTACTTCGCTTCTCTTTTCTGTATCCTTCAATTACTTTCCTGGGTTCCTGTTCCAACTCTTCTTGTTTTGTTTGTTCCAGTTGTTTCAAGTATTCGAAGATCAGCATTATTTTTGTAAAAGCATAAGGTAGTTTACGTCGCCCACCCCAACCTGATGTTCCAATTTGGAATATCAAGTTATCGAACTCTTCCTTTGTTAGCTGGAACATAAAGTCTTCAGGAAAGCGAGCTATGTTTCGTTTAACGGCTTTATTCAGGTTTCCTGTGGTTACTCCGTAAAGTTCAGCTAAATCCTCATCCAACATCACTTTCTTATACCTTATTAAATAGATTTTACTGGTTATTATTGCGTCTGGTACTGCAAGTTTGTTAGTTTTTACTGTCATTATCATTGCTTTTATGTTGTTGTAAAAATAGTAATTATTTAATTTCGTATCGCATTTTGCGAGACCATAATATCTTTTTCTGTTTTCGTTTCTTTTGATCGTTCAAAAGAAATGAAAGCTCTTAAAAGAAAGGCGAAATTCCAAAACCTACCCACCTAAAGTATCTTGCAGAAGATAGCCTTAATATTAGAATTGTAACTTACATACAAATTTTGTATTTTGCGATAAAAATAAAAAAATGGGACATTTAGCAATAAATAGCAAAATATTAGATAAATATTTCGGATTCTTGGCAAAATTGGATAACAGTTCTAAAAAGCGATTAATTATTAAACTTACTGAATCAATTGAAACTGAAGAAGAAAAAAAATCAGATATAAATTTTTTATATGGAGCATGGGTAGACGATAGAGATTCAGATGAAATAATCAAAGAAATTAGAGATTCAAGAATAGAAAACCGAAAAATCGAAGAATTCTAATGAAATATTTACTTGATACTAATATTTGTATACATTTTTTTAGAGGGAAATTTGACCTGATTGAAAAATTGAATGAAATTGGAATTGAAACCTGCGCAATTTCAGAAATCACATTAGCTGAATTAATATTTGGTGCAGAAAACAGCCCTAATCCTAAAAAGAATCATTTATTAATTGAAAGGTTCATTGAACAAATCACAATTCTGCCAATTTTTAACTCAATTCTAAAATACGGAAAGCAAAAAGCAAAGTTGAAAAAGAAAGGTCGACTAATAAGTGATTTCGATTTATTAATTGGCTGTACTGCAACAGAAAATGATTTGATAATGGTTACTGAAAATGTCAATGAATTTGAAAGAATTGAAGGAATAAAAATTGAAAATTGGATAAATAGAAGTTAAGGTATATTTTGCTAACCGTATCACAATTCCCACATTTCTACCCTCTGATTAAATTCCCCAATATCGCCGGATGAAACGATACTGCTACTAATAAAAACCCGGTAATTCCGGCGGTTTCGCTGTATATACATATACCCAGGGTTCCGCTTCGCTACACCCTAGCCTGTCCCGCTTAGCGGGAGGCTATTGATTACGCACCCTTGATAAAGAGCTTTACCCTAAACTTCAAACTCTTCACATTATTTGTTTTGTTTAATACGTTTAGTTAAATTATATTTGTAATTGAAAGCAATAGTTAGCCAATATTACCATGCAAACAATAACCATAGAACTTACAGGAAAAAAATCTCTGAAAGCTTTACAGGATTTAGAGCATAAACATTTAATACGCATTGTTAAAGAAGCTGATTTGCATTCCTATTCTTTGCCTGGTGAACCTATTAGTAAAAAAGATTTCTTTAATTGGGTTAATTACGCGGAAAATAATCCTACTGTAAGTTTAAAAGAAGCCAGGCAAAAATGGGCAATACAAAAGAAAAAACTCCAAAAACTTATTCCTTAAAGGTAACCGATAACGCCCTACAAAATCTTAATGATATTACAGGCTATATTGCCTATATTAAACACCAGCCTTTAAATGCTATTAGCATTGGCGATAAAATTCTTATAACCATAAATCGTATTGAGAAAAATCCGTTTTCTTTCCGTGAATGCGAAGAAATTACAACCAAAAATAAAATTTATCGTAAAGCTGTTTGCCTTAGCTGGCTTATTATTTATAAAATAAAACCTTCTCAAATTGTAATTTTTGGTATTATTCATGGTTCTCGTAGACCTTCAAAGATTAGAAGTTTTAGAAAAATTAAATAATTAAAGCTGGGTAGTGTAATTTGGAAAGTCCGGTGGTCCGTGGTTAAGTTCCGCCACCACTACAACACCGCATCTTCGCTTCATCGTTCTCTCGTTCTTCCCTCTTCTCTTCTTTCTTCACTTTTTAATTTCTAATTTTTAATTTTTAATTTTCTTCATCGTCCTATCGCCCCCTCGTTCCGTCTTCCCTCCTGCCTTCTGCCTTCCGCCTTCTTCATCGTTCCTTCGTTCCAGGGTATCATCCTACAATCGTACCCTCTCCGGCTTTGGCAAGTATTGTTTCAATCAATTTTTTGCTTAACCACACATCTTTGTCAATTAATTCTAATATAAGTGGTTTAATTTGAGTAATTAATCCTTTTGATTTTGCTTTTAATAAAACACCCATAGTTCCAGTGATGCTCAAATCAGTATGTTTTGCATGAAATCGACCTAATTTCTCATCTATTATTATCAAGTCTGCTCCGATCTCAGTTGCCAGTACAATATATCTATTTGAGATAACTTAAGTAAGAAAATAATCGGTGTGGTATTTGAGACTACCTTAAGCATTTGCAATATCATTATCAAGCTCTTCTGAGTCAATAAAATCTATTACTGACACTTCATATCGCGCAACACCATCAAGAAAATCTAACCTCGATAATCCAAGCACCTTTGCAGCAGTACCTGATGAAATTTTGCCAAGTTCAAAAAGTTTTGCTAATGAACTCATTTTTATCTCTTTCTTAAATTCTTTGTTGCTCAATTTCAAAGAATTGGCTAACGATTCAGGATATGTTATACTTATCATTCGATTCATAATTTTATTTTATTCAAAGATAATTATTTTTTGGTAGACTTTATTGCAGTGTATATTTTATGTTTGCCATACAATCTGGACCCGGAATTGAAGCCCGCCCGAACGACGTTCAGTCGGGCGGGTCGGAGTACAATCGTTCTTTCGTTCTATCGTTCTTCCCTCTTCACCTTTTCTCAGCGATATACAATAAGTCCTTTGATAAAATGTTTCCTTTGTGCAAAAAGTCCTTTGTGTTTTTGTATCTTTACACAAAATATCACATATGAAACGAGAAAAATTGAATGAGCTTATTGCCTGGAAAAAGTCAACTTCCCGAAAACCTTTAATCATAAGAGGGGCAAGACAGGTTGGTAAAACCTGGCTAATGAAAGAGTTTGGTAATACTCAATATATTCAAACAGTCTATATAAATTTTGAGAAAAACAAACGATTATATTCACTGTTTGCTGAAGATTTCGATATTAAAAGGGTGATTATTGCCCTGCAGGCAGAAACAGGATTAACTATAGATCCGAACACACTTATAATTTTCGATGAAATACAGGCAGTCCCTGAAGCTTTAACTGCTTTAAAATATTTTCAGGAAGATGCCCCGGAATATCACATCATAGCAGCCGGTTCCCTATTGGGAGTGGCACTCCATTCCGGTATTTCATTTCCTGTTGGTAAGGTGGTATTTATGGATTTATACCCCTTATCTTATCTGGAATTTCTTGATGCCATTGGAGAAAACGCTTTGGTTGAAATCCTTCGTCAGACCGACTGGAAATTAATTACTGCCTTTAAATCAAAATACATTGAGCGATTAAGGCAGTATTATTTTGTCGGGGGTATGCCTGAAGCTGTTTTAAAGTTTAGTGAGAATAATAATTTCAGAGAGGTCCGCGATATCCATATCCAAATATTAGAAACCTATGAACAGGATTTTTCGAAACATGCTCCAGTTAGAATAGTACCCCGAATCCGGATGGTGTGGAATTCAATACCCGCACAACTGGCAAAAGAAAACCGTAAGTTTATTTATGGATTGATTAAGAAAGGCTCACGGGCTAAAGATTATGAATTGGCACTATCCTGGCTGATTGATTGCGGACAGGTTTACAAGGTAAACCGAGTCACTAAACCTGCAATTCCTTTAAAGGCTTACGAAGACAGAAGCGCTTTTAAATTGTTTATGGTTGATGTAGGATTGTTATCAGCAATGGGAGATATTGATGCAAAAACTCTGCTTGAAGGAAAAACAATTTTCTCTGAATTTAAAGGGGCTTTAACTGAACAGTATGTTTTTCAACAACTTAATGGCACTGATGAATATGTGATCTATTACTGGTCGTCGGATCGATCGACAGCTGAAGTTGATTTTGTAGTACAGTACGAAGGTGTAGTGGCTCCGATAGAGGTCAAAGCAGAAGAAAACTTACAGGCTAAAAGTCTGAAAGTTTACACACAAAAATTTAATCCCCAAATCACCCTGCGTACTTCAATGTCTGATTTTCGGCAACAGGACCCGCTTATAAACATACCATTGTACAGTATTAGCAAATTGAAAAGGCTTTTTACTGAATAACTATTATTCAATCGATTAATTCAAGACAACCAAAATCTTTTAGAAGTTTCATCATGCATACAAATGTTTTCGTTCCTTCGTTCTTTCGTTCTATCGTTCTATCGTTCCCTCTTCCCTTCTGCCTTCCGCCTTCAGCCTTCCGCTTAGAGTCTTAGTGTCATTTTGGATTTTTTGTATTATATACTCTACACAATTGTTCGTTGATTATTGTTTTTATCTTAGTCTTTTAATTCCGTATATTTGCATATAAACAGTACTATTAGACTCAAAACAAGACTATATGAATAAAATAACGGTTATTATTACGAACCTTAGAAAGGAAAAAAATTGGTCGCAAACCGAGATTACAAAACACAACAAGCTTATTCTTCTTAAAAACTAAATCATTATGAACTTACAATATATTTCCGACAGTAAAGGGCAGACCACGGGCGTATTCATTCCTATTAAAGAGTGGAACGATAGAACGATAGAACGAAAGAACGAAGGAACGAAAACATTTGTATGC
>JABUBQ010000199.1_pt1 | contig 10264 bp, 12 predicted proteins | sample 7240351 | NCBI WGS metagenome assembly JABUBQ01 (sample SAMN07256348, study PRJNA390944) | subsurface metagenome | isolation source: Methane hydrate marine sediment | place: Pacific Ocean: Eastern North Pacific, ODP site 1244 | collected 2002 | reverse complement strand
TTCCTCTGATGCTGGTGAGCAAACCGAGCATGAAGACGCTTCCCCCAGGTATGATTTTGGCCTTTGCCGGTGAGTTCAAGCATGACTGGGGGGGAATGATGGCCACCTCGGTTATCGTTAGCCTGCCCGTGGTTGTCGCCTTCGTCCTGGTCCAACGCTTCCTGGTCGAAGGTTTGACCCGGGGAGCGATCAAGGGGTAGGCATTTCTTGAGGCTGGATGATTCAGCCTTTTACAGCACCACTCAACACGCCGCTGATGAAGCGTTTCTGGTTGAGAAGGAATATGGCGATCACAGGTGCAATGACCATCAGCACAAAGGCGTACATCTGCCCGCTGGTATCTTCGAAATAGCTGAGAAAACGGGCAAGACCCAGGGGAAGGGTTTGCATCTCCCGTTCGTTGATGATGATCAGAGGCCAGATGAAATTGTTCCAAGACCAGATAAAGGACAGAATGATGTTGGTGCCTACCGCCGCCTTTGAAAGGGGAAGGTAGATCCGGAAAAGCATCTTCCAATCCGCCATGCCGTCGATTTTAGCCGCGTCATGCAGCGACAGGGGAACGGCGTCGAAACTCGCTTTAAAAACAAAGATGTTGATGATCGTCGACATCAGAGGCAAGGCCAGACCGAAGTGCGTGTTCAGGAGCCCCAATTGCTTGGTGAGCAGGAAAGCCGGAATAATTGTGGTTTGGAACGGGATCATTGTGCAGCTCAGATAGGTAAGGATAATCAGTCGCTTGCCAGGAAAGGAATATTTCAGGGCGAAACCGGCCATCGCATTCAGCACCACGTTGGAGACCACCACAATCACGGACACAAGGACGCTGTTGAAAAAATAGCGCATGAAGGGAATCCAATAGTATACATCGATGAAGTAGAACACGTGGGGATTTTCGGGAATAAGCGATGGCGGATAGATGAAGAGGTTCTCACCGGTCAGGCTCGTTTTCAAGACCCAGTACAGCGGGACTATCATCACCAGAGAGACGATGATGAGTATGAGGTGAGGAACGATCTGGATTCGTCGTTTACCCATAGTAGTGGACCTCCCCCGCTTCGCCTCCCGAGGCTTTGTTGGAAAGCCACGTGACCAACAACAGGAACAGGAACATCACGAAGGTCATGGCCGCTGCATAGCCCATGCGATTGAAGGTAAATGCGTTCTTGTAGATGTTGGAGATCAGTATCTCTGTCGCATGCCCGGGTCCGCCGTTCGTCATAATATAGATCATATCGAACAGAGTGAAGGAATTGATGATGCCGACGATAAAACAGATAAAGATGGTGGGCCTGATCAACGGCAGGGTAATGCGGAACAACTGTGTGATAAAACCCGCCCCATCGAGCTCTGCCACCTCATACAGATCATCCGGTATGCTTTGGAGTCCTGTGAGCAGCAGGAGCACGAAATATCCGAGCACCTGCCAGATGCTGGTTGCGATCACCGAAGGCAGGGCCAGGGAAAAGGATTGAAGAAACGGGATCCCCTGCTTGACCAGTCCCAGGGACCGCAGGATGTAGTTGATGAGTCCGACCTTTTCATCGTACAGCCACTTCCAGACGATGGCGATGGCCACGGGAGTGATGGGGTAAGGAAGAAACACGATGGCGCGGTAGGTATTCCTGCCGAACAGAGGTTTGTTGACCAGGATTGCAACGAAAATCGCGATTCCGATTGTAATGGGTGACCCTACAAAGAAATAGATCAACGTGTTGACAAGGCTTTGCCAGAAGACATCGCTTTTGATCATTTCGGAATAATTGGTCAGACCCACAAAGAGATTGGGTCCGATCAACTTCCACTCCTGAAACGAGAGGACAACGTTCCACGCAATGGGCACGATACGGTACAGGAGGAAAATCGCCAGCGAGGGAAACAAAAACAAATAGATCATCCACCTGATTCTGCGTGACTCTCGTTTAAAAGCCATACTCGAGCTCCTGTTCCGTGGACGAAGGGGTCATTCTGCCCGCCTCAACACGAGCGGCTCCGGCAGATGAAAATTCTGTCTTTTGAAATACAGATGATACGACCGATTCTTCATTTCAGCACACCCGGACTTTTGGGCCTTCACTATGAACTCCACCATATCGACCCCGTCAAACCGGAAATAACCATCTCCGTCGGTGGTTATTTCCTGCTGGTTTTTCAGCATCTCCAGTGTCTTCTCTGCTATAATGACCGTGGCGTTTGCCACCCCGCCGCCCGTTTCATCCACAACCCTGCCGGCGACCACTCCATCGTCGTGGAAGCTGATGTAGATATTCCAGGTGCCGATCAGAACGGCCACTACGGCGGCAAAAATGAGGGTGCTCAGATTCTCCGAAAGAAAACTTTTCAGCGCGTTCTTGACAGACATTTGAATCGCCCTGTTCAGATGACAGACATTTCAAAAGGCCGATTTTCAAACCGTTCCCGCCACCGAGCCATCGGTCTCACCACTCATGGAAGATCATTCTCGATGATCTGGTAGATATAGAGAACGCGCCGCAATCTAGAGTTACGGCGCGTTCTCGTTGGATAATCTTACTTGGCCAGGATTTCGTTTATCTCCCGCTCCGCTGCGGTGAGTGCCTCCCTGGCCGAGACCTCTCCGAACAACGCCTTCTGAAGATTCGTGTAGAATACCTCTTTTACCCGCTCGTCTTCTGGAATGGCCGGGTTGCCGGTGAGCTTGTCCATGTTCTCCAGCTCTTTTTCAAACTGCCTGGTCCGAATTTTATCGGTGTTACGGAAATCCGCGTTGTTCAGCAGTCTTTTGTTGACAACGGAATTGCCGCTGAGCACGCTGATTACCCGCATTCGGTCCTCCGCCCATTTTTCGTTTGAGATAATCTTTACCAAATCCCAGGCCAGATCGGGATATTTCGTACGGGCGCCGATTCCCATGGCGTGGTAGTTCGGAACGGCCCAACCGCCGGGGAATGGAGCCACCCAGACCGAATCCGGATTTATCCAGTCTTCTTTGCCCGCTGCTTTAAATGAACCGTAGGCGGCCCCGTTCGTCTGGTACATACCAATGTTCCCGGCGGCAAAAGCGTCGTTCGGCTCTTTCCAGCGGCCGGTCCAACTGATCTTGTCGATCGCGCCGCTCTGGGTCAACTCTGCCAGTGCTGTTACGGTTTGCACCGATTGAGGGGTATTGAACGCCGCTTTGCGGTTATCCTTGCTGAGCAGCTCCACGCCGTTGGCCCTGAATATCGGCCAGTAGTGCCAGTCGAAGTTGAGCGTAAGGAACCCGCTGTGCGCCTCGTCAATAGTGAGCTTACGGGCATAGTTGTAGAGCTCTTCCATAGTGCGAGGAGGATCAGCCAGGCCGACATCCCGGAACATCAGCTTGTTGTAGTACAGAATCGTCGGCGCCATAAAAAACGGGACCATCCAATGTTTACCCTGGTATACCAGGACGCCGTTGATCATGTTCTGGTCGTAGCTGTCTCGGACCCCTGGGTTGGCGTTCAGATAGGGGCCGAGATCGAGAAGGGCGCCCATATCGGCGTAGCGCACCCACAGCTGACCCTGGATCTCAAAGACGTCCGGCTCGGTGCCGCCGGTGAGCTGTGTCTGGAAATAGGTGGCCCACTCGCTGCCCTTCTTGTCGGTCCATTTTACGGTGGAACCGGGATGAGCTTTTTCGAAATCGGAGATCCAGCCACGAACACCCGGCTCATAGGAAGGTATATTCCAGGTCAATATGACCAACTCCGCCTTTTCTTCCGCCTTATCTTGAGCGCCCCCGGACCAGACGACGGCGGATATGACTAACAGCACAGCGATGCACAGAAACCACGTAACGCTTTTCTTGCACTTCATGTGTCGCTCCTCCTATTATTTTTTTTCACTTAATAATTGTATGGTGATTGCCGAGGTCTGTCAAGAAACAAGCGAGTTGGCTAGAGATTCCCCATTGGGGCGCAGCCACGCGGGGCATCTTGCGTCCTGGGGGCAGACTGGGTATATAATTGGGACAGGGAAGGGAATCACTGTGGATTCTTTCTTCTCTTTTTTCTTATCCTTAACAGTATCGGGAGGGGAACTGGTGGCCTATGAGACTCAATTAGCCCTTTTTTTCCGGGATACCATAAACATAGGCCGGATTTTCGATTCTTTTTATGACATCCGAATGCATCCCCGTATCCGCCTGAAGGATATCCTTATCTCTGTATTTCTCATGCCCTAATGGGGCATCAAAGCTCTGCTGCAACTGGACATTCTACTGCGTACCCCACAGATGCTGCGGCTGTTCCGCTGCACTAAAAGGAAGGTGGTAGTCTCCGATACCACCATCGCCCGGATCCTGAGCTGGATCGACCCCCAGGATTCCCGGCAGGCTTTACTTGCTCCGCTTACCACCCTTAATAATGAAGGACTGCTGCAGCTGCAGCCCCACAGCTATGGCTCTTCGATGCACTGCATTTCAATCAACCGATCTTCCGCATCGTAGCAGACCAAAAGGCGCACCTGCTCATCAAATACAGCCCGCATGAAGATGAGGTGGATACCAAGCTCTTCCGCGATGTGCTGGAGGATGCCAAACGGCTGTTCGCCGCCAACACTCCGGCCATCGATCCGGTTGATGAAGAACACGCTTCGATTCCAAACGGTGGTGTTCCTGGTCCATGAAGAAAACCAGCGCAAGCGTTCGCCGGTTATCCGGTGAACATCCGCCCCGACTCAGGCGGATAGAGAGGCTTACCCTGGTTAAAAAGCCGGGCGGTTTCCCTGATCTCTTCTCTGAGCTCAAACACCTTACCGGACAGCTTGATCGGTACATCGATGCAATGATCACTTCCTCGCTCTTGAAGTTTCAAGCTGAACTCGGGCTCCAGGGTTCTGTCCATTGCACCAGACCAGAGGGTGCGTATCGATCCCTCAGTTCCAACGATTTCCACAACCTGATGATGCTCGAACCAGCCGAGAGTCTGCGTGACGAGCGCATATTCTCCACCGCGATATTTCAACACCGAAGAAAAATTGTCGTGCAATCCTTCGATTCTCTGTTTCGAGTTTCCGTGCGCAATGACCGAAATCGGTTCGCCGAGGGATTTAAAAATCCACAGTATAAAATCGAAAAAATGTATCGGTTCCTCTAAGATTCACGAACCAACTCGTTTTCGGTCATAACGCCAGTCATCGGATCCTTTTCGGTACGGAAAACGGAAGACGCTCACCAAGGCGTAATGGGCTTGCCGATCTTACCGTTGTCAATCAGCTCTTTGACCTTACCCCATTGTGTGGATAAGCGGAACTCATGACCGATGGATAGAGCTTTTCGATTTCGCCGTGTCGTTTCCAGTAGACGATCACACTCTTCGGCGCTGGCAGTCATCGGCTTTTCCAGAAGCACGTGTTTCCCCGCATTCAACGCCTCGATCCCTACCTGTGCGTGAAGAAAGGTTGGAAGAACAATATCAACCGCCTCGACATCCACCTGTTTCAATAGCTCTTTGTAATCTCTATACACAGCGGTCTCGGGATAAGCAGGAGGCCATATTGGGATGGGAGGTCAGTCGCCGCCAAACTGGCCATGCATCTCTGCAACAGTGACTACGCCTTGAGAGCAGCGTGGTTGATTCACCTGATGTATTGGTAGAGCAATTCCCGGGTTCGTTCTGTAAGCAGGCTGGCGCGCCCGCTGGTGAGAGGCTGCTTTTTATCCACAATGCAGTCCCTGAAATGGCCCAGTTCTAAAACGTAGTGATTCCTGTAGGACACCGGGATTTGTTTCCGCCCCTTCTCGGTAATCCGTTCCAGAGTTCCATCCGTATATGGTCCGAGAGTCCGCCGGGCAAAAAGACTCGCCGAATCTCCGTACACCTGCAGAATGTTGTCGTGGAGCGGGATCTGCCAGCTGGCAAAGATTGTGGCCAGGATGCCTCCCCGAAAGCGAAAACTCGCCAGGGCGTCCGTTTCCACGCCCAACCGACGATCTTCCCGGATCTGCAAATGACAGGATTCGATCTCCCTATCGAGCAGGTACAGTAGCAGATCTATTAGGTGGGAGCCGATATCCATGAGCGCACCCCCGCCGCTTTCCTTCGGTTTGATGAACCACTTCCTGTGGTCCGGCATCTCGGCGGAGAGGAAGTCGATAAGACAAGTACGTTCCAGGTGTACGAATCGCAAAGCCCCCAACTCGCCCGAATCTATCTGCTTTTTTATGAGCTGGTGGGCAGGATGAAAACGCATCATGTAGCCGATTTGCAGCACTACACCGTTGGCTTCAGCCGCTTCAATCATACGCTCGCAATCCACAACGGTTAGAGCCATCGGTTTTTCACACAGGATGTGCTTTCCCTGCCGAGCAGCGGCGATACAGAGCTCGGCGTGGGTGTGCACGGGAGTACTGATATAAACGGCGTGGACGTTTTTGTTCCCTAAAAGTGTGGCCAGCTCGGTAGTGCAGTCAAGCCGTGGATATTCCTGTCGAAATTTCTCAAGCCGCCCCGCCTGCCTGCTGTGGGCAGCAATGAAACGTACATCCTCGAGGTTTTCATAAACCGCGGTTAGAAATCTGCGGGCCATGGCTCCTGTGCCGATCAGGGCGATGTTCATAACGGCCTCCTGGAACCTTTGCTCCTCAGCTTTGCGACGGCTTGGACGATCAACTTTCCCGCTTCCGGAGCCAGCCGACTCCCCTGAGAAAGTCGTGTTTCATAGGCCCCTTCCTTAAACGATTCCATCAGCGGAACATAGCCTGCCGATCCATTCGCGTTTCCGAAGATCAAACAGTGACGCATCGGCGAGGTCCTTTTCAGCTCCAGCCCATACTCAACGAATATCTCTCCCGGCAGCCCGATAATCTCAATCTCGCCGAGGGTGATGCGCTGGATCTCAATCTGCTCCAGGCTCGGAGCGCGGCCCAAGGCCTTTTCTTCCGCTAGAAATATCAATTCCTTTTCAAGTTCCGCAACACCGCCATCTTCCCTGCTTTCTCCATCGGCCAGTTGGGCTTCGACCCTGGCAATGTCCCCATCGATCTCTCCCTGGCTGCGAGCTTCTCTCCTTGGAATCGTAACCCAGGCGTGTTCTGAGTTTATCTCCGCTTCCTGAAGAAAACATCGGGATTTTATAGCACCGGCAAGCTTTCCGCCGATCGTCTTGCCTATCCTCTCCGCTTCCTGGAAGGTGGAAACCCAATCCCCCGGGGTTTTTATCTGATTGATATTGCCAAAGGCACCGTTGAAAAACAGAACGACGGGCTTACCCGGAAGAGAAGCTTCCAGACTAGCCACCAGATACCCGGGCCAGTCCCGGGCGAACAGAAGATTGTCCTCGTTCAGAACAGTTGCGTGGAGCGTGAAGTTGCTGATGGCTCCGCTGATTTCAGCCTCTTGACTGAACAGTAGCATAGAGGCGGTGGGATCCACGGGTCCTCTCTCGGCGATTTGGGATTCATCGATCCGGTCTAAATTCAGCCGTGCGGAACCATCCTGAAGGATAATGCGGCGATTGAAGGCCAGGTCGGGGACTACGGTTTGTGCCAGCGACACAGCTGTGCTTTCAAGACGGTCCATGGCGGTGCAGACGCACCGCGCCGCCCTCCCATACATCTCTTGGTAGTATTTCTCTGCCTCCTCGCCGGAACCGGAGAGGCTTAGGGTATCCGGACCTGAATGGGTATGGGTGCAGGCTATCAGAATCAGTTCCGGCTGCAAGCCGCACTCTGCGGCGATCCCCCGCTTGATGTACGCCGTCTGCCGGTAATCGAGGCCCAGCAGGTCCAGCGAAAGCAGAGCGCAAACCGACTTCCCGTCATCAAGGACCGCGCAACGCACCTCCAGGTCGTCGTGCACACCGATGGCTGCTCCGCGGCGCAGGCGATAACCACCCATAACCGTGCCAACAGGCGCAGTGATCACTGCCTTGGAAAAACCCGCTTTCATTCTTTTTCCCAGCTCTTACGCCCCATAAACGTCCAGAACTTTTTCGACGGCGGCGATAACATCATCAAGATCTCGCTGTTCCACGGTTGGATGTACCTGTAGGACAAAAACCTCAACACCGAGTCGTTTGGCGTTGGGTAGCTCTACCGCCTCGTATGCTGCTTGGCCTTTGTACCAGGGACAGAGGAAGGGGCATTTCGTCCGACCATACCCCACCAGTTTCTGAAACGCTTGCTCCCGATAGTCCTCGCTCGAAGTGCCCAACCCGATCGGCACGCCCTCCGCTCTGACTGCTTTGACGAAGGTGTCTCGATCGGTTTTCAATTTTTCGAGGTCGAGGCGGACGTAGTACTTGTAGTAAGCGTGTTCGAATTCGCTCGACTCAAACGGCGGTGTCAGCAGATCGTGTTTCGATAGATGCTCCGTGAGATAGCGAGCGTTTTCCCGCCTTCTGCGCATGTTCCATTCAATTTTTTCGAGAGCCCTCAACCCTATGGCAGCCTGCATCTCGGTCATCCGGTAGTTGAAACCCATTCGATGATGAATATAGGTGTAGAGTGCCTCCAGCTCCAGCAGGCTCCGGCGTTCCCGCTCCTCGTATCCGTGATCCTTGAATGAGCGGGCGATCTCGGCCATCTCATCGGAGTTGGTGATAACCATCCCCCCCTCGCCTCCTGTGGTGAATATCTTGTCATTGCAGAAGCTGAAGGCGGCGAGATGGCCCAGGTTGCCCGCCAGGTTGCCCTTGTATTTCGCTCCGTGAGCCTGGGCGGCATCTTCGATCACCGTCAGATCGAACTCCTCGGCCAGCTCCTTGATCGGGTCCATGTCGCAGGGCAATCCCGCCAGGTGCACGCAGACGATTGCCCGGGTGCGTTCTGTGATTTTTTCCCGGATTGACCGGACGTCGATATTATGGCTGTTCAGATCTATGTCGGCAAAAACGGGTACGGCATTCTGATGCAGAACCGAAAACGCCGTGGCAATGAAAGTCCGGGCAGGAACGATAACCTCGTCCCCCGGTCCGATCTGAGCGGCAGCCAAAGCGACGTGCAGGGCCGCCGTCCCATTCATCACGGCGATCCCGTGCTTGGCACCGCAGAAGCGGGCGAACTGCTCCTGGAACTGACGTCCCCTGGTAAACGTCCAGTAGTTTACCCGGCCTTCCCGGAGGACCTTTTCGACTTCCGCTATCTCGTCAGCAAAAAAATGAGGCCAGGGAGGAAAGGGGTCTTTCCGTACCTTCGGTCCTCCGTCGATTGCCAGTTCGCTCATCGTGCTATTCCTCTATATAGATTTACGGTTTCGTCAGTACCCTGCAGAACTGATCCAGATCGGACTGGACCAGGCCCTGTTTCCATCCGTTTGGGTCACCCGGACATAGTAAAAATCCTCCCGCCCAGCCAGCCGCTCGTTTTCGGGATCGCCCCACTCCAGACGTGCTGTCTTGCCGGGTCCCTGCTGCGTATGAACAACTGCGTTGTTTTTCAAGATTTCTATCGTACCGATGTTTGCCGTTCCAGCGGCGAGCACCGTAACCACCCGCTCCTCGCCACTCTCCTCTCGTATCTCTTCGCCCATCATTCGACCGTTGAGGCGGAAATCGAGGAATATCCGGGCTCCGGTCGTCCCGTAGCAGCGTCGTTTTCGTAACGCTTCGAACAGATCCTTCCGGGTGAGCGCCGTGGCCCACAGGGCAGCCAGCCCCGCTCCCTCGTTGCCCGGTGTGCCCGTGTGCGTGTCCGAGCTGGCCAGAACCCCCAGCTTGTACGCTTTATCCCAGGCTTTCTGCACGCAGTGTTCTCCCCCTTCTTCGGAGGACCCCCAGGTCGAGTAGATCTCTACCAGCGGCTGGAGCTCCGGATCGTGGAAGGACCAATCGGTTTTTCCTCCATACTTGCTGTGATGGGCAATGGTAATCGCCGGTTTTCCTCGCAGGAGACGCCAGAGCTTGTCCGGAGTGTTGCTGGATTCGACGTTTGCTCCGAAGCAATCCCCTTCCTCACTTTCGTAGTAAATACACTTGTCACCGAAGCGTTCCCAGCTTCCCCATTCGAAGGCCAGGAAACTGACGAAACGGCCCGGTTCGTTGTATTGAGCTGCCTTTTCCTTTACGATGGGCCAGAAATCCTCTACCCGGTAGCGCTTGGCCTCCTCCGCGTGATTTGTCAGGGCTGAAAAATCGAGAAGCCGGACATCCCGCGCCCAGCGGTAATACTCATCCGCGCTGCCCGAACCGTCACAGTGGGCGTTATGCCCATGGATGTCACCGAAGAACAGGTTGTAATCCTCGCCCGCACCGTCGTGCACCAGGATCGGGTTTGAGAGGCCCGCGGCGCCGAGGGCTTGATCGCAAACAGTAATATAGTGCACCC
>JABUBQ010000198.1_pt1 | contig 10265 bp, 9 predicted proteins | sample 7240351 | NCBI WGS metagenome assembly JABUBQ01 (sample SAMN07256348, study PRJNA390944) | subsurface metagenome | isolation source: Methane hydrate marine sediment | place: Pacific Ocean: Eastern North Pacific, ODP site 1244 | collected 2002 | reverse complement strand
GAGACTTTTAATGAGTTTATCTTTCTCATCCATGCTTTCAAAAGAGAAAGGTGTCATTTTTGCGTTGTGGAAAAGAATGAAAGAAGGAGAGCCTTTTTGGGAAAGTCCCTGGGGTGAGGGGCGTCCTGGATGGCACATTGAATGTTCTGCTATGATCTTGAATTTTTTAGGCGAAACAATTGACATACACGGGGGAGGTCAAGACTTGAAATTTCCACACCACAGGAACGAAATCGCGCAATCAGAGTCTTACACTGGTAAAAAAATTGCGAATTATTTCCTTCATAACGGTTATGTTAATGTAAAAGATGAAAAGATGTCTAAAAGTCTCGGAAACTTTTTTACAGTAGCAGATATTGCCAAGCAGTACGACCCAATGATTATTCGTTGGTATTTGATATCGAGTCATTATCGAAGTTCAAATAATTATACTATTGAAAGCATGGAGCAAGCTAAAAATACTTATAACAGATTAATAAACACGATTAAAAAAGTGAACGATGCTGAATTTGCTGAAGCGAAATCAAAGCAACTTAACGACTTAATTGCACAAATCGAAAATGCGGAAAATAAAATTATTGACGCTATGGAAGACGATTTTGACACTCCTGTAGCTTTGGCAGAGTTGCTGACGCTATTTAGAGAAATTAACAAAGCTATACTACAAGATGGCTTGAAAATAAACCAAGAATTTAAGGATCGATTTTTCAAATTTATAGAATTCAATGAAAAGATTTTCGGAATATTTCCATCCTTAAACGCTAAAATGACACCTTTCTCTTTTGAAAGCATGGATGAGAAAGATAAACTCATTAAAAGTCTCGTTAATTTAATAATTGAAACGCGCGCTAAATTAAGAGATAAAAAAATCTACGATCTAAGCGATATAATACGCGAACGGTTAAGAGAATTAGGTATTGATATCGAAGATAAAAAGACATAATTATAATTTATTTTTAAAATATGAAGCGATTTAAAATTTTATTTTTTACTCCTCATATCGACGACATCGAATTTGGCGTGCCGTTTACATTTCTAGAATCGTTAAGGTTAGGAAATGAAGTTGTAGAAGTGCTGATGACTAATTGTGAATTTGGAACGCATCGCATTGAATTCAAAGGGGAGCGTTTAAAAAGAATTCGAACTAGAGAATTAGAAAACGCAAATAATGTGTACGCTAAATATACTAAAAACCATGTTCGAGTTCTGAAAGTAGGTTATATCGATGGGTACCTTCCAATGAATAAATCGGCATTGAATAAAGTTGTAGACATAATTCGTACTGAAAAACCTGATATTATGTTCGCACCAGACCCTTGGTATGCTCTTGATTATCATCCAGATCACATAAACACTGGTAGATTGCCTTACTTTGCTCTTAGGAAGCTAAGCAAAAACGAGCTACCTATTCGTGTTTTTTATTACTACTCTTTCAAGCCAAATTTCAAATTAAAATGCAGATGGAAAGATATCCAAATCATCATTGAAGCATTGTCTCAGCATAGAAGCCAAGTAACTCCATTAAGCGTTAAATTAATAAGAATTTTTCGAAAACTCATTTTCTTAAGGAGATTTTTTAGTACAGGTCACTTCACAGAAAATTTTCGGGAACAAACATTTAACGACGGATACCCCGAATTTCCAAAGAAGCATAATTTTTTGGACAATATAAAATATCTATTTTTTACGAGAATGACTGTACCTGGATATGAAAAATTTCATAACGTAACACCAGAAGAATTAGGGTTAAGAAAGTAAATATACGAAATTTTGGCGTTAAATAGGGGGCGTACTACTTACTATTTTGTCGCCCTCTTCTAGTTTTTTGTAATGCTTATACAGGATTGGCGCGAGCTTAACGTCTTTTGTAGTAGACACACTTAAAACTCTATCTTCCCCGGCATGTAAAATCAATAGGTATCCCTTGCTACCTTTTATGTACGATTGTTCAAATTCGCCAAGACCCATTTCTCCAATAGCTCGTTCGCTCAATGAACAAAGTGCCGCAGTCATGGCTGCTAATCGCATATCATCTGCACTTGAGGGTAGTATAGAGGCGAGTGGTTGACCGGTATCCGCCGTAAGCTGCGCTGCTTTCACACCCTCGACATTATCCATAATATCTTTTAACAAGTCTTCAAGTGAAGTTTTAAACTCCCGCCTTTTCTTTAACCCTTTCATTGAACTTGACGTTTACTCAATAATTATGCGATTATATTTTCGAAATAGCTTTACTGCTTAAAAAAGAGCCTTTATAATATAAATTTTAGCACATGTTCTTAATATCTACCTAATATATGTTCTTATAATATACATTAAAAAGAAGAAAAATAAAGAAATTTTTTTTGTTTATTTCAGTTTAACTGAATTTATCAATTTTTTTTTTCCTTTCAATAAGAATAATCCCTAAACTTATTGCTGTTATTAGAGAGAATATCGAGAATCCTGGAATAATACCACCATTAGGACTTGAAGGAGTTTCCGGCGTATATGTTAATGTCCATGTATACCGTTCAACAATATCGTTAGAACCTATTATTAATTCATCAAAAACATATTTCAAAACTTTATCAGAATTGAATTCTATTCTACCTGAATATGTACCCGTTGGTGCTGAAAAAGAACCAGATAAACTATAGTTGTAAGTTGATATTTCATTGAATGTAAGATTTGGATGAGTAGCAGCATTCTGAAGATCAGGTTTCGTAGTTTGTTCTATTTCAGTGTTGCAGATTAAATAAACATGGACAGGATAAGGACCTAAAATATCAATAATCTCCGTAACCCAACTCTGACTAGGAGTACCAAAGTAATATGTAGCATGGATTAATTCACCATCATAAACTGTTCCATTGTTATTTATAGTTCAATTTAAGTATTCCGCCCCAGAAAGCCCAGCCCAATTCGTAAAATCAAATTCTAAAAAATAATTGTGAGTATATTCAAGATTATTTCCGAGTCCCAATCCATCTTTCACAAAGTAATATTTTGTAGCGTCCCATCTAAATTGTGCTCCAGGATCAACTGAATATTGGTTTGCTGCTAATGCAGGTCTAATCGAAACTAAAAGCGTTAAACTGATTAATAGTAGAGAAAACTTTAATTTTGAATTCTTCATATAAAATACCTTTTATAAATTTGAGCAACAATAAGATAGAAATTCTATTATTTAATCCTATTCAAAATTATTATTGAATGAATACATATAATCTTAAAATTTAAAACCATAAATAGAGCAAAATTTAATGTGAAAAGGGAGACTCCTGCGACCAAGACCTAATAAGAAGGTCAGAAATAAAATAGGGGGAGTATTAGATGAGTGCTTTACGCACTACCAAAAGACAAAAATCCAGGGCGGTGCAGGAGTCATGGTTATATTTCCCTATTTTATTTTTTTTATTTAATTCACATTACTTAAATTTTAATTCAAAAGTTGTGTCCTACTTTTGTCTTACTTTACCATAACTAATAATTTTCTGTTATTTAAATCTTTTCTCTTATTTAGTTTTTTAAGTTATTAGATGTAAAGATTTTAGTGTAAGATTATATATAATATAGAATTTTAAAATTTAAAACCACAATTAGTGCAAAAGCTCGCATCTGCTTGTAGAATTTTATATCCACATTCAGGGCAATAATTTTGGCTTCCCATCGTTTTTGATATTGGGATATATTCCTTAATAGTATCCATTTTAGGTGGAACAATATCCTCTTTTCGTTTTGAATAATATCGAAATACCCCGACTCCTATAAATGATAAAGCGGCACTTATAAAAGGTAAAAAAATACCTAAGCCTGGTTGAAATAAGTCCCAAAAATGATAACCTGCTGGAAATATGGTACCTTTTATTGTTAATCCATCATAAAATGCGATGTCCATAGCAATAATGTAATATATCATTATCCCAATCGATAAAACAGCGCTAATAATTGACATTAATTCAAAATTCTTTGTATTTAAGTTTCTCCTTCTGGTTCTAATAGAAAGTATCAATAAATTAACCGCACTAAATAGTACAGCGCTAGTAGTAATTATCGAAGGTATAATAAAATCGACCTCAGAAACGAATAAACTAACGGAACTATAACCAACTATACGCATCGTCGTAAAATTCCACATCCACCAATCCCAAGTTACACCCACTAAACTAAAATAAGCTGTTGGGAACAAAATTGCGATTATTGCTAAAAAACCAGCATTTAACGGAATTACCCAAATATAATCTCTTATCTCTGTCTTTTTATACATTTCTATTATATAATATTGCTTTATTTATATTTAAATACTACAGAAAAATATACGGAAAAGAATAGTTCAAAAAAATCAGTTGCTTATATCGAAATCTAATATCGAGTCTAAAATATTCTCAGAAAAAGTAAGAAATAAAAAAGTTTTATATTCCGTTAATAATCTTTTCTTTAGGAGCGTACGCGTCTTGTACCGCGTAGTTGTTAAAATTAATGCTGTAGTGGTCCCGCCAGGACGCTATTACTTCTTCCATCATCTCTTCGTGAACGCTTTCCTTGAATTTCCCTTCAGCGCGAATCAATGTTCCCATAGGCGTTGCCATGATTTCACCGTTTTTTACTATTATTTGACCTTCTTTTATCGTATACGCTGCGCGCGAAAACGCCTTCTCTATCGTTTTACCGTTCATTTTGTTTGGATCTAACTTATAAACCGCCACATCGCCGATTGCTCCAACGCCAAGATGACCTCGATCTCTTAGACCCAAGGTTTTGGCATTTCCTGCTCTCGTAACAATGCACAACTCACTTAGAGTGTATTCTCGGTCTAAATCTGGAAGCGTTGACGCTGTGCTTGCTTTCTTTGAGACGACATTCTCTAACATATCTTTTCGAGATTTGCGATCCATTAACCACTTGAATACAATCGGATAGGTCGTAAATGGTGCTCCGTTGGGATGGTCTGTCGTGTGGCTAATCTGCCAAGGATCTTTGATTAAGAGCATTAATTCGAGGGCAATTGCCCATTGGACGGCGTTTACTCCCGTCTTCGGAGAAAAGAAATAGGGTACTACTCCCGATCCTGACTCCGCTTCGATTTGACCGTTTATCCATTTCATTCCTGGTTTTGCACCCCAAGGACTCATCCCTCCAAGGTGATGCAGTGCGTGTTCCCACGGACCGTCTCCAGTCATTGTAGTAGTAGCGTATTTTGTAAAAACAACTTGGCCGCTATCCAGAGACATGTGTTTGTGCGAATTGACATACTCTGCTATTTGGGACGCTCCAGATTCGAAATTTCCCCAATTTGTACCAGCGTACGCATTGAATTGGCAATGGGTAACATGAAACGATCGCTCTCTCTCACCAAAGGGTTCGATTCCTTCACATATTTTAAAGGTTTCTATTGAATGCTCGTAATTTCCAGGATGACCTAAGTTATTACAGTGAACGTGAATAGAGTGGGGTAATTCTAATAATTCGTTTGCTTTTGCTAAACTTTCGACAATCTGCCTTGGTGTAACATCCCAATGCAAGACGGGTGAATCCACGCTATCGCAATTCTTGCCCCATGCCCAGTTTTCCACCCCTCCTGGATTCACAATTTTAATCGCATAACCTTTTGTAGCTTTTAAAATCCAATTTACATAAGCCGCTAATTTCTCGATATCGTTCTCCCTTACAAATTTGAGGACATACCAATTATTTCCAAAAATAGGCATTGCTAATTTATCGATAATAGGAGTTTCTAGAAATTCTTCGTGAGTGTGTCGAGCTTCCAATAAAGGCATAGCAGGTTCACATACGGTCGTATATCCTAACGTAGCGTATCTATAACCCGTAGCCCATGTGCTTGGTACGCTAAATCCAGTACCAGATCGCTTTATTTTAGTTTTTTTCTCGTTACTTTCTGGCACTTTATCTTCAGGTCGAAAAGATCGTCCTGTATTTACTTTTGCCCCGGCGATGTGTGAATGAATATCAACTCCTCCCGGCATAATTATCATGCCCTTGGCATCGATAACTTTTGCGTCGCCATTAACCTTATTAACAATCGCGCCATCTTTAATGTAGATATCTTTCTTTTCGCCGTCTATGTTGTTCAAAGGGTCGTAAACTAAGCCATTTTTTATTATTAAATCACTCATCGTAAATTTCCTTAGTTATAAGTTTAGTTTTGATTAATCTTAAATTGACAAATAAATTTGAAATTGTACTATTAGTATTAAAAATCTATTATTTTTATAAAGATTTATTATTTAATTTAAGTTAATGTGAGAATTGGATTATAGGTACTAAAAGATCGTTTTAATAAAAAATTAAGATGTGAATTATGAATTCATAAGCCAAAAATTAGGATGCATCTATGTTTTTAAATAAATGGAAATAGAATTGAATAAAAAAATTAAAAATTAGCATGTAAAATTTCAATAAATCATCTCAAAACTTAAAAACTGGACTAAAAAGTCATTAACAAACTAAATTTTTTTAAGAGTGAGAAAATATATTTATAAATTAATTAACTTCTTTTATAAAAAAATAAAAAATAACTTTTAGGTGAAAAAATTTGGCATTAGATAAAATTTTTATTATTTTAGGAGCGCTCCTTAGTATACTTGGTACGTATGTTTTTGCTATATATGGTATTGCGGGTACTGTAGGTTCTGGTATTGGATTCTTTCTGAATACAATTGGAGGGGGTCTGGCGGATCCTACGTTATTTGCAGGTGCAAGCGCATATGCTTCTGGTTTGGGCATTGAAGTTTGGGTGTATTACATTTTTGTGATCATATTCTTGATTTTTTTAGCTGCTGGGATATTACAGTTAATTGGTTTGAAATCTAGAATTGCTGGGTTGATCTTTTCACTCTTTCCACTTGGTGTAGGAATAATGTTAATACTTGTCTTTTATACTGATGCTTTAGGTCTTAAATCGCTATTTTTTACAATATTCTTTGCTGGTGAACAATACGGAAACTTTTTCCCCATTCTTGTAAACCTCGGAGATATAGATTTAGGCGTTTATCTGATACTTGGTGGAGGCGCTTTAGGAGTGATCAGTACCTTTTTAGAACGAGATTAATTAAATTTTAAAATATTTCTTTTTTATTTTATTCTATTTATAGATTCTTGTCAGAGACAAATTCTAATGTTTTGATATCTCCCGGTTTATTAATATTTTTAAAAGATAATAGATTTGGGTCGAAATTTTTGATATTCTGTTCAATTGAGACATATTTAACTGTCCAATCTTCACCGATTATTTTCGTTAATTTGTATTGCTTCTGCTTTAAATTTCTTAACGAGGTTTTATAAGCTTTTTCGACGGGATAAATAGCAAATAAAGGCTCTCTAAAACCATTATTCCATTTGGGCATATAGCAATCATATTGACCACATTCCTTTATCATATAATCAATAACCTCATAGCTAAAAAGTGGATTATCGCAAGAAAATACAAAAACTTTTTGATATGAAAGTTTTTTTAACTCTTTAAATGTAGAATATAGCCCTAAAATAGGGGAATGTACATTTTGGTTTAGAATTATATCGTAGTCATCTAAAATAAAAGCCATTATTTTAGTTATATCAATTTCATTTATGTAATTCTGAATTTGATGTTGAGAATTAGCTACAAGAAAAATATCGTGATTAAAACGAGATAACGTTTCTAACTGATACGAGATAAGAGGTTTACCTTTAAATTTAAAAAGTCCCTTATCAGTCCCGAATCGAGTGCTTTTTCCACCAATAAGAATTGAAAAAGCAAGGTATTTATTTTTTTCGCTAATTTCCTAACAACTTTCTCTTAAATTAATTAATAATCTATTAAACCAATTATTAAAAATTATAAATCATTTAAATTAGTTGTAGTTATAGTAGATTTTAAAAATCTTTTTCTTCACTAAAGTAATATTATGGCTCCAAAGCATAAAACCAGTCTTAAGAGAGATAAACCTTTAGAACACTGTGCGGTTTTTGGTATAGCTTGCAACGATATTGCCTACTCTGTTTCTAAATTATTATATAGCGGTTTAATTTCTCAGCAACATCGCGGTCAAGAATCTACGGGAATTTCTATTCTTAAAACGGGCAGAAGAATTTTTACTTACAAGAAAAAAGGATTAGTTTCCAATGTGTTAAACGATAAAGTTTTGTCCAAGTTCTGGGGCAATGTCGGAATTGGGCATAATAGGTACGCTACAACCGGAGCTCAAGAGTTTGAATCTCCTGATTACATGCAACCTTTTCACTTTAAAAGCAATGAAATCGAATTCTCCTTAGCCTTTAATGGAACTATACCTAATTACGCAGAGATAAAACAAAACTTAGAAGACAAAGGAAGAATTTTTGTCACAAATACAGATACTGAAGTAATAGCCCAATTGATAGCATCTATTGCTTTAAGGACTGAAGGTTGGCCCAACATTATGAAGACTGCAAGTAGTTCTTTAGACGGGTCTTATTCGCTTTTAATATTAACAACTGAAGGAGATATTTACGCTATTAGGGATCCCTTGGGATTTAAACCCTTATGTATAGGAGAATTAAAAACTGAAGAAAGACACCATTACATTGTTTCCTCTGAATCTTGTGGTATTGATGTTTTAGGTGGAAAACTTATTAGAGATGTAGAGCCCGGAGAAATCGTTCATTTGAGCCATCAAAAAGGCATACATTCAGAAATGGTGTTGAAAAGTGAAAGAACAGCTCTATGTCAGTTTGAATTCGTATATTTCGCTCGCCCTGATTCAATTATTGATGGAATTTCCATTGCTCAGACACGGTTGCAATTAGGGATAAATTTGGCTAAAAATGATCCCTTATTGGATGACCCTAAATTTAAAGAAAGCGCAATCGTAGTTCCAGTACCTGATTCGGGGAGAAGTGTTGCTGTAGGTTACGCGCAAGAAGCGAAATTACCTTATGTAGAAGGATTAATGAAGAATCGATATGTGTGGCGCACTTTCATAATGCCTGGACAAAAAAATAGGGAAGCGGCTGTAAAAGAAAAATTAAATCCAATTAAATCCTTTGTCAAGGGTAAGAACGTAATCATACTGGATGATTCGATCGTAAGAGGAACAACTACAGAAAAGATTATTAACTTGATTAGAGAAGCTGGTGCGTTATCTGTTAATGTAAGAATTAGCTGTCCTCCTGTAATAAGACCATGTTACATGGGTATTGACTTTCCTACAACCTCAGAATTAATTGCAGGACGCTTCAAAAATCTTTATGGAGAGGAAAACTATATCGAAGAGATTAGAAAGAAAATAGGTGCTGATTCTCTACGATATCAAACTACTGATGATCTTGTTAGTGCGATCGGAAAAAGTAAAAACCAGTTGTGTATGGCGTGTCTAACGGGGGAATATCCACTAAAATCTGTAAATAAAATAATAGAAATGGAAAGAGCTATATCATCAGATAGATATTAGTATTTTTTTAAAATTCCTATTCTATACCATCCCAACAATAGGTACATAGTTTTTCTTTAGGTAATCCAATAGCTTTAACTAGGTTTTCTAGCCTCTGATATTTTAATGTCGTTAAATGCAACTTTTCGCGTATAACATTAACCATTGCTTTATAATTATCAGACTCAGGATTGGTATACTCCACGGGATTTTCGAGATCTTCTCCAATTAATTCTTTAATGGCCCATCTTCCTGCTAAATCTAGCTCAGAACGAGATCGAGAGAAGTTTAAAAATTTACATCCGTAAACAAGTGGAGGACAAGCAGGTCTCATGTGTACTTCTTTTGCTCCTGATTCAAACAACCTCTCAACTTGCCTTCTCAATTGAGTGCCTCTCACGATTGAGTCCTCGCAAAAAAGAAGACGTTTACCCACGATAAGTTCTTTAATCGGTATAAGTTTCATCTTTGCGACTGTATCTCTAATGGATTGTTCTTGAGGCATGAAACTTCGAGGCCATGTTGGTGTATACTTTACAAAGGGTCGGGCATAAGGAATTTGTGCTTCGTTAGCATAACCTAATCCATGAGCTGTACCAGAATCTGGGATCCCTGCTACGATATCAATTTCCAGATCATCCTCTCTTCGTAGATAAGCACCACATTTATACCGAACAGATTCAACATTTATTCCCTCATAACTAGAAGCAGGATATCCATAATAGACCCATAAGAAAGAACAGATTTGCAATCTACTACCCGGTGCAACCTTTTGTTCGAGACCCTTTTCACCTAGAAAAACGATTTCTCCAGGTCCTAGATATTTTATTTACAGATTTTAGTGGATATTCCCCCGTTAGACACGCCATACACAAC
>JABUBQ010000197.1_pt1 | contig 10272 bp, 8 predicted proteins | sample 7240351 | NCBI WGS metagenome assembly JABUBQ01 (sample SAMN07256348, study PRJNA390944) | subsurface metagenome | isolation source: Methane hydrate marine sediment | place: Pacific Ocean: Eastern North Pacific, ODP site 1244 | collected 2002 | reverse complement strand
CCAAGATTGTTGATAAACATCCCCGGGACTGTACGGCACTGTTTCATCGGAAGGTACAGCAGTAACAGAACTGACCACTCCAATAGTACTGCAATGCACCAACCTTGAAACATTATATTTCAAGCATGCTTCTAAAATATTTTTTGTTCCATTATAATTTATAGCCCAATAAGTTTTTTCAGGCAGATTTGACTCTCTAAATGCAGCTGCTATATTAAATACCTTATCCATTCCCTTTACTGCCCTGTCTACATCATCTCTTTCAGAGATATCCCCAATCACAACTTCTGCATCAAGATTCCTCAGAAAATCAGTTTTGCTGGTCGGCCTTGCCAGTACCCTTACTTTCATCCCTTCCTCAATTAAACTTCTTACCAGGTGACTTCCGGTAAAGCCGGTTCCTCCTGTAACCAGGGCTTTCATATAAATTCTCCTTTAACTTCTTAAATGATCCCTCAAAAAAAATCCCAGATATTCCCTGGGAATCTTCATGAAAGTCTTCCTTCCGATCCTGTCACAATCCCTGCAGGGAATTTTATTTTCAATTACACCAGCCTTAAATATTTCCCTCATACTTTTTATGATTTTACCATTAAAAATTTCATTTACACTGTTTTTATATAAATCTCCCAGGCAAATTTTACCTTCAAAGTCCTGCGGGCATAAAAATACTCTTCCATCATAAAATATAGTTAACGAATACCATGGAAAAGTACAGGGAATTACCTTCTTATTTTCTTTTTTTCTATTATTTATTGGCCCGTTTATTTTAAACAAGCCACCCCAGTTATGGGGAATTCTTGAAATTAACTTATTGAGAGGAAGATTTTTAAAATTTTTTAAAAAAACATTTTTTTGTCTTATTGTCTCACTTGTGGATAGCTTTCCCCAATCTTGGATAACCTGGATAATAGTATATGGTTTTTTTGACTTCAACTGCTTTTTTATTTTAAGAAAATTGATTATATTGATTAAACTTTCCTCAAAGCTGGCGCCGGACCTGTTTTTTTCATATATCTCCTTTGTGTAACCGTCAAACGAGAAGGAAATCAAGTCCAGGCCAGCTGATATTATACTTCTGCTCAACTCTTTATCCAGTAGTGTTGCATTGGTATGGATCCTGGTTTTAATTCCACTTTCACTGGCATAAGTAATCATAGGTACCATGTCCTTATTCAGAAGAGGCTCTCCTCTATGAAATAAGTTTATATCATAAACTTTCCCGGAAATCTCATCAATTATTTTTTTATATAGGTTAAAATCCATATCCCCTTTCTGATTGGATGGAAGGTCTTTATTCACGCAAAAGCGGCATTTTAAATTACATCTACTTGACAGCTCTATCCAGATTCTAATGGGATAATAATCACAATTGGTTAATTTTAAGCAGTAATTTTTATAAATCCTGGCAAGGTTAAAAAAACAGTTTAGCTTTTTCATTACATACTTATATTTACTATGAAATTATATCTTTAATTACATAAGTAGATCTATTCTGAACTTTATGATACACACGTATAAGCACTTCTGCCAGTAACCCTATAGTAATAAGTTGAACCCCGATAAAAATCATAAATATAGAAAGGATAAACAGGGGCCTATCAGCCAGGGATTGATTGAAAAATAATCTCATTATAATTAAATAAGAAGTCATAATAAATCCAACCGCCCCCGAGAACAAACCAACCAGCCCAAATATCTGTATTGGACTTTGAGAATAGCTTAAAAGAAATTTTAGTGTAATTATATCAAGGATGACCTTTATTGTTCTTGAAACCCCATATTTCGATTTCCCATACCTCCTGCTGTGGTGCATAACAGGAACTTCTGCTACTTTTACCCCAATCCCGCTGGCTATAGCAGGAATATACCGGTGCATTTCGCCATACAGGTTAATATTTTTTACCACTTCTTTCCTGTAAGCTTTTAAAGTGCACCCATAATCATGAAGATGGACTCCGGTGAGTTTTGATATTATTTTATTTGCAATAATTGAAGGAAATCTTCTGGTCACAGCCTTGTCCTTTCTGTTCTTGCGCCAGCCGCTTACAATATCATAACCTTCATTTAGCTTCTCCAGTAAAACTGGAATATCCCGGGGATCGTTTTGCAGATCTGCATCAAGGGTAACCACTACTTCCCCCTCAGCGTAACTAAATCCGGCGCTTATAGCTGACGTCTGTCCAAAATTTTTCCTGAACCTGATAATTTTAAACAATTTATTTCTGCGGTGCACTTTTAAAAGCTCATTAAAAGTACCGTCTGTGCTCCCATCATCTATGAGCAGCACTTCATACTTTAAATTTATCCTTGAAAGAGCTTCATCAAGTTTTTTATAAAGTTTTTCAATACTTTCTCTTTCATTATAAATAGGTATAACAATAGATAGGTCTATACCAGATTTAATTTTTTTTAAAGTATCATTCATTAAATAAACCTTCTTTTCTCTTTTCTTTATACCAATTTACAAACTTAACCAGACCCTCTTTGATATTTGTTTTAGGAAGATATTTTAACATTTTTCTTGCTTTTCTAATATTCGCATAAGTTATAAAGACATCACCCGGCTGGTTTTTAGTAAATTTTAAATTACCTTTTTTTCCTGTAGTGATTTCAATTAGTCTTATTAAATCTATTAATTTAACTGTATTCGAATTTCCTAAATTAATAACTTCAAAACCATCTATCTGCTCCAGACTGCTTAAAATACCAGAAATCACATCGTCAATATAAGTATAATCCCGTGAAGAATACCCGTCGCCATAGATTTCTATATTCTTGCTACTCAATATTTGCCTGGTGAATTTGTGTATGGCCATTTCCGGTCTCTGACGCGGACCATAGACTGTAAAGAATCTAAAACAAAAAATTGATATTTTATAAAGGTTATGATAGGTATAACAAATAAGCTCTCCAGCTTTTTTAGTAGCGGCATAAGGAGATATAGGGAGGTCAACATTATCTTCTTCGGAAAAAGGTATTTTCTTATTCCCACCATAAACCGATGATGAAGACGCAAAAATAAATTTTGAAATATTATATCTTTTGCAGCATTCAAGTAAATTCATTGTACCAAAGATATTAACTCTTTCGTAAAGAAGAGGATTTTGTATTGACGGTCTTACCCCGGCTCTTGCTGCCAGATGAATCACCATATCAATACTATTTTTTGAAAATATTTCCTCCATCCGGTCAAGACTGGTGATATCTGAACGGTAAAGCTTGAAATTATTGTTATTAATAATTTTTGAAATATTGTCTTCTTTTATGCCAGGGCTATAAAAGTCATCAAAGTTGTCAATACAAATTATCTTCAATCCCTGACTTATTAATTTTTCACAGAGATGAGAGCCAATAAACCCCGCCCCGCCGGTAACTACTATGTTCATTTTTTAAAATTTCTGTAATTTAATAATTATAAAACGATAATTAGTTTAAAAAAATTTTAATTTCTGCTTCCAATATAATCTTTTAATGCTTCCTTCCAGTTCCTTAAATCTGCCAGGCCAATCTTTCTTAAATTTACATTATCCAGAACTGAATATTTTGGCCTTCTGGCTTTCGCTTCAAATTCTTCAGTAGTTATAGGTAATACACTAGTAGATAATTTCATAAGTTTAAATATTTCACATGCAAATTCATACCAGGAGCAGTCCCCGGTATTGGTCATATGATAGATACCGTAATTTCCGGTCCGTATCAATTCATAAAGCTTCTCTGCTACATCCCTGGTGCTGGTAGGAGTAAGTATCTGATCATTTACAACCTTTATTACTTTTTCTTTCTTTGCCAGCTTTATCATCAGTTCCACAAAATTTATGTTTCCCTTACCCACGCAACCGGTATATCCATAAAGTCCACTGAGCCTTATAATATAATATTTCTCAAGTATATATTGTATCACCTGTTCTCCTGCCAGCTTGGATATACCATACAGGCTGAGCGGCCTGGCGTAGTCATCTTCCACATAGGGTTCTTTCTTCTTTCCGTCAAATATGTAATCGGTGCTGAAATGCATAAGAGGAATATTTATTTCCCTGCATATCATTGCCAGATTCTTAATTCCTATCACATTTACTTTAAAAGCAGATAGGACTTCATCTTCACATAGGTCCACATCGTGGAAAGCGGCGGTGTTTATAACCAGTTCAGGATTAATCCTCTTTAAGATATTATCACTCATCTTGTAGTCACAGACATCAATATCCTTCAGGCCAACCAGACCTATTACTTCTATTGCTTTCCTTTTAAAATAATTACTGATGTCTGTTCCAAGCTGGCCATCGACTCCGATTAAGGCAATTTTTACCATTAAATCTCCTAAACTAAATACTCTTTTATCGAACTAAAAATTTTAAAACAAAAAAAATGCAAATTTCAACCAGTATCAATACTGCATATGAAATTACAGGGCCAATAATTTTTCTTCTTCTACTGATAAAAACAGTTATTCTTAAAATTTCTATAATAATTATCCCCAGTATAAAGAGATAAGTAAAAGTAAAGTATTTATTGAAAAATAATTTACTGAAGAATTCAAAAAAGGGATGCTTTTGGTACCAGGGCTTCATTCTGAGCTGATCAAAGTAGTTCTCTTCTATTCTGAATACATTGTTCTCTGGATTTTCTAAAAATCCGCCTACATTTATCCTGGAAAGATCGTAATCGTAGCTATCATCTATCTTTAAATCAAACTCCAGATAAGTGTAATCCTTTAAAGTAAAACTAAACCCGTCTGAGTAGTCCTGGCTATCCAGAGTGGCCGAAAATTCAATTTTATCTTCCCCTATTTTAATTACATCATTTTCTTCTTCCCACTCGTTTAATTTATATTCAGTTATTTTTCCATCAGTTGAAATCCTGCCATCAAATTTCGAATCTTTACGGTCTATGCTCCACTCTACAAATACCTTACTGTTCTCTTCCCATATATAGTAACCATAACTGGCGCCCGGAATATAAAAGATTCCCCTGCATCCTGCAAGTAGCGGCAAAATCAAAGCTGCTAAAAAAATTAATATAATCGTTTTTACTGCAAAACTTATTTTTTTCATATTTTTTTAATTTCCCTTATTTTTAAATTCATCTGCCAGTATTTTTTTATTATCCTTATAAATCAAATATATCATCCATAAAGATACACCTGTGAAAATGCTTCTGAAGATGTTTACGAATTTAGCAGGACCATAAAACCGGTTGATAATAGGAATAGGACCGGTCAGATAAACAAAAAACTTATGATCTATAGGAGCAAAAACAAACTTGGTCACCAGATCTCCCCAGTATATTAAGATTATAAGGAGCAGAGCAAATTGAATCCAGTGATAATATAGGAGTGCTTTTCTCCTTACAAATATGATTATAAGAAAAGGAACTATCCATAACATATATTGTGGATGGAAGTAGCAAATACTGACATAAGCCAGATATATGATTGCCCCATAATTTAAAAGTATATCAAAATTCTTTCTTTTGATATGCAGGAAACTAAGAATGATTATTATATATACTACCACAAAAATAAAAATACGATCATGGATTACCAGTTCCAGTTTTGATGACAGGATATAATCAAAATGCTGGGTATTTAGAAGCGAAAATATTACACTTCTTCCAAAATAAAAATAAGAAAATAGTTCCACTGCTGCCAGGCCGGAAACTCCTACCAGAGATAATACAGCATAATCCTTTTTGGTGCGCGCCAGATAAAATATAAATAGTGGAAGAATCATTATAGGGAAAAACCTGAGAGCTATACCAAACGAAAGCACTATAATAGCCCAGTATTTTCTATTCTTTTTTGCCAGCAGCAAAGCAACAAGTGTCGCAAGTATTCCGATAATATCATGTCTGGCAAAGACATATAGTATGAATATTACGAAAGGGTTAAACATCCAGAACTTAAAAACTTTAAGTTTATTATCGGGTTCACCGTCAAAGGAAAGCCGCAGTATTAAAAACATACAGGCTACATCGAATATAAGGTAGAGTATCTTAAACAGAGCCAGTGCAGTAAATACATTATAACCGCTATTAAAATTAACCCATGACGCCGTGGTATCTTTATCCAATAAAATAGGAGAGAGCTCATTTATGGCCGGTACTACTGACTTTATGATAAATAAATAGGCAGAGTGTAAAAAATTTGTCAGCATCTGCTGGAAATCTGATCCGAAATTACCGGCAAAAACCGTCTCTGCGGCTCTCTGATAAGTTGAAAGCAAATCTCTCAAAAGAAATACTTATAAAGACGCCTGGACAGGCTTTTATTCTCAAAAATATCTTTTGTAACAATTAAACTTCCAACTTTTTTAAAAAATGATTTCACTCTCATAAAATAAATATTCTATCTTTAAATTTTTTCAAATTGTCCCATACTATTTTCTTTCACTTTATAGAACGGCATGCTTAATATAATCACTGCTATAAGACACCATGCTACGGTAAAAATCAAATTTATAATATGGTAACTAAATCCGACTATAATAGAAATTTTTTTACTGAAGCCTAATATTACAAATGCAAGGGCGAATGCTCCTTGATAGGTGCCCAGGCCCGCAAGGGAATGAGTGGGCAGAACAGCAGATATTTCTGCCGCTGCTGTGGCCAGTATAATAACCCAGTATGAAAGATCATTAAAACCAAAACCCATAGGCTTAAGTACTGCATGAATTAAAAAATAATAAGCTGCATATTTTAAAATTCGAGAAGGTGCTGAGATTAAATATACTTTCCAGTATATTCCCCTTTTTTTAATTAATTCAATATTTTTATTGGTCTCAACTAATTTTTTATATATATTTTGAATAACTTTACTTTTACTTACTCTATATTTTGATAAAATTCTATCAAATATTTTAATAAAAAGTCCTACAAATTTTGACAGATAAAATAAGACCAGCAAAGAGGAAATAAGAAGTGCTGCAGCAATTAAAATAACACTGGTAGAAGAAACAGCATATCTATTTACTCCTACAATAACTATAGAAATGACAATCATTGAAAAAACGATAACTAAATCAAAAACAAGTGCGACCATTAAGGTTGAAATACCAATCTCTACAGGAAATTTAAATTTTCTTTTAAGAACATAAATATAAGACAGCTCTCCTGTTCTTGCAGGCAGCACCATATTAAAGCCGTTTCTTACAAGAGAAACTAAAAACAAATCAACCATTCTGATTTTGCCGGGTCCGATTAAGATTTTTGCTCTATAGGCTCTAAAAAAATCAATTGAGAAAATAAGAATTAAACCAATTATAAGAGAGGGCTTATAAATACCCAAAAAAGCTTTTATAATATCATCTATATCAACCCGACTGAGAAGATAGTAAACAAGAAAAATTCCAAAACCTACAACTACAACGATATTTATTACTCTGAATATTATATTTCTGGAACTGATTTTTTTATTTTTATTTTCTGTATTGATTGCTTGTTCCTCAGCTGTTATTCGTTTTACTTTCTCTCTTTCAGGTAATTGGAAGAATACTTAAAAGCTTTTTTAAAGCCTTCATGAGTTAGATGATAAAAAAATCTTTTCACTAAATAAGAAACTCCTTTTTTACCTGTATGGCTGTTATTTTTTTTTGATAAGTTTTTAAATTCATCATTATCTATACTTTCAATACCTTCTCTTTCCCTGTAAGAACTTGGTATTGGATCTTTACAAAAAGCAATAAGTGGTTTACACACCTTCTCCCAGGTATAATATTTTGAAATATCTTCTATATTATTCACACAACTTTTATAAAACTTTTTATTGCCAGCGAGCTTAACTATAGCATCAAAAATATCATCTACGCTGCTATCCCGGGTAATGATCCCTAAACCTTTTTTTTCTACTAATTCACTCAGGCAATCACCTTCAGTAGAAATTATGGGTAAACCCACCCACAGATAATCTAATATCCTGGTTCTGTATGAAAATCTGGTTTCAATATGTACAGGATGAGTAATTATTCCCACATCTGATTCTAAAAGATAATTTTGCCTTTCATTATATTTAATCCATCCAAAATTAAAAAAGACATTATTATTATAAATATTCAATTTTTTTGCCAAATCGATAGTATCATTTACCAGCTTCAATTCTTTTACCTGTGGGTTTGGGTGTTTTACACCCATAAAGAACAATTTAATATCGTCTCTTATTTCAGCAATTTTAGCCATTGCTTTTATAAGAGTTAAAGGATCAAACCAGTTATATATTCCCCCGCCCCAGATTATTACAAAATCATCTTTCTTAATTCCATCAATCTTACCTTTTAATACCTTCTTTGTATGGATAGGTTTATTGGCAGGCAATCCAAATGACACTACATCTATCATTTTTCTTAAAGTTGAATCCTCATTATAAGAATAAGGATTAACTCTATTCAGAGCTGCCAGCATTCCCAACCAGAAATCCCTTTGCCTTTCAGAAGCACAAATGAAAAAGTCTCCATAATGTAACTGTTCATTAAACATATAATAAATTGATTTGTGAATCTCTAACCTTTTTTTAATAGGCTCATCCTCATATTCAGCTAAAGTGGCAAGATTGTATGGATCGTAAATATCTATAATTAAATATTTACCTGATTTTCTTATACTTCCATACTTAGAAAATGTCATTCCACCAGTTAATACAATATCAACATTTTTAATGATATCCCTCAATTCTGTGTCATTTCTGAATTGAGCTATTTTAAATACTTGTTCTGGTAAATCAACTTTATTTGGAACAGCCAGAATAACATTCATATATTCAGACAGGACTTTAGCAAAATTCCAGACTCTGATTGCAGGACCAGCCATTTCTTCTGATACAACCTCGCTGGAGATTATAAGTAAAGTCCTTTTTATTTCTTTTTCAAAAATCTTATAAATACCCAGTGATTGCAGTATATTTATCTGCTTTTTCTGATAATCAGGGTCAGGTGAAACAGCAAGAAATTGTCCTTTGAAATAGGAGAAGATCGCCTTATCATCCCTTTTCCTTTTTCCCTGTATTTTTTGCCTTTTTCTCGCAAGCTCCGGCAGTTCACCCAAAAAATTTTTTACAGCCATAAGTGAACTCAGGGGCTCATCCTGCATCACCTGTGGAGGATTATTTTCCCGGTTGGTAATTTTACCGTTCAAGTCATAATAGTTTTTATAATCAAATTTAAAATCCACAAAAATACGGTTAAAAACATTTGCAAGAGAACCTGAGAGCGCTTTTGCAAGATTCCTGTCGTCATAATTTTTAAAAACTGAATAAAGGGAATTTCTTTCCTTTAAAAATCTCAGCCTGTCTTCACTGAAAGCCCTGGAAGTTCCATGATGATGATGATACACGATGGATTTAGGGGCAAATACAACCTTATAACCCAGCACCCAGAGCCTCCAGCCAAAATCAACATCTTCATAATAGGCAAAAAAATCCTCATCAAATCCCCCGGTTTCTAAAAACACCCTGCGATCTACCATCATAGCTCCACCATTTACAAAAGGAAGATAGCTATAAAGGTGGTATTTATCCTTATCTGCCGGGACACCATAGTCGATCTGGAATCCTTTACCCTCAAAATTTATCATTCCGCCTACAAAATCAAGTTTTTTACCATCTATTGAGAGCACTTTGGAACCCGAGGCAACTACTTCTTTATCCATGTAAATGGGCCTTAGAAGCTCAATCAGCCAGTTTTTATCAACTCTGGTATCATTGTTGAGGAAAGCCACATATTCTCCCTTTGCTGCTCTAGCCGCTTGATTGTTTGCAAAAGCAAAACCCATATTTTTATTATTTTGAATCACTCTGGTTTCAGGATAATTTGAATTAATAAACCCCACAGAACCGTCACTTGAGCCATTATCAACTACTATTACCTCTATTTTATCCGGAGGATAGTTCAAAATTTTTATACTCTCCAGGCATTCTCCAAGATAGCCCTTACCATTTAAGTTTACAACTGAAATTGATACTTGGGGATAAGTAAGAATATCTTTCATAAAAATAAATCTCCTAAAATTAATTAATCAAAATATTAGATAGATTAGGATAAATTATAACAAACAATCTGCTTTACTCAAACATCTATTATTAAGTTCTCAGCAACAACCCGGTGCAATTTTTACTAAAAATCATATTCTTTAATAACTTTATAGACATTATCCGCTATTAACCTAAACCCTTCTTCATCTGGATGAATGCCATCACCCTGCAGGTAATCATTTGTTTTATCATTCGCTTCAAAAATACTCCACAAATCTATAAAATCAATATGGTTATTTACTGATATTTTAGGA
>JABUBQ010000196.1_pt1 | contig 10274 bp, 12 predicted proteins | sample 7240351 | NCBI WGS metagenome assembly JABUBQ01 (sample SAMN07256348, study PRJNA390944) | subsurface metagenome | isolation source: Methane hydrate marine sediment | place: Pacific Ocean: Eastern North Pacific, ODP site 1244 | collected 2002 | reverse complement strand
AAAAAGTTCTGTATCTTCCTTATGTCCATTCCCGCATTTAGATAGTGGGTGGCTATGCTATGCCTTAGCATATGTGGAGTAACCTTCTTAGTTATCCCCGCCTCTATCCCGTATCGTTCCACATTCCTTTGCACGTTCATTTTAGTTATTCTGCTCCCGGTCCTGCTTAGGAATACCGCTTTGCTTCTGTTACCTTTCCAGAGTTCCCGGGCCTTCAAATAGCCTCGCAACATCCTTATTGCTTCGTCAGTCAGCGAGGCCTCTCGTTCCTTACTGCCCTTGCCTAATACTTTCACGAGTCCCCTCTTAAAATCGATATCGTTTAAGTTTAAATTAACTAATTCCTTCAGTCTGATCCCCGAAGAATAAAACAGATTCAGGATGGCATAATCCCTTTTAGCACTAAATAATTTATTCCGGGCATATTTCAGCCAGTGGGATTTATTGCTTTTTCGTTCTTTCAGTTCCTTTTTAGCTTCTATTCCTTCCAGGTATGGCTGGTCAAGTAAAAGTTTAATCTCTTCTATACTAAGATACTTAGGGATTCTCTTTATTGCCTTCATTTCAAACACCTCTTTTTATATTTTATGCTTACATTATATAGGATAGATTAAATAAAGTCAAGTGCTTCGTTATATAATAGTTAAAATATAACAATCCAATAAAGCATATAATTTAAAAATCCTTTGTTTATAAGAGTTTCAGGCTATAATCTTTTTAATAAAATATTAGTGTTTTGTTATTATTCTTTTAATCATAGCAAATTTAACGATTTATTACTTACCGAATTGTCTTCACCGAAATTTTCGGGGATTTAAAAAATATTTTTTGATATAGATTTTTAACCTTTTTACGCTTTTATTTTGTTATTATTCAGTGTATTCAACTTTTATTATTACTTCTTCCCGTCTTTCCTTCTCCATTGTTTTAGCCTTAGCTATAATCAAAGCGTAAAAATCCCTCTCACTGACTTTAGACTCTTTCACAGAATTTACTACCACTTTATAAAAATTATCGAATCTACCTAAGAAATTAAATCTATCCGGTAGCATTAGATCACTTCCTTTTTTTTAAAATGGTATATCGTCTTCTACTGATTCTCTTATCCTATTCGGGTTCCAAGATTCTTTACCTTCTATATACAGACCTTCAAAACCGTATTTTTCATAAATCCCGATTAACTCCCTGGTCCTGATCGCTATCTCCAATCTTCCCCGGGTTACTCTGAACATTTCATTACGCGATATATTCTCCTTTATTGATTCAGTTCTCTTCTCTTTAAGCTCATCGATAGTTAATTTCTCCAATTCTTTAAGTCCTTTAAGTTCTTTTTCTTCAAGATTTCTCATTTTTTTATCTCCTTTTTTTAAATTAAAAATTCCAAAATTAGACGTTATAGACATTATTTCGCTAATTTTGTATAACTTTATAATATTTTTTCTCACGAGAGCGATAGTAGAAGTAGTAATATAATGTCTAATACGTCTAAAAAATTGCTAATTTTTATTTTTCAATCTTCTCTATATGGCAATCTTTGCTCTTCACCTTTTAAATCAATACCGCCCCAGCCTCTTTCCTGTTTAGGTGATCCAATTCTTATTGCTTTATAGCCCCGCTCTTCTAATCGCCGGCCAAATGCCCTTTTATTTATTTCCTTTTCTTTACTCTCCTCGCACCAATCTTTATAAGCAATATATAGCTTTTTCGTAGTGGCCTGCGCCAGACGATTCTCGATACAGCAATCCTCTATAAATTCAGCCATTATATCCATTTGATCCTTATATTGCTCGGTAGCTTCTTTTATTTCTTCCGGGACCTTAAGCCCTTCCTCTTTCCACCTTTTACATCCTTCCAACATCCAGTTAAAAATTCCTTCCTTTTCTTTTAGTAAAATTTCTTCATATTGTGGTATTCTTTCCTCTTCCGGTATAATTAGTTTAAATGGTATCAGCCTTATTCTTCCCCAATAGGCCGGAGAAAATTCTCTAACAGTCGGTTTATGATTCGTAGCCAGCCATAACTTAAAAGTAGCAGAAAATTCAAAAAACTCTTGCCTCAAAAATCGGGCAGTTATCTTGTCCCGTCCCGTTACACTTTTTAATATCGCTTCGTTAAATTTCCTTCCCTCTCCAGCCTCAACAGCGGTTACTAACCTGGCTCCCCTCATCCTGGCAAGATCGTTCGGGATATGACTTCCAATCTTGCTCAAAAATGTATCAAATGGAGTGGAGATAGCATAATCTCCTAAGATTTCTTGGATGGTATTTATAAAAGTGGATTTTCCATTAAAACCTATTCCGTAGAGAATAAATAGGCATTGCTCCCCGATATTCCCGGTTAGGCTATATCCCAAAGTAGCTTGTAAATAATCTATTAAATCCTTATTGCCTTCAAATATCTTTTTTAAAAAATCCAGCCATTTAGGGCATATAGATTCCGGCTCATAATTAACTTTTGATTCTTTAGTTAATAAATCCTCTGCTTTATGCTCTCTAAATTCAAAAGTTTCTAAATTCAAGGTCCCATTTTTCAGATTAAAAATATAAGGATCCTGGTCAAATTCTTCCGGCACTATTGGCATATTAGAGGTAGCCAATTCAGTCATTGCCCTAATCGCTCTCTGGCTCTCGGATTTTAGGGCTTGATTTACTAATTTTTTTCGTTCTTTATCGTCTAATATTTCAGAGGCTTCCCGGTAATAACCCATAATTACCTTTTTCGCCAGCTCCTGAGTCTCGTTCCTGTCGTCCTCTTGCCACTTCCCTTCCCGATAGATCAGCCAGCTATTCCATTTTTTGCAGTATAATGATTGCCCCAGATATTTCTTAAAAAAGTTTTCCGAGTTCCATAAATCGGTAGGCCTAAAATCTTCTGCATAAATAGTCGTTAGTTCTTTTTTCTCTTCTTTTGCTGGGATAAACTCCGGGCAGGCCTTTACCAGGTTAAAAAGTTTTTCCAGCTCCCCGCCTCGATCCAGCCAATCCGAAATATCCTCTCCTTTTTTAAGTCCCGGTAAGATCAGCCATTTTATAGATTTAGCTATCCCTTTCAAGCTCTTCCCCACTTCCTGCATATGCTTAAATCCGACCTCGTCATTATCGGGCAGTAGAATCACGTCCCGATCCTTAAAATATTCGTTATATTCTGCCTTCCACTTGCCGGCCCCGCCTGAATTCGTGGTCGCTAAAATTCCTATCCCTGTCAGGTTATTGCAGTCCCTTTCGCCTTCGGGAATAAAGACCGGCTTGCCAAATTTATTTATGATCTCGGGCAGATTATAGATCACCCTTTTTACGCCTTTTAAATTCCAGATAAAACCGCCTTTGCCGTCTGGCTTTCTCTGCTTAAATTTAAAAGCCTTATCGCTCTCCGAGACCTTAAACCTTACTACCTGAAAGAGTAATTTTCCTTCCTCATCCTCATAATTATAAATCTCCTCGATAGGCCTCTTTGGATTCTCAAATCCCGGCTCGAATAAATGCCCTTTTGCTCCGCAGGCAAAACAATAATAAACTTTTTTAATATCGTTAATATGCAGATTCGGGGTCTTCTGGTCGTGGTGGAAGGGGCATAAAGCAACCCATTCTAAACCCACCTTTTTAGCTTCGACTTCAATCTTTCTTTTGTTTTCTCTATCCCATAAATAGAAATTATGTATCTCTCCGGTCATTTTCTCCTCTCCTTTTCCTCATATTCTTTTATGATTTTTTCCTGAATTTCATTCCACAAATTCCGTTCAAAGGTCAGTATATTAGACCATTTCCTAAGTCCGTTCTGGGTATGGCTCTGATTAGGGCAACAGCAATAAAAGCCGTGATTCCCCTGTAAAATCTTTATCCCAGAAACTTTGGCAAAATTTCTAATCTCGATAGTCGCTATACCCTTAATCTTTTCGTTATCTACCATTTCGATATCTAAAACCTTGATATCCATTTTTAAACTCCTTTTAAATTTAATTTTTTAAAGACACGATCCCACTTGATAAAAAGTAGGCAGAACCCAGGGGTGGGTTCTGCCTACTGATCTTTGAATCTAATATCCCTTTTTTTCGGGAATATAGAATCGATATTGCGTTTTCTATTGTTCCTCTGTTCTTTCATTTCCCGGATAGATTGAATCCTCTTTTTTTCCTTTTTGATTTTCTTCCTATCCTGTTTCATTATTCAATTCTATCTCCTTCACCGGCTCGGGATATAAAGTAAATTTATATATTCCACCCTTAATTTTTTTGTATTTCAAATATCCCATACTGGCCAGATTTGCCAAAGACTTGTCAACGTCCTGGCATTTCACACCGGCAAACTTGGCCATTTTTCGCTTGCCTAATTTTCCCTTTAATATGTTCATAGTATCACCTGCCGGATTCAAAATTGACATCTCCCTCTCGATACTTTATACTAACATCAAAGAGGGTCAAAAATGCCCCCTTCTATTTCTGCGAAAGCAGGGATCGGAGCTCAATATTTTTTCAAGAAAAGGATCAACTTTGCGGTCGGTCCTTTTCTCATTTTATAGATAAATTTCAATAATTGCAAGGGGAAGGGATTCCAACCTTCCCCTTTGAGCGGAGACGAAGAAATTTTGAGTTTACAAATCTACAAATAAAAATTAAATAAATTTGCGCGGGGAAGTTCATTTAAGCCCTTCCCCGCTCAATGTTCAATGAAATAAACAAGGGAATCTCACCCTCATAGATCACCCGGAAGATCTCACCTTCCGGGATTTTCTCCCTGCATTATCGACGTCCTGCAGGGATATTCTTATAATTATCTTTTAGCTAAAAGTGTCTGATTCAGACACTTTTTACCCTGCCCAACTTGTGGCCAGACTATTGATCATAAAAATTTGATGGGATAGCTTCAGAGCAGGGAACGCGTTCACCGCACCGGCACAATACTCCCTTATGGGCGCAACGTCCGACCATTTCGAGATCAAGACGATATCTTTTTTCTCCTGCAATACCTGCTTAGGCGGGAAGGCTTCTTCGGCAGTTTTTGCGTTCAAAACCCAGCCGACTTCGTCCTGAGGTAAAAAAGTAACCGTTCCCTCATTCCACGCCTGCAAGTTTGTGATCGTATGCTCGGAATTCTCGAATTGCAGATAGACGTCAATTAAATCAATTGCCGGCAGGCCGTCAGCGATCAAATTTTCGTTTATAACTGACAGGTTAGGATATTTAGTAACAGCCGATCCACTCGCCCCGAAACAGAAATTAATCGTTTCTGCAGATTTCCTCATATAGGAAAAACTTGTCCTGCTCATCAGTATTTTTTTGAAGATCACGCCTGACAGCCGGGCCAGATCGCAAAGAGCGATTATATCCGTTATCGGTTTCGTTGTATCTACCGTAGCGTCCCAGGCAACAGAGGCCCCGGATTTGTTCGTTACCTGAAAATCGATATCGGTCTCGGTTACGATTCCAACATTATTTAGGGCAGTCAGGGAAATTACGCCCTTACTTAGAGCCTGAAAACCGAGCCAGCTTAAACGATTTTTGCACGCCTCATAGCAGTAAATTATATCTCCAAATACGAGAGAAATTACCGCCTCGGTGTCCGGATCCTTTTGAGCCGAAAATTGTATAAAACTATTCAAATCGACCTCAGACATTTGTTTTTCAACACGAATAGCAGGGATCTGTCCGGAAATTTTTTGTAATGCCGGCCTTCCTTTGCGCGGGTAGCTTGTATCATAAGCGGTTACATCGGCCATCGGCCTGCTAAAAGCACCCAGAACGACCTCGTAAGTTAGCGCCGGAATAGTCTTATAAGGCAAATATTTCTCGATCGGAGATTTGCCTGGCTCCCAGGTATCAACGAATGAGCTCAGGACTTTAGGTTTTAAAATGCTTGAAAGTATACTAAATTCCATTTTCTTTCACCTCTATTCTTCTTTGATAGAAATTTTCTTTGCGTAGTCCTTTGCTTCCGTCTCCATTCCTGATCCGGTGAAAGTCTGTTCGCCTTTAAGGGGAATATCCCCTTCTTTTAATTTTTTGTCTATGGATTCTTGTTTCTGCTCTAAAATATTGTCTCGTAAATCTTTTACAGCATTTTCAATATCCTCTTCTTTATCGACCTTGATATACTGAGCAAATCCCTCTCCCAAATCGGCTTCTTTCAGAGCCTTTTTGATTGAATTATTTAAACTGCTCTTAGCGTTATTACTCTTCATTTCCGAGAGTTCTTTTTCGACTTCCTGCAACCGTTCCTTATCGCTAAGTTCCTTTTCCCCCTGATTCTTTTTGTAAGTCTCGATCCCTTCGGAAGTTCGCTTATCCGCAATTTTAGCGGTATAATTATTTAGACTTTTAGATAATCCGGCCTTTTCTATTGCTTCGGCAAATTCCTCATCATTCAAAGAAATTTCCTTATCTTCCTCACCCATCGTTTTGACCTCTTTTCTTTTTAGAATCTCTTAGGATATTTTCGGCCTCTTCAACCGCATTTTTCAGCTTTACATCGAAGCACCTTGATAAAAATTCCTGATATTCCCCTTCAGTTATTAAGCCCTGGAGTTCTAACATTTCTTTCTGAAATTGCTCGGCAAACATTAAAGGCACCAGTTTTGAGTTCTTCATTCCGTTCCAAAGGCAAAACATTTCGACTTTTAGATTGTCAGCCCTGCTAAATATTATTTTTTTAATATTCATCTTTTAGCCTTTTCCAGATCTCTCAATTTTGCCTTAAATTGTTTTCCCCATATTCTTTTTTGTGCTAAATAGTTTTCGATACCTTTTTCAAAATCGAGCATTGCCCCCGGGCTATTCCCGATCCTCTTTAGATAATACAGAAGATCATCTTTTCTTATCTTCTGCAAACTACCGGCCAGAGAGTATTTTATTTTGCCCTTTCTTAGCCAGTAATTAACCACTTCCTTTGACACGTCAAGGATCTTCCCGACATCAAAAACAGAGAGAAAATCGTTATTATTCATATCGTTAACCTTCCTTTCATACCAAATTAAATATTTTAATTATTTTAACATACTTACTTTTTTTTGTCAATACCAATTAAAAGTTTCTTCCTCTTTTTCTTTCGCTTCTTCTTCCGGAGTAACCTTATGAGGCCAATTAAAGGGCTCCGGCTTGCTCTTAGGATTCCGTTCAACCCAAAATTCACCTGGCGACGAATAATGCAATATACCCCCTAATTTCTCTTCCCCGATCATCCGGGAGCTCTGGAATATCGAAGTGATACAAGCGTCAGCCAGATCAGAATGTCCGGTTGAATCCCGGGGATGGCCGATAGTCAGGGAATTCGATTTACTATAAAATGCCTGGGTATTTAGCAGACCCTTTTTAAGCTCATTATTAACCGGTAGAGATAGATTCCCAGATATAGCCAGGCTTTTGGCGTTGACATATATATCGGCCAATGAAGGCCTTATTACTACCACCAGCCCTAATTTTTGTAATATAGCCCTTACAAATCCCTTAGAGAATCGGTCAATAACGGCAATTCCGAGTTTATAATTTTTCTTTAAGGTCTTAATTTCATCCACAATAACATCCAGATTTTTGGTGTTAAAAGACTTGGCATAATCGATAATCACTTTGGATCCCTGCCTATGAGATACCGCCAGCCCGAATAAATCCCGACCGGCCAGTCCTGAGGCGTCTATACCTAAATTATAGGTAAAAGTAGAAATATATTTTTGATCCCCCAGCACGATAAAACATTCGTTCAGCATATCGAAAGAGAAAAATGCTTCCATTCGTTCGGCAAATATTGCTTCGTATTCGCGCAAATAATTATCGAGATCCCTGGCCTTTTCTTTTTCCAGGAATGCCTTAGGGATCAGGGGATTGATAAAATCTGTCGGTGCCTGGCAAGTTAATCGGTCTTGTATATTAAAACCTTCATTGAAGAAATCGAAAAATAAACCCTGCTTGCTTCCGGCTGTAGAGATCATAAATAATTTATTCCCTATAAATTGAGCCATACGTGGGCGTAAACTGTTAAATATTACCTCGTCTGCTTTCGGTCCTTCTATCCTGAAAAAGGCAATTTCGTCCAGTGCTAAAAATATTATCGGCAAGCCCCTCAGAGCGGTGCTATTGCAGGGCCCGCTTATAATTTTTACATAATTTCTAAGTGTTATTTCCAGGTCGGTAGATTTTTTAATTAGGCCTTTTAACATCGGTGAACGCTCTAACATACGCAAGCAATTTTCCTGAATGATTTTTCTGGCCTGCAGTTCCCGGGTCGCCACTATGCAGACATAGACATATTCTCCTACGGATAGGGTCTCTTTCCAGGGCTTATTCATCCAGCCAACCGTAGCCTCGTAGAGGGCACAAATCGAAACGAGAAAAGATTTACCGGCTCTTGCACCTAACGCCAAAACTGCCTCTGTTTTTTCCATTCCCGGCTTATATTTGCCCTTATTTTTAGTCAGGATATTAAATATTTCGATTTCCTTTTTATTTAGAGGTAGGCCGTATAGCACTTTCAGGATGACCTTCTGCGCTGGCCTCTTTGCGAATGATAAACCTAAAACAATGGGATTTTCTGCAAATTCTATTATATTTAAATCCTTCAATTTCTTTCTTTTACTCTGAAATTCCCTTGCCTCTTTTTGGATTTCTTCTAATGTTTTCTTTCTGTATTGTGGAAAGTTAGCTTTAGCTCGGGCCTCTGATTCCGGGCTTTTATAGGTGTAAGGTTTTCTTCTTTTCTTTGCCATAATTATCACTCTCTTTTTTCGTTTTTAGAACGCCGTTCTTTTTTTTAAATTCCAACTTCTGTCGATTTTTCCAGCTATGGAATTCTCGACATTTTTTAAATATCCCTGCCCCCTGGTAGGGCAGGCGTCTTACCTGGGGGCAGGGGACGGCAATCCGGTAAACTCTCGTCAGAAAGTCCGGACCGCCGAATTAGTTTACTTATTCATTTTTTTTTATTTATCGAAAAATAAGTTATTCCTGCCATCACGATTAACAATATTCCGATAATCCACCACTCCATTATTTAGACCCCCTTTCTTAATTGATAATTGCTCAGAATACCCCTTCCTGACGTCCCTGGGTAGCCTAATTAGCGATAATTTATATCCCCACGTATGATTTTATGCACCTTTCATTTATCAAGAATCCTGAAAATAGCTAAAAGTTATAAGAAATAAGGCTTTTTCGTTGATATTGCTAATTATCAGGCCTTCAAATTTCGCTTTTAAGCCCCCTGTTTTTTTCGATAGGTATAATCATAAGCGAAATATCGTTATTTTAATTAAAAACTTGCACTATCATTAATGATCAGAGCCTTTGAACGTTATGAAATGTCATGGCGTCATGACAAACTAAAGAAAGATTTAAGGAACGTTCCTTAATTTCAAATCTATCTCACAAAGTCGGAGCTTCCGATCATTAATTGCTGTTCGGAACAGCAAATTGTGTTTACGTAAACACAATTCTCATTACGTAATGAGAATCTAAAGAAAGATTTACGTTACGTAACGTAATTTCAGACCTATCAAAACTTTTTCGGATTTTAATAAAATTATTATTTTCCGAAAAAGCTAAAAACTTGCTCTTATTCGAGCTTGTTATTGCCGGTTAATTATCCTGCCCCGGTTATCCTTCCTTTTAAATAGCTTCTTTTTTTGTCCCCGGTTAAATTTATCTAACCGGTCTGTTTTCAACCTATTTTTTTTACACCATTTTAAGGCTCGTTCTAATCTTCTATCTATCATTATTTCCCTTATAAATTGCCCCTTCTTAAACCCTTCCGGGTCTTTAATACTTTGGCGATCAGGTCTCTCCGAAATTTCTTATTATCAGCTTTGTTATTAGAATGGGTTTCTTGAAGCTCACCGCCACAAACAGGACACTTATTTTTATACCTGTATCTCATAACCCAGCCACAGAAAACGCCCTTACAACCAGGGCATAAGTATTCTGGCATTGTTTATCTCCTTTCTTTATACTTGTTTTTCGGCTTTTTTAATTAAAAACTTACCCTTACAGGCCAACCTCTGAACTTTAGTTCGGAAGTTAAATCAGTTTCCTTTGAATTAAATTCTGCGGGTGCAATCGATTCCTTTCTTCTCTCTGATCATCAGTTACCAGGTGGGTATATATTTGCGTTGAAGCCAGGCTTTCGTGCCCTAAAAAGTTCTGTATCTTCCTTATGTCCATTCCCGCATTTAGATAGTGGGTGGCTATGCTATGCCTTAGCATATGTGGAGTAACCTTCTTAGCTATCCCCGCCTCTATCCCGTATCGTTCCACATTCCTTTGCACGTTCATTTTAGTTATTCTGCTCCCGGTCCTG
>JABUBQ010000195.1_pt1 | contig 10324 bp, 9 predicted proteins | sample 7240351 | NCBI WGS metagenome assembly JABUBQ01 (sample SAMN07256348, study PRJNA390944) | subsurface metagenome | isolation source: Methane hydrate marine sediment | place: Pacific Ocean: Eastern North Pacific, ODP site 1244 | collected 2002 | reverse complement strand
GCCGACAAGCTCCTGCTGGCCAGCAGCCGATAGCCGGCTGGATGGGGAAAGTGCCAGCTCCGGGGGAGCCGCAGCCACCGGTGCTGTCGGCCGAGTCAAAAATTGTGACCTGCAGCAGGTGCGGCACAACCTTTGATATTGACCTGGTTGAGGCCAGGCAGCAGATGGCAGCTGGTAAACGTTTGTTCGTGAAGTGCGCGAACCCGAAATGCGGATTTCTGTTAGATGTTACCGGTATGATACCCAAGTTGGCCAGGGCAGTGGAGGAGGCAGAGCAGGAAGCAGAGAAGGAGGAGCGGGTGAAAGCCGGGCCAGGTCCCATCTGCTATCTTTTATCGGAGGAGGGTTGCTATAATCGGGAACGAGGTAACCTTAAGTGTCAGGCGTGTGCGTGGCGAGATGTTATCGGAGAACGCTTTGAATAATTTGGGGGTGCGGAAGTGGTATAATAAATGCGGCTATCCGGGTAAAGGGCTGGGTAGGGATAGCCGCTCGGAGCCCAGCCTACTTTGTGAGGTAGGGAATGATCATTGATAGCATCATTGACTTGCTGCCAGCGCTGCCAACTCCTCCCTGGATGGGGCCACCACTACCTATAGCCTGGGGGCTCCGGTGGCAAGTCGAAGAAGAGCCTGAGGTCAAGCTACCAAGTGGTTCGCCGCGGCGGTATGTTTTAAAAGCGACTGTCAAAAAGAGCAAGCAAAAGAAGGCTTGACAACCCGGGAGCTGTGTGTTAGTGTTGTTGACACTAGGGGATTCCTACCCTAGCCTGTTACTCTCAGGATTTGCGATTTGACACCATCAAAGGTGTCCATAACACCTTTGCCAACAGCCTCGAACACGACCGAGGCCTGCCCCAAGAAGTCAAGTAGCAAAAAGAGGAAAGCTGGCAAAGGTTTAACGCACCTCGAGCCAGCTTTCCTCATTCCAGGGGACTTGACAAATTGAGCACCTTAGCTTTATAGTGGAGCTGAGGTGCGTTGATGAGACGAGCAGAAGTTAAATCGGCCTCGGGGACACACCCGGGGCCATTGTGTTAAGCCGGTCAACGCCTGGAGAGACGAACCGGGCTGGTAAACGGCAGTGTGCCGGTGGGAATGGTATAACATCGTTTCTGCCGGCACCAGCCAAAAACTCACTACCTTTGCCATCCACTTCGTCCGCCATTGATACTTTACCTATGCCTTCCACCAAACCTTCAAACGGCCAAACCGGTGTCGATCCCTATGTTCAACTATGGACTTGCAATCGTGCTGATAATAAAATAACAGGGTTGGTAGGCTTTGGGAAACTAAAAAACTTGCTCCAACCGGAACATGCATACTTTGAGGGCAAGTGGGCGGAGGTGAAGTTTTGGGCAGAGTACCTGGATGGGAATAGTGGGAGGGTTTTAGCTTACCCTAGAGTCAAGACATTTCATCGGGAAAATCCGTATCGTAAATACCAGTTAAACAGGCAATCCTCAGCTCGGTCGGCCAAGAAAATCTTTGGGTTGATAGATAGTTACCATCTGGCTGGTTTTCGTATTACAGACATTGAGGCTACGATGCCGGCGGCCACTTCTGCCTTTTTAGCTTCTCAGGGGAGACGAGGTCGCGATATTGCTTGGAGCATGAACAGGCAGTTTTGGGATGCTATGATTGATAATGGCCTCGTTGGTCCTGGGCACGCCAGGCATTCAAACTTGCATTCCTGGAAAACTAGCTGTCCTCTGGAGCCACATTTTCATTTTCACGAATTAGTTCCGAACTTTGAACTGGAGCGTTATGAGGTTCCTGCTTCGGCTGGTGCGGTTGTAGTGCCTTGTGCCTGGCAGGCTGTAAACAAGTTGCGGTCGGGGGCTAAGCATATCCTTGCTCCGGAGAGTGTGTCGCCTTTTGCGGTTCCTGGATGCAGTTGTGCTTATTGTGTCGGGGTGCGGGAATGGCAGGTTCAGCCGGTTAGGTTGCAGCCTGCTGACCGGTGGGCGTGTGGCCAGCGGGCGGTTTTCAAGAAGCGTGCGTGGGTCCGTCGTTGTGGTGGTGGTATGGTTCCGTGGACCAGTCGGCAGCTTCTTTTGGCCAAGGCTATTTGGTTAAACATTCAAATAAACTATGCCAGGAGATACTGTATCCAGGAAGCGTGGAGTTGCCAGGCTAAATTGTTCATATTCCAGCGCCGGTATGGGCTTGCCGGGCTTGTTCGCCTGGTGTCGTTCCTGGCTCAGTTCCATAAAGGCCTAATAGATGTCTATGCCACCGTTGTGAAGCTGAATTTGGGGATTGGTATGGCTAAGTTCATGAACAAGCTCAGCTACAATGGCCGGCATCCGGTAGAGGATTTTGCTGTTTACAGTAACAAAAATCCCGATTGCTCCATGCCGGGGGAATTCACTCATTACGACAATAGGGCAAGGTTATTTGGCTGGTGGCGGGACATGAAAAAGATGGTGGTTTTGTCTGAAAAAGAGGAAAAAGTGAAGCTCTCTCCCTATACGGCTGAAAAAATGGCGCGTATGGGGAATTATAGTACTTCCCAATTGTTAGAGGATAGTGAGGTTGGTGGTGAGAGGAGATTGGTGGCTGTTGATCTTATTCGGGGTTCGCCTGTCGAGCGGGTGCTCAGTGAGGGTGAAGTGAAGTGGTTGAAGGGGGTTGCTTATCAATTCCCTAGCCATGAGGGTTATCAAGAATGCTTGGGGCTTTAGTCGCTGGTCCGGTTGACTGGTTAAAATAAATCTTTAGGAGGGTGCTATGGAAAGCAAACAAAAACGAGTGTCTGATGTGATTGGGGATGGCACAATATCATTCTATCCGGAGTATCCGCAGCGGGATATCGATGATGTGGTTGGTAGGGACTTCTTGTTTATGGATGCCAGGATTATGAGAGATTGGAAATCTGACTACGGCAAGGGAACTTCTGATTGGTGTCTCATCCAGGCGCAGGACCCGGAGAACGGTGAGAACTTTACCACAAAGTGCGGCGGTGTTGTTTTGGTAAAACGCATGCAGGAGCTGCTCAGTAGAAAAGCATTTCCGATTGTAGGTTCAATCGTGATGCAGGGTGAGCCTGACCGGCAATACTATAATATCATCTAACTGAATTTGTCAACCGGGCCGGCGATTAGGGCTATAGTGGTTAAAAACGGGCGTACTTGCCATAACACTCGCACTACAATCAAAATCTAAGCCTCTCAAAATCGTTTCGAATACTATAGCACTCAAAAGGGGTTTGACAAATCCTAGTTGTTTAGGTTAGAATAATCCTATGAGGGGGGTAAAGGTGAATAAGAGGGATTTTACGGTGCTGTTTCAGCTAGGACTTGAATCCTGGCAACTGCCTAACTTTGGCGTTGAGCGGGCGACTCTCCACCGGTATTATCGGGAATGGCGGCGGGCTGGTGGTCGGGTGTCTTGGTGGCGCCGGTGGCTCCTAAAACTATTGGGTTGAAAGGGGTGCGAGCTGTGACTGGTTATATTCTACTTAAAATGATGTTGGTGCTGACTGTTGATGATGTGAGGCAATTAAAGGCTGCCGGTCGTGAGGGTGACGTAAGGGCATGGCTGGTGTCTTTTGATAGGATGGCTATTCAATGGGGACTCCAGGATTTTGAGCACATTGATGGCCAAGTCTGGGCTGACATCCAGATAAAACTTAATGAATTAAGAGCTGCTTTAAGGGGGTGAATTGTGGTAGATGAACAGGTTGAGCTGGTAGTGGTTTTTAGGGCAGTCGACAGGTGGCTGGCGGGCATCGAAGTGATTGTGTTATTCCTTTCAACTTTGCTTAAGGATAACCGTCAAGATTATGGGGAGGGCCTGATGATGGCCTTGAGTGAGCTCTCGCGGGACGCGGTAAAATTGAGGTTAATGCTTCATTTTGCAGAATTCCTAAAACGATAAAATTAACCAGTGATGACCAATGTTGAAAAATCTGTGATGATAGCAAATGTATGTTATAATAAGGCTAAATAATCATCACGCTTTCATCACTTCATCACAGTCATAATACACAGTCGTACATCATAATACACAGTTGTAATAGGAGGTTGGGATGACATTTAAGGCATTGGCACCAGAGAAAATCGAGGAGATACAGGCCAGTCGCAAATTAGGCCAGACTATAGAGGCTATAGCTGGTGAGCAAGGCATCTCGGTGGGTGTAGTCTCCAAGTATGCTAGGGGGATACCTCGGCCCAGGTCCGCTGCCGGAGCTGCTGTAGCACACAGGGAGCGGCGCAAAACATTAGCCTCGGCTAATACTGTCACTCCACGTCCTATTGGTAAGGTCGCGGTAGACGAGGCAACTGCCAGGGCAGTAAACGAGGCCGACAGGGCCGAGGCCGATACCAGGAAGGCTCGAGCTGAGCTCGCATATCAGGCTGCCATGGATGAAATCGAGGATCGGAAGTCGCAGAGGCGTAAAACCTTCGAGTTAGAGGCGAAGCGGCAGGATGCAGAGATTAAGGAAACTGAAACCCGGGCGAAGCTTGTCACTCATCCAAGCCCGGAACTGCAGATGCAGTTGGAACAGGCTCGGGCCGCGACAGCCAGGTTAGAACGAGAGCTCGCTGAGCAGAAACACGATCAGCGCATGGACGAGCTGCAGCGTGGCTTCCAGGGGGAAATCGATGTGTTATCAAGGCAGATGGCTGGAATTGGTCAGACCGGCAAAGGTTCATACGACCTGATGAGCTAGGTTGTTACCGAGGCTAAGACGCTGGTGGCGATGGCGGGTGGGGAGATCCATTCGTTCGTGCGGGATAATAGGAAAGATAGGGAGCTGGCGATGGCGCTTTCGTTGGGGTTGTCTCCTGCAGAGTATGATGTTTACAGAACTGGGCCGGATGTCCCGTATACGAGGTCTCAGTTTAATGTGTTGTCAGGGGGGAGGAGCCAGGAGGCAATGACAAAAGACTGTGAGGAGCAATATCAGCGGCACCTGGCAAACACGGGGCATAGGAATGATGTTTATAGCGCTTTGCAGGCTAGGGTTGCCGGTAGGCTGCAGCAGGCGGGCCGACAAGCTCCTGCTGGCCAGCAGCCGATAGCCGGCCGGATGGGGAAAGTGCCAGCTCCGGGGGAGCCGCAGCCACCGGTGCTGTCGGCCGAGTCAAAAATTGTGACCTGCAGCCGGTGCGGCACAACCTTTGATATTGACCTGGTTGAGGCCAGGCAGCAGATGGCAGCTGGTAAACGCCTGTTCGTGAAGTGCGCGAACCCGAAATGCGGATTTCTGTTAGATGTTACCGGTATGATACCCAAGTTGGCCAGGGCAGTGGAGGAGGCAGAGCAGGAAGCAGAGAAGGAGGAGCGGGTGAAAGCCGGGCCAGGTCCCATCTGCTATCTTTTATCGGAGGAGGGTTGCTATAATCGGGAACGAGGTAACCTTAAGTGTCAGGCGTGTGCGTGGCGAGATGTTATCGGAGAACGCTTTGAATAATTTGGGGGTGCGGAAGTGGTATAATAAATGCGGCTATCCGGGTAAAGGGCTGGGTAGGGATAGCCGCTCGGAGCCCAGCCTACTTTGTGAGGTAGGGAATGATCATTGATAGCATCATTGACTTGCTGCCAGCGCTGCCAACTCCTCCCTGGATGGGGCCACCACTACCTATAGCCTGGGGGCTCCGGTGGCAAGTCGAAGAAGAGCCTGAGGTCAAGCTACCAAGTGGTTCGCCGCGGCGGTATGTTTTGAAAGCGACTGTCAAAAAGAGCAAGCAAAAGAAGGCTTGACAACCTGGGAGCTGTGTGTTAGTGTTGTTGACACTAGGGGATTCCTACCCTAGCCTGTTACTCTCAGGATTTGCGATTCGACACCATCAAAGGTGTCCATAACACCTTTGCCAACAGCCTCGAACATACCGAGGCCTGCCCCAAGAAGTCAAGTAGCAAAAAGAGGAAAGCTGGCAAAGGTTTGACACACCTCAAGCCAGCTTTCCTCATTCCAGGGGACTTGACAAATTGAGCACTTTAGTTTTATAGTGGAGCTGAGGTGTGTCAATGGGAATAGCACAGGGACAAGCCCCAGGGATAGTACCCGGGGCATTTTTATTAACAGAGCTCGAGCCGGATAGGGAGTGGTACGAACAGGGAGTAAAGTGGAAACTCAGCGGCGAGGTTCTCGCTGCCGCTGAGTCCGGGAGCTGACAAGTGGCCATATCACTTATCCATAAACAGAATAAGACAAACGTTCTAGAATGTCAAGCCCATTCTAATTGCCAGGCAACGCCCGGAGGGACGACCTGGGCTGGTATACGGCAGTGCGCCGGTGGGAATGGTGAACTATCGTTTCTGCCGGCACCAGCCAAAAACTCATTACCTCCGCCTTCCACTTCGCCTGCCATTGCTACTTTACCTGTGCCTTCCACCAAGCCTTCAAACGGTCAAACTGGCGTCGATCCCTATGTTCAACTATGGACTTCTAATAGTGCTGATAATAAATTAACAAGGGTAATTGGTTGGAGCAAGCTGCATAATTTACTTCAGCCAAAGCATCCGTACTTTGAGGGTAAGTGGGCTGAAATTAAATTCTGGTCTAAGTACCTGGACAAGAAGGCTGATTTGGTGCTGGCATACCCTAGAGTCCAGACGTTCCATCGGGAAAACCCATTTCGTAAATACCAGTTAAATAGGCAATGCTCAGCTCGGTCAGCTAAAAAGATTTTTAAGCTGATAGATAGTTACCATCTAGCTGGTTTTCGTATTACCGATATCGAGACCACCATGCCGGCAGCCACTTCTGCCTTTTTAGCTTCTCAGGGGAGACGAGGTCGCGACATAGCCTGGGGCATGAACAGGCAATTTTGGGATGCTATGATTGATAATGGTCTCGTTGGTCCTGGGCATGCCAGGCATTCAAACTTGCATTCTTGGAAAACTAGCTGTCCTCTGGAGCCTCATTTTCATTTTCACGAATTGCTGCCAAACTATGAGCGGGTTGGTGGCGCTCCTGCGGCGGTTGATATGGCTCCATTTGGCTGTTCTCGTTGTGGGCATACTGTGTGGGTTCAGGTTGGGCTAGCTTCGTGGCAGTGTGCTACTTGTTATCCTGTTGCGGATAAACCTGTTTTCAAGAAGCGTGAGTGGGTTCGTCGTTGTGGCGGCGGTATGGTGCCGTGGACCAGTCGGCAGCTTCTCCTGGTTAAAGCTATTTGGTTGGATATTCAAATAAATTATGCCAGGAGATACTGTATCCAGGAAGCGTGGAGTTGTCAGGATAAATTATTTAGGTTCCAGCGCCGGTATGGGCTCGTTGGGCTTGTTCGTTTGTTGTCATTTTTGGCGCAGTTTCATAAAGGTCTGATAGATGTCTATGCTACTGTTGCGAAGTTGAATTCGGGGGTTGGCAAGGCTAAATTTCTGAACAAGCTCAGTTACAATGGCCGGCATCCGGTAGAGGATTTTGCTGTTTACAGTAACAAAAATCCCGATTGCTCCATGCCAGGGGAATTCACTCATTACGACAATAGGGCAAGGTTATTTGGCTGGTGGCGGGATGTGAAAAAGATGGTGGTTTTGTCTGAAAAAGAGGAAAAAATCAAGCTTTCTCCTTATACGGCTGAGCCGATGGAATATCTGGGGCATTATTCTACCTCAGAATTGGTAAGTGATAGCGAAGTGAGGAAGCTGGTGGCAGTTGACATTATTCGGGGTTCGCCGGTTGAGAGGGTGCTCGGTGACGACGATTTTGAGTGGGTGGAACGGGTGGTATATCAGCCTTCGCAGGGTGGGAGTTATCAAGACTGGTTGGGGCTTTAGTCGCTGGTCCGGTTGACTGGTGTAAATATATTTTTAGGAGAGTGCTATGGTAAACAAACAAAAACGGGTGTCTGACGTGATTGGGGATGGGACTATATCTTTTTATCCGGAGTATCCGCAACGGGATATCGATGATGTGGTTGGTAGGGACTTCTTGTTCATGGATGCCAGGATTATGCGAGATTGGAAGTCCGACTACGGCAAGGGAACCTCTGATTGGTGTCTCATCCAGGCTCAGGACCAGGAGAACGGTGAAAACTTTACCACAAAGTGCGGCGGCGTTGTTTTGGTTAAACGTATGCAGGAGCTGCTGAGTAGAAAAGCATTCCCGATTGTTGGTTCAATCGTGATGCAAGGTGAGACTGACCGGCAATACTATAATATCATCTAACTGAATTTGTCAACCGGGCCGGCGATTAGGGCTATAGTGGTTAAAAACGGGCGTACTTGCCATAACACTCGCACTACAATCAAAATCTAAGCCTCTCAAAATCGTTTCGAATACTATAGCACTCAAAAGGGGTTTGACAAATCCTAGTTGTTTAGGTTAGAATAATCCTATGAGGGGGGTAAAGGTGAATAAGAGGGATTTTACGGTGCTGTTTCAGCTAGGACTTGAATCCTGGCAACTGCCTAACTTTGGCGTTGAGCGGGCGACTCTCCACCGGTATTATCGGGAATGGCGGCGGGCTGGTGGTCGGGTGTCTTGGTGGCGCCGGTGGCTCCTAAAACTATTGGGTTGAAAGGGGTGCGAGCTGTGACTGGTTATATTCTACTTAAAATGATGTTGGTGCTGACTGTTGATGATGTGAGGCAATTAAAGGCTGCCGGTCGTGAGGGTGACGTAAGGGCATGGCTGGTGTCTTTTGATAGGATGGCTATTCAATGGGGACTCCAGGATTTTGAGCACATTGATGGCCAAGTCTGGGCTGACATCCAGATAAAACTTAATGAATTAAGAGCTGCTTTAAGGGGGTGAATTGTGGTAGATGAACAGGTTGAGCTGGTAGTGGTTTTTAGGGCAGTCGACAGGTGGCTGGCGGGCATCGAAGTGATTGTGTTATTCCTTTCAACTTTGCTTAAGGATAACCGTCAAGATTATGGGGAGGGCCTGATGATGGCCTTGAGTGAGCTCTCGCGGGACGCGGTAAAATTGAGGTTAATGCTTCATTTTGCAGAATTCCTAAAACGATAAAATTAACCAGTGATGACCAATGTTGAAAAATCTGTGATGATAGCAAATGTATGTTATAATAAGGCTAAATAATCATCACGCTTTCATCACTTCATCACAGTCATAATACACAGTCGTACATCATAATACACAGTTGTAATAGGAGGTTGGGATGACATTTAAGGCATTGGCACCAGAGAAAATCGAGGAGATACAGGCCAGTCGCAAATTAGGCCAGACTATAGAGGCTATAGCTGGTGAGCAAGGCATCTCGGTGGGTGTAGTCTCCAAGTATGCTAGGGGGATACCTCGGCCCAGGTCCGCTGCCGGAGCTGCTGTAGCACACAGGGAGCGGCGCAAAACATTAGCCTCGGCTAATACTGTCACTCCACGTCCTATTGGTAAGGTCGCGGTAGACGAGGCAACTGCCAGGGCAGTAAACGAGGCCGACAGGGCCGAGGCCGATACCAGGAAGGCTCGAGCTGAGCTCGCATATCAGGCTGCCATGGATGAAATCGAGGATCGGAAGTCGCAGAGGCGTAAAACCTTCGAGTTAGAGGCGAAGCGGCAGGATGCAGAGATTAAGGAAACTGAAACCCGGGCGAAGCTTGTCACTCATCCAAGCCCGGAACTGCAGATGCAGTTGGAACAGGCTCGGGCCGCGACAGCCAGGTTAGAACGAGAGCTCGCTGAGCAGAAACACGATCAGCGCATGGACGAGCTGCAGCGTGGCTTCCAGGGGGAAATCGATGTGTTATCAAGGCAGATGGCTGGAATTGGTCAGACCGGCAAAGGTTCATACGACCTGATGAGCTAGGTTGTTACCGAGGCTAAGACGCTGGTGGCGATGGCGGGTGGGGAGATCCATTCGTTCGTGCGGGATAATAGGAAAGATAGGGAGCTGGCGATGGCGCTTTCGTTGGGGTTGTCTCCTGCAGAGTATGATGTTTACAGAACTGGGCCGGATGTCCCGTATACGAGGTCTCAGTTTAATGTGTTGTCAGGGGGGAGGAGCCAGGAGGCAATGACAAAAGACTGTGAGGAGCAATATCAGCGGCACCTGGCAAACACGGGGCATAGGAATGATGTTTATAGCGCTTTGCAGGCTAGGGTTGCCGGTAGGCTGCAGCAGGCGGGCCGACAAGCTCCTGCTGGCCAGCAGCCGATAGCCGGCCGGATGGGGAAAGTGCCAGCTCCGGGGGAGCCGCAGCCACCGGTGCTGTCGGCCGAGTCAAAAATTGTGACCTGCAGCCGGTGCGGCACAACCTTTGATATTGACCTGGTTGAGGCCAGGCAGCAGATGGCAGCTGGTAAACGCCTGTTCGTGAAGTGCGCGAACCCGAAATGCGGATTTCTGTTAGATGTTACCGGTATGATACCCAAGTTGGCCAGGGCAGTGGAGGAGGCAGAGCAG
>JABUBQ010000194.1_pt1 | contig 10369 bp, 12 predicted proteins | sample 7240351 | NCBI WGS metagenome assembly JABUBQ01 (sample SAMN07256348, study PRJNA390944) | subsurface metagenome | isolation source: Methane hydrate marine sediment | place: Pacific Ocean: Eastern North Pacific, ODP site 1244 | collected 2002 | reverse complement strand
CAACAGGCACAAAATTGCGGTTTATATAATATTTATCCCCGCCTTCGTAAGTTTCCTTCCCTAAAGCCCTTCTTATTTGATTAGGGGTCATCGATCCCATACTAAATAACTTAACGTAGTTTGTGATATCCTCTGTTTCTGTCCTTAAATCCAGGTCCAGAATCTCAAAATGATAGCGGCTCTCCTGGCCTAGCACTCCCTCTAATATTTTATTAGTAATCTTTTCGGCAATCATCTGACTCGGCAAAACTACTGATTCCCAATAAGTCCGGTTGGCCTCGGAATAAATATTACTGGACAGGCTCCCTCCTTTTTTAAAGAGGCAAAGCCTTGAAGGTGGGATCCTGTAAACTGATAGGATATCCTCTCTAGCGATATTGCTCAGCTCCAATAAAAATTCGCTCGACTTTATATCTACCGCTAGTTTATCAAATTTGACGGAGCCTGCCTCGGGTAGATTCAGAACCATTGATTTAAAATGCTCCCCCTGCATTTCCGTTCTTATAAAATTAGTGATTTTTTTAGCTGCTCCTTCCTCCCATTTGCCAGAAAGCGAGATCATATACTCCGGAATCCCCCGACTTGTTAAAAATGAAAGATGAAATTGCGATGATTCGATTAGATTCAAGATGCTACTGATTGCACTGGTTAGGGGCGCCAAACCATAAAAGCTGCTCCGGGGGTTATAATTAATGTGTCGAATTAGTTCGTGTCCCTGGGTCTCAAAATCCCACTTCCCCTTCACTCCAGTTTCTGCATGGATATTCAGCCTCTCTTCTGGATCGGGGTCGTAGGGTACAAACCAGGCCGACTTGCCTACATAATATTGCGAAAATCTCTTTAATGACTTGTGGACGTATAAGGTCTTTTCTGGGACGTGAAAAAGTTCGGCTATTCGTCCATTAAAGAACCTCGAAACTTCGATATTTAGGCCTCCTAATAGTAAGTAATCCACAAAACAGCAGTAAAGTAGCTCTTTAATGGATTGCTTTGGATTCACATTATTCAAAAATTTCTCAATCACCTTCTTCTCTTCAGAATCCTCTTCTTGCTCCGGTCGCAAAACTAATTTCCAACCGGTGCCTGAAATATCTTCGCTAATCTGATTTATGGCCGCCATTAAAACTGGCTGGTGCTCATATAACCGGATAAAGCTGCTTGGGCTATACAGCTTCGACAATAAATTCCCGACAGTAAGCCATTTCGTTTCTTTTTCTTCCAGTTGTTTTGAAGATTTTTTAAACTCGTATTTTTTTAGTTCAGAAAAGGGAAATATATCCTTAGTGGTGACTATATAGACTTTGCCTTCCTCTATTTTCGCTCCCTCTTTAGCTCCATCTCCTTCTATTTCTTTACTAAAAAAGTCCTTAACTTTTTCAAACATATCTATCACTCCCCTAAATTATGTAGATTCGGCCCACATTAGCAACTGCAGGCTCTTTTTCGATATGTTTTTCCTCCTCCATCATTTTATCACCACTTACATAAACTTTGCCTGGTCTCACCGGTTTTGATCCGACACACGAAAAAGCCGCCATTCCTAAAGCTGCACATAAATCTATCTTACCCTTTCCTCTCTTTTTTAAGGAGATCCCCTTATCGCTCTCTTTAAAGTTGGCTGCTTTAAAGTGGTCCTTTAATTCCTTATTCTCATAAATTTCGAGATTCTGAAAACGAATTAACTCATAGAGTAATTGCGAATAGGCTATAACGTTATTTTGCGATTGTGGCAACTCCTCTGTCGGCAGTCCTTCTTCAGTTCTTAAATTTAGCATAACCTGATGTAATTGGTACGGATCATAAACTATCTTTATTAAGGTAAAGTTTTGATTTAGTTCTCGCAAATAATTAGCGATGGTGGCCTCTAAATCCATTTTTCTTTTTTTGGTAGGCTGCCAAACCCGATAGCCTATTAATCTAATTTTGCCCGGTATTGTCCGGGTGACCGCAGCCACTGCTGAGGCATCTCCCGAAACTGAGGCATCGACTCCGACCCAAATTGATAAATCCCTATCTCCCAAAGATGGCCTGAGCTCCTTTATCACACATCGAGAATATTCTTCATCGGTCAAAAATGAATCCTCCTCCTCAGTCCAGCGGTTTCCGTAAAGCCGTTTATAAAGATTTGGCCTCATCCCCGGCTTATTACGCTGCCTTTTCAAAAATTCTGGTGTCTTCCAGGAAGCCAGATTCTTATGCGACCATAAGAAAAAATAGTCATCCGGTTTCTTATCGCTCGTGCCTATCTCGTATAGCTCGTATAATAAAGAATCACGGGAATAACCGGCATGGCTAAGAACTAAAACTAAAAAATCTGGCCTGGTCGGGTTCTCAGTGTATGCCTCATAAAGTCTCCTGGCTCTCTCTTGATCATAAGTCCACAGCTCATCGAATATTACCAGGGCAGCATTACTGCCGAAACTCCCTTTATATTCGGATGGTAAAACCTTAATAAAAGACCCCCGGGGATCATAGGTAATCGTATCTTGAGTTATAGATAGCCTGCTTAACATCCTATGGTTTAGCTCACAACACCGAACGATTTTAGAAAAAATAGTCGTTGTTATCTGGTCCAGATCACTGGCTAAAAGATAAATCTCTGAAAAGTCCGGACCATAGAGCAACTTATGTAAAGCTATAATTGCCCCTAAAGTTGACTTGCCATCTTTTTTGCATAAACTTATGACTCCTAGATGGTATTGCTTCGAGAATAAGGGCTTCAGTATCTTTTCTTCCTGCCATCTCTCAATCTGGATAGGCCGCCTGGTCTCGATAAAGAATTGCTCGTTAGCAAATTTAATGATATCGTTTGCATATTCTGGATTGTTTAAACTTGGTGGCTCGACTAAGGCTCTTTTTGCCCTCAAAAATCTATTACCGGCCTGCTTTAATTTCCGTTCTTCCATTTTTTGCAGTAGTTCACTCTTCCAATCCGGCTCCAAATAATAATCCCTTTTGCCCGTCCGGTTTAAATTATTCTGCTGGTGCTGCCTTCCTTCTTCACTTTTGCCTGCAAATTTATGCGAATCTCCCATAGTAGCTCCTTTTTTCTCGAATCCCTCAAAAAAGACCTTCACAAATCGCTGTGGTGGCGTTATTTTGAGGCCTTGCTTATGATTCTACCTGCAAAATCCCGACCCCATAAAAAGCCTTAATTTTGCGTTATTTAAGCAATTTTAGATTTTCGCCACATTCTGGCGGCCTGGAAGAAAAATTCTCTAATTTTCTCTCCAGTTTGGAAATTTTTTCGTCTTGCTCCTTCATTTTATCCTTCAATTCCGTAAGACAAGATTCTACTATTTTTCTAATTTCGAATTCATTAAACATATTTTGCCCCTCTTCGATTAAGTGAACCCTGCTCCCCCCAGGCTATATCAAAAAAGGGGAGCAGGGGACGGTAATCCGGTAAACTCCCGTCAGAAAGTCCGGATCACCGGGATAGCTTTTTACTATATTTTTCTGATCAGCCTGTGGTCGAGAATTTTATTCTTTAATCTCCTGGCCAGCTTATATTTATGATCATTATCGGAATCTACTAATTCATCGTCTTTATTTTTCCAGGCCAGCTTTAAAAAATCACTAACTAATTTTTTCATTTCTATGATCACCACCTAAATCTACCCGATTTTTTTCTCACGGAATAGCAGCACACTTTTTTTGTATTCTTTTAGTCAATTGTGCAAACGTTTGAATTATTGGAGGAGACCGTTTTTAGTCTTGTTAAGAGAGAACTCTGGAGAGAATAAGCCCTTAACTTGACTAGACTATAAAACGCACAGTTTTATTTTTGCGATCCCCTCCAACTTTGTTATCAATAAATTTATTTAATTATATTAATAAAAAATGTTTTTAGTAACTAACATATATTCTATATCAGTTCTAAAATATAACTTTGAGTCTCACCAATAATTTTTATGATATTAAAGTTATTATTTATCCGGACAAAATTATGTATGGAAATTGCCAAGGCCAAAATAGCAATTACAACTGTGATCCAGAAAATTAAGTTTTTTAATTTTTCCATCTATTGATCCCCCTTTTTACTTTTCTTTTCTTTTCTAATTGAGTAAATAATTATCCCTGTCCTTTTAGCCACATCCCTATAATTTCGCTTTCTCCAGCCCGTTGGCCACATCATCTTTGGAAACGTAAGTATAAATAACTGTGCTCATCAGATTCTTATGCCTCATAGCATTCTGCGTTAATTTCAAATCCCTGGTAGTTCTTAGATATTCCGTTGCAAAACTATGCCTCAAGATATGGGGATAAACTTCTTTCTTGATTCCCGCCAGCCTTCCGTAGTGTTTGATAAACCTTTGCAATGCCCGGGGCCTGACCCTCTCTCCACTCTTGCCGATAAAGAAAGCGTTGCTTCTATTGTATTTAAAGGCTTTCCTTGCCCTTAGATATCTTCTTAACTCCTTCCAGGTCTCATCTTTAGTTAAAGGCTGGTATTCGTCATTCCCTCTCTTCCCCTGCCTGATCTTAATTCTATTCTCTTCAAAGTAGATATCCTCATCATTCAGATGGCAGGCTTCACTGTTTCTGATCCCCGTGCTAAACAAAAGCCTGATAATAGCCTGGTTACGTATCGCTAAAAATAAGCTATTCTTCAAATAGCTTAGACACTGGGAGCCCCTTAACTTCTCTTCTTTTAATCTCTTCTTATAAAGCTCTTCCAGGCCTGCTCCTGCCTCTATTAGTTTCTCTACCTCTTCCCTGGTTAAGACCACCGGAGTCTTTTGCCTTTTCATTTCTCTATCCTCCTTCATAATTTCTACCATCATTATAAAGGATAGAAGATATTTTGTCAAATGTTTTGGCGTAGAATACGCCATTCTACGCCAGAAGTCCATATTATTTTAATTCTAAATTTTTGAAAGCCTTATAAACAAAAGACTTTTTAAGATTGCCTTCTTTGTGTTTTGACGCTTTACATCGCAAAGCCCTAAAATGACCCCTGTTTATAAATAGCTCTACAAGACCTCTACAAAAATTGAAAGCTTTTTCTCCTAAATTTTGCTTATTTCGTCTTCGTATTTTGACGCTTTATCCTGCTTTTTGCTTTCTTCATAGTATTTTGCCCGGGGTATCAATTTTAGTTCGCCACCGCAAACCCTGCAAATTCCTTTTACTGCCCAGCCAGCAAATAAGGCCCCACATTTTTCACATTGATATTTTGGCATTCTTTTTCCTCCTTCATTTTTTTTAAAATTTAGTTTTTATTATTCAAAATTCGCTTAGACCATTAGAAAGGAAGATCATCTTCCGTATATCTCCCTCCTTCTTCTGGATCACGATGGCACGACTTTTCAGTAAGGGCATACGCATATACACCTTCGAATCCTTTTTTTTCATATATACCAATTACTTTTTTTACTTTAATTGCCCGCTCTAATACTTTTATATCTTCTCTTAATTTGATAGTACATAACCTGTAATCCTCTCTTAATTTTTCTAATCTTTCTTTAAGCTCTTCAATATTTGATTTCTCTAGTCCTTTAATTTTTTCAAGTCTCTCTTTTTGAATTTCTTCTCTTCTTTCAAGTTCTCCCATTTTCTTATCTCCTTTTTTTTATTAATTTTTTCTCATTGCTCTCTTTCTTCAAACCCTCCTATTATGTTTATTATGTTTCTTATGTTTATTTCTGGTATAAGGGTAAACATATATGGGTGTATATTAGTAAATCTGTGTTTTTTTGGAGAAAACCCATCAAACCCTTTTGTTTCTACAAACCCCTATATATATAGATATATATTATATATAAATTACAATTTTGATATAGGTTTGTAAAAACTTAATAAACCTAACCCCCCATTCATTTAAAAACATAAGAAACATAATAAACATAATAGGTTTTAATCTGGTATACTCAATTGGGTCTCCTCTTTGACTTTTTCAAGATGTTCTTCTTGTGGGATAATTTCAGTCTCAATACTAAATCTTTCTGCTAATCCGATTAAAGTTTCCCTGTCTATTATCCAACCAGGTTTATTATTTTGTTTCCATTTAATTATTACTTTTTTCTTAAAGTTAAAAGGTTTCATCCTCCAACCCATCGACTTTGGGGGAATCTGGAAATTAAGATTTTCAATATCCTGGTTATACGTTTTTGCAATATCCTGAGTAGCAACTATATCTTCCCCCTCATTGTAAAAGTCTATTAAGATGCTAATTATAGTGGCATTATCTGAAGTCGCTTCATCTCCTGCTCTGCCAGTCTCTTCTTTCTTAATAAATCCATCAAACTCTTTTGCCCTATTTTTATCAGCTAATAATAAGATTTTGTATAAAGGATTTAATATCTGTCCCAATCTCCTTCGGGCTATCCTTTTATGTTTAGGAAATTCTTCATTGTAAAATCTTGCTCTAAATAGAGTTAGCAGATCTATCGACCTCTGTTCTTCAGTCAAATTCCAATCATCCTCTACTGATGGGGAAATGTTCCTTTGCATCTGAATTTTAATACACCTATCTTCAATTGGTTCAGGGATATTAGACTCAGTACAGATTACTAAGGCGCCAAATACATTATGAAGTTCAACCTGATTTTCTCCCTTTTTATCCTGATTTACTCTGGGAACAGTCATCCCTCTCTCATATCTACTCATTACTATCCTGGCCAAATCCTTATCCATATCGCTCCCCCAAAATTTTGCTTCATCAATTATCAAAGCATTCTCAAAATAATCTGAAGCCCTAAACAAAACTGCAGGAGAAGGGAGGACTGATGGGAAGCATTTGTAAGCTAACTTTTGAGCAATTTTTCCTGCTCTGCTTTTCCCAGTTCCTCTAAGACCAACGAAGTATAAGTAGGGAGTAAGGTCAGTTTTTTCCATTAGATAAGTATGCATTATCCATAGAGCAAAAATTAAATAGTATATCTCATCTGGTAGTTCTAAATGATCTTTAATATATTTTTCTATACCTCTCAGAGAGGAAGCCCAGTCTATCTCTTTATTTATTTTGAGGACTTCCATAGAAGCGTAACTGATCGGCAAGTCTTGTCTGGGCTTATAAACTATCCCCGCTCCATCGGTCCAAGTCTCCGTTATTACTAAATTACCAGCTTCACTTTTGAATAGATATTTTTTAACTCCATCATCATTTACTAAGTGGATCAATCCAGGTGGAAATGTTTTTAGTCCAGGTTCTTTTTGCTTCTTTTTCTTTTCAAAAGCTCTTGCCTTTTTAATCGTTATTTTCAAATATGATGGAGTTATCTTCTTTTTTGTGCCAGTTTTAGAAGTCTTTATAATTGCCGCGATCTCCGAATCAGTGAATTTATTTTTTATTAAAAGATTTGCCAGGGCCATATCATAGCCACTACCACTCGGATCGCTTAGGTCCGGCCTGCTCCTGGTTAAATATGTATTTTGCAGCTTCTTATTTTTCTTTAGTAATTCTTCAAATCTCGGAGGTATTGGTACATCCTTAATATCGATGTCCACGCCTTGTACATCCTCGATCTTTACCATGTATTTTTTAAATTCTTCCCCATACTTTAAGTTTGGTTCGAATTTTATTATCTTAACTTCCAGTCCTTCTTTTGGGCATTCTGGCTTTAAGTTAAGTGTCCCCGGCACTCTTAAAAGATGGCTAATATCTTGCCCGGCAACATCACCACCTATTGCGATAGCCAGACCTTTCAGAACCCCCTTTGTCTGCAAAAGTATCTTTTTATTCTTAATTGGTATAAGGCTTTTTAAAAGCCAATAACACTGATAGCCCAAGCCTGAATCCACTATAATACTCGGGGGCAATTCGAATTTTTCTATTCTCTTTATGCTCTCTTTTTTGGTTGGTAAATTAGGATCACTTTCCCGCTTGCAATCAATATCACCAAAAATGCAATTTAAGATTTTTACATCATTTTCACTTCCTGTTTGTTTTACTCCTCCCCTGGCTATTGCTCTGGGCGCCACCCCAAAATGGACATTCCTATCTTTAGTAAAATTTTCATTACCAATAATTCTAACTAAATCTTTTAATTCCTTGATATTTATAAAAAAGTGGTCTCTCTGTTTAGTCTCAATTTTATCCTTTTTTCTCGTATGAATAAATGTTCTAATATCTATGCACCCGGTAGTTCCTTCGAATATCGCCTTAAAAAATTTAGTTAGTTCTTCTTGGCTTTCTTGTCTCATCTCCCTCCTCCTTCATCCTCACTTTTCCTTTGAAATCGATAAATCTCATGCTTCAAATTCAGAGCACAATCCCGATAAATTAATGCTCCCACTTCTCCGGCCTGGTAAAAGTCCTCAGCCAATCTCGCTAAGCTCTCGCCTACCAACCAGAAAATAATCCTACCAGGTTTAATTTTGTCCATAGTCATTTTTCTTAACCTGGCACCCTTGCAAATCATAAAAGCGGTCTGCCAGAGATCGCTAGTTTCATAATCTTCTTCCATAGTATTTCCTCCATTCTTTAACAATGTTTTAGTTTAAGTCTAGCAAAGACCTTATCCCAGCCCTTTAGTTCCTTTTGACTAAAATTACAAAAATATCCGATAAATTCTATTAGAATAATTTTAGCTTGCCTTTTGGTCATCCCCTCACCTTCTTCAAATAGCTTCGGCCAACATATAAATATTTTGACTAAGCAAGCCATTAGTGCTATAATTTTCATACGGGCTAAGGGGATTCATTCACCCCTTACCCTCCATTTCAGATTTCGATATCACAGAAGGGGAGCCAATTCAGGCTCCTTTTCTGCTTCTTAAGTGAGGTGAACTAGTTCTCAGGCAATATACTTTTGACAAAAGACCATAAAAAAATGTATAATAAATTGCGGCCTGCTATAAGTAGGCTTAAAATTGCATAGCGTATTCGATTTTTTTTCTAAAGAGGCCTCCTGTCTAATCGTTCGGAGGCCTTTTTAGTTCTACAAATCCTGCCCTAAATTAATTATATACCTAATATCTTAACCAGTCAAATTTTATTTACTGTTAATCTTTCTTTTTCTTCTTTTCTGTATCTTCGTTCGGCAGTCCTGTTTTTACATCTTCTACTGCAGTATTTTTGGCTCCCACCGGCTTTAATATAAATTCTAAAACAATCCGGTGCTCCGCATTCGTATAAATCTATTCTGCCCTTCGAAAGTTCTTCAATCCAAAGCCAGGCAAAGTCCCCCACATTTCCGGCTAATATATTATCTATTTTATGCCCGGTTATTCTAGGCGATAGCATTATGTTAACCTTAGAGATAGCATGCCTCTCAAATTCGGTGATATTTTTGGTAGCAAGCCATCGCTGAACAGCTCGGGCCCACTGGCTAATTTGAATGGGGACCCCTTTCTTAAAATCCAAAATCATATTAAAAGCGTATATTGCTATCCAGGAAAAATGTGCCGGAAATCGTTCTTGCTTGATTTCAGTGATCCTATTCCAATTCTGTATAAGCTGATTTCCTCTAGCCTCTTCCGTCCCCATTTTTGGCAATCGATAATAACCATCACCATCATAATATATTAGATATTTTGAATCCAGTCTAAGATTTTTCAAATATTCTTGATAAGAGATCCTAGTAAGTTTTAACATAGTTCCTCCTATTCGTAGATAAATATATTCTTCCTTCATGTTTTTTCCTCCTAATAGTCTTTTAGCAAACCGTGGGTGAATTAGATCTTAAAATTCGGGATACTTCCAAAGAGGATTGGCTTTCGGCCCTGCCCATTCATTTCTGCAGCTGTGACCTCGAGCAAAGTTCTCAGACCATCCTTAGACCCGGTGCAAACTCCTCCACCACCGATGTCTACTCCCGCCTCATAAAGTCTATGCCATTCTTCACCCAGCTCATCATTTAGTTTTTTAATATTTTGCAAATCTTTATAAAATTTTTGAGACATTGCCTTTATTTTTTCAATCTTTTTTGCCTGCTCCAATCCCCTTGCGACTCCTTTTTCTTTAGAAATTGTAATATTTAGTTCCTCAATTTTTCGCTTAAGGCTTTCAATGATATTTGGTAAAAATTCTATATCCGCCCTAATTTTCGTTAATCTTTTAGAAACCTGATCCATTTCGTTTTTATTTTTTTCATTTTTCTGAATCATCAGATTGACTGCCAGATCAGCTTTCTTTTTCTCTAATTCTTTTATTTCGTCTTGTCGGATTTTATATTCTCGCTCTGTTTCTGATAACTTAATTTCTACTTTTGTCAATTTTTCTTCTAAGTTCATGTTCATTATAGGCCTCCTTATTCCCCGTCCTCAAATTCTTCGCCACTTTGCTCAAACGCAGAACCTAAACCTATCCTTTTCCTTACAATCATTTTACTTAAGCTGGGGAATTTACCGCCTCCTGATGGTTTTTCCTCACTTTTCTCTAAACCCCCGAACATGACATCTAACATCGAAGGCCATCGTGTCCC
>JABUBQ010000193.1_pt1 | contig 10374 bp, 13 predicted proteins | sample 7240351 | NCBI WGS metagenome assembly JABUBQ01 (sample SAMN07256348, study PRJNA390944) | subsurface metagenome | isolation source: Methane hydrate marine sediment | place: Pacific Ocean: Eastern North Pacific, ODP site 1244 | collected 2002 | reverse complement strand
AGTCAACGAAAAACCTCTTTGGCTTGGGAATTGAATTAAAGGCTAATGGCAATTATGTAGTAGCTCCCCCTTCAAAGATAGATAATTTTACCTATCATTTTGTAATTCCCTTATCGAAGATTTTACCCTCACCTGAAAAGATAATTAGACACTTAGAAGTGGCTTTACCAGGAATAGAAACAGGGATAAAAGAAGGTGGCCAGGCTCCCGGCGTAGAAGTGGAATATAAGAAAAGAAGGGCTTTATCTTTCCCTCGTTATAATGGTCAAGATCGTTATTGCTTAAAGCAGATATTAGGCAAAGAATTGAAGGCAGGGGAAAAAGGGAATAAAGGGGAAAGGGATAGCAGTTTATTTATTTTATATAATTTGCTATTGCAGAATAAAAATAGGCTGGATCACGCTAAAAAAATTGCTATCCTTAAAAATAATTCATTGGTGAAACCTCTTACTGATCAAGAATTGAAGAAGATTTTTAGGAAGAGATATCGTTTCAAATGCTCTACGATAAGGGAAACTTTACCTTATATCGAATGCTCTAAGTGTAAGTATCGATTTAAAGGAGGTGTTTTAGGAGTGGCTAATATATTAATTAAGAACATAAGGAAGTTATTAGGGTTAAGTAATACAGAAAGTAGGATTGCTTTACTATTAGGAACTTATTACGAAGGTGAATATCCTTCAATGAATAAGATAGCAGAAGAGACTAAAATGAATTTCGATACTGTTAAAAATGCAATTAAGGTATTGAAGGAAAAGGGGATTATAGACAAATCTTTTTATAACTAAAATCACAAAAACCCTTCAGTTTTTAAGGGATAATTTTTATAATCACAAAAACCCTCCAGTTTTTAAGGGATAATTTCTATATTTTATAAGGGTTACAGAAGCAGGAAGGGGTAATAATATACTATCTTAGTTGTTTCCTCTCTGGTCTTAGCCCTTAATACCCTGATATCTTAGAATCTTCTCACAGGTAAATATTAGGAATAAAAAGAATTAAGAGGATAGTAAATATAGAAAAAGAGGATTCGGGGGCGAACAAAAGTTTTTTGTTTAGTTTAGGTAAAATTTGGAAAAGAGGAATTTTTAGGATGGCAAAAAATCTAATAGAGATAAACGATTGGTATAAAGAATTAGTTTTTGATCTAAAAAAATTAGCCTTCGAAGGAATCATTAAAACGAAACACGCTATCGGTTTAAGGATCCTAAAAGATGAATTGAAGTTCGGGAAGCCAGAATATGGGAAAAAACGAATTGAAAATCTAGCAAAGGATTTAGATGTTAGTAGCGGTGATTTATACGCCTGTAAAACATTTGCCCAAAAATTTCCCGAAATTTCTGACGCCGTCAGAAAATTGAGTTGGCGCCAGATTGTACATAAATATTTATATCTGCCAAGACCAAAACCAGAAACACCACCGCTACCGGAAGGCAAATACAGTATTATCCTAGCAGACCCCCCCTGGGAACAGTGGGAAAGCGGTAACCGGGGCCCCGAACAACATTATGACACGATGGAGGTATTTGATATTTATGCCTTACCCATTTCAGAGATAGCAGCAGATAATTGTATTTTATTTTTATGGACAACCTCATTTAATATCCAGGATGCCTTACAAGTTATTAAGGCCTGGGATTTTCATTATTCGTGTTTTGGCTTTGTATGGGTCAAAAGTCTAAGAGATGAAACTGGATTTGCCTTTGGTTGTGGCAGCTGGACCAGGGCAAATGCAGAATATTGTTTAATAGGGCTTAAAGGGAACGTAGAAAGGAAAGATGCCACTATATCTCAGATAGTATATACACCTCGAGAGGAGCATAGCAGGAAACCGGCTATAGTGCGAAAAAAGATAGTGCAACTAGTAGGTGATTTGCCACGTATAGAACTATTTGGGACAGAAAGAATTGAGGGTTGGGAGGTATGGGGCAAAGAGGTAATTGTTGATAGTAGGGAGGTAATTGATAGTAGGGAGGTAATTTTAACAACAACCTAATATTTAGTTAAGTCGATTGACCAATTAGGGGCTAAAAAGGGGTACAAAAAAAATCTTCTATTCGAACCTGTGGCTCCCTGTGGTTATTCAACCAGGACTTTAGTCTCTAATTAACACAAGTCTTATTAAGTTATCCTAATGGCTGAGGAGATAGAAGCGATGAGAAGCTTATATCTAAAAGCTTTGAGAGAAAGCAAAAAAAAATTATCCCTTTTGACTTGCATACTGATTAACTTAATGTTACAATGAGTTAGATTCAGTAATCAATAAGGGAGGTAAGAAAATGAATTTTGTGGAGCCTATCCGGGCAAAAACCAAGATACTGGCTATTAAAAACAATTTAAGGGAGGAAGAGAGCCCCCGGAACTACCTTTTATTCGTCTTAGGGATCAACAGTGCTCTAAGGGGGATCGATTTACTGCAGTTAAGGGTTAAAGACCTTATTAATGGCACCGGAGAGATTAAGGAATATCTTTTCGTTAAAGAATCAAAGACAAAGAGAGAAGCTAAGATTTACCTTAATGAGCCGATCAGGACGGCCTTAAACTTTTATCTTACGAAGGAAAAGGGGCTTGACCCTAACGATTTTCTATTTTATTCGTTCAGAAATAGGAGCCGGGCGATAAGCAGGGTAAGGGTCTGGAAGCTTATTAGGAAGTGGACCGATGAGGTCGGTTTAGATAGCGAGAGATACGGTTTTCATTCTTTAAGAAAGACCTGGGGCTACCAGGCCAGGTTGCAGGGAGCCTCGATTACGATGATACGAGAGAAGCTGGGCCATAAGAATGAAGAGGTAACTAAAAGATATATCGGGATCACCAGGGAAGAGGTTAACCGGCTGGAGAGGGAGATCTGCATTTAAGTTGCAAGTTTTTAGCGAAAATATCAATATTTCGCTTGTCTTTATACCTATTCGATAATTGAGGGGGCTTAAAAGCGATATTTGGGCGTTTTATTTTAGCTAAATCAACGATTCTGCCTTATTTCTCATAACTTTGAGCTATCTTCAGGCTTTAAAACTAAAAAGGGGTGGATAGATCCATACCATAGCGGTCAGAGAAACGCTAACAAAGCTATCAGGGGCTCTATTTTAGGGGTATTCTGAGCAGTTTATTCAATAATAAAAGGTGGTGAAAGAATAGAATGGAATCCAGGGACAAAATAAAAAAGATACTCGTAGATCGATTAGGAGTTGTTGAAAGCAAAATTACCGAAAATTCTTCTTTTATTGATGATCTGGGTTTAGATTCTTTAGATATAGTTGAACTAATAATGCTTTTTGAAGAAGAATTCAATATAGAAATTCCGGATGAAGATATGGAAAAAATTAAGACTGTCGGAGATGCGATTAAATACTTAGATAAATAAAAATATAAGGGAATGGTCTAAAGAATGATGCCAATAAAGCTAAAGGCTTTAGAAGAAACCAGGGCTTTCTATAAGGCGGAATTGGAGAAGGAAGGACTGACGGAAAAAGAAAGAGATAAATATTTAAGTGCTTTAGGTCTTATTGAGGGATTTATTGAAAGGAAAGAGAAAGCCGAGGAAGAAGGGAAGCATAAAAAATTTATTGACGCTTAGAAGGGGTTTAAAATCGTTTCTAAGGGTATTCTGAACGAGTTATTAAATAAGAAAGGAGGTTAAATGATGTATTCGTATTGGTATCCGCTTATAACGTTTTTAGTAGTTTTAGGGATAATAATTTGCTCAATCAGGAAAGAAAAGAAAGGGGGTAATTAAATTATGTGGTGGTTGATTTCGATTCCAATAATTAATTTTCTCGCGATAGGACTAATATCTTATCAGTCAGGTAAAGAATTGAAAGAAGATATAAAGAAAGGATTTAATTAGAATAACTTGGTGATCCGGTTCTCTATTCATTCTCCGGATTGCCGTTACCCTGCCCTCCGGTCCTGGCAGTCATTACGGGGGGCAGGGAGTATCTAGCAGGCGGTGGTGCCCATGGGCATAGCTCACTAAAGTTAAAAGTCTATATCAGCACGAAGAACTAACAAGCTCGGGTTTGAGTTGGTGCTTCCCGAGCTTAAAACCCTGCTCTCTGGTTCGAAAGGAACTCTCCCGGGGAGCAGGGCGTTTAAAAAAAGGAGGATAACCGAGTGGGGAAATTGGAGAAAACAATTCTATGGATTATAGTTATTATTGCTCTTTTAATCTCTCTACATAATTTTACCCAAATTAACCGGAACAAAAATATTATAGAAATTCTTGGCGATACCCAAAGTTATATAGTGGGGCTGCTATAAAAAAGTGAAAGGGGTTAGGTATGGTAATTTTATATCTTTTAGGACTGATGGGTCTTAAGATCAATTCTCCGGTTAAGAGGAGAATAAGGGGGATTTAGAAATGTATTCTAAATATAAATGTTTTGGTTGTGGAGAAATTTTCAGATGCAGAGAAGTATCGGCAGTATGCCCGATTTGTAAAGGCAGGGGAGTAAAAATAAGAGAGGTTTCAGAGGTTTCAGAAGATTGGGATAGAATAATTGCGAAATGTGAGAGGTTTGTCGAGAAGAACAAAAGAACATAACTAAATGTATTCATATTAAATGAAAGGAGAAAATAATGCCAGAATTTAAATGCCAAAATTGCGGTAGACACTTTTTCGGTTGGGGAGTAAAAGGGATTTGCAGGGTTTGCGGTAGCAAGTTAGTGCCGGCAAATGAGACTGCTAAAAGCAGAGTGAAGTGAGGTGGCTCGGTGGAAGTTAAGAAAGGGTTTGACATCCTTCTAAAAATAAGTATAATAAAAATAAGAAGGAACGAGCCCGCTATTATCACTAGACCGAGATAAGCGGACCCGAAACAGAGCCTAAGTCCTTATGGTTTTCTCTTGGCTCCTGATTTATTATATCACATAAAGGATAAAAAACAATAAGGGGCTTGGCTTCTGTCAGAAGTCAGGCCTTCTTTATTAGGAGGCGAGAGAAAAAGTGATAACCAATCCGATTAAAAAGAGGAGAGGAAAGAAGGGGTTAACCCAGGTGGATCTGGCTCTCATGGTAGGAATTTCTCAGATGTATATTTCTCACTTTGAGACTGGGGGACTCACCCCCTCCGAGATCCATATTAAAAAGATTAGTAAAATTCTGGGCATCAGTCCGGAAACTTTAAATAAGGAACTGCATCAATTTTATAAAGCAAGAAGGAAGGAGTTAGAGGAAAAGATAGAGAAGAAAGACAAATAATGCTATTTGAGATATTATAATTAAGATAGAAAACTATTATGAAAAAGACAGGAGGTGAAGAATAAAATAGAGGTACTCTAAAAGCCTTGCAAGACAAGGGTTTCAAAGTTTTCTGAAAGGCACAAAATAAGGAATGATTGGAGGTGATATTAAAAATAATAAAAATAATTGGATTGATGCTTTGTACTGAAAAAACAAAAAATGGAGGTGTTAATTATGTCAGAAGAGGTTTTAAGAGTTGCAAATAGTTTTGGTGTTTGGATTATTGCTGCAATACTTGTTTGCCTGGTTGCTGTTCAGTCTATTATGTATTATAAGCTTGCCCGTACCACTGCCACCGGAATTGGTCTATCAAAGGAAACTTGTAACATTGCTTTTAGAACTGGTATGGTTACTGCAATTGGCCCAGCTATCGCTATTTTTATCATTATGGTGGGAATGATGTCTGTTATCGGCGGACCTATGAGCTGGATGAGATTAGCAATTATCGGTGCTGCACCCACTGAGTTAACAGCGGCCAGGGTAGGTTCAGAAGCTGCGGGGTTCCAATTTGGTTCCCCGGATTATAATTTGATGGCCTTAGCAACCTCATGGTGGACTATGGCTATTAACGGTGTGGGCTGGTTGCTCCTAGTCGGGTTATTCAGTCACAAACTGGATTCTCTAAGAGATATAATCGGCGGCGGGAACGTCAAATGGTTGGCAATGTTAAGCGGTGCAGCCATGCTGGGGGTTTTCGGCTATCTTAATTCCGGAGACGTGGTATCCGGTGGATCCAGGTTAGTGGCTGTCGTTGTGGGTGGCTTATCGATGATAGTCATAATTAGGTTTGTCATTAAAAAACTTCCGGCCCTGAAGGAATATTCTCTGGGGATTGCCATGCTAATTGGTATGTTTGCTGCTGTTCTTGTTAGTATAATAGGTTAATAAAAAATAGGAGGTGACATTATGTCAAATTTTAATATGGAAAAAGACTGGAAAGCCCCTGTAATGAAGATAGGCATGATTACGCTACTCATGGCTTCCGCTCTTTCTTTCCTGCCGGTTCTGTATCTGTACTTTGTTCATGGCATTATTCCGTCTGTATCTTTAATGCTAAAATCCTGGGGGATGATTGCTCTCTTATTCGGAGCCTTTTATATCGTCGAACCAGTGTCTTATTATGCCGTTCTGGGTCTCGCAGGAACGTATATGTCTTTCTTATCGGGGAACATTTCCAATCTCCGGCTGCCCTGCGCTGCCATGGCTCTTGATGTAACAAATACCGAGCCCGGGACAAAAGAAGCTGAAATCGTATCAACTTTAGGCATCGCCGGCTCAGTTATCACAAATCTTATAGGCGTAACTTTAGCGGCTTTCATCGGGACCATTTTAATTAGGATTTTCCCACCTATAATCGCTGACGCCTTTAGAACATATACCGTTCCGGCTATCTTCGGCGCGGTGTTTGGTCAGTTCGCTATTAAATATCCGAAACTTGCTGTTGTAGGATTTATTATCCCGGTAGGCTTAAGGCTCTTTACCTCCCTGCCTGTATGGGCGTTAATTGTTGCATCTGTGTTTGGAACTATTGGGATAGCAAAACTTTTGTTTAATAGTAGTACAAAAAACCCTAAAATTGCAGCATAGATTTTTTGGTATTATCATTTGGATCTCAAGACATTTTAAAAAGTCTTGAGATCCAAATGACTTCATTACTTTTTTTCAGGTTAAAATTTTACGAGCAACAGGAGTTTAATTATAATTATAAAGGAGGGTTTTAAATTGTTTAACACTGTTGAAGCAGCACAAAAAATGCAGGATCAGCTTATTTCCTGGCGCAGAGACCTGCATCAAATACCTGAAGTGGGCTTAGAGTTGCCCAAGACCTCTGCTTACGTTGCTGAAAAACTTTCAGAAATGGGTATCGAGTATCAGGAAAATATTGGAGTTTCCGGGATTGTCGGTTTGATTAAAGGTAAAGAAGATGGTAAAACTATTGCTATCAGGGCAGATATGGATGGCCTGGCTATTGTGGAAGAGACAGGGCTTCCCTTTGCTTCCACAAATGGGAATATGCATGCCTGCGGCCATGATGCTCATACCGCTATGCTTTTGGGAGCTGCAAAAATATTAAACGAAAACAAAGACAAGCTAAAAGGCAACATTAAACTCATTTTCCAGGCTGGTGAGGAAGGCCCGGGCGGAGCAAAACCCATGATTGATGATGGTGCTATGGAAAACCCCAAGGTAGATGCAGTATTGGGTCTGCATATAGGAATCATTTTTAAAGAAATCGGTACCGGGGAAGTGGGTGTGGCCTATGGCAACTTAATGGCCTGCCTTGACAGGTTTGAAATTAAAGTAATCGGAAAAGGCTGTCACGGCGCTATGCCTGATACAGGGGTAGACCCTATTGTCATTTCTGCAGAGATAATTAATGCTCTGCAAACCATTATCAGTCGGGAAATAAAACCTACTGAACCTGCGGTAATAACAATAGGCCAAATTAATGGTGGCAGATCCTATAATATCATTCCTGATTCCGTTGAAATAATAGGGACAGCCAGGGCAATTAGCCAGGCAGTGCGGGAAAAAATAGCTAGCCGTATGGAAGAGATTGTTGCCAATGTTACAAAAGGCATGCGGGGGGATTATGAATTTACATACACCTATGGTTACCCCCCTCTCGTAAATGATGCGGAATTTACCAAAGGGTTTGCGGAAACTGCAAAAAAAGTTGTCGGAAAAGAAAATGTTGTGGAAATCGCCAGACCCACTATGGGCGGTGAGGATATGGCCTATTTCCTGGAAAAAGCACCTGGTACTTTCTTTTTCCTGGGAGGAGGCAATGAAGCTAAAGGTATAGTTGCCCCGCATCACAATTCTAAATTCGACGTTGACGAAGATGTCTTCTGGAAAGGAACAACTCTCCTCGCTCAGGGTGCTGTTGACTGGCTGGCAAAAGAAGTTCCTCTATAAATTGCAAAAAACATTTCATGCGATGTCAGAAGATTTTAGGGAGTATCTCAAACCGGGAACAGCAGAAAACTGGTCTTTCCCCGATAAAACGGACACTCAGTTAAGAGAACAAGGCCTCCCGGTAGAAGATTGAGGAATACGAGAGACTACTGGCAAAGAATAGCTCTCGGGAATGCATGGTGTGTTAAGACTTAAAGTGTCTAGACTGAGGGGTTCAGTCTACTTCTGGTATATTTAATTTAAGGTTGGTTAATTTTATGGTTACTGTTAAGTTTTCCATAGGGTAGATTTGCCTCCTTTTTTGGGGTGATATTTTAAATCCTACTAAAAAAATAGGGGGGAGGCAAGTCAATTTCTAAAAATTGAATAAATAAGAGCTACAAGATAGCCGGATTTGTATAAGAGTTTTTAACTCTTTTAGATCCGGCTATTTTTTTTAAAACAAAAGAAAAGGGGTTAAAGTGTCAAAAAAAAGATTTTCTAAATTGCAGAAGTGGATCTTGACGGCTTGCTTAAAATCACCAAACAGAGTAATTGCCAGACGAGACATAATTGGCAGACGTACTGGATTTTTTGAGAGGAGAACACCAACTAATGAGGTAGTTTTATCTCGGTCAATCTGGAGTTTGGTTGGGAGAGGATTTATTACAGGATTATCTCTAATGAAATTAAGTGATATGGCTAGACTTTATAACAAAAAAGGTAAAAGCATAAAAGATTTTGAAAATGATTGCTTAAAGCGTGGAGTAGATCCAACGAGAGAAAGAGTAATAACTGTTTTTTCAATGAAGGGAAAAACTAAAGTGAAGATAATAAAATTAACAAATAGGGGAGAAATAAGAGCAAAAGAATTGCTTAAAGCTAAGTTATAAAACTTAACATTAAGGAGTGAATGAAATGGGAGATTGGCAGAGTTTAAAAGTTATAAATGCCTTTTTTGAGAAAGAGAAGAGAGAAGAAAAGCTGCTGAAGAAGAAAGCAGAATATGACGGAAGATCAGGCAGAAAGAAAAAGAAGCAAAAGAATAAAAAATTCAAAGTGAGAGGTGAATAATATATGGCTAAAAATAAAAAAAAGAGATCAAAAGAAAGTTTTCGGGCCAATACTCCTGAGGCGAAAGCCCGGCAAGTAGAAGGCGGGATAAAAGGAAGCGAACAGAGCAAAAATAAACGAAGTATCGAAACAGAGAAAGAGGCCGAGTATAACCCTTTTGGCTCTGTTTATAAAAATGATATTGTGAAATATCTTCAGGATCAGTATTATATTATCGAAACAAAGGCCCCGGTGGTACTCGAGGACTGGCAGAAAAAGAGGATATTCATGCCCTTATTCAGTCTTAATGAGGATGGACTAAGGAAATTTTCCCTAGCGATTATCGGACTCCCCAAGAAAAATTCTAAAAGTACAATGGCCAGCATGGTAGCAAATTATTTTATGTTCCAGGATTGCGATTTTGGAGAGATAATTTTGACTGCAAATAGTAAAGAACAATCTTCCTGGATTATATTCAATAAGCTAAAAAAGAGCCTGCAAATGAACCCCAAACAGCTAAAAGAGGTTAGATTGTATGAGGATGTAATCGAGGTCAAAAAAACCGGGACAGTTTGTAGGATTGTAGCCCCGAATTACCGGACAGCATCAGGTAGTAATCCTTCACTAACGGTCTGGGACGAAATTTGGGCCATGGAACTAGACAGTAGCCGTAAGTTTTGGGACGAACTTTGCGAAGTACCGACCCGTAAAAATCCTTTAAGTTTGGTCGTCAGCTATGCAGGATTTGATGAGGAAAGTCTGCTGTTTGACCTCTATAAAAAGGGATTGGCCAGGACAGATAAGGCAATGTTTTTTATTTGGTCTCATAAAAACCTGGCAAGTTGGGTAACTAAAAAATACCTGGACAGCCAGAGGGGACGGTTGAGACCGAATACCTATCTCAGGCTCCATGAAAATAGGTGGACTTCAAGTGAAAGTGCCTTTGTATCTCCGGAGATGTGGGACGCTTGTATCGATAATAACTTGCGACCTATCTTACCAGGCTTTCAGGGTCGATTGAGTGTAGGGATCGATATCGGTTACGCTCACGATAGCTCAAGCGTTGTCGGGGTATATAGGGAGGGTGATAAGGTTATTTTGGCTTTCCATAAGTGTTGGATCCCCACTAAGACCCATAGGATTGATATCGAGGAAACAGTTGAAAAATACCTAATAGAATT
>JABUBQ010000192.1_pt1 | contig 10412 bp, 6 predicted proteins | sample 7240351 | NCBI WGS metagenome assembly JABUBQ01 (sample SAMN07256348, study PRJNA390944) | subsurface metagenome | isolation source: Methane hydrate marine sediment | place: Pacific Ocean: Eastern North Pacific, ODP site 1244 | collected 2002 | reverse complement strand
CACGTGGATAGTCACAAGATACACCGAATCGATGGACATAGACGATTTTCTCCACCCTGGAAAGAAGAGAGAAAGTCGACAAAGGTCGCCTCAATCTGAAGACGGGAGCAGTCAACAAGAAAATGCACCTGACAAGGAATAGCCGCTGCTCGGCTATTCCTTTCGGGTGATTATGGGCGTTAAGTATTATTTAGTTTATTATCTTCGTCCACCTTCCTCCCGGCGTCACCCAAACTGCTTTCTCAAACTCCTTAAACCGATGCAACACCGCAAACCTGTACTTATACTCCGGCAACTTCCCCGCCAGCCTAACCAACTGTCCGAACTGTTTTTCAACTCTAATAAACATCGGTCTGCATTCAGAATACTCCACCGGCCTTGTTGTTACGTCAAAATTCTCTGTTGTGAACATATAGAGAAACTTGGTCTGTTTGGATAGGCCATATTTCCGGAAATTCTTAATTTTCTCATTCAGCCGGATTTTTTCTTCAAAGATCGCCTTCGGTGTTCGTGTCCGCTCAAACTCCACGATAAAGTCATACTTTTTATTCTCCAGCTTACGCCGATATAGCACAATCGCATCCGGCTTATACCCATCTAACGAATTGGCTGTAGAAGGATAGGTTATGGATATATCGTATTCGTCCCGGAACGGAAAGTACAGGCCGCACAGCGCGTCTATCAATCCGAACTGGTGCGGGAAGTTTTGAACCGACTTCCGCCCGATGGGCGTGTACTGCTCATAGCCAAGGGCTTGAGCGCCTTCCTTCGTCACCTGCCAGAACGTGTGGCGGTATCGTTCGTCCCGGAGATATCCGTATTTCCTGACGGGCATGACCAGGCCGTCCCGTTCAAGCCGGGCGATATGACGGCCAGTGCCGACGAGGCAGGAGTCTTTGGTCGCTCCCCTGCTCTCGAAGGCGAGATTATATATTGTGGCAAACTTGAGGTCGTAGAGGGCCTTGAGCAGTCTGCGTTTAGCGTTAGGATTTCGAGGCATATTATTTATTTTATTACGTGCAATCTTGTCCTGAAAGGACAGCCCAATATCCCATGAAAAGCAGTCTGTGATTATTAGGCGTTCTGAGAGATTGGGCTGTCCTTTTTGCTGAAAGTAAAAGGACGTAGATTGCACACTATGATAAGGCCGTGTTAATCGGCATGTATTATTGATTGAGAAGGTTGGATTAATATTGGAGAATATATCGGCGGGAAAGCGTATATCAATAGTATATCAGATATGATAAATTTGGTCAACTGTGGAAAAAGGCGGAACAGTATTGAAAATAAATCTGCCCCAGAACTGCCCCAGAATTGTCTTCATAAAAGAAAAACCACTCAGCATATTTAAGCTAAGTGGTTGTTTTTATAATGGTACCGGGAACGGGACTTGAACCCGTACAGCCGCGAGGACCGAGAGATTTTAAGTCTCTTGCGTCTACCAATTCCGCCATCCCGGCACATCAGGCGAAGAATTCCAGACACAAATATATCACATCGCGCCGGTGAAGTCAAAATGATTTCACGTTCGATTGCGTTACGAAAAGAGAGCGGACCTGACTGATAATTTCTGTGAGGTGGGATTACGCCGAAATATTGACATCGTCGCCGGATGCGAATGATTCGAGCGCGCTGTTGACCATTTCTATCGTTCGATGAGATACGGAAGGTAGTACTCCGCCGAAGGACGCCATCGCTTCCCTGTATCCTTTCATGACCGCGCTTCTTGCCATTTCGGCGTATGCTTGTCTATCCCCGCCGTCATAAAACGAAAGCGCAAACCGTATGATTCGGTCGGCAGTGTTTTCAGCCGTGTAATATCCGCTGTTTGTTGAAACAGAAGATACCGCCACCGAGTACTGTTCCGTTATAGTCAGCGAGATAGTCTGCAAGAAGGGAGCCGAAGCGGAATTCGATGCCGAATTGACCGTGTTATCCGGAGATTGAAGAAAACTTTTCGATTCTTCCCCGGTTAGCTGTTCTACGAAAGCTCTGAGAAGGAAAAAGACTCTCTCCTGTATCTGCTCCATCATTCGATTCAACGACAATGATGACTGAGCTTCCTGTACAGCGCTTGATCCGACTTTGGAATTTATCGCCGCAATATTGTTTCCATGTTCGCTTGTGGAGAAACCGGCATACCCTTCAGCCGTATACGTCGACTCGCTATAAACAGTTGTATTCGTGTATGATAGAGTGACACTATCACCATTACACGGATTGTTGATTAACAACTCTTCACTGTTGTGAAAAACTACAGTGTTTTGTTGTAATCCTGAAAACAGGGGCTTTTCGGACGGATAGGTTCCCGTCGAAGGCTGCGTAATTTTTGGTAAATTAAGCATACATTCCCCTTTCAGCTTTTTTATCATAAAAAGCGCACGGTTGTAACGCAGCATTAAAAATCACATTCAACTATGAAAGGCAGTGTGATGACACGAAGACCTCTATGGACTCAATTCTTCGCTCTTGCGTATTTTTTACGATACTATGATGTGCCGATTGGAAATTATTACGCAATAACAACTGCAGCAATTGAAACATAATCAGTCTATTTTCAGATGTATAAGGCATAACTTCTCCTATGATATGACAAATAATCTTCCGCTTACGAGGTTCTGTATTACTTATCGGCAAAAGTGTCATTATTCTTGAAATAAAAAAAACATTCCCAGGGGGGCGCGCTGCCAGACTTGGATTGAAATATAATCAGGAAAGTAAGGGTGAAGATATCATGAGAGGGTATGATACGATGCTGATTTCACGATCATTTAAGAAACGTAAAAAACACAAACGATCTCTGTTTCATTTTTCCCGATGGGAAATAATTACGAATATCAATAAAGTTATATTATAATTTATCCGATAAAAATAGTTTGGGGAAAACGCGCCTTACTTCACATATGTCATCCGGCTTTTCAGAGTCATTCCATCCGATTCAAGCACAATGAAATAGACGCCGCTGGAAAGATCCCCGGCATCGAACATCCTGTAATAAATGCCGCTCGTCATGAAACCGTCTTCAAGCGTTTGGACAACCTGTCCCTGAAGATTGTATACTTTCAGGGAAATATCCCCGCTATTCAGGAGGGACCACGATATTGTGGTTGACGTATTAAACGGATTCGGATAATTCTGATGAAGCGCCAGCGGTACGGGAATTGTCTTCTCGTTAACACCGTTTGATGTGGTTATATCATACGAGTAGACGTATCGGAAAGTTTTATTCTGATCGGAGACGTTTGCAATAACTAGGACTGCCTTATCGAAGGGTCTTTCCACAAATACCGACGGATTCAACGCCGATACATTCATAATCTTGTAATTGTCCGGGGAGTTATATAAAATCACCTTATCATCCCATAATCCGTTATTGCGATCAGTGAAATGAAAATGAATCGAATCACCGTATGCGAACCCGTTTTTCGGCACTATATCAACATAATTAAAAGTATATTGGTGGAAATTAATAGAATCGACCGAAGAGTTATATGTCATTACTCGTTCGGGCTCAACAGACTCGTCGATCAATTCGGCATCCGTAAAGAAGTTTTCGGAGTCGGCGCGTTCGTTTGTAAAATACATCCATACGGCAAGATCGGAAATTGCATCCGATAAACCGTCGGGAAGCACCGTGTTCAGGGTTTCGATTTTACCACTCTGGGTGTTTTTAAACGCATTCCATATATGTCGGATATAGTCCGTACCGTAATTTTTGGCGATATAAAAGGCAAACAACGACGCGCCGTACTCGAAAGAACCGTTTTGAGTATCGAGGGGCAAATCCCGATTAGAGTAGATAGTACTCACATAATTCAGGTAATCGTTTATATCGTCCCAGGCATAATCTTCAAACCATACTGCGGAATGCTCCATCCACCATATGGATTCCGTTACCCCCAAATACGTGTAATGAACCACATGAAAAAACTCGTGAGCCGAAGTTATCTTAAGCGCATCGTAGCCATTTGTCGGGTAGCTTCCCCCCGAGAAATCATTATCCAGTACTAAATATGACGATACACTGCCGGAGTGATTTGCGTCAGGGCTGGTATATCCGTATAAAGGCTGGGGTCTATTCGTGAGATCCTGGAAATAGCAGTCGATAAGATCGATTCCTCCACCGCGCGTACCATCGGATATGGGCTTTCCATACCCGAGATCGACGACAATCATTTCCCAGGCCATTTCAAGATAAACGAGGGCTGAATCCGCAAAATCGGGGATATTGTTATTATCGTTGTCGGTAAGATCGGGAGCGTTATTCCCTTCTCTCTCGTAATGAATCCGAAAATGCCCCTCCTGGGAATCTGCATAATAAGGCATATCCGGTCTTGCGAGACGCTCATACACTGCCGGTTTGAATGTTGTTTCGACACCGGTATCTTCGAGCAGGAGCTTGATAAGCTGCGGCGTGCCGCATTTTACGGAAGCGTTGTCACCCGCATGCTTCAAAAAATACGATGCCTGATCCTCGACCGAATCCGTATCTGCATCGGATGCAGTAACCAGAAGCAACATTGGGAACACCATAAAAGGTATTGATTTTTTTATAAGTGAAATCATCGTTATCCTATTTTAGAAAAAGCATCTTGGACGTTTTTGTTTCATACGGAGTTTTAACTGTGACGAAATAAATGCCTCCCGCTGCATTTCCGGGATTCCATAGTATATTTTTCTCCCCCGCCTCAAGATAACCGTCATATAATCCGGCCACTTTCTGCCCCTGCACATTAAACACATTTACCGAAACATTACCCGAACCGGGCAGATTGAACCGGATGGTCGTTGTCGGATTGAACGGATTCGGAAAAGCGCCGTGGAGATCAAAGGCGTACAGCGGTATCTTATCGGTATTAACCGTTGTATCGATCATATAGGCATATCGATAGTTCCCGCCGTCCGTATTTGTACAGGATGTGACGATTACCGCCCTGTCCCAGGGTTTCCCGAGGGGGATGGTTCCGCCTTCCGGATTCAGGGCATGAATACGGTAATCATTTGGGCTGTTAAAAAAAACGACCGAATTTTCGTACAGGGCATTATCCCGCGGCAAGAGTTGAACATTCAGCGCCTCATTTCCTGTCCAGTCGGTGACAAATATCAACTCGACATATCTGCTTGTCAAGTGATTGGTTACAAGCGAATCAACCGGTGGAGCGAAATATGACACATCGACAATATCATTTGAATAGTGAAAATTATCGCCGTCAGGGTAAAAATCGGTGGTGTTCGCCCGATCGTCCGTGAAGTAGTTCCAGACTGCGAATTCGTTAAACGCCGCGGGCAATCCAAGGGGGAGCACCTCTTCGAAGATTTCGATATCCGGCAATTTCGTCTCACCTATGTACGTCCATAAGTCCCTGATGGTATCATCGCCATAACGCTTACTGAGGAATATCGCCCAGATTCCCGCGCCATACATGTAATAACCGGCGGAAGAATCGAGTGAAGAGTTTTTATCGCTGAAAAAATAATCGACATATGCGAGATAATCGTTAACATCATCCCAGGCGCGCTCCTCCATCCATACCGCTGACTGCTCCATCCACCACAGGAGTCTATGTAAATCCATCAAATAGCCAAACTGTACGACATGGAAAAATTCATGGGCTGTCGTCACCTGAAGCCCTGCATATCCTTTCGATGCGTATTGCGATTCCGAATAGTTGTTGTCGATGTATATATATCCGGAAGAAGTAGCGCCGATGATATTTGTCGGATACGTAGCGCCGTACCCCCCCGAACCGTATTCTTTAATATACACGTCGATTTCATCGCCCCCGCCCTCGCCGTCGTCGCCCATCGGCTCTCGATAACCTAACCGGTTAATCTCCAGATCCCATGCATATTCAAGGTAGACGAGGGTTGAATCAACGTAGTCGGGGATTCCGTTTTCATCGCTGTCGGTCATGTCGGGAGCATTATATAACGTTGTGTCGTAATGAACGCGGAAATGTTTCAGTGAAGACAGCACGGAGGTGTCGAAATTATCGTTCCTCGGGGCGATTTTCCGGGCTCCGGAAAGGAACTCTTCGAGGATTAACGGTGTTTCGCATTTTATCGGCGGATGATGTCCGTCCGCTTTCTGTTCGGCATTTACGGCATTGAAAACAATCGTCATGCTTACAATGACAACTGATGCGACTATCTTTTTAGTCTTCATTTATTTTCCGGTTAATTGGTTGTCTTCTCTTTTAACTTATTAAATATAATGGATTTTTCATTGTAATTCCACATAATTATATTAATTAACGTTCGGAATGGAACAGAGTTCCTTTTATGGAAAATAATCCGGCTTTCCGGTGTCCACATTTTGCATTCAAGTAATAATTGTTAATATGACGATGAGGGAGTTGTGAAAAAGTGATTTTGCGCACCTGAAAAATAATTACATATCGCAGGGTATACAATCCGGCCTTTTATGAAATAATTTGTTTCCTTTACAGTGTTTTATTATTATTAAAGAGATACTATAATCGTCAATCGGTGTCAGTGGTGTCCGGTAAACGTAATTTCTTTTCTGTAGCATTTTGCTGAATTACAATGAGTTATGGACTTGTCAGCTATATAGTCGATACAGATTTTCGGCCATAGCCACCGCCCGTCTCCCGGACTCACCCTCCGGCTCCCTCTCTACCCTGTAGAGAGGGAGTGTTGAGTTGCGTAACTCGTTCCCCCTCTATCGCTTGCGAGAGAGGGGGCGCCGCGAAGAGGCGGGGGTGAGCGCTGATTTGCAGCGAGTTTGCATTGATTCACAGCTTTTATTATAACTTTACCGGACAGTTCTAAATCGGTGTAAAAAATTATAATATGAGGTCGCCATGAAACCAATAAAACGTCGCGATGCATTAGCGGGTATGGGAGCGTTGACAGGTGCGGCATTGTTTTGGGGTTGTGCGGTAAATCCTGTCACGGGGAAAAGAGAATTTATGCTCATGAGCGAGCGGGAAGAAGTCGAAATGGGTGTCGAGGCTCACGGTCAGATTGTTTCCGAATACGGATCCCTGAACGACGACAGCCTTCAGAGCTGGTTCGACGATCGGGGACAGGAAATGTCTGTTGTGACCCATCGAAAGCATCTCGCTTATACTTTTACCGTGCTTGACAGCCCGGTCGTCAACGCTTTCGCAGTGCCCGGAGGATATGTGTACGTTACCCGCGGCATAATGGGTTACTTCAATAATGAATCCCAATTTGCGGGTGTGCTTGGGCACGAACTCGGACATGTGAACGCAAGACATACTGCATCACGGTTTTCAAAATCCAAAGTCGCATCGATCGGACTGGCGCTGGGAAGTATAATATCCGACGAATTCGCTCAGTATTCGCAGCTTGTTTCACTTGGCGCATCGATGCTCTTCCTCAGGTTTTCCCGCGATGACGAGCGTGAAGCCGATAAACTCAGTATTGATTACGCTTCAGCGGTCGGCTATGATACTGTGGAGATAAGCTTATTTTTCAAAACCCTCGAACGCCTTCATCCCGGCGGCGGCTCTCTCCCGGCCTGGCAGAGCACCCATCCCGATCCGGGCGACAGAGTCGCAGCAACGAGGAAAATGTCACTCGAGTATCAGAAGAAACATGCAGACATGGAATTCGTCGTAAAAAGAAACGAATATCTTGAAAGAATCGACGGGCTTGTTTACGGTGACGATCCCCGTCAGGGCTATGTGAAAAACGCCATGTTCTATCATCCGGTCATGATGTTTCAGTTCCCGGTTCCGGAAGGCTGGCAGGTTGCGAATCAACCTTCCGAGGTCAAAATGTCAAAAAAGGATGAAAACGCCCTCCTGATGTTTACATCTGCCCCCGGGGCAACTCCGAACGACGCTTCAACCGCGTTTGCGGACGGGAATAAAATAACGGTCGAATCAACTGTGGAGATAACCGTGAACGGTATGACCGGCATCCAAACCACGGGTGTTATGGGAAGCGGCGAAAATTCCGCGGGTATTGTGTCAAACTACATACAGATGGATACGTCGGTGTATGCTTTCCACGGCTTGAGCGCTCCCGCTGAATTGAGTAAATACACAAGTATTTTCGATAAATCGGTGAATGGTTTCGACCGCATTTCCGATGTGACGTTGACGAACGTTTCTCCAAAAAAATACAGCGTTCGCAAGACGGACAGCGCTTTAACGGTGCAAGCGCTTTTCAACCGGTTCGGTGTTCCCGAAGAGGAAATCGAACGGCTTGCAATAATTAACGGTGTCGAACTGTCCGATACCCTGCCTGCCGGTACCCTGATGAAGGTTATCGCCTGAGAGGCATAGCCCCAATGTGGTCTGCTAATCTCGTACCCTATACCCGCACAAGGCGTTAAACTTTCTTGTGCTGCGTATTTGGGATCACCGGGGAGGAGAAGAGCCCCGATTACTACAAAGCGATTTTGCCAAAAGAACAATAAAAAGTGGCCTTGCCACAGATAGATATGGATTTTCAAAAAGAACGTATTTTCAAAGGCCCCGGTTTTGCGGAAACGTTGTATATCGGCACCATCGACGGGAAACGGTGCATCCGGAAAGCCTCCAATCCGGACGCCCGCGGTTTCAGCAGGACAGCGCTTGTCAGGGAGATACGGCTCCTTCGCAATCTACATGACGATCTGAAACCGTATTTCCCCGAACTCATCCGTACGAATCTCGGCGACAGGGACGAACTGTCACCCGATCTTCCCGATGTCATATATTACGACATGCCCTATTACTCGCCGGACGATGGATGGGGGACGCTGTCGACACTCCTGACCGAGGGATCGCTCGAACGCAATGAGGCAACACACGTCATCGGCGAAATCCTTGATACCGCCTTTACATACTTCCGGTTTGATACCCGTGAACCCGATCCCGTCTATACTGAAACGACAATGCTGCATGCGATGCGTGACAGCCTTCGCTGGGCAGCTTCCGATGTTGAATTCTGCGGGATTATGGAGGGAAAGAATCTCCGTATTTCCGGAAAACGGGTAAAAAATATTCACGAGTTCAAGGAGCTTTTCGAGGATACGGAACAGATGAGGCGTTTGCTCACACCCTATCGCGACCGTTTTCTGCACGGCGATTTTTTCCCTGAAAATATATTGTACAACAAAAAAACCGGCCGATGGATTCTGCTCGATCCGGTGAGCGTTAGGGGTGTTCATCGCGGGGATTTTGTCCTCGACATCAACAAGATGGGCGACTGGCTGTCCGGTGAACTGCCCGCACTGAGAATGGGGCTGTTCACGGTCGACTTTGCGGGCAACAACGTCGATTTCGCCATCCACAACACCGCGGGGAAGCTGGAGCAACTGCACCGGCTCGGCCTGTTTGAATGGTACAGGGAGCGTCTCCGGAACAATGAATATGCCGATGTTTTTTCTAGCGAACCCGGGTGGGAACACAGATATGTATTCGTGAAGGTATTCTATTCTCTGTGCATGCTGCCGCTTGCGGAAAAGTCACAGGCGATTGCGAGGTATTTCCTGGCCATAAAGGCTATGGACGAATGGATTGGAATGATCTGATTGTCGTATCGGTGTCAGTGAGAAATAATTGAATGGAGAAAATTGGAGAGGAATGGAATCTGTCCGAAAAACTCGTTACGTTACTTCCGGACAGTATCAAGCCATTTTTTTACAACATCGACTCGTAGATCATCAGGTTCCGCTTCAACAATGAAGCTCTGCATTTCCTGGATAACATCTATGAGACGGTCTGCCATACGGGCTATTCCACATGTCTTGAAGAGATTGTCCATGTCTAACGGGACAAGCATGATGTACTTTTTCAGCATATTCATGGCTTTTTCATAGTCGTCCCTTTCTATGTACAATTCCGATATATTGAAGTAAGGGAACGGATTTTCCGGAAAAAGTTCAATCGCACGTGTGAAGTACATTTCAGCCCTTTCCAACTGCCCGGTCTCCCGGTAAAGAACACCGAGATTATTTATGGTTGTCAGGGTATCGGGACTTAGTTCTCCTGCCTTCTCAAAAGCAATAATCGCCGGTTTCAAAGCGCCTGTAGCCCTCAGTGCGATTCCAAGGTTGGATAAAACAGACGCCTGGTCGGCATTGTTTCTAAGCGCATCCTGAAAATGTTCCACTGCTTCCTCAGAGCGTTCGGTGATATTCTTGATAACACCGAGAAGATTAAGCGCTTCGACATTATCTTTCTCGACATTCAAAACATTTCGAAGATACGGTTCCGCCGATGAGAATTCATGCATTTCCATGAATAATCTCGCGATATTGAGATACGGTTCAACATAAAGCGGATCGGAACAAATAGCCGAATCGAAAAGGGAGATAGCCTTTTCCTTTTCGCCCTCCAAAAGCGACAGGCTCGCGAGATTGTTCAATGTCGATGGATTGTTTGGATTGATTTCGATCGCTCTTTTATAAGCTTCACGGGCTTTATCACCGC
>JABUBQ010000191.1_pt1 | contig 10415 bp, 11 predicted proteins | sample 7240351 | NCBI WGS metagenome assembly JABUBQ01 (sample SAMN07256348, study PRJNA390944) | subsurface metagenome | isolation source: Methane hydrate marine sediment | place: Pacific Ocean: Eastern North Pacific, ODP site 1244 | collected 2002 | reverse complement strand
AATCTGTCTGCTTTTTTCACATTCTGAAATACTTTTGAAAAGTTCAATTCTTTGTTGAAGTGGATCATGTTCAAAATCGAAAAATGTTTTGGCTTTATTTTTCTTATCTCGTATATAGGCCAGCGATTTACTTTTGTGAACTTCGATTGAGGAAAGAATATGCTGCAATCCGGAGAAGTATTCCCTATCTTTTGCATTTAATCTTTGCCCATAGCCATAACATCTGCAAATATGTCGAATGGTTTTTAGAGAGGCGCCGGGAATATCAAGAGCCGGATATAGTTTTAGTGCTAAACTAGCACATTCATGTTGGCGCGCCGATTTTATAAGCACGACAAGTTTCTCAAGCTGCGATGGTACATTGATAACAGATAAGTTCTTTAGAAGGCCTGGTGTTCCGTACCGTAGAAACATATCTTCCCATTCTTTTATTTTGTCTCGACTAATTTTCAAATGTTGGCTGACAAATACCTTAGATTTACGATGTGCCCATATTTCTTTGAGTGCATTATAGGCTTTGAAAAAGGGATCTTCATCATACATATATGGATACGACGATCCAGACTCAGTCATGGCAACCCGTGTTTGATAAGGTATAGCCAAAAAATATTCCAAAGAAGAATTGGTTAAAACCATTATATCCGCTCCCTAATATAGTGGCATTATCGCTATGAATGTGCTTATAAGCGCATGCAGATATAATAACATCAAATTCCATAAAAATCAAGTGGTTTGGTGAAAAAAAATGCGAAATATGGAGATTTTCATGAGAAAAAGAGAGTTTTGGTTGAAAAAAGAGTAATATTGGTACTTTTTTGTATTATTCTTAGCCACTTTTTTTCATTGCGGATATTGTCGATTTGTTACTTTTTATACCTGCACTAATTAACAGCATGGGTATTTGGTGTCCTCGAAAACTAGGCTTTCATGTTGTATTTGTGCCGTATATTTGCTTATTATTGGAGATAAACAGCATCTTCGCTTGATATTTAAAATCGAAAGAAGTTTTTGACTTAACAAAAAAGTATCCGCTACCATTTCGAAATTGAAGTAAAAACAGGGTGGAAATGTCTGATCATAGCATATAACGGTTCGCGGCTACACGAAGTTGGCGGCCATCGAGAGCTAATTTTGGCGCAGCGAAGCGAACGCAGCCGGCAACCGGTAGTTAGTCGAAGTTCCCCGCGGATATTTCTATTTTCATCCCAGGTACGGCATATTCCAGTTGATCAATTCGGCTTTTCTTATCCTGTTTTAGATGTGTACCTATATATCTGGTATTCCCTTGAGTAATAGGCAAAGCGTATTGAAGTAAATCACTCTCGGAAAAATGCACTTGATGCTGATCAGAGGGTTCTCCGTTTAGATCCAGTAATGCATATAACGGAACTTGCTCAAGAATACGTTTCATCGATTCGCACCATAGAGTGTCGGCAATGTATGCAAAGATAGGGATAACGTTTCTCACAAGCAAGAAGCCGTAGGTTTCTGCAAAATGCTCCAATTGGTAAAAAGAAACTTTTTCCTGGCTTGATAGATTGTAGATCGACCCACTACTGATCTCGAAAAAAGCACACTTTTGCTCAAGCCAGTTTGCGCAGGGATGATTCTTCCCAAAAGCTTCTTTGGTAATTTTGATCAGAGTATCTTTTAATGGTTTTGGACCGATGATATCAAAGCCGACATTGCCATGAACAAAGGCGTTTAAAACCAAAAACGGAATGCCGAAAAAGTGATCAGCGTGAAAATGAGATACAAATATTGTATGGATTCTTTGTATTTCGCATTTATTCCGTGAAAGACTCAACATGATATCGGGCGGAGCTTCGCACAAGAAAGATCCGTCTATCAAAAATGCATTATATGGAAGCCCCATGTTTATTCCACCACCATTTCCAAGGATTACAATTTCCATATCTACTCTCACCTTTTGGCCTATCTGCGCGGGGAATTTAGACTAACGAACGAAGCATTCACGATGTAGCCCGTGCCTGTAAAGCAGGCTTGGCACGTCATTTTGCTCAACTGATAGATTCCGGTAATAATAAACACTGTAAGAAACGATTTATAAGGTAAGCAGAATAAACAAAAATGTACAAGATCGCAAAATGCGTGCCAAAGGGCTATGTGCCGCAGACCGAGCGTGGCTAAACTGGGCGAAGCGTGAATGCTTAGTTATACAATACGGCGGCGCAGAATTCATACTGTGTCAGCCGACTTTGAAGAATTGCCCTACTGGTTCAAATTCCCTGGTTTCCTTCAATTCAAGCTTGCGGCGGATCTCCTCGAATCGTTTAACAATTTCGTCTGAGTAAAGCCTCTCCCCACAGTGTAGACACACTTCAGCGGTAGCCTTTACCACTGCTGTGTTTAAACCGCCCCTAAGTAACTTCTCGACATGTTTTTCTACAACTTCCCCCCCCACAAACGGGGCACTTCTCAAATGGTTTCATCCTTTTTCCTCCACTTCCAGTCAATCCAACGGCTAGGATCCGGTTTATACACTGTTACCAACACCGCCCAATCATTCTCACTATTGTATGCCCAAACAGAATGTATTGGATTTCCAGCGAGCGTTCGGCCAAATACTAAGCAGCTTGGATATGGTTTGTCATCAGGGTAATCCTCAATGATCTCCCCGTTAAGAACGGATGCATATATTTCATCATAGGACAATCCATCGGCTTCAGCTTCTTCATCCGCATGGTCTGTGATTCTAAGCTTTTTCGAGTGTATAGCGACGATAATCCAATTGATATCCATTTAGCTGCTTTACTAAAAGTATCATAATCCGCACTATCATTGCAAATGTAGGCTTGCGGTTTGAAAGAAAAGTTGCTGCGCTAAATAACATCTCGGATCGTTTCGGTTTGATGAATCTGCCCAACATAATAATTCAGTCTTCATCAAGGCTCATGCGCCGCCGTTTCGTACAATGAAACACGGGTTGCCGAAGTTCAGCGAGGTAGCAATTCAAGCAAGCCTCATTATTTTATCCTTTTGGCAGCTCAGAGTCCATCTCTAAAATTTATTGTTCGCTGGGTTTGGGCTGGAGTGAGCGAAGCGAACGAAGCCGCCAACCTGTAGTTATATACTATTGCAGGGACACTTCGATTTAGGAACTTGCTGTACAGAAAGTGACCATAATCCTTATCTGAACTCTTTGTGCAAAAGGCTCGGTTGTATGCCTCTATTGTCTTGATATTTATTGCTGCAATATTCTTTATAATTTCCCTCGATTGTGTGATAATAAATCTGACAAATTTCTACATTTGGATATAATCTTACGGGTTGAATACAGAATATCTCCAATGTCCAGTATCCTCGGAAGCCTACATCACCAAAACCAGCTGTAACATGAACAAAGAGTCCCAACCTTCCTATAGATGATCTACCCTCAAGCATGGGAACAAGTCCCCTGGTCTCAGTATATTCGGCGGCAGCGCCGTCTCTATCCGTTACTTGATTTTACTTTCAGTTTTAAGCTTTCCAATTCCCAGTAATATTGTTATCTTTTGTGCAGAAGATTATGAGTGTGTTTAAAGTACTGTACCTGGGTGAGATTGTCGGAAAATCCGGTATTTTTTGCGTAAAGAAACTCCTCCCATCATTAATAAAGAGCAACAAAATAGATTTTGTGATAGCCAATGGCGAGGGCGCTACCGGTGGTTTCGGCATTGGCAGGAATCATTCTATATATCTGCATAAAATGGGTATAGATGTGCTCACTGCCGGGGAGTGTATCTATTACAAAAAGGATATGGTGCCTCATATTCCCAGGGCAAATTACATTTTACGGCCGGCAAATTATCCATACGGCAATCCGGGCAGGGGTTGGATGATCTATACCAGGGATGAGCGGCAGATCGGAGTGATCTCTCTGCTCGGCCAATCGGGGTTCAGGCGTGTTCATCTTGATAATCCTTACCTGCTGGTCTCTCACCTGATAGAGAGGATCTCCGAGGTAACCCCGACAATTATTATTGATTTTCATGCTGCAACTACAGCTGAGAAATATACCATGTTTTACCATATAGATGGAAAGGTCTCTGCGGTTATCGGCAGTCATACCAAGGCGATTACCGCTGATGAACATATTTTACCCGGAGGCACAGCAGTAATAACTTCAGCGGGAAGGACAGGGAGCCTTAATTCAGTGGGAGGTCTTGACTCAGAAATTGAGATAAGAAAGTTTCTGACCCAGGTTCATGAGCTTTCCAAAGAGGCCTGGCAGCAGTTGGAAGTCCAGGGTGTAATTATGGAGCTTGATGAACAGGGCCGGGCGCTAAGTATAGAAAGGATTCGGGTTGCCTGTGAGAGGGGGACTGATGATTGAAAAAGTAATAGTAGATAGAGTGGATGGTAAGCTGATCACGGTAAGATGTGTGGATTCTGAAAAATGCAGGTCCTGCGGTGGGGAATGTGCCGGTGATAAGCATGGTCGGGTCTTTCAGGCCTTGAACAGCAGGAGTCTATCTTTAAAAAAGGGAGATCTGGTTGAGGTGTACCTGGACGCCGGCAGAGCCCTATGGAGCGGTTTTATGGTTCTTATTCTGCCCGTGCTGCTCTTTTTCCCTTTTTATTTTGCTGCCGCACATTTATTACAAGGAGCAGGAGAGGCAGCTAAGGCGCTTTCAGGAATAACCGGTATAGCACTGGGTTTTGGGGTTAACTTCATCCGCAAGCGGTTTATAAAAGATAAAGACATGCCTGAGATCCATAAAAAAGTAGATGACTTCGTCCCCAGGATGCTGGATATTACTGTTGGGAATTAACCACTTTCCCGGTAAGTCTGGTTGATTATCTCAGCCATCATTCCAATGGTTAAAACCTTATGAATATAACCCTTGTCGATGGCAACCCGCGGCATACCAAAGACAATACATGATGCTTCATCCTGGGCTATGGTTAATCCTCCGGCCCGGTAGATAGCGCCGATCCCTTTAACACCGTCCCTTCCCATTCCGGTCATAATAATTGCCATAGAGCGGCCGCCGTAAGCCTGAAGAATTGATGCAAAGAGCACATCCGCGGATGGCCGGTGGCCGTTAACCTCCGGTTTTTCGGAGAGCCTTACAATTTTAGCCAGGGGTTTATCTAATATTTCCAGATGCTTATCACCGGGGGCAATCAGAATTCTTCCTGTTTGAATAATATCGCCATCCGCGGCCTCTTTGACTTCCAGTGGTGAAATCTGATCCAGGCTTTTGGCAAACTCCTCAGTAAAACCGGCCGGCATATGCTGGACAACTAAGATCGGCACAGACAGGTCACTTCTGATCATGGGAAAGAGCCCTCTTAAGGCGTTGGGACCCCCGGTGGAGATACCAATAGCTATGATCTCAATAGGCAGGGAACTCCGCTTCACCGGTGTGCCGGGTCCTTTTGCTAATCGGGCTTTTACCTGTTGTGTGGCTGGTTGTTTGGCCGCGACCGGCTGTGGTGGGGAAGGTTGAAGCCTGGAAGAGGGCGCCCCATTCGCCCCGCCGGCCTTCTTTGCACTCTCTTTTTTGAATTGACTGCCGTAGATTTTGATGAGGTCTACGAGTCGGTCTTTTGTCTTGTAGATATGCCTGGTGGCGGAACCTGACGGCTTAAGAACAAAATCTGAGGCGCCTAATGAGAGGGCCTCCATAGTAATTTTCGCGCCTTTACGGGCGATAGCTGAGAGTATTACTACGGGTATCTCAATACCCCGTTTTTTTCGTTCTTTAAGGAACTCTATGCCATTCATCTCCGGCATTTGCAGATCCAGAATAATAATATCCGGATTCATTTTTTTCAATTTCTGTAGGGCGAAGCGGCCATTCATGGCTTTACCGATAACCTGAATGTCCGGAATGTCATCAAACATCCTGGAAACCAGGTTTCTGATAAGTGCGGAATCATCAACAATAAGTACGGATATCGGATTATCTTTCAACTTAATCTCCTGGTGAATCAAGCCATTTGCGGTAAAAAGTCGCCCATTCGGTTTTCATGAATTTAAAGCTGGTTTCCATACCGAAGAGGGATTCCGAATGACCGATAAAGAGCAGGGAATGTTCATTCATTACCTCCCAGAAGCGCTTTATCGAGGCTTTTTGAGCTTCGGCGTCAAAGTAAATCAGTACATTACGGCAGAAAACAACATCCATATTTCGTAAACCGCTGTCATACTTAAGGTTATGGTAATCAAATTTAACCAAACTCTTAATATCGGCTTTGATCTGATAACCATTGCGTTTTCTTTCAAAATATTTGCTGAGGTAGTTGGGGGGAACCCCGTTTATCCTGGTTTCCTGATAGAATCCCTCCTGGGCAGTCATCAAAGATTTCAGGCTCAGATCTGAGCCTGTTATTTCAATAGAAAAATGGCTGGGTAATTTTTCTTTTAAGGCCATGGCAAGGGAGTAGGGTTCTTCACCGGTGGAGCAGCCGGCGCACCACAAACGCAGGTGATTTGAGTTCTTTTTCGCTTTGTACTGGATAAAATGGGGGATCACGTAGTTTTCAAAAGCGGCAAAATGAGCCGCGTTTCTAAAAAAGCGGGTTAAATTGGTGGTAACTGAGTCCAGGAGAATTTTCAGTTCCTCACGATTCCGGAGGATGAGCTGATAGTAAGTGGATACCTGCTCAAGGGACGCAGTTTTCAGCCTTTCCTTGAGCCTACTTTCCAGTATACTGCGGTTAGTGCTGGAAAAATGGATACCGCTTTCGTTATAGATCAGGGTACTGAACTTTTCGAATTCACTGTCGCTTAAGAAATCTGCCATTACTTGTTAAAGTCTATTACCCATAGAATATTGCTGTCAATAGCAGCGTTCGACTTGAATTTGAAATGTTTTTAATGGTTTTTTCTTTTTAATGGGCTATATTAATAATAAAACACCAAATATTTGGAGAGCAGTAATGATTAACCTAAAAATTAAGGGAATCGCACTTGACCAGAAAACGCATATGCCTATAGCAATCCTTAAAACCGCAGGCGGAGATCGCTTCCTTCCTATCTGGATAGGGCCTTTTGAGGCCAGCGCCATTATAATAAGAATGGAGGAGGTTTTTCCGCCGCGCCCTCTGACCCATGATGTGCTTACCAATTTTCTCAATAATCATGGCTTCAAAGTAGAGAGGCTGGAGATCTATGATCTTGCCCCAAATAAGAGCTATTTTGCCCGACTGGTTTATAAAAAGGGGTTCAAACGTCATCGTATGGAGATTCGGCCCAGCGATGGTCTTGCCCTGGCTGTTCGCCTGGATGCACCCATTGTAGCCAGTGAGAAGGTAGTCAGTGAACATCCTGATTGCCCCTGTTTTTATCAGGACAAGGATCCGGCTTGTTCAGAGATTATGTTCCTCGACATGGAAAGGGAACACGGATATATGATGTAATCATAGTTAATTGACATCTTGCCCCGGTATCTAATAGTCTTAAGAACAGATGAGCAAACGGTATTGCCAATAAGGTGAAAATAGAGCTGTCTGCATTAACCGGAATGAGTAGAAAAAAAGTTCTTACACACAGCCTTTATCCGCTCCTCTTTCTTCTGTTCCTGGTAAATTGCAGTCTCGATTACCGGGAGGTGCAGATGGCTGAAAAGCTGCTTGAGAAGACCCCGGAAGCCATCCTGATCAATTTTATACACACCATTGTTGCAGAGGGCAAGGGAGTTGTTATTCTCGAAGCTGAACGGGCAGAGGTTTTCAGCCGGGAGAAGGGCACCTTTTTATGGGGATTATACCTTAAGGAGTATGCCGGGGACGGCAGTTTGCTGATAGAAGGCTGGGCGGAGCGCGCAGTGTGGTACTCGGACAATGAAAAAGCCTCGATTTCCGGTTCAATATATCTATATTCACATGAAGAGCAGGCAGGGATCCTGGCTGAAGAATTAACCTGGGAGAAGCAGGGCAAGAATCTTTCGTCTGATGAGGATGAGCTGATTGTTATAAAAAAGGACGACGGCTCATTTTTACAGGGCAGGGGGTTTAAAGCGAATTTCAGAGAAAAGAAAATACATTTTTTCAAAGGGGTCAAGGGCAGCTATGTCTGGGAAGAAGATCAGTAAAAGCCTGTACGCAGCGATCTTATTCTACCTGCTGTTTCTGCTCTTTCCCGGGCAGATAATGGCCGAGACCTTTTCTTTTGCCGGCAACAGTATGGAATCGGTAATAGCCGAGGGCAGGGAGCGGATTATTCTCAAGGGTTGCGCTGAGCTGCTCTCCGATGATAACTGGATTTTTGCCGATGTGATTGAGCTTTATGGAGAAGATTTTATCTTTGCCCATTGCCGTGGCAGGGTTAGGGTGTTGAATAGTAAGCAGGGAATCGAACTTTTCGCTGATGAGCTCTTCTATAATAGACGAAAAAAGGTTGTGCGCATCAAAGGGAACGCTGTTATGGCTGATAAAAAGAATGAAACAGTTGTTAAAGGGGGGTTTATTGAACATTGGGAGGAACAGGATGAAAGCATCATCCAGCTTGGAGTACGCATTTTAAAAAAAGATCTGGTCTGCAGGGCAGAGTATGCGCGTTATTTACGGGAAGAGGAGCAGCTGGAGCTGGCAGGCATGCCCATTGTCTATTGGAAGGGGGATGAATACCAGGCATCGAAAATCTATATAGATTTGAAGAAGGATAAGATCAGGCTGGAAGGGAATATACGCGGGAATGTTTATGAGGCCAATGGGGAAGAGGAAGGCGGAGAAGAGGGTGAATAACAGGGGGACTTTGCGGGTTGAGGGTCTGGCCAAGAGCTTTGGCCGCAAAGAAGCGGTTAAGGATGTCAGTTTTACCATGGAGGTTGGTGAAATAGTCGGCCTCCTGGGGCCGAATGGCGCCGGTAAAACAACGGTTTTTTATATCATCGTCGGATTTATCAAAGCAACTTCAGGAAAGATATATTTGAACGGCAGAAATATTTCGAGCCTGCCCATGTATAAACGCGCCCAGGCCGGGATTGCTTACCTGCCCCAGGAGCCTTCAGTATTTCGGAAATTAACTGTAGAAAATAATATCTGGGCGGTTTTGGAAACCAGAAGAGATATAACAACTCTCCGGAAAAGGGAAAAACTCGAGCAGCTCCTTCAGGAACTGGGAATAGAACACCTGCGCAGGCAAAAAGCCTTTACCCTCTCCGGCGGTGAACGGAGAAGAACCGAAATAGCCCGTTCCCTGGCTATAGAGCCGAAAATCCTGCTTCTGGATGAGCCCTTCGCGGGCATTGATCCTATTGCTGTCTATGAAATAAAAAGGATTGTGAAGGATCTCTCCAACCGGGGCATCGGGGTGCTGATTACTGATCATAATGTACGCGATACCCTGGAAATTACACACCACTCTTATATAATCAACCTGGGAGAAATAGTGGTACGCGGATCAAAAGATGAGCTGTTGCAGAGCGATATAGCTCGCCGTGTATATCTGGGCCATGATTTTGAGATGTAGATATTGACAAGCGGCAGGTTGATAGCTAACAATTAATATTGAAGGGAGAGGTTAGGTTGCAGTATCAGAAACATGTAATCAGGCAGGAACAGCGCTTAAAAATGACCCCACAGCTATATCAGGCAATCAAGATAATGGCCCTGCCTTTGCAGGAGCTTAGAACATCCATTCAGGATGAGCTGGAGAGGAACCCGGCCCTGGAGATGATAGAGGATAATTCTTTAGTCTCACTGGATGAAAAAGCCGGGGAGCTCAAGGATGATTATGATTTTTTCGATAACTCATCTGATCCGGGATATAGCTTAAAAAAAAGAAATAACACAGGGGACAGCAAGCGCAATTTCATAGAGGGGGTCTTAACCCGTCCCGAATCCCTGCATGATCATTTGCTCTGGCAATTACGGCTGCAGCCCATCAATGAGGAATATTACCGGATCGGAGAGCTCCTAATCCTGAATCTTGATGACAATGGTTTTCATATTGAACCCCCCGAAAGTCTGGTTAAAGAGAGTGAGTTGAATATCCTGGAAGAAATGAAAGTCCTGATCAACAAATTTGATCCGGTGGGAGTATGTACCCGGGATTATAAGGAAGCCCTGTTAATACAGATTAAGAACCATGCTAAAGCCTTGCCCGGCAGTTATGAGGTCATACAACTACATCTCAAGCTGCTGGAAAAAGAGAAATATAAAGATATAGCCAGAGCTATGCACAAGAGTGAAGAAGAGATTATGGAGATCCTGGAGTTTATCCGAAAATTGGATCCTCTGCCGGGAAGGAACTACTCTATTGAGCCTGTCCGCCATGTGATACCGGATGTAATGGTTAAATTGAAGGAGGGGGAGTTCGTTTTAATTCTCAATGACGAAGAGATACCCGTATTGGGTATAGATCCTTTTTACGCTGATCTCAACGATAAGAAGGAACAGGCAGGAAAAAAGGAGCTAAGGAATTTTGTACAACATAGCCTGCAGGATGCCCGCTGGTTTAT
>JABUBQ010000190.1_pt1 | contig 10423 bp, 9 predicted proteins | sample 7240351 | NCBI WGS metagenome assembly JABUBQ01 (sample SAMN07256348, study PRJNA390944) | subsurface metagenome | isolation source: Methane hydrate marine sediment | place: Pacific Ocean: Eastern North Pacific, ODP site 1244 | collected 2002 | reverse complement strand
ATGGTAAATTCTGGAATGTTCAGCGGCACCAGTTCAGAAAAAGGTAAAAAGGATGTGATTTCCTACCTTGAAGAAAATAATATGGGAAAATTTTATGTGAATTATAAATTAAGGGATTGGTTGATCTCAAGACAGAGATATTGGGGCGCGCCAATTCCTATTATTTACTGTGATAAGTGTGGGATAGTTCCGGTACCGGAGAAGGATTTACCGGTACTTCTTCCACATGATATAGATTTTAGGCCAAAAGGTTTATCCCCTCTATTTTATTGTGACGAGTTCGTAAATACTGTCTGTCCCGGGTGCGGTGGCAAAGCAAAGAGGGAAACAGATACAATGGATACTTTTGTTTGTTCCTCGTGGTATTTCTTGAGATACTGCAGTCCGCATAATGATGAGGCTGCTTTTGATATCAAAGAAGTAGATTACTGGATGCCGGTGGATCAATACATAGGTGGAATAGAACATGCCGCCATGCATCTTATATACGCGAGATTTTTTATTAAAGTCCTGTATGATAAAGGGCTGATAAAATTCAAGGAGCCTTTTATAAAATATTTTCCTCATGGTGTAGTAAATTTAGGTGGTCAGAAAATGTCAAAATCCAAAGGCAATATTGTCAATCCATCTGAGATTTACAACAGGTATGGTGCAGATACATTAAGGCTATATATACTTTTTGTAGGGCCTGCTGACAGCCCGGTAGACTGGAGTGATAGTGGGGCAGAAGGAGCAAGCAGGTTTTTAACCAGAGTTTGGAGGCTTGTAGTTAAAAATATTGAGCTGATTGGAAGCATGAAGTTAATCGAAGATGAAAATGATATAAAAGCAGGAGATATTGCAATAAATGTTAAAGGTGAATTTAAAAATGGGAAATTAAGCGGCCCTGAGAGAGAATTATATAGAAAATTGCACCAGACCATAAAGAAGGTGACCAATGATATCCTGGTCAGGTTTAATTTTAATACTGCTATAAGCGCTATTATGGAGCTGGTTAATTTAATTTATAAATACCAGGAGGAAGTTACAACCGTTAAGAAAAATGTTGCTCTGGTAAAAGAAGTGACTGAGAAACTACTAATGCTTCTTTCTCCCATTACCCCGTTCATTGCTGAAGAATTGTGGCTCAAGGCTGGAAATGAGAGAAGTATTCATAAAGTTCGGTGGCCGGACTATGATCAGGAAATTGCCAGGGAAGAACTGGTTACTATTGTATTTCAGGTTAATGGAAAGCTCAGAGACAGGATGGACCTGCCGGAAGGTACTCCTTCAGAAGAAATTGAAAAATATGCCTTCTCCTCTGAGAATGTAAAAAATTTCACTGAGGGCAAAGAGATTATTAAAAAAATAGTAATACCCAATAAGCTTATTAATATTGTAGTTAAAAATTAAAAGAACAGGTAAAATATATTATTTTTTATTATAAGCTTCTATCAGTTCCAGGATTGACCTGCAGAATGCAGGAAGGTCAGCAGGAATTCTGGAGGTTACAAGGTTATCGTCAACCACAACTTCTCTATCCAGGTACTGCCCACCCGCATTTTTGAGATCTGTAGCTATTGACCTGTAACCGGTAACTTTCTTGCCCCTGATTATATCGGCTTCAACCAGTATCCATCCGCCACGGCATATTGCTGCGATAATCTTTTGCTGACGGGAAGCCCTTTTAACAAGGTCAACCATATTCTTTTGAACCCTCATTTTATCGGGTGCATTTCCGCCGGGGATAATTACTGCAACTACGTCGTCTAAATTAACCTGTGAAGCAGAAAGGTCTGATTTAAAGACCACCCCAAATTTACCCTTATACTCTTTGTCTGCTTCCGGGCCCACAACTTTTACATCATAATCGGCTTCTTTAAACCTGTAATATGGATAGATTACCTCTTCGTCCCTGAATTCATTTTCTATCAGTAACAATAATTTTTTAGCCATGGTATACCTCTTTTTTTGAATTATCATTTCTTAAAGAAGTAATTATATAACCATTTATCATTTTATCAGGATTTTTAATTATATTCACCACCGCCTTTTTATTTATTTGAAACCCATGTTTATTTAATATTTTTATCTTTTCTATTGACTGATTGCTGAAGATTATTTTATCCATTTGACTTAAATGAATCTCATTTTTCACATTAATATTGTCTTTATTTATGCTAAAGTGTAAATATATAATAGCATAAATAAACAATTCTTAGAATATGAGTTTATTAGATATAAAAGAAAAAATAAATAGAGCAAGATTCCTTATCTATAAAGTTAAATATAAAAGAGGAAGGCATTTCTATATGACAATTTTTGGGCTACTTTTTTTAATAATAACTTTATTCACTGCTGTTTATATAAATCAACAGGTAGAAATAAAAAGAAAAGAAAATATTCTTAAAAGTTACTACTCAGAAAATTATACCGGTAGCAGCAAGCTAAATGAAACTACTTCCCATCCTGATGAAATTAAAATAATAGCTGATGATGGAAAAGGGGAATATCCCTGGCCAGATCCATTAGATGATATAGAGGACATCCAGGATTTCAGTAGTTCGCCACAATTTAAAAATACCATAAAGGTTTATATATGCGGCGAGGTAAAAAATCCCGGTGTTTATGAGATTGAAGATGGAGCTAGAATAATAGACTTACTGGAGCTTGCAGGCGGGCAGGATGAAAATGCCTGTCTGGAGATTATTAATCTTGCCCAGATCGTGATCGATGGACAGAGAATCTATATTCCATCTCAGGAAGAAATCAGCGGCGGCAGTTCTTTATTTTTTACCGGCGGTTATTCAAATGATTACAACTCTTCGGTAAACAGAACCATAAATATCAATACTGCAAATATAAAAGAACTGGAATCGCTGTCCGGAATCGGTCCGGTAATTGCACAAAATATTATTGAATACAGGAATAAAAATGGATTATTCAGAACAAAAGAGGAATTGAAAAATGTCATAGGTATCGGGGAGAAAAAATATGAAGAAATCAATCAGTTTATATCCATTTGAATAATATAAAAGGGGAAATACTATCATTTCTTTACAGGGAATATTATCTTTTCTGGGCGTCTGGATTGACCGCAGGAGTATATACCGGTAGTAAATATCATTTATTTAATCCCTATATTCGCATTGCTGAAATTGCGGTTATTATATTAATACTGATTATAGGTATTTTAATAACCAGGAGGATTTTAAACAATGAACATTCTTTAAATATTTCCAACCATGGTAAAGTCAATATTAAACTCGAGGGCAACAAACTTCCATTCAGGGAGATATCGCGGTCTGATTTTAAACAGGATAATGCAAGGTTGGTTATTTTAGTTATAATCCCATTTTTAATTTTATTTGTTATAGGAAATTCAATTATAAATATATATAAGTATAACGAAAGTAAAAGTATATTTTTATCTCTTTATGAAGATGAAAATCTGATAAAAGATAATATTGTTATAGAGGGTAGAGTATCAAACCATCCCACATACAGGTATGGCAATTTAAGTTTTTTGTTGGAGGCGGATAAAATATATATTTATGATTGTAACGGGAATTTAAATAGTCTTTTTAATGCAGGAGAGCTTGTAAATGTAAAATTGGATAGCACAGGTATTGAGCCGATATTGAGAGATGATCATCTCAGAGTGACCGGGAGTTTAGATAAAAATGATTCTAAAAACTTCATGGCTGGCGGATATGATGAGGTAGTCTTTATAGCCGGCTGTGGAGATATTAAAAAAATTGAGAGCAGTAATTTAAGCTATAGAATATTTAGTTTTAGGAGCAGGCTTTACTGTTGTCTAAAAAATGCTTTTTATAAAAACCTGGAAATTGAAGATGCCTGCATAGCCGAAGCGGTAATACTTGGTAACAGAAATAATGTCCCCGGGTACCTGACAGAATCTTTTAAAAGATGCGGAGTGTATCATCTATTTGCTATTTCAGGGCTGCATATTTCTTTTTTTATCTCTCTGGTCTATTTGTTTTTTAGAAAGGTAAGATCATCCTATTTTATATTCTTGGCTTCAGTTATTTTTTTGGTTGTTTACAATTTTTTAGTTGGAGAAAGAGCCAGCATATTAAGAGCTTCAATTACAGTTATTTTTATACTTTTAGCTAAAGAATGGAATAGGGAATACAGCCATAAGATTTTACTATATCTTTCTTTTATCATCATAATTATCTTTAATCCTTATTTTATTTATGATCTGGGATTCTGGATGTCATACGGTTCAATGGCAGCATTAGTTTTTATCTACCCGGCTGCAATAAGATTGGCCGGAAATATTTTCCCGTTTCTAAAGCTTAAGAGAAGTTTTTTTATAAAAATTGCTCTTATTACTCTTTCTATCCAGACAGTTCTATTTCCTGTTTTAGCTTACTTTTTTAAGGAAGTTTCTTTAATTTCACCAGTTGCTAATATTCTCGTAATACCGGTATTTTATATTCTTCTATCCATTTTAATTGTTTCTTCTTTTGTCACTATAATCTGGCCGCCTATGGGAGGTATTCTCTTAAAGCCGAGCTCTATTTTTTTTGTATATATCTTGAAAACGGTTAAAATTTTAAGTAAGTTTGATTTTTGTATCATAAATCTTGATAGTTTCACGGTAAAAAATGTGATAGTTTATTATATAGCACTTTTAATCATATTATTTACAGCCTGTATGATTATAAAAAGAATTAATATCAGAAAAAAAATGCATAAATGGAACTTAAAATTTTAATAAAAAAGTCTATAAAATAAAATAGAAGAGGTGGCAAAAATTACCAAATAAAAAAGGTATCGAAAATTTTTCCTGTTTTCAAGTCTTCATTATTTTCTTTTAAAAATTTGCGTAAAAAAATATATCATAAGTCCTGTTTTCCTAATTATAGGGACACAATTTTTGATAGCAATATTTTTACCTACTGCTTTTCCCGCTACAGTAAATGTAGCAATTGCACTTGTCACTATTATGCTCATCACAACCTGTTTCAAACCAGGATTCTTAAGTAGAATGATTACAATTATAGTAGCACCTATTGAACCACTCACAATGCCAGTAACATCACCAATTACATCCAGGCAAAAATTGGAGACCCTGTCAGCATTTTTAACCAGATTTAGAGCCTGGTAAGCACCTTTAATTTTTTTTGCAGCCATGGCAATAAAAGGTACTTCGGAACACGCAGTAACAGAGACTCCTATAAGGTCAAATAATAAACCTATGAAAATTATGATAATGAGAATAACAAAAGCAACGATCAGATTTATACTTTTAAGAATCGTTTCTGATATGAAACTCAGAAAAGCTGCTGAAGCAAATGTCCACAAGAGAATTATTAAAATCCAGCGGGTTACTTTTTTGCGTTGTTTGTTAGATCTGTTTTTTCTTTTCGCCAATATCTATACCTCAAATAAATAAAGATGGTAATACGGCAGGTAAACTTTGCGGCTTAGGTCCAGTAGGATTTCCCAGGCGGATACTGACATGTTTCCACATCAGCAGTTTTCCTTTAAATTCACCTCTATAGTGTCACCAGCTATAGGACTAGATTACCACTTAGTCCACACTGTAATCCCTGCTGTATCTCTTTAAAAAGAGCAGTCTAGGAGCTTTCCTCGACAGTCAAACCAAAACTAGCCTTTTTTGCAGAATAGGTTTCACCCAGCAAAGATAACCGGAACTTATGATTAAAAAAGCCCTGGTCTCTTCTCTTACTCTGTTCTCCCCCTATTCCACGCAAGGCAGGCTACGCTGCAGCTGTAAAAAACATTTGCAGGTCTGCCTCTATATGTAATTACAAGCTAAATACACACCGAGTCTCCACGGAAGAAGGGTCTACGCCCGCATGCCATTGCGGATCGCCCTTCAGCCTTAACCTCCAGCATCAGCCCCCGACTGGGCGTCGGCAGCCAACACCAGAGACTTCATCTATATGCCCTCAACGGATTTTTAGCCCCGTCTTCATTGTTGGTAGTACTGACTAGAATACTGCACCATCTTTATTTCAAAAAAACAAATTGACTAATCTAACAGATTAATCTAAATTTTCCAATAAACACCTATTATTTATATCATAATTGGATTTTTTTCTCAACATTGGCGGTTTTGGTGGAATGGTAAACCCTAAAAAAGTTGGAGATATGGGAATTGATGGTTTTACCTTTATGCATAGGGGCCCCATACAAGTAAAATTAGTTACTTTTTTAACTTTGATTCCAGTTCGAGAAGAGCGGTTTTTAATATTATTAAAATTTACTATATAATAGTTTTAATCATATTAATTCCAGTATGTATAATTATAAAAAGAATCGACATCAGCAAAAGAAGGCAGGTGCAACGCAGGTTTACTTATTCGATCTGTTAAATTGTATGAATGAATATGAAAGATGATAAATTAAAAAAAGAACTTTTAAAATTAGAAGAGCTTTCATCCTGTTATTTGTATGTCAGCACCAGTGATTCGGTACTGGAGGATAAGCTTGAGAATGTAAAAAAATTTCTTAAGGGGAAGATTAATTTTGATACAGACTTTAAAGTTTTTAATGGAGCAGAAGAAATTGATGAAGAGGAATTCAATAATTATATAAATACCCATTCCTTATTTTCCACAAAAAAAATAGTAGTAATAAGATATATTGAAAAAGTTTCCGCAAGTCTGCAAAAAAAAGTAATAAATTCAATATCATTAAAAGATAATGATAGCACAAATATAATTTTTATTATTACCGCCTTAAAGCAGAAATTTAATCCTGCACTTCTGGATGCGATCAGGAAAGCGGGAAAAGTTGTGCAGCTAAAGTCACCTTTAAGCAGCAGCTTGAAGAAATGGCTGGAAGAAAAATCTGAATCTGATGGAATAAAATTCACCGAGAAGGCAGCATCGCTCCTGATAGAAAATGTAAATCTGGATTTAAATTTACTAAAGAAAGAGTATGAAAAGCTCTATGATTATATAAGCTCGGAAGAAAAAAAAGTAATTGATGAAGATACGGTAAAATTTTTGGTTAGCCGCATTTATTCATTAAAAATTTTTGATTTAGTTGATTATCTTGGCAAAAGAGATAAAGATGACAGCCTTAAAGCGTTAAGAGCTATGCTGGAGGAAGGCCAGAGCTTAATCGGACTGGTCACATTGATTCACAGGATGTTTAAATGTTTTTTATATATTAAATCGGGAAATAGCAAATCATCGGTAACGGACTATATCGAAAATAATATGAAGGTCCCTCCCTATTTTGTCGGCAAGCTGGTAAGCAAATATATTAAGTTAAGCAATAATTACACAGAAGCTGAAGTACTCAAGGTCTTTGAAATCTTAAATAAATATGATATCAGTTTTAGAATCAATACCATTGAAGGTAAACATCTGGTTAAAAAGTTAATTTCAGAAATTATAGAGATAGGTGTCTGAATAATAGCCCTGGTCCTTTTTGGCTGGGATTGTTTAAGATTTTCTAATAGAATTAACCAGTTTTGCTGCTTTAGATTTTTTATTGGCTGAAAAATTCTTATGAACAGTGCTTTTCTTTGCCGCCTTGTCCAGGTGCTTGGAAAGTATATTGAAATTCTTTTCAGCCTCTTCTATATTTTTGCTCTCTACGGCTTCAGCAAGCTTTTTTTGATCGGTTTTTATTCTGGTTTTAAGAAGCTTATTTTTAGTTCTTCTTTTAATGTTCTGTCTGTCTCTTTTTTCCTGTGACTTTATGTTTGGCATTTATTTATTTCCTCTCCAGTGACTATCAATTTTAAACGAAAATACATTTTAGCATTTTTTTAGATAAATAAAAATATTTATTGCCAGACAGATATAAATGATATAATACTTTTTTGAATAACATCTGTAATATAACATTGCTATGGATGAAGATTATTTACTTTCAAGAAAAAGAATTTTTAATGCCACGTTACTGGTAGTCCTGGCTATTCTGTTGTCAAAAATTTCCGGGCTGGTAAGGGACCAGATAATGACCGGTTATTTTGGCATCACCTATGATACCGATGCTTTTACCTGGGCATATTATATTCCGAATCTTTTCAGGGTGCTTTTTGCTGAAAGTCTGATAATTGCAGCTTTTATCCCAATTTACTCAAAATATTTAAAAAGGAACCAAAAAGACGATTTGAAAATATTTGTTAATTCTGTTGCAAACATTATGGTTGTGGTGTTTTTAGTTATCGCTGCCGTTATTTTTATTCTTTCTCCGGAAATTGGAGCGATTCTTTCAAAAATCACAAATAACCAGTTAGATGTATACAAGTTTATGGTTATGAACCGGATTATGATATTCTCTCTTGTTCTGATGTCCCTGTCCGGCCTGACTACCGGCATATTAAATTCACATAATATTTTTACTGTTCCTTCTCTTGCCCCTTTCGTGATGAATGTAATTACCATAATTTCTGTTGCCATGCTTTTTCAACATCTTGGAATATACAGCATGGCCATAGGAATAATGGCAGGCTCACTTATGCACCTTGTTATACAGCTGCCCCAGCTTAAAGCTTCGCCGCTGAAGTACAGGTTTGCTATCAATTTCAAACATAAGGGAGTAAAAGAAATCTTTTCACTTATGCTTCCAATCCTATTGAGTTTAGGTGCGGCTCAGCTTAATAATGGTGTGGATAATTTTTTTGCATTAAAACTGGGAGGAGGGAATACTACTGCTTTAGCATTGTCGTGGAGGGTTGCAAATATACCGCTCGGGGTGTTTTCAGTGGCGATTGTAACTGTATTGTATCCATTAATATCACGGCAGGCGGTAGAAGATGATATTAAGGGTATAAAGGAAAGCTTTTCCCTGGGGGTCAGGGAAATTGGATATATGATGATACCGGCAACTGCAGGACTGGTGATTTTGAGCTATCCTATAATAAAAGTCCTGTTTGAACGCTATAATTTCGGTCCCGATGATACAAAAAAAGTAGCATACATTTTAATTTTTCATAGTCTTGGCCTTATATTTTTTGGACTTCTTATGATTCTTAACCGCATCTTTTATGCATTTAAAAATGTAAAAACTCCGCTTAAAGTTGCAAGTTTTTTTATTATTGTTAATTTGATCCTGGACTGGATTTTAATAAGATTTATGGATGTTGGCGGACTGGCTCTGTCCACAACTCTGGTTGCGCTATGCAGTGTTGCAATCCTGATTATAATACTCAGGAAAAAAATAGGGAATTTTGGAGGCAGGAGAATATTCGTAGCATATGGGAAAATTTTAGCTACAGCAGCTATAATGAGTATTGTACTATACTTTTTATGGAGATGGCTGGAAAATTTTGCTTATCAGGGGCTATGGCCGCTTATCCTGCTTTTATTTTTGGCAATTGTTGCCGGGGCTGGCATTTATATAGCCTGCACTATTCTATTTAAAATGGAAGAGGTAAAATTTGTAGTGGGATTATTTAAGAAATTAAGAAAGGATACATAAGTTTACAGGATTCTATTTACCCTGAAGAATGATTATAATAAGGTTATGATATTTTTTCTTAAATGATAAGAAAATCGTTTTTAAAATAGGTTATTTTATTAAATTATGACAGACAGCAAACTAATCAGAAATTTTTCAATAATTGCCCATATTGATCATGGGAAATCCACCCTGGCTGATAGAATTCTGGAAATAACCGAGACTGTAAGCCGGAGAGAAATGCTGGATCAATTCCTGGATGATATGGAACTTGAAAGAGAGCGGGGAATTACCATAAAGGCTCATTCAGTAAGGGTTCTTTATAATAGTAAGTCAGATGGAAGGCAGTATATTTTTAATTTAATTGATACACCCGGTCATGTTGATTTCACCTATGAAGTCTCGAGAAGTCTGGCTGCCTGCGAAGGAGCGATACTGGTTGTTGATGCTACCCAGGGAATACAGGCGCAAACCCTGGCTAATGTTTATCTGGCAGTTAATAATAACCTGGAGATTATTCCGGTTATTAATAAGATTGACATGAAAAGTGCAAGAATTGATGAGGTTACTATGGAGCTTGGCAGTGTGCTGGGAGTCAAAGAAGAAAAAATACTGAAGGTCAGCGCAAAGACAGGCTGCGGAATTGAGGAAATACTGGAAAGGATAGTAGCTGATATACCACACCCGGACGGAGACCCTGAAGGTCCGCTTCAGGCGTTAATCTTTGATTCACATTATGATTCTTATAGAGGTATAGTGGTCCTTATAAGGGTTGTAAACGGCTCTATAAATAAAGGTAATAAAATTAAATTTATTGTAGAAAATCTTATAAGTGAGGTCGAAGAGGTGGGCATATTTGGTCCTGATATGATAGAGAAGAAAATGCTGACTGCAGGCGAAGTGGGTTATATTATTACCGGGATCAAAGAAGTAGGAAGCATAGTGGTAGGTGATACGGTAACTGCTTTAAAAATTCCCTATTTTTTTCCTGAGTATTATAATCAGGATTGCAACACTGCATAGCGCA
>JABUBQ010000189.1_pt1 | contig 10426 bp, 11 predicted proteins | sample 7240351 | NCBI WGS metagenome assembly JABUBQ01 (sample SAMN07256348, study PRJNA390944) | subsurface metagenome | isolation source: Methane hydrate marine sediment | place: Pacific Ocean: Eastern North Pacific, ODP site 1244 | collected 2002 | reverse complement strand
TTCCGCATCAGAGACCACGAAATCTACCACACCGATGTCTTCAGCGACCTGCTAAAAGAAGAGGAGGACTCAAATAACTAAATCTAGTGAAGCGGGAGACGAAACTCGAACTGGCGACAACCTGCTGGGAAGGCAGGGACTCTACCAACCGAGTTGCTCCTGGAAAAATTTGAGGAGGGCGCTATGGAAGAGCTGATTAAAGAATTCATGGCTCAAAAGAAATTCGCCGTAGTCGGCGCTACCGACAACGCGGAAAAGTACGGCAACCGGATATTTAAGAACCTGACCAGCCGCGGCTATGAGGTCTACCCGGTAAACCCCAACCTGAAGGAAATCGAAGGGGTTAAGTGCTACCCCAGCCTGGGCGATATCCCCGTCAAGGTCGATGTAGTCGACTTTGTCGTACCGCCAACGGCAACCGAGTCTATCCTTAAAGAGTGCAAAAAGCTGGGGCTTGACCGTGTATGGCTTCAACCCGGCTCCGAAAGCGATGCCGCCATCGCCTTCTGCCACGATAACAACTTTAAGGTGGCATACGGCACCTGTGTTATGTTAAACTAAGAGCGTTAAGTTAGCCAACGGGAGGAATACACAATGAAGATTGCCGTCATCAGCGAGGATGGCACCACCATAAGCCAGCACTTCGGACGAGCGCCATACTACGTGGTGGTAACTGCGGAAGACGGCGAGGTTGTGGACAAGGAAAAGCGGGATAAGCCCGGTCACCATAGCTTCGCCCATCAACACCAGGAGCATGACACCCACGATGAAAGACACGGTTTGGGGGCTAAAGCTCAATCAAGACACGCCAGCATGGCCGAGCCTATCGCCGACTGCAAAGTGCTTATTGCTGGGGGGATGGGCTGGGGGGCATACGAAAACCTGACCAGCCGCGGTATCGAGACCATCGTCACCGACATCAAGACTATCGACGAAGCGGTAAAGCTATACCTGGAAGGCAAGCTGCTCAATTTGCAGCAGCGACTGCACTAACTCTCACTAACCAGAGCCTACAGACGACCTGATTGCACACCTCATTGCTTTACTGCTAGAATAGCTTGGCATTTCACTGGGCTAAAGCGAGAAAATAAGCCTGGCAATTGCCCCCCAGCTTGCTGGGGGGCAACCAATGTAATTTTCTATGGATAAGAAAGCCTTTTTCGTACTGGTTGCCACTATGCTCATCTCCATGCTGGGGTTCGGCATAGTAGTACCTTTGCTGCCCATCTATGCTGACCAGCTGGGGGCCAGTGCCCTTGAAATCGGGTTTATCAACGCCGGGTTCAGCCTGGCACTCCTGGCAGCTCTACCTATCATGGGCAGGCTCTCCGACCGCAGCGGGCGTAAGGTGTTTCTCTGTTCCGGGCTTGCCGTTTTAACTGTCGCCTCGCTCGGCTTCATCTGGGCACAGACCCCTCTCCAGCTAATAATAGTCCGCGTCTTTCAAGGTATCGGCGCCTCGATGCACCTGCCTATTGCCCAAGCCTACCTCGGTGATATCACACCCAAGGGCGAGGAGGGCAAGTGGATGGGCCACTTCGGTGCTATCCTCTTCGCCAGCATGAGCATTGGCCCACTATTCGGCGGCGTGCTCACCGACCTTTTCAGCGTTAACACCACTTTCCTGGTGATGGCTGCCCTCTGCCTAGTTGGCTTAATAGCCACCTTAATCTTTCTGCCCGAATTAGCCAAAAGGACTGTCGCCGCAAAACAGGGTGCCATCTTTGAGGGCTTAAGGAAGAGCAATGTACTGAAGGGGGCATTTGCCTTTCGGATGGCAAATGGCTTCGGTATGGCCAGTGTAATGACATTTTTACCCCTTCTTGCCAGCCAGAAACTTGGCTTGAGCGTCAGTCTTATCGGGCTGCTGATAGCCTCACGAACGCCGCTGGCACTGCTGCAATCCTATACCGGTACTCTGGCTGATAAATACGGCCGGCGGGGACTGGTAGTCGCCGGCGGCGCCGTTGCCATTATCTTTATCGCCTTGATGCCTACCGCAGGCGGCTTCTGGCCGCTGCTGATAATTCACGCTCTTATGGCTACCGGCATTGCCTTTGCCATGCCGGCAAACACCGCCTATGTCGTTGAGGAGGGCAGAATATTTGGTATGGGGGCTAGTATGGCACTCTTCATGATGGCCATGCAAATCGGTATGGGGTTTGGTCCCATCCTGCTCGGCAGCATCGTTGATTTTATGGGCATTGAATCGGCGTTCTACTCAGCAGCCATCATATTACTGCTGGGTATCGCCGCCTTTATCTGGTTTACCCGAGGGCACTCGCCACCCGTTAACGAGTCAGGGTAAGCCCTACCCTATTTCTTAGCCCACGCCTTCGATAATTTCTTGAGCCAGTCCACAATAGCAATATTCCTAGCGCAGGCATCGACACAGATACCACATTCGTTACAGCTATCAATATCGTGCTTTTCCAGATGGTAGATAGTCCGCGCCGTCTCCATATCTCCGTACATGACGGCATCGTTGTAAAGCTCGAAAAGGCGGGGGACATCGATGCCCTGGGGGCAGGGCATGCAGCCGCGGCAGGTCGTACAGGGAATGAGGGTCAGCTTACGGTAGGCATCCCTGACCTGGCTGATGAGCACCTCTTCGGCTACGGTGAGGCTGTCCGCCTGGGCGCTTTGGGCAAGGGCTATATTCTCTTTCACCTGCTCCATCGTGCTCATATCGCTAACAGTGGTAGCCACTGCGGGGTGGTTCCAGGCCCAGCGCAGTCCCCACTCCACCAGCGGGCGCTTTTGGGGGGCAGTTGCCCATACTTTGGCTACTGACGGCGGTGGTTCTTTGGTCAGTCGCCCTCCACGAAGCGGTTCGGCGGCAACAACCGCCAGCCCTTTATCGGCGGCGTATCTTAAGCCGCTGACGCCGGGCTGGTAATCCGCATCCATATAGCTATACTGGAATTGAGCCAGAGTCCAGCCGTCGTAGTCACCCAGTATGCTCCTGAGCCCCTGAAAGTGGTCGTGGAAAGAAAAGCCCAGCTTGCCGATTCGCCCGTCAGCCATAGCCCCTTCCACCCAAGCCAGCACGTCAAGCTCCTTTAAGCGGGACCAGGTTTCGCGATTTAAGCCCCCCAGGAGAAAAAAGTCTAGACTGTCCGCCTTTAACCATTTGAGCTGCTGGTCCAGATAGCGGTCGAAGTCGGCAGAGGAATCAATAAAGAGCGAAGGAAGACTGGCGGCAACTTTAACTTTGGCGCGATAGCCGTCCTGGAGCGCCCTGGTGACGACACTGGTCAGGCGTTCCTGCTGCAAAAGGTCGTAGGGGCAGCCCATGTCAAGGTAGCTGACGCCGTGGTCGATGGCATAGCGTAGCATGCCGATAGACTCGGCTTCGTCTATCTCCAGCGGCAGCCGCTGGACGCCGAAGCCTAATACCGATACCTCCCAGTCCAGACGGCCAAACCTGCGGTAGTTTATTTATGCCCTCCCTTAATTACATCCGTGTCTTAAAGGCGGCTATTTGTCCTCATCCACCCAGGGAGAATCGTGCAGGCCGCTAAGGCAGCACACGATAAAGCCATAGGGCTTATCCACCCACCTGGTGACGAGGGGGAGATGATAAAATCCCGAGGGGCATATGGCGACGGTAGGCGTATTGAATGCGTGTCTTTCATAATCCTTGCCCATAGCCAACTCCAGCTCAGCCCCCAGGAAATTCAGGTCATCAGGGTCAAGCCCGACAAAGACCAGTATCTCCTCTTCAGGATGGTAGTGGGCTTCGCCGCCGCGGTGCCAGATGCCAGAGCCGGTGTAAAATCCCCAGGTAAAATTGACCTCAAATCCCTCCAGGTCATCACCATAGAGCCAGACAAGGTAGTCGGCATTCCCCGGCCCCAGCAGGCCCACCTGACTCATATCCATTTGAAAATCAGGGTGCTCCTTCTTGAATTCGGCCAGCAAACGCTCGTCCTTGGCTATAACCGACATCCTGACTGGTTCAAAACCGGGGCCCAGCGGTTTGACCAGGTGCCCATATTTAGAACCCTTCGTGCTAGCCTTTTCGGGAAGCGATTCGGCCCTGTAGTCAGCGGCCAGCCCAATATGGTAATGGGCGATAGGCTTATCGACCTTTTTCACCGTAACCGGGCCGTGCGGCGTCCCCTTGGGGATAACGACTACCGAGGGTACGTTGAAAACATGTTCCTCGTGCTCTTCGCCCAGCTCTATTGATATCTCGGCACCCAGATAGGTGATATTGGTGTTATCGGTGCCGGCAAAAACCAGGCACTCGTCATAAGGGTGTACCAGGGCTCCTTTAAGGGGATGACAAACGCCGGGTTTTTTAATAAATCCATAGGAAAAGTTGGCGTTGAACCCCTCCATATCCTTACCTTCCATCCAGATACATGGCTCGGCGTATAGACCTGCGGGCGGTTTTTGGACGAGTAAGGGTTTTACCAGGTGCGCATGTTCTTTCTTGGCCATTTTTATAACTCCTTCCAAATAATGATTTCTCTAGCCACTTAGGCTTCCACCCAGGGAGAAGCGTGTTCGCCGCTTAGGCAGACCACGATAAAGCCGTAGGGCTTATCCACCCACCGGGTGATAAGGGGGAGGTGGGGAAAACCCCCGGGGCAGATGGCGACGGTGGGCGTGTTGAAGATATGCCTTTCGTAGTCCTTGCCCATACCCAGCTCAAGCTCAGCCCCAAGGTAATTGATGTCGTCGGGGTCGAGCCCGACATAGACCAGTATTTCCGCTTCGGGGTGGTAGTGAGCCTCGCCGCCGCGGTGCCACTTGCCGCATTGGGAGTAGAACCCCCAGGTGAAGTTGACATCGAATCCCTCAAGGTCCTTACCGAAAAGCCAGGCAATCTGGTCGCCGTTGCCCGGGCCAACTCCCCTCTCCGCAGGGTGCAGGATACCGGCACGGTCGGCGATAAAGGCATAACTTATCGGCTCGTCGGGAGAGGGCGGGCCGGGCTTCCGGGCATCATACTCTTTCCAGTCGATATAGGTAATCAGCCGTTTAATCAAGTGCCCGTGCTTTGAGCCAGTCGTCTTTGCCTTCTGGGGAACCGAAGTCGCCTTGTATTCCGGAGCCAGGCCGATGGAGTAGTGAGCAATAGGTCTATCGACCCGACGATAGGTGACCGGGCCGTGGGGCATGCCCTTGGGGATAAGCACCACCGAAGGCTCGTTAAAGATATGTTCTTCGCCTTCTTCGCCCAGCTGTATCGATATCTCAGCGCCCAGATAGAGCATATTGGTATTATCAATGCCGGCAAAGACCAGGCATTCGTCATAAGGATGTACCAGTGCCCCTTTAACGGGGTGGCAAACCCCCGCTTTCTTGACGAAACCGAAGGAAAAATTGGCGTTAAAGCCTTCCATATCCTTGCCTTCCATCCAGATACGTGGCTCGGGGTAGAGCCCGTCAGGCCCCTTCTGGACCTTAAATGGCTTGACCAGATGCGCATATTCTTTTTTAGCCATTTTTACAAACCCCCTATGCTACGGGCTTACTGGTCAAGATACCCTTACCTGTAAGCCGATAGTATTTGCGAAAAAATAGTTTATATTATATACTATATAGATAATAAATCATTGTCCCGGGAGGAAGTCCGTGGAAAAGACCGGGGAAACGCGAAGAGATATTGTAAAGCGAACGGCCGATGGCCTGCTGTCCGTGCCCCCGCTTATTTTCAGGGGGGTACGGCGCAAGCTGCTCAAGACGGCGCTGGAAAACATGCAGATAGATGTCTCGCCGCTACACTTCGAGATTATGAGGCTGCTCAAGGAAGACGGTACCCTCCACATCACCGAAATCGGGGAAAGGTTGCAGCTAGCCCGAGCCCAGATGACCCACCTCATAGATAAGCTGGTGGAGCTGGAAATGGTGGAGAGGCAGGCCGATAGCGCCGACCGGAGGGTAACCAATATCGTGCTTACCGATAAGGGCAGCGCTTTCTTAGAGGAACACGGCGGCAACATATGGAAGGCGACCCAAGAGTTTGTGTCCGGCCTCACCGATAAAGAACTGGCTGACTTATCGGCTTCGCTGGAGAGACTGCGAGAGATACTGTCCAGATTGCAGTAGCTAGCCCCACCCCTACCCTTACCCTGTCAATCTACCAGGATGTGCATGCATGATAAACCAACGAAATCAAAACGTACTTGACGACGACCGAATCGGGCGGCTGCTGTTTAAACTGTCCCTGCCCACCTTTTTGGGCTTTTTCGTCATGACGCTTTACAACGTGGTGGACACCATCTTTATCGGCCACTACGTTGGGCCTCTGGGTATTGCCGGACTTTCTATCGTCTTCCCGCTGCAAATGCTGTCGATAGGCATCGGGGAAATGACGGGGATGGGTGGAGCGTCACTGATTTCAAGGTCAATCGGAGCTGGTGACGTACCCAAGGCGGAGCGCACGCTGGGCAACGCCCTGACCGCCAATATCGTGCTATCGGTGGCGTTAATGGTGGCCTGCCTGGCTATGCCGGACTTCTGGCTACGGCTTATGGGCTCGTCGGAGACCATCCTCCCCTACGCCCGGGACTACATGACCATTATTGTTATCGGCATGCTCTTCATGACCTTCTCCATGGCCATGAACAACCTGATAAGAGCCGAGGGCAATGCCCGCACACCGATGATTGGCATGATTATCGGGGCTGTAGTCAATATAATACTCGACGCCATATTCATCATACCGCTGGGGATGGGGATACAGGGGGCGGCGCTGGCTACGGTGATCGCCCAGTTAATCTCCGTCTTTTACTTTATGTGGTATTACTTCTCGGGGAAGAGCTTCCTCAAAATTTATCTGCGGAACATGGCTATCCAGTGGGACCTACTGAAAGAAATCCTGGCTATAGGGGTTGCCTCTTTTTCCCGAATGGTGGCTACCAGCATTTCGGCCATTTTCGTCAATCGGATGCTCGTTCTCTATGGCGGCGACATGGCTATTTCCGCCTTCGGCATCATTCACCGCATAATGATGTTCGCCATTATGCCGGGTATTGTTATCGGCGGGGGTTTGCAGCCGATACTGGGCTTTAACTACGGGGCCAAGCGCTACGACCGGGCCATAAGGGCGATTATAATTGCTATGGGCACCGCCTTCGCCTGCGGGCTGGTGGTGTTCGGGATTGTTTATTTCGACCCGGAACCGTTTGTCCGCATTTTCACCAATAATGCCGAGCTGATTGCCCTTAGCTCTTATGCCGCCAAGCGTATCTTCTTAGCCCTGTACATGATAGGACTTATGATGGTGGGATCGCTGGTCTTCCAGTCCATCGGGAAGGTAGTCCAATCGTTCATCACTTCTATAGCCAGACCTATCCTGTTCCTGATTCCACTGGTATTCATACTGCCCGAATTCTTAGGGCTGGACGGGGTGTGGCTGGCTTTCCCCATCTCTGATGGGTTTACTCTCCTGCTAACCCTGCTGCTCCTTATCCCCCAGATAAGGGAGCTAAGGAGAAAACACAGGTTGAGCAAGGGAACGCTGATAGAACCCTGACCTGTATGGCTTAGAAGTACATCTTGCCGGGGCCAACGCTGAAGTGGAAGATGGGCTTATCTATTCGGTTAAAGATTAGCGGGCAGTGCTGCAGCCCCTTGGGGATAAAGACCAGGCAGCTTTTATTGATGATATGTTTTTCGTCCTCCAGCCATAGTTCCGCTTCGCCGCCCAGGTCGTACATGTCTTTCATATCGCTGCCGAAAAAGCCCAGGATTTCGTCATAATCGTGGGTATGAGCCCGCGGCCCTCTCTTCTCAGAGGGAAGATCGGGCGGAGGCCTCATTCCGGGCATTAGCCAGACGCACTCCATGTAGAAGGCGCCATCGACGACCTCTTTGTCTATGTAGGCGAGGCGGCCAGGAATCGGGCCCTGGGGGGCCCAGGGGGGTGCGACGATGTTAGCTTTGGGTTTGGTGACGATGTACTTCCCATATTTCGATTCGGCCATTTTTAGCTCTCCTTTCTTTTATACTCGCGGTCAAAAAACAGGTCCTGGAATAGGATGGGTTTATCGGGGTTGTTCACCTTTTTGAAATTTAGCGGGCAATGCATCATGCCCGCGGGAATATAGACCGTGGTAGCTGTGGTGAAGACGAACTTTTCCACTTTGCCGCCCTTTTCGCCCAGGGTCAGTTCAACCTCCCCTCCCAGGTCGGACATGTTGGTAATATCACCGCCGACAAAAATGAGGAACTGGTCGAAGTCATGGGCGTGGGTTTCCGAAACCATCTCAAAGGGTTCAGCAACGGGCCACCAGCTCAACGAGAAATTATAATTGCCGAAGCTCTGTTCGCTTATCAAGCCCAGGACCGGGCTTTTAACCTCAGTGTGTCGCTGTTGTATATCTTCGGGGACTTTGATATTACGCTTGATATATTTTTCCAATTCTGATTCTGCCATTGGCTTCTCCTTCCGGCAAATTACCTGTGCCTACAACTTCCCTTAGCTCCCCTATTCCGGCGGCAGCAACCCAAAGGGTATCTGCTGCCTCAGCTCGTCCAGCGTCCATCTGCCTCCGTACTTGACCAGCGTCTTAGATATCTCAGGCTCCGAGTAGAGATTAATCATGGGGCCGCCCACGTTAAAGACCTTGCCGTTTATCTTAGCCGCTTCGTCGGAGGCAAGGTAGTTTATAAACGGAGCCACATCATCGGGGCTGGGCGCTTGGTCCAATACGAAAGCAAACTTTCTGTCCATCCAGGGGCTTTCCGCCTCGGTTACAGCTTCGTCGTAAGCCGTCAGCTCAAAAGCGGCGCGCGTCTTGGCGAATGGGGCAAAGGCGTTGCAGGTTATACCATACGAAACCAGCTCTTTAGCCACCGCCCAGGTCAGCCCCACCACCCCCGCGTTAGCGGCACAGTACTCAGCGTGCTTGAGAACATCGCCCATAAACGCCCGCGAGGTGCAGTTTAGTATCCTTCCCCACTTCTGTTTCATCATGAAGGGGACTGCGTGGCGAATACAGTTGAAATAGCCCTTGGGCTTGGTGAGGGTAACCTTGTCCCAGAGCTCTTCGCTCATCTCCCAGATGGGGCTGAAGCCAAAGGTGCCGGCAACGTTAGCCAGGATATCAATCCTGCCGAAGCTATCGACAGCCGTCTGTATCAGCTTTTTGGCTGCCTCAAAATCAGAGACGTCGCCGAAGAAGGGCACCGCCTCACCACCCATTTTCTTTATCGCTTCGGCAGTGGTCTCGGCGTCACCGCTTGATTCTTCAAGCTGCTTACGCAGCCGCTCTCTCTGCTCCGGGCTCATTGACTTAAGAATTGATTCGTCCAAGATAGCATGGCCGGTTGAGCCACGACGGCGGTTATTGGTCACCACCTTAGCCCCCTCCCCTGCCATGCCCAGAGCGATAGCCCGGCCGATTCCCTGTCCCGAGCCGGTTACCACGGCTACCTTGCCTTTTAACGCATCACCCATAGCGCAGCTCTCCTTTCGGTGCTGGTGACTAAGATTATGCGGGATTATTCGACGTATATTAAATTTTGTTGCAAGCGACCTTGTGGCCGCCACCAACGTCGCGGAGCGGCGGTGTCGTCTGGCTACAATCCGGCAGAGCCTCACCGCAGCGCGTGTGGAATCGGCACCCGGAGGGGGGAGCCAGGGGCGAAGGCATCTCCCCGGTCAGTATTATCTTCTCTACCCCTTTCTCCTCATCCTCAGGCAATGTCAGCATCGAAGCTGATATCAACGCCCTCGTGTAGGGATGCAAGGGCCGCTGAAACAGCTCCTCGGCTTCACCATATTCCACTATCTGCCCCAGATACATTATGGCCACGTCGTGGCTCATATAGCGCACCGTGGCCAGGTTATGGGCTATAACCAGATAGCTTAGATTGTACTGCTCCTGAAGGTCTTTCAGCAGATTCATAATCTGGGCCCGAATCGAAACGTCCAGGGCCGACACGGGCTCGTCCAACACGACCAAGCTGGGGTTCAAGGCCATAGCCCGTGCCACCGCGATACGCTGTCGCTGCCCCCCACTGAACTCATGAGGATAGTTCTCGGCATTCTCAGGGTCAAGCCCCACCTCCTCCATCAACTCCGCCACCCGGCTCCGAATCTGCTGCTTCGTTTGCTTTGTGTTCACCACCAGCGGCTCGGCGACAATATCCCTTACCTTCATCCTCGGGTTCATGGAGCTCCAAGGGTTCTGTTGCACCGACCCTAACCTGGGTCGATATTCCGTCTTAAGCCGCGATGGGGAAAAATGGCTAAGGTCCTCCCCTTCGAAGAGAATAGTCCCCGAGGTTGGCTTTTCCTGTAACAGCACCGCCTTGGCGGTGGTCGTCTTGCCCGCGCCCGACTCACCAACCAGGCTCAGCGTTTTGCCCCGTTCTACGGTGAACGAAATGCCGTCCACCGCCCTTACCCAGCCGACGGTGCGCTGGAGAAGACCTTTAGTAACGGGGTAGTGCTTGGTCAGGT
>JABUBQ010000188.1_pt1 | contig 10426 bp, 6 predicted proteins | sample 7240351 | NCBI WGS metagenome assembly JABUBQ01 (sample SAMN07256348, study PRJNA390944) | subsurface metagenome | isolation source: Methane hydrate marine sediment | place: Pacific Ocean: Eastern North Pacific, ODP site 1244 | collected 2002 | reverse complement strand
TAAAACCCGGGTCGAAATTGTTTTTAAGTACTAAAAGTTATACAACCAAACAATCCTCCCCCAAATAATTAGAAACACCAACCTCCCCTGTATCATGAAGTAAATAATGGGACCTTTTTTAGTATCTTTCACACAGGATAATAATAGAAAAATAAAACGGGTAAGTTCAGGAAGTTACATTAAAAACCATATAATTATTATATCGTTGTCCTTATCTTTTTTACCTTTTTTGTAATATCTTTTTTAACCAGCATAATACATATTCTTGCTGGCACTGCAGATGATATATGTAAAAAAGGACATAATACTTTATTAAGTAAAAAAAGCCCGGAATTCCTTATCCTTCCAAGCTTTGTAGCGAGAGCGGGACTTGAACCCGCGACCTCATGATTATGAATCATACGCTCTAACCAGCTGAGCTACCTCGCCATATCATAAATAATAAATGCGGTTGCAAATATAATGTTTCGTTGCAAATTTTTCAACTAATTGTCTCTAAATAGCTTTACATACATAATACCTCTAATACAGAGGTAGTTATTACAATAGTTATTTGTTAAGAACTATAATCCGTTTTTAATCACAAAAATAGTGGTTTTTATATTTTTTTGTATATATTGCCACAACGCCTTTCTTGTAAATAAACATCCAGGCAATATGAAAAAACAATTTGAACTTGAATATATAATCAACTCCTCCCCCAGGGTACTATACAGCCGCCTTAGCACTGCAAGCGGGTTGTCCGAATGGTTTGCCGAGAATGTTACTGTTAGAGGAAAAATATTTACCTTCATATGGGAAGGGACAGAACAAAATGCAGAACTCTTAGGTAGAAAAGATAATAAATTTGCCAAATTCCACTGGGTGGACGATGAAGATGAAAACAGTTATTTTGAATTCAAAATAAATAAAGACGAGATTACCGGAGATGTAGCACTGCTGATAACCGATTTTGCAGAAGAGGATGAAAAAGAAGACTCTATTGACCTCTGGGATTCGCAAATCGCTGAACTCAAACGTGTTATTGGTCTATAAAAACACGCTATTCCCTTAATAAATATTTATCTCAAAAAATCATTCGGATTTTTGCTTGTATTGCAGTGAAGAAAAGTTTAAAATAATTTAATTTTACAGGCGTTTCAATATATGAATAAACAACAGGATTAATTGTGAAACGGATACACAGATTTGTATTATTTTCTTATTTCGGGCCACTGGTAATGACATTTTTCATTGTCCTGTTTATCCTTATCATGCAATTCCTGTGGAAGTATATTGATGATCTGGTTGGAAAAGGTCTTGATATAGTTACTTTAGGATACAGGGGAGGTTGGTGTTTCTAATTATTTGGGGGAGGATTGTTTGGTTGTATAACTTTTAGTACTTAAAAACAATTTCGACCCGGGTTTTAAGTTTAATAAAATATAAAGCACAAAATAGATTGCTTTTGTATAATTTACAACAGGAAAAGATCCTTCAACATCCTATTATTCAGCTGATTTTAATATATCTTTTGCCTGTTGCCTGGACCACCAAAGTAGACATGAAAGACCCAGTACTACTATTGTTGGTAATGCCGTAAACCAAACATTTGCACCTTCTTCTAATTTAATCCACCCATACAATAAAGCCAGACCGGCAAGTAGAGTTCCTATAGCTATTGTTGTTACAAAGATTCCCTGCTTTTTAGGTTTCTGAAAGACCATTATTGCTCCAATTCCAAAGGCAATAAGTGTACCTCCCGACCAGCGAAGCCAGCCATGAAATACGGGCTCACCGCCTGAAAGTTTTACTAAAAAATCAGGGAAAATCAAATAACCTATGCCGTAAACTATGCATACAACAGCATAGATCAATAAGGCTGTTTTTAAGAATAAGTATTTTTTGTTTTCTTCCATAATATGTTCCCTCCATTTAATATTTATCGGGTCGAAATTGTAAACATTATATGTCTTCAGCCAAAAGGGGGCTAAATATTATTCGAAAATATGAAATAGTTTTGTTGTTTCCAAGGTATGTTACAACTTATTCGTTAACAAATTATTGTCCGTTTATTTATGTGATCTAATTGTACTGTGGTAATTATACGTATGTAAGGCTTATGAAGTGAACAAAGGGACGATAATTTGATCGGCTTAATTTTCCCTTTAATAAAAAAGATGTTTTTTAGGGAAATGACTGTATCGTTATCTAATATTTCTGAATTAATTGAACGTATCATCATAAGTTCTCTTACTTTTTTTATACAGATGATAAATAGTCAAAGATAAATTTTGTATAAACCATTCTTTCAGCATGATTCATATACAATTATCCCGTTAAAAAACCGGATCAAAAAACTTCTTGGAAAAATGAGTTTCCCCCATCAGAAGTGCTACCTTTAGAAAGTATTTTACGTATATTCCACTGTCCCAAATTCTTTTTTAAATGAGGCAATTGATCATCATCAAACAGATTACCAACAGGGAGACCCCATCGCTGGACAAATACCTTCAGGAGATAGGTAAGGTTGAACTGATTACTGTAGAAGAAGAAGTTGATCTCGCCAGAAGGATCCACAAGGGAGACTTGAATGCACTGAGCCGGTTGATAAACGCAAATCTCAGGTTTGTTGTATCAGTTTCAAAACAGTATCAGAACCGAGGCTTGAGTCTGCAGGATTTGATCAATGAGGGGAATCTTGGATTAATCAAAGCCGCACAACGATTTGACGAAACAAGGGGTTTTAAGTTCATATCCTACGCCATTTGGTGGATTCGGCAATCCATTATGCAGGCATTGGCAGAACAGACAAGAATTGTACGGCTCCCCTTAAACAGAATCAGTAATATTAATAAAATACACAAGACTTTTGCTAAATTGGAACAAAAGTACCAAAGAAAACCAACTACCCTTGAGATCTCACAGGTATTAGAGTTGACTCCTGCTGATGTGAAAGAAGCCATAAAAAGCGACGAGTGGAATATTTCACTGGATGCACCGCTTGCACAGGATGCAGAAGACAACATGTATGATGTTTTATTAAGTAAAGATGCTCCCAGCCCTGATAAAGAATTGCTAACGGATTCACTAAGGAAAGAAATTGATAGAGCCCTTAATAAATTGACCCGAAGAGAAGCTGATATTGTAAGGCTTTATTTTGGATTAAATGATAAACGCACCCATAGACTCGAGGAAATTGGTGAGGTATTTAATCTTACAAGAGAAAGGGTTAGGCAGATCAGAGAAAAGGCGATCAAAAGATTAAAACATACTTCAAGAAGTAGAATATTAAAAACATATCTAGGCTAATTGAATCCGCGACCCATGCCTTCTTCATTTATTTGACTTTCAATAAATTATTCTTTAACTTGTTATCAGGTTTGAGAAGAGCCTATAATTGGTAAAATGATATAAGAAACACATTAATTGATTTTTTATGCAAGATAAACTGCTTCTTTGCAGTCTCACTGGATTTATTGTTTTCGCTTCATTAGTGGAACTATTATTAAACAAAGAGAGAACAACAACAAGTAATCAAGAAGTGCACTATAACTTTCAAAAATCTGTCTTAAAGTCTTTCCGGGCATCCCAAAGTAACATTTTGGCCCTACAGGAACAGAGTAATCGGAAACAAAAACTGCCGTTTGGAAAAACAATACCGTCAAACTTGGGGTTCAGAGAAATATTTTCAAGAACAGAAAGTAGTTGGCAAGAAACTGCTAACAAACTATCAAGAACTTCCAATCCTATCACCATATTCATGTGTGGTGACGTAATGATAGGAAGGGGTATTGATCAAGTATTACCTCATCCCAGTGCTCCTGTTATCTACGAGCCTTACATGAAAAGTGCAAGAGGCTACGTAAAACTTGCTGAGAAGGCAAATGGCCCGATTCCACAACCTGTCAACTATTCTTACATTTGGGGAGATGCACTTGAGGAATTAGAACAAATAGCACCAGATTTGAAAATAATTAATTTAGAAACGAGCATAACAAAGAGTAACGATTATTGGAAAAACAAAGGTATAAATTATAGAATGCATCCAGAGAATATTGCTTGTATAACAGCGGCCAAAATAGATTTCTGTTCTCTTGCGAATAACCATATTCTTGATTGGGGATATTCAGGGCTTATAGAGACATTGGAGACATTAAATAAAGTGAATGTGAAAAGTGCGGGCGCAGGTCAGAATCTTCGAGAAGCAGAAACTCCAGCAGTGATGGAGATCGAAGGGAAAGGCAGAGTAATTGTGTTTTCTTACGGATTGGAAACAAGTGGAATACCTTTAAATTGGGCTGCTTTAGAAGACAAACCAGGAGTAAATCTGTTAAAAGACTTGTCAGATAAAACAGTGCAGGAGATTAAGAAAAAAGTAGAAAGGGTAAAAAAACAGGGAGATATTGTGGTTGTCTCTATTCATTGGGGAAGTAATTGGGGTTACAATATCCCTTCAGGACAAATAGAATTTGCTCATAAACTTATTGACAAGGCAGGTGTTAGCATAATTCATGGACATTCATCGCACCATGTAAAAGGGATAGAAGTTTATAAGGATAAACCTGTTATATATGGTTGTGGTGATTTTCTGAATGACTATGAAGGAATCGGTGGATACGAGCATTTTAGAGATGATTTGGCCTTGATGTATTTTATAAGTGTAGAACCATCAACAGGAAAACTCGTTCGTCTGCAAATGATACCAACACAGATTAAACATTTTAAAGTAAACAAAGCATCAACTGCTGATGTGTTATGGTTAAAAAACATTTTGAACAGAGAATGTAAAAGGTTTGGCATTCGAGTAGAATTGAACAAAGATAATACCTTAACACTATGAGTAGTATTTCTCAGGCCCAAATATTTTTAATAGAGATAACCGTAGAAGATCTTCATTGAGTTCACCATCTGTTGAAAATAGATATTGAATTAATGCTTTGTTATTTTTTACAGATTGCAATATTTTAGGAGTCAGGATTGCACCCAATGAAGATACCATACACCCCTCAGGAGCAACATTTAAAACCAAATCTGCCCCTTCATTCAGCTGTGATATTGTTTCACCAACATAAGGAACCAATTCGCCGCATGGCTTAAATGTAGGGAGTACCGATTTGGCTTCTGCAATGGTCTTTTTCATTTTATGGGGAATTTTCAAACCGGAAGCCTTATATAAGGGTTCTGCTAACACATTCCTGAGATTATTTATGGTCTTTGTTGTTTCTCTAATATGACATTTCTTTTCTTTAATTAGATTCATTAATCTATTTTTCTCACTCTTATCATCGGTATACTTTAGTTTATTCTGGTAAATATTAATATCTCTGTTGGCAAAGGTGATTCTTGATTCAAATATATATTCAAAATAACACCACAAAGGTGTGTAAGTCAGGTCAAAAGAACCAAATCCAATGGTATCTATCAGGAATTTGAGAATCTCTTCGATTTGGGCGACTCGTAAATAGACCTCACCTTCGACATGAATTTTTACTTTTCTATTTTTTAAATCTGACTTATTCTTTCGAATACGTAACCATTTATAATTGTACTCTTTTAAAATTCTCCGAATCCCGTTGTTATTATACAAACCGTAACCAAAATATTGAGCAAGTCCGCCAAGCTTTGGAAGTCTTCGTTCAATTTTATCAACGATAAACCGGGCAAATTTACCCGGTTTTATATTATGCTCAAACCTATCATAGACAGTTTGCTTTAATTTGCTAAGGTTAAGTTTTAATTTCTCAAATTCTTCATAATTCCTACAGTTTGAACCGGCTTTTAAATAGATGGAATGTAATACACCCATCACAATAATCGCTTGAAATCCTTGTATGGTTATCCATTTTTCTACCTCACGGATATAATCATCTTTATCATTTAATTCAGTAGCTATATTTACCAGAAATTTTATTGGAAAGTGTATGTTCCGTCCATCCGGGGTTTGGTTATAGGAATTTTCAAGCATTTTGTTAAAATTGAGTTTGCATATATCCATATACTGTCCTTGTCTGCAAGGTCCGTCACCACTATGCATAAATAACACTATTCTCTCTTTCCCCTTGACCAAAGGATCATCCGTTTCTTTTCGTCTGATAAAATCGTCTATAGCATGTATCATATCTGAAAAGACGGCTGCCAATGGAGCACAAACTGAATCTCCTACATATTTTCTGCCGGTCTTTATTTTTTCTTCCAGATCGTAAGAATCGTCGTCATAATTGTCAATTACGGTTAAGCCGGAGGCTCTAAATACAGAAACAACTGCCCGGTTATCGTTCATAGTAGGGAAATATATTACATCATTTTCCTTATGCAGACCATCTAATGAGAACTTGTCTAAAAATCCTATGGAAAAATTTATTTTTTTCTTTCCGGACAGCTCATTGTGCAAATTTTTATTTAGTTGATTTAAATGCGTGTTTATACGATTTTCAAGATGAGCCAGTTCTGCAATCATTGCATCAGATTGAATTAATAGTGAAGGGATGTTTTTTGTAATTTCTGCCAGGACAGGAAGGGTTATACTGTCCGGTCCACATCTGAAAGTTGAAACTGTAACAACAGACATCAGGATTTCAGTATTGCCATTTTCAATTTTTTTAATCAGTTCTTTTAACCTGGGATGTTTAATTATTTGATGAAATCGTTTGTTAGAAATTGCATAAGTTTTAGTCATTAGATCATGCGGATTTTTCCAATAAATGAAATCGAATTGTCTGTCCGGGTATGTTTCAAACACATAGGCAGGAATGGCAACTACACCTTTGTCTTTGAGAAGTTTCCCAATGTGGCTGTCATAAATTCCCGGATTCAGAACATACTCTCTTGCACAAATGATCGAAATATTTAATTTTTTGTTGATCGCCTCTTCTATAAAATCCGCTGTAATCTCTTCTAATTCTTTTTTCAGTTTTTCATATTCCTTTGCAGCATAAACAATTGCATTAATTAACCTGTCTTTTGGAACGTTCACTTCATAGTATTCGAAAATGGAATGAAATTCATCATACAACTGGTCAGCAATGTTTTGCGGCTCAGTTTTGTTCAGGCTTATATCAAACAATTTGAACCGGGCTTCAGGATACTTTGTTTTAGCGAAATGGTGGGCGATAAGAACCCCACCCTGATTTGTAGTACAGGTCCTGCCGACACTCTTTCCTTCAACAGGTAAAAAATCTATTTGGGGTACAAGGATAATTCCGTGTTGTTCTCTGGCAAGACGGAGAAATTGTCCGGTCGCACCAATGTTCGGTGCACAAGTATCTATGGGAAACAATGGCTGCCCTTCCATAATATCTCTTTCTTGCACATTATCAATATGCACCGGTATATTGAATTGTTCGAACATTTTTCCAAAGAAAAAGGCTTTTTCTGAGATAGCGAAGCTTCTTGGAATCACCAGTCTTTTTTTGTCCTCAGATTTTGGCAGTTTCTCATCAATGAATTTCCAGATTGCGTTGTATGCTTCGGGAATCTTGTTCTTTTCACCTCTCTTTCTCTGAGCCTCAAGCTCATTAACTGCTGTACAGCCTCCAAGAGTCAGTGAGATTTTGCCGTGAATATCTTCAGAGTATAGCTTCGTCCTCACGCACCGTGAATTTTTATCTCCACAAGCTGCGCCACGGCATACTATAATTTTTTTATCAAACTCACGTTCAATGAGATCATCCAGATAACAGTATTCTTCGATTTCCGGAAGACCTTTGTCTTCGATACTTTTAACGAGACCAATACATGCTCTGTGCCCCGGAAATGGTGGAACCAGACAGAAGGTCTTCGAACCCATATATTCCTGTGCTCTATGTGTGACTGCTAACGGCAGGGGATCACTCAGCATGGTCTGACCGTGGAGTAGTGCTATGGTATTATCAGGGAATTCTAACTGGTGCCACAGGGATCGAGCCATATTCTCCACAATTGCATAGCAGCATGAAGCCAGTATCTCATCCTTACTATAACCTTCCGCCTGCATTTTTCTGGCATTTTCCATTAGAAATACTGCACAGGTGGCATTGATTCCATAAGCCTTCTGCGCTTCGAAGGCTTTACCATAGGCCTCTGCTATATCTTCAATATTAAATAAGGTTTGAAGGGTATCCATCAAGCTTCCGGTTCCGGCAGAACACTTGATATTCATAGCATTGTCAAATAGTTCCTCCTTTTTGAGAGAAATGACCGAGATCTTGGTATCTTCACCTCCAATATCAATTAACAGACAGAAGTTTTCATTTACTTCATTTATACCTTTGCGTTTTAATTTTACAATATGATCTTTAGCAAGCTGAATTGATCCCCTTGCATGGGCATAATTTTCAACCAGGACGGAAATTCTTTCTTTAATATGCGGATAAATTGCCTTTAAAGTCTTCTGAACCTGATATCTTCCACTTCCCGTTATTCCAATGTTTTGGATCTTTAATTTGTCGATACCCCTGGATTTTAGTTTCCTGAAAATGTGTTTTATTGTATTAATGGTATCCCCGTGATTATCATAGAAATTTTGAAATAGCAGTTTCCCTGTCCTGTCATCGTTTACTACAATCTTAGCCATGACTGAACCAATATCAAGACCGATATTAACCGACAGATTCATAAATATTTCGGACGAAACAGTTTCAATTTCCGGATTGGGTAACCTTTCATACAATCCTTGTTTTTCATACTTTTCTTTTAATGTTTTGAAAGAGGGCAATTCCAATAAGGTATCAGGTTTTCGCAATCGCACTGCACTCTGTTTTCGAAAATTACCTTTTCCAATGCTCTCCACCAGATACTTCATCCCTGTCATTATGATTGTTTGTTCCTCATCATAGACAATCTCTTTTACTCCGTTCGCTTTTAAAAAATCTTCTGCACAATTTCTGGCATACTGCCACCTGAATACTCCTCCTGTCAGGTATACCTTATCGGTCCCCCGGGACATTTTCCTGCATGGCTTCATTACTTCAGACTTCATAGTTATGGCCAGCGCACGATCGAGAGGAATTCCCTGGTTCTTGTCAGAGATTGTAGCTGAAGAACTGAATACCCCACACCTGTCAGATCTAACAGGGATCTGCTCACGTTCAGCTTTCCCCTCCGTGCCAAGATAATCAACCAGAACACGATCAACATCTTCCCGGTCAATGTCCAATTTATCCAGAATCCTGCTCAAATTGATTCCCGTTCCGGCTCCACATCGCGGATTCACTACTAGCAGATTTTCTTTCAATTTTTCATTCTTATCAATACATATAACCATATAACCAGATGCAGAAAGATCTATGATGCCAATTGTTTCTAATTCTCTATTTTCTTTCTTACGTAAAAAGAATTTTGCTGCAGACCATAGAACTGCTGCCGGCATAATTGATTCGCCACGACTTAAAACTTTTTTAGTAATCTCCGAAAGTTTTCCCGTAATATATATTGATTCGATACTATTACCCATCGAGTTCCCTGCGTTTCTGAACAACTCCATAATACCATATTCCCTGAACAGTTTCCGAATATCATCGTTATTTGGTATTATTATGTTGCTGGTTAATGTTTCAGGATTATTCTCAATAAATGAGTCGTATGTCCGTATATGAATATGCTCAATTCCTGCATCGATAAAGACCTTTCGTTTAGTTGCATCTTCTCGGGAGGATTCAGCTTTCATTTTCGTAAAACTTTCAAGAATGTAAATCTTCAAATAAAAGTAGACTAAATCAGATATAAAAATAAGTTATGTATCAAATAAATTTACTCATTTTATCAGTACGATTGTAGGTTTACAGATAAAAATGCACTAATTGGTTGTAGAATTAAAAGATGATATTGTAAAATTCAAAGAATCAAGAGATTCCATTAAAGTACAAAAAAGGTCCGATTGTTTTGTAGTTTATATAGGGGAGGTTTGGGTTTTGACTTGTTTGGGGGAGTATTTTTTGATATATGAATAATGGAATTAGAAAATCACGTAGCCAAGAAATAGAGCAGGTTTATCCATGGAAATTCCGGTAAAACTAAACTACTTATTTCGAGGCAAAATAAGCATTCTTTCCACAACAAACAGTAAGAATTTTAGCTTCCAAATAAAGTTATACTTAAATTACAGATAGATTATTTTTTCTTACCTTTTCCCTGAGCACCTTTATTTTTACCCTTTGAACCTTTGTTTTTAGTGTTTTCTTTTAATTTGTGAAATTCAGGCGAGCCGGGTTTAATTCCAAGTTGTTTGGCAATATAGCCCCATCCTTTATTTTTATGAACTTTGTAAATCTCTACAACATCATCAACTGGCTTACCACTTATTTTTGAAAGTTCAAGTGCAAGGTAAATTTCAGCAGGTTCCATTTTCACCGAAACGCTTAAATAATCAATTTTCTTTTCTGAAATATTATAAGACAGGTTTAAATCCGTTTTAAATGCTCCGAAATCCAAATTAGCATTAACATTTATCCTGTTTAAATCTGTCCAA
>JABUBQ010000187.1_pt1 | contig 10454 bp, 7 predicted proteins | sample 7240351 | NCBI WGS metagenome assembly JABUBQ01 (sample SAMN07256348, study PRJNA390944) | subsurface metagenome | isolation source: Methane hydrate marine sediment | place: Pacific Ocean: Eastern North Pacific, ODP site 1244 | collected 2002 | reverse complement strand
CTCTCCCGGGCAATGTTTTTAAAATTCATAAATATTCCATCAGCATAAGGTTGGTGTATATGATCTTTAAGAATCAGATTTTCCTCTACGGTAAAATTTTCATTTTAACTATTTATTTTGAAAGGATATGCTATTTCTCGAATTTTCTTCTATCTTCGCCGGTTCTTCTATCCTGGCCACTTCTGCATTCAGGTTCTTTGTGATTTGGGTCATTAAATTTTCTGCGGTTTTCCCCTGATCTTCTTTCTTCTCCAGTACGGCGCTCTTCTTTCTTTTCCATATTGTTTTCTCCTCTTTTAATTTACCTGTTTAATATTTTTTAAATACTATGATTAAAGTTCTACAAGGGTGACGCAAAATCCTTCTTTTTTGAGAGAAAAGTTTTCGGTTTTCGGTTTACAATTGAAAAACATGAGATGAGGATGCAAGTTGCAAGAGTTTAAAATTCATTAATTGATCGATTAAATTAGTCATTAGTGAATAGTAGATAGTCGTTAGTAGGAAATGTAGGGGCCTGATTCATCAAACCCGTTTATCCCCGTAGGACAGGTATTCCCCTTTTTCATGAGGACAGACCCACATGTCTAAACATCCCCCCACTTTAACCCTCCCTCCTCAAGAGGGCGGGGATTTGGGGAATAATGCTAATTTACCGATTAAATTCCGGAGGGGAGAATAGAAATTGTCCCCCGATAAAAGAGAGATTTGATATTAAAACCATATTTACATTGACAGGCTTGAGGATAATATGTAAAAATAGTATGCATATCATATTTTAAAAGAAAAAAGATAAGAGTAAGCAATAAATTAGGGGATATAAAAATAATAAGTGGGCGAAAATAAATATGAATGATAGCGAAAACAATATGAATAATATCATAGAAGTTAAAAGTTTGGGGAAAAAGTTTGGCGATTTAGAAGCAGTTAAAAATATCAGCTTCGAAGTTAAAGAGAGAGAGATATTCGGCTTTTTAGGACCTAATGGAGCAGGAAAAACTACCACTATAAATATGCTTTGTACCATACTCAAGCCAAGCCATGGTACCGCCAGCGTAAACGGATATTCTATAATTAACTCGCAAAATGAAGTAAGGAAAAGTATCGGTATAATCTTTCAGGAAAATACCCTGGATGAAAAACTCACCGCCAATGAAAATCTTCTATTACACTGCCGATTTTATAAAGTCCCCAAAAAAGAGAGAGAAACCAGAATAAAAGAATCGCTTAATATAGTAGAACTCAGCGATAAAAGAAATAAAATTGTAGAAACTTTTTCAGGAGGCATGAAGAGGAGATTGGAGATTGCCCGGGGTCTGCTGCATTACCCGAAAGTACTTTTTTTAGATGAACCAACTTTAGGCCTTGACCCTCAAACCAGGGCCCATGTATGGGAATTTATTTTGAAATTAAAAGAAAAAGCCGGCATTACTATGTTTTTAACCACTCATTATATGGAAGAAGCAGAAATATGTAGCCGCGTGGCTATTATCGATTACGGTAAATTGATTGCCTTAGATACCCCGGATGAGCTGAAAAGTAGAGTGGGTGGAGATATTATAGAAATATCTACCTTGGATAATAAAGCTTCCAAGAAAGAAATAGAAAACAAATATAATAAAGAGGTAACCGAAAACCAGAAAATCCTTTCTTTTAAGGTGGACAAAGGTCATAAATTTTTAGTCAGTTTTATAAAAAGTTTTAAAACTCCAATTAAAAGCATTAATTTAAGAAGGCCTACCTTGAATGATGTCTTCTTGAAATTAACCGGCAGACAGATAAGAGATGAAGAAATCTCGGCAAGAGATTTATTGAAAAAAAGAATGAAAATGCATGGATAGAATGAGATAGAAGTTAACAGTTAGGAGAAAATAAGATGGAAGAAATTTTCGCCCTCTGGCAGAGAGATATAATAAGGTTTTTTAGAGATAAAGCAAGATTTTTTGGTTCTTTTGCTATGCCCTTCCTATTTCTAATTATATTCGGAAGTGGTATGAGCGGCTCCATAAGGTCATTGCTCAAGGGTGCAGATACTCCTTCTGCTATGGCAAGTTTTGATTATGTAAAATTTATGTTCCCCGGCATTATTGGGATGGTGATTTTTACTACCTCAATCTTTTCAGCACTTTCAGTGGTACAGGATAGAGAATTTGGATATTTAAGAGAGATACTGGTTTCACCGGTAAAAAGAAGCTCTATTGCTATTGGCAAAGTATTGGGAGGAACTACTATCGCCGTTATACAGGGATTGCTTATGTTTGTCTTTGTTCCCTTTATCGGCTTGAAAATAAATCTATCCATTATGATAAAACTAATCCCCGCTATGTTCTTGGTAGCTTTTACCCTTTCTTCCATAGGTCTTCTGCTTGCCAGTTCCTTAAAAACTTCAGCGGGATTTCAAATGGTAGTGCAAATTTTAATTTTTCCTATGCTCTTTTTATCGGGAGCATTCTTTCCGATAACCGGACTACCGGCATGGATGAATTTTCTGGTAACTATAAATCCGCTCACCTATTCTGTAGATATGTTTAAGAAAATAATATTAGAAGCAGATAAATTAGATCCCCTATTAAGGCAGGCAATGGGACTTAACCTAACTGTTCTTGGGCATCAAGTAACTATATTTAATGAAGCCCTCTTTATTTTAATATGCGGTATCATTTTTATCACTCTGGCTACTATAAAATTCAGCCGCAGTAACTAAAAAGTAGTGGTGTCTGTCTTAAGGTTAACCCAGCTTGAGTTTCTGGCACTGCTGATGAGTGCGTCAATCACTTGCATATTCGCCACAGCATCTTCCAGCGGTACCGGGACATCTCTATCTTCCAGCACTGCCCGGGAAAACAGGTCTCCCTGAATTGTATACTGGTCACAAACTTCCAGGACAACCTCTTCAATCCTGTTACCATCTCCATACCATACTCTGCACGGCCGGTCAGACGGAGCATTGAAAGGTATTTCTATTTCAATCCGCCCTTTAGTGCCAAAGATGTTAACCCGCTGGTAAGGTACCAGTTGTGTCGCACAGTAGCCATTTCTACCAGAATTCGAAATTTTTCCTCACTATCCCGTAGGGATTCTTCTATCTGCCGGTGTTTAATTTCTGATTTCTGTAATTCAGTAATTTATTGGCGCAATATTGCTAATTCATCTATTAATTGCTCTTTAGTTTTTTCTATACCTTTCATATATTCCACTTTATCATTTTAGGGCTTATATTTTTTAGCCTTCTCTTTATTCCCACTATCTAGAATTATATGATTGGCAGATTTTATTTTTATATTGTTAATATTATAGTGCTAAAAAATTATATTTGTAATGTCAATTTATTTCTCGCTCTTTTATCCTCCGATTAATTGATAGCTGACAAAATTTCAGAAAATATTGGAAAAAAGAAGGATTTTTAAAAAATGTGTAGTATACTATATTTAGTTTTACTATACTCAATAAATTATTATTAAATTTTATTAAAACCTTATACAGTTAAGAGGAAAGGTTATGGATTTAAATCAAGAACCTGAAAACGAAGAACTTAAAAATCTAAAAACAAACATGATAACTGCTCTTACTATTGGCTACATTATGCTATTGATATTTCTTATTGCTTTTTTAGTTTCGAAATATTTTTTCAAAATTCCTATTTATAATGAACTTTTTTTTCTTTTTTCAGGGTGTTTTCTCTATCTGTATTTGGTTCAATACATCTTAAAAAAAAGAAGAATGAAACCTAAGTTAATAAAAAGAATACATTTTGCTAACTATATCGCAGCCTTGTTATTTGTGACCGGTATTTTCCACTATACAGGCGGTATATTGTGGATTGGTTGTATCTTTTTTATTATTATTATACTTTATTCAAGCATTTTATCTACTCCAAGAGAAGGATTAATTATTGCCCTTTTTGGTTTTACTTGTTACAGCTCGATAGTTTTACTGGAATATTTTGATATTATTCCATATGTGGGATTTTTTAAATTAACTCCTTACCTTTATAAAGATAGCCAATATGTTATAATTACCACCTTATTAATCGGACTTACATTTTTTTTGATCTTTTTTACCGGGAAAAATTTCACCCAGAAGTTAAGGCAAAGAAGTGCTGAATTAGCGCAAGCCAAAAAAGAGTTAGAAGAATGGGGTAGCAGGTTAGAAGAGAAGGTTGGCTTACGAACCAGAGAGTTAAAAAAATCTAAAGACCAATTATCCGTGCTTTATCAGATCTCCCGAACTATTAGCTCAACATTAAAACTCGATGATATTTTACAAACTATTTTAGATTTTTCTGTTAAAATAAGCGGTGCGGGCAGGGGCTCAATTATGCTTTTAGATGAAAAGAAACATATTTTCTCTATTAAAATTCCCTATGATAAGAGTGAAAAAAACATTAATAAGATTACTTTTGACGAAAATGAAAATACTATCGGTTGGGTGGTTAAGAACAAAAAGTTCTTATATATTGAAGACTTAGAAAATGACAAGCATTTTTCAAAAATAAAGGTAATTCGTAGGCGGATAAAACAACTTTTAATAATTCCTATAATTGTAGAAGATAAAGTAACAGGGGTTATAAATTTAGAAAATACTTCCCTTAGCCCTGATATAATAAACTTACTAAAGTCCTTTTCTGAGGGGGCGGCAGTCGCTATTAATAATTCCCGCTTATATCAAAAAATTCAGGACAGTTATTTTGAAATAGTAAAGGCATTAGCCCAGGCCATAGAAGCGAAAGACCCTTATACCCATGGCCATTCAGCAAGAGTTATGGAATACGCAGTATTAATTGCCCAAAAGTTGGGTCTACCGGAAGAAGAAATAGAATCATTAAGGTATGCCGCAATCCTGCACGATATCGGAAAGATTGGAGTAAGAGGAATTGTTTTGAATAATCCTAATGGTTTAACCGGCGAGGAATACGATGAAATCAAGAAACACACCGTTGTTGGTGAGGGTATTATTCAACCTATAGAATTATTACAACCAATCAGGCCATTTATCAAACACCATCACGAATGGTATAATGGCAAAGGTTATCCGGATGGATTATCCGGAGAAAATATTCCCCTTGGTGCCCGTATCCTGGCCGTAGCTGATGCCTATGATGCCATGAAATCCGACCGACCTTACCGTAAAGCCCTAACCGAAGAAACAGTTATCCAGGAACTTAAAGGAGGAAAGGGAACTCAGTTCGACCCTAAAATAGTAGAAATATTTTTAGAAATATTAAAACAAAACTTATCAGGAGACGGTCCTTCGATAAATTAATTTATTTTATTAACTATTCCTTCTTATGCTTCTTATCCTTTTTGTCTTCGTACATCTTCTTATCAGCTATCCTGATTAGTTCATCTATGGATAGAGGATTGGAAGGGTTATAATAAGAAAGTTAAAAGAAAAAAATGGAACAATTACTATTCTTTATATAAAAACCCTTCAGCAAAATACCAAAGGAATGATGGTTTTTTGTTAGATATGTTTTTTATCAATCATGAACAACTTTATTAAAGCTATTTACAAAATTACCTAATGCTTCCGCTAAAATCATAGTTTGGTGACAAGTAATAAACTTTACCCCTAATTCAATCCAGTATTTTATCGAATCAGGTGATGAAGCTACCACACCAGCTGCTTTACCCGAATTTACTATCTTTTTAATTGCCTCTTTTATGATGTTTTTTACAATCGGATTATTATATTCTCCGGGAAAACCTAATGATTGGGATAAATCAACAGCTCCAATAAAAACTACATCTATCTCTTCGAGCTTGAGGATTTCATCCAGATTACCAACTGCTTCTTTAGTTTCAAATTGAACAATTAGTATAATCTCTTTATTGGAAGTCTCAATGTGGCTTTTTTCGTCGACAGTTATGCCATATCCAGCTGCCCGGCTAACATTTATTAATCCTCTGAATCGTTCTCTTTTTTGATCCCCTCTTTGAATGTACTTAGATAAAGATACAGCTCTTTTAGCCTCTTCTAAAGTGCTGACCATAGGAAAGATAATTCCCATAGCCCCCACATCTAATGCCTTTAAAATATATGTTTTTTGAATTTCACTTACTCTAATTATTGGCACAATATTAGTTCGTTCAGCTGCACAAATCAAAGGCATGCAGGATTCAGCAGACATTGGTCCATGTTCTGTATCTAAAATAATAAAATCATATCCTGAATAACCTGACATTTCAGCAAGATCTATTGAATTAATGCCCTGCCAAATTCCTAATACTGATTCTCCCCTTAGAAGTTTCTCTTTTACTTTATTTTTCCTCATAATTCACTCCTTAGATACTTTATAAAAATTATAAATCCTTCTTTTCCTTTAAAAAAATCAATGGTTGATTTAGGGAAAAATGGGGAGGATTATTCTAAAGGTAGTTCTGATTCTTCGCTTTTAATTTTCTCTTCTATTTTTATTCCATTCTCTTCTTCTATTTTACTTTCGCTCTCTCCTTGAAGGCTGCTCTCTAATTCTTGAATCTTCTTCTTTTGACCGGAAATTATCCTCCTTGTCCTTATCATCGAAGGCACTGAGACCAATAAACTTATTATAATTCCCAGGGCAACAGTAATCAAAAGCACCAGGGCTAATGAACTTTCAAATCTCCAGGTTAGAAAACTTACCGTAATAGGAACCGCATTTTGAAGGGCAAAAACAACAGCTAAAATAGCCACAATAATAGCCACAATCAATTGTACCTGCATGCAAATCACTCTCCTTTATTTTTTTATGTTTTATTTTAAATTAGTAATTTTGTATTACTTTAATATGGCAATTTAATCGGGAGTAACATAGACACTTTCTTCTTATGCTCTTCATATGCCGACCCAAACCTTTGGGTTAGAAGTTTTTCTTCATACCGTGAGATCATATAATAAAATATTATAATTAAAATCCACACCAAAACCGGAAGGAGAGATAAGGTTAATAAAATGAGCCCTAGATAAAGTAGTATTGAACCAAGGTATATCGGATGACGTACAATAGAAAATACGCCAGTTGTAATTATCTGTGGTTCTTCTCTTGTCTCTCCAAATACTATTTTTAGACCAGCCCAAGCCAATAATCCGGATATTACTAATATAATTAGAGCGATTGGAACACGTATATAATTAGATACGTATTGAGTTAAAAAAGTAGAATATTTGAATACAAATGAGTCCGCAATCCATACAACGAGAAAGACAACCAGGAGAATTAGCTGGCCCATATCGCCGAAAGCGTACTCACCCGTTAAGTCATCACGATGTTTGTGTGATTTTCTTAAATGTCCTTTTTCACTTTTCATTTTCCTTGTTCTTTATCCCTGTATTTACTGCTAAGTTCTAACATTAGTGTTAACCGTCTTCTCTTCAAGAATCCTCAATTTTTTCATTTTCTTAATTTTAAATAATAATTTTTTCTCCCAGCAATTTCATCCAATATCGAGTGGAGAACCTTGGATTTGCCTTTAATTTCTAAACCAGTAGAATCTTTCTTCGCTTTAGTAAATGCCTCCTCTAATTCTTCAATCTCTAAAACTGCTGCGGCAATACAATAATAACTTTTGGAGCATCCTTCATTAAATTCTTGTAACATCTCTTTTAATAAGTTTTCTCTTGTTTTTTGTATCTTTTCAAACTCATTAACTCCATTCTTTTGAATGAAAGCAATATTATCTTCCAACTTCTGATAACATTTGAAAGAATCAACCCATTTACTAAATTCTCTATGCTTTCTCCATTTTTCACAAGTTTCATTTTCTTTACGTTGCCAGCAAAATTCAATCCCCTTTTTCTTTAACGCACAAGTGATAAAAATGATACCGCATATTAAAATAAAGAGGGCTTCATTAAATATAGTTACTTGATGCCCAAGAACAGTTAGGTTAAGTCCCATTGCCTGCCTTAATAGGGGATCTAATTTATCTGCTTCTAATATTATTTTCTTAAACATATCTACAGAATAGGTGAGCGGATTTATAGTTACCAGAAAATTCATCCATGCCGGTAGTCCGGTTATCGGAAAGAATGCTCCCGATAAAAAGAGCATAGGAAAAATTAAAATTTGCACTACCATTTGAAATCCCGCTGAAGTTTTTAAGGAACTGGCAAGCAGAAGACCTATGGAAGAAAGGGTAAAAGCTACCAAGAACATAGCGGGGATTAGTTTTATCATAATGGATAGATTTATTTTCAAGCCGATAAAGGGAACAAAGACAAACATAAGCAATCCCTGTATAACGGCGATAGTAGTTCCTCCCAATACTTTGCCAATAGCAATAGAGCTTCTTTTTACCGGTGAAACCAGTATCTCTCTTAAATATCCAAATTCTCTATCCTGTACCACTGAAAGTGCTGAAAAGATTGAGGTAGTAAAAATCACCATCCCAATAATGCCGGGGAACATAAATTTTACATAATCAAAACTTGCCATAGCAGAAGGAGTATCTGCACCCTTGAGCAATGACCTTATGGAGCCGCTCATACCACTTCCGAATATAATTAGAAATAGGAAGGGCATAGCAAAAGAACCAAAAAATCTTGCTTTATCTCTAAAAAACCTTATTATATCTCTCTGCCAGAGGGCGAAAATTTCTTCCATCTTATTTTCTCCTAACTGTTAACTTCTATCTCATTCTATCCATGCATTTTCATTCTTTTTTTCAATAAATCTCTTGCCGAGATTTCTTCATCTCTTATCTGTCTGCCGGTTAATTTCAAGAAGACATCATTCAAGGTAGGCCTTCTTAAATTAATGCTTTTAATTGGAGTTTTAAAACTTTTTATAAAACTGACTAAAAATTTATGACCTTTGTCCACCTTAAAAGAAAGGATTTTCTGGTTTTCGGTTACCTCTTTATTATATTTGTTTTCTATTTCTTTCTTGGAAGCTTTATTATCCAAGGTAGATATTTCTATAATATCTCCACCCACTCTACTTTTCAGCTCATCCGGGGTATCTAAGGCAATCAATTTACCGTAATCGATAATAGCCACGCGGCTACATATTTCTGCTTCTTCCATATAATGAGTGGTTAAAAACATAGTAATGCCGGCTTTTTCTTTTAATTTCAAAATAAATTCCCATACATGGGCCCTGGTTTGAGGGTCAAGGCCTAAAGTTGGTTCATCTAAAAAAAGTACTTTCGGGTAATGCAGCAGACCCCGGGCAATCTCCAATCTCCTCTTCATGCCTCCTGAAAAAGTTTCTACAATTTTATTTCTTTTATCGCTGAGTTCTACTATATTAAGCGATTCTTTTATTCTGGTTTCTCTCTCTTTTTTGGGGACTTTATAAAATCGGCAGTGTAATAGAAGATTTTCATTGGCGGTGAGTTTTTCATCCAGGGTATTTTCCTGAAAGATTATACCGATACTTTTCCTTACTTCATTTTGCGAGTTAATTATAGAATATCCGTTTACGCTGGCGGTACCATGGCTTGGCTTGAGTATGGTACAAAGCATATTTATAGTGGTAGTTTTTCCTGCTCCATTAGGTCCTAAAAAGCCGAATATCTCTCTCTCTTTAACTTCGAAGCTGATATTTTTAACTGCTTCTAAATCGCCAAACTTTTTCCCCAAACTTTTAACTTCTATGATATTATTCATATTGTTTTCGCTATCATTCATATTTATTTTCGCCCACTTATTATTTTTATATCCCCTAATTTATTGCTTACTCTTATCTTTTTTCTTTTAAAATATGATATGCATACTATTTTTACATATTATCCTCAAGCCTGTCAATGTAAATATGGTTTTAATATCAAATCTCTCTTTTATCGGGGGACAATTTCTATTCTCCCCTCCGGAATTTAATCGGTAAATTAGCATTATTCCCCAAATCCCCGCCCTCTTGAGGAGGGAGGGTTAAAGTGGGGGGATGTTTAGACATGTGGGTCTGTCCTCATGAAAAAGGGGAATACCTGTCCTACGGGGATAAACGGGTTTGATGAATCAGGCCCCTACATTTCCTACTAACGACTATCTACTATTCACTAATGACTAATTTAATCGATCAATTAATGAATTTTAAACTCTTGCAACTTGCATCCTCATCTCATGTTTTTCAATTGTAAACCGAAAACCGAAAACTTTTCTCTCAAAAAAGAAGGATTTTGCGTCACCCTTGTAGAACTTTAATCATAGTATTTAAAAAATATTAAACAGGTAAATTAAAAGAGGAGAAAACAATATGGAAAAGAAAGAAGAGCGCCGTACTGGAGAAGAAAGAAGATCAGGGGAAAACCGCAGAAAATTTAATGACCCAAATCACAAAGAACCTGAATGCAGAAGTGGCCAGGATAGAAGAACCGGCGAAGATAGAAGAAAATTCGAGAAATAGCATATCCTTTCAAAATAAATAGTTAAAATGAAAATTTTACCGTAGAGGAAAATCTGATTCTTAAAGATCATATACACCAACCTTATGCTGATGGAATATTTATGAATTTTAAAAACATTGCCCGGGAGAG
>JABUBQ010000186.1_pt1 | contig 10469 bp, 17 predicted proteins | sample 7240351 | NCBI WGS metagenome assembly JABUBQ01 (sample SAMN07256348, study PRJNA390944) | subsurface metagenome | isolation source: Methane hydrate marine sediment | place: Pacific Ocean: Eastern North Pacific, ODP site 1244 | collected 2002 | reverse complement strand
CGGACACAGTGCCTAAATCCTTATTATTACTGCTTCTCCGGCAAAGTAATAAAATAAATATAAGGGGTTTTTACAGGCAAATAAAAGAAGGAAAACTAACGATCCAAGAAACAAAAACAAAGCTTAAAAAATCTAAATCTAGTAGAGGGAGGCCTAAATATTACGAATATAAATTCGAATCTCCTGGAAGAGACTTTGTTTTAAAAATCAAATTTAAAAGAACTGAGGTAGAGCAGTCTGAAATAACTAACGCCCTCCATCAGGTATTAAATAGTCTAAATAAATAATTAAAAATGCTGGATATAAAAGAGAGTGTCCGAACTTCGGACACAGTGCCTAAATCCTTATTATTACTGCTTCTCCGGCAAAGTAATAAAATAAATATAAGGGGTTTTTACAGGCAAAGAAATGAAAAAGTCCAAAGAGATTTCTATAAAAGATAATAAGGGGGTAAAAAACATGACCATTGATGAAGAGCTGACACTTATTGTAGATTTAACTGATGACGAAAAAGAAGAATGGTTATCGCTTTCTGCTATTTTTTTACTGAATGAAGACCTTGATAAAGCTTCTGAGTCCTCTAAAAAAACCTTAGCAGACTTAGCTCCTTTCTTGTATCGCTCATTGTTATTAAAATCACTTAAGAAAAAATTGCCTGTAAAACAATATCGTGCTTTGGTAAAAAAAATAATGGACGAAAACATAGTGTACCGAGAAGATTTGGACTTTGAAATAGGGAAAGAAATACTGGAGTTTGAAATAAGAAATACTGGAGTTTGAAATAAGAAATACTGGAGTTTGAAATAAGAAATACTGGAGTTTGAAATAAGAAATACTGGAGTTTGAAATAAGAAAATCGTTTGTTATCCCTTATTTTATAAAGATTTGCCGAAACTACAATCTTATACAATATATACAATAACAACAACAAGAGAAAATGTTGTTGTTATTTTTAAAAATTGAGGGAGGAAAGAAGTGAAAAAATCCAATGAAATTTCCATAAAAAAGAATAAGAAAATTAGCTTACCAAAGATAATAGAGTCTGAAGTAAATTTATTAGAATTACCCTTCTTTGCATTAAATAGAAAAAATCTAAGCAAAAAATTAGAAACTGAATACCGATCTATAAGGAAAAGAGGAGATCAAAAAAAAGAAATTGTTTGGAATGTTTCGGCAAATCCTAAATATGGTTATCCCGGCCCTTTTGATAGAGAAGTTCACAAAGCTATAGAACAGATTATCAGTGAAATTTTAAAAGAAGAAGGGAAAATAAAAAACCCAACACCTTTTTCTATTTATAATCTATGTGATAGAATGGGGATTACCAGTGCTGGGGGAGATAATTATAAACGAATAAGGAAGGCTTTAGAGAAGATACAAATGACCGGAATAAAATCAGAAGGGGCGTTTTATCATAAAGGCAAAAAGAAATGGATATCAGCAGTCTTCGGATTATACGATGGGGTCATTTTTAGAGGTGAGCAATTAGAAGATGGTTCCATTGCAGAAATAAATTTATTATATTTAGGCGATATCTATCTCCAGAGCTTGAACTCTTTCAATATAAAATTAATTGATTATGCTTATTGGCGAAGTCTTAAAAGTAAAATAGCCTCAAGGATCTATGAAATTTTGGGAATAAAGTTTTATGGGGCAAGGAATAAAAAAGAAGAGTTTATACGTTATAAATATTCCACGTTATGCCAGCTCCTCCCTATAACCCGAAAGAAATACATATCTATGGCCAAGCAACAGTTAAACACTAGCAATAATGAGCTTAAGGATACTGGGTTCATATCAAAATATGATTGGGGCGAAACTAGCAGAAAAGACTGGCTTATCTATTACTGGCCCGGAGAGAGGGCTAAAGAAGAGATAAAAAGGGCAAAGACAAAGATTGTTGACTTTCAAACAGAGGGATACCTACCGGGCCCGAAAATAGGGCTAGGGAATTTTTTCCAAGAGCAGAATGATTTAATTGATAAGTTAGTAGAAGCGAATGTTTCCAGGGTAACGGCCGAATGCCTAATAATAAATTACGATCAACAATTGATAGGAAAGTGGCTTGAGGCAATTGATTATGCTAAAGCTGAGGACAAGGCAGCATATTTAGTCAAGGCGATAAGAGAAAACTGGCAATTCCCGGAGGAATATTTGAGGGAGAAAAGAGAGGAAAAACGGAAAGAAGAAGAGGAAAAAATAGAATATATTAAAATAAAGCGACAAGAAAAGGAAAACATAAAGAGGCGGGAAGAGATTAAAAAGATAGAACAAATTTATAATTCGCTTGATTCTTCACGGCAGGAAGAGATAAAAATAGAAACAGAAAAAAAGCTACCAGAGTTTTGGAAAGAAAAGCTCAATAAGATAAGAAGAGGCAAAGGAGAAACTTCAATGTTACTTGATGTTGTCTTAAAAGAAAAGAGGAGAGAAATAATAAAAGAGTGGATTAAAGAGGGGAAGATAAAAAGGTAAAAAAAATAAAGATCTATTAAAAACTTGGGGAAGAGCAAAAACCTATCAATAACCTAACATATTATTTAGTATTACAATTACGGCATATATATGATAGACTATACAAAAAGAGAAAAAGTAAAAAAATAGTTGCCGGTGCCATTATTTTAAAAATAGCCAGCGTGAAGTTTCTAAAAAACACTCTTGCTGCAAATTATATTTTAAGTTTCTTTAAAAAAACGATATCCGGAGAATTTTTGTTAATTATTAAAAATATAACCTATTGCAATAAGAAGGATTACAATATGGCAGAAAATAAAACGATACCCACCATAAAAAGCATTTTAAATGAACAAAATCAAGGCCCAGAAACCCGAAGAAATATCCTTGTCGAGTTAGAAAAAACATTAAAGAGGCCCATTATTTCTTACTTTACCAGTTTTCGCTTTCCTGTTATGATTGAAGATGCAGATGCAGATATACTAGAAGGCCTTTTACAAAAAACAGATTTATCTAATGGGCTAGCCGTAGTTGTAAGTTCTCCTGGTGGTTTCGGAATAACCGCTGAACGAATAATAAATATTTTTCGTAATTATAGTGGAACGGGTGAATATTGGGCTATAGTCCCAAGTAAAGCAAAATCGGCTGCTACAATGATTTGTTTTGGCGCAAGCAAAATTATTATGGGTGGAACATCAGAATTAGGCCCTATTGATCCGCAAATTGCTGTTTCTGAAAAGGGTATTACAAAGAGATTCTCATTATGTAATCTTGTTGATAGTTACGATGATTTATTTCAAAGGGCCATAAAGGAAAAGAATAATTTACAGCCATATATACAACAATTAGCTAATTATGATGAAAGAGAGATAAAAGAGTTTAGAACAGCTATCTCCTTATCAGAAGATATTGCGACAAGAACTCTTAGCTCTGGCATGATGAAAGGAATGTCTGATAAAGAGATAAAGAAAAAAATAGAAGTTTTTCTGACACCAAAAAAAACAAAATCTCATGGTAGACCCATTTATGTAAAAGAAGCGTTATCTTGTGGTCTAAAGATAGATCTAATAGACAAAAAAGAAAAACTCCACGAGCTTTTTTGTGAGCTCTATATAAGAACGAATAACTTTACATCAACAAAGGCTTCGAAGTGTATTGAAAATTCTCAGTATTCGTTTACTACCCGGCCCAAATAAAAACAGGAGATAAAAAATGAATAAAACAGTTAAATCAAACGAAAGACACATAAAAGAGAGTGATCGTTTTCTTAAAGCAAAAGAAGATTTTCAAAAAATGCAAAAAGAAATCGAACCATTTATAAAACGGAAACCTTTTAAGCAGTATTCGACTACTGGACAATGGCATGAATCTGAAAGAGAAGTATAAAAAAGCCCGTCTTTTTCAACGGGCGGTTGATGACAGTATAGTATAAATGTGAAACTATTATTTCATTATTTACACCTTTATTACTATACTGCATTAAAATTATAAATCATTATTATATAATTAGTCAAATCATAAAAAAAATGACCACCCGGCCTATCCTTAATATAAGAAGAAACCCCTGGTCTCTTGTCAGTAGGGTGGTACCTTTATTAGCTAATTTAAGAGTACAGCAAAAGTTATAAAATGTCAAAAAGGACCGAACTTAAACACGCGGAATATTTCCTACCCCGCTTCTTTCTCATCATCTATAAACATTATTCTTTTCCAACCTCTCCTCTTTATTCCCCACTTGACACATATTTGGCGGATCCGTTCATAAGAGACATCGTAAATCTCGGAAATCTCCCGGAGAGATTTAGTTTTAACCAACTCTTTTAATTCGCTTTTTTTTATTATTTTCATCTAACCACCTCGCTTTTAGATTCTTTAATTGCACGATCCTATTATTAGATTGACCCAACAGATGCCATACTGGCTCACCAAGAAACCCATCATCAGGAATGATTGATACTTCGGTTACTTTCCTACCACAGCGATCATACAGACCTTCACTTACATTTATTATAGCACTTTCGAACTTGGAATGATAGATTTTTTTGTTTATTTTTGTGATTTGTATTGTTTGCACCTCCTTTGTTATTTTATAATTCTTACTCACTCATTATTTCCCATGCTTTTGGTATATCTGCAATTTCTCTAAATTTTTTAATTTCTTTTTTAAATTCATACCCTCTATTTAATTTCTTTCTTAATTTATCATCAGCAAAGGCAATGGCTTCTCCCCTGCTTTTAAATTCCTTATGTTGTGTTTGTCCTAATGTTCCTATTCTGCCCCATTGTAACGAGACATAAATGTTATTATCTTTACCAGTTTTTTTATCAGTAAAAGCATATACAGAAATCATATAAAATTTATTGTGGTTATTGTTTTTATTTTCAAGATGGTAAAACATAGATTAAACCTCCTCCGGCCAGTTTAAAGACTTGGCCGGGTCTCTGATCTTATTTTATTTTAATTGTCTTTATAAGCTTAAAATCTTTTTTGGTTAGTCTCTCGTCTCCTTCTTTAAAAGGAACTTTAAAGCATTTTATTTCAGTTTTGACTTTGCTAAACATACCACGATTAACCGTAAGATCAGTTATAACATTATAAAAGTATTGGATATCCCCATGAAAATCGTCTTTTTCGCAAATACCAAAACCCATAAGCAGGACAGAATTAAAATCTTGAGGAACAGACCACTTTTTATTTTTGCCATTTTTATATTTTCCTCCTCCATATTCGGTGTTATAAATTCTTTCTTCGTAGTTTCTTTTACTCCAATAGATAAAATTTGCAGCAGTATATTCCACGTCTTCAATTCTCCTACCAAGCCACTTTAAGAAACTTTTTAGGTCTGGGATTACTCCCTCCGGATATCCGTTACTATGACGATAAACTAAAATGCTTTCGGTTTGCTTTTCTTTTTTATCATTTTCCCAAATTGAACTAAATTCTATTTGACACCTTGTAGACATTATTTTTTCACCTCTTTTATAATAATTTTAACTGGCCATTATCCTCATCAAAAACCCCCTCTCTTTTCTCGAACTTTACAAATCCAAAAGGTTCCCGGGTTATAACATACCACCGGGAAAGCTCTTTCTCTTCGGTCCTGCTTAAAAACCTAAGCAATAAAGCTATATTATCAAGGCCGGTTTGATTAAACTTCTCATTAATGATCTTCTTTAGATACGATACTTTAGTCAATTTAGCCCTCCTTTCTCCTTTTCCTTGTAAAATAAGTATCGAAATTTTGATAATTTTAAGTGTTCGCTTATGATTGTATGTGTTGTTTACTTTAAATAAGTCAAGTAATCACAAGGCAGGGAATTGTTTTCTTGCGAAACAAATCCCTGCTTTCTGACTGCTCAAGCCTTAAAATCATACTCAAAAACATTAACCTGACCGGCAAAATCTTCTCCATTATGAGCCATGGCAAAACCATTTTTGAATCTCCAAAAAGTTATGATCCTTTTACTAAAGGTTGGCCTTACTTTTTCAAGTTTGATCCCTATTACCGGACCACCTGATACAGTGCAAATTCCCTCGTCAAAATACGGAGTAGTAATATTCCAGCCAGCCCTGACAATCTTATCGTCTACGCTTTCGATAATTCCGTAAGTGCCATCCTTAATCAAGCAATTATCACTATTTTTAGCGTAAACAATATCGCCAGGCTTCGGTGTGCTATTCTCTTTATTTACTACCGGTTTATCAAATACCCCTAAAAACTTCATTCTATTAAACCTCCTGTTCTTTTATTAGATTATTAATATATTTTTTAGCTTCTTCTAAATCTGTAAAATTTTTTAAATTTTCATAATATGGTAGTTTATAAGCCCAAAAAAGATTTTTAACTTTTGCTTGGGTAATTTCAAAGCAACCATTTTTATAAATTAATTTAGACATTTAATTTAAACTCCTAACATTCCTTCACTTTGAAAACTAAAGATATTTTTATCCCCTAGGATTATATGATCTAAAATCTTAATTCCTAAAATCTTACCTCCTTCCTTTAATATTTGAGTTATCTGGATATCGTTTCCGCTTGGCTCAGATTCTCCGCTTGGATGATTATGACAAAAAATCAGGCCGGCCACACTTTTTATAATTGCACTTTTAAAGACTTCCCGGGGATGGATCAGGCCTTCGGTTAAGGTTCCCAAACTTACTAACTCAAGATATAGAACCCGGTTTTTAGTATTTAGCCCCATAGCCCAAAAATGCTCTTTAGTCTGATCAACCTCATCCTCATTTTTAAGCACATCATAAAAGACCTCGGCCACCGCCCCGCAATCAGAAATTTTAATATCAGATTTACATTTGATATACATTTAAAACCTCCTTTTATTTCCCACTTTCGCGGGGATTTGATTTATCGAAACCATGGGTCCTATCCTTTTAACTAGCTAACTAATTAACCAATTGACCAACTGGGGCGGATTTCTCCACCCCAAATTAGTAAGTTTAATAAGCGCCGGCTTGATCTGACGCCTATAAACTGGCTTAGAGTTTTGTCTTTTTGTTAACTTGCTTTAAATTAAAATTAGTACCGATATATCGCTTTTGTAATTTCCTCAAGTGTCTTCTTGCGATTAAGATATTTTTATACTTTCCTTCTGTTCCGGTGTGATTGTTGATCTTAAAAATTATTGCCCACATTTTTAAGAACCTCCTTTAATTTTTTATCCCTTATCAATATAACTTTTAGTCATAGACCGGGATCTCTCCCGGTTTCGGGATCAGTATTCACTAGGTAACAGTAAAACATTATCAATATAAAACATTTTAAGCATACCTTTGGGGAAATCTGTAAAAGGAATTTCTTGCTTTACTAAAATAGGTTGATCGCTGTCCTCTTTCATTTCAACGGCTGCCTTGTCTCCGGTAGAAACAATACTCCAAACTTGAAAAGGTATTGAGCCAATCTTTTTATTCTGGTAAGAAAAAACCACATCAATTAACCAGTATGCTTTAAACCGATCCGCCATTTCTTTAATACCGTCAGTAAAAACTCCTTTTTTAGTCCAATGCTGATAATAATTTTCAGTTCCATAAAAATCAGTAAATTCATTATTTAAATCTTTAATTTCTTTTTCTTTTACTTTTAACATCTTAAAAACCTCCTTTAATTTTAATTAATCGATCCTTGATGACCAGGTACACTCTAAATTGTGGTTATTGCAGTAATCACAAAAAGCCTTGACCGATTCCTCGTTTACTGATAACTCTTGCCTATTGCTTAAATTTGCCCTTAATCCGTAACCGCCCCGGTAAGTATTTTTTGAGACACTTAAACCGTTTATGGCCAGATCCCCGTAGCGATCAGGATTGCCCAGAGCCTTAAAAGCCCTGACGATCTTACTTCTTCCAGCTAAATGCAAAGCAGTACAACCGCAAACATCTAACATAGTACCCACAATCTTATTATCCGATTCATTTTTAACCGCCCACCGGGGACCGGCCTTCTGCAATTCTTTTAGTTTTGATTCTCCGGCCTGTCTGCCTGTCCTTTGAGCATTCATTAAAACCGCTACAATGTGTTTCGCCTCGTGTTTCTTCATTTAATTAACCTCCTTTTTTTTTATTTGAGAAGCCCTGAAAGTCTTTGTTTTTAAAGCCTAACTAATGATAACACAATTATATACAAATGTCAAGTATATATTCAAAAACAAATATATAAAAGCCTTTTAGCATTGAGGATCAGGCCAAATTGTGGTATTATTTGGATTATGAAAGATGAAGAGATAAACTGAAAGAAGAAGCAACTAAAATCATCGGAGAAGGCAACACAGAGGAAGAAACTATCTCGTTGATACCATTTGAAGAGGAAAAGAGGAAGAAACCGGCCAAATCAGAGAGAAAAGCTAATCCCGGAGAAGCTGAAACCCTGTAATCATAAGGGTTTTAGCTTTACAACGTCCTATAATTAATATTATGTAAAGTAATTAATTGAGCCGGTTTGAGCTTGATCCGGGCTTAATTAGCTTGTCAAGAGCGAGGGTTGAGCCAATTTTGAAACCCTTATAAACAAAGGGCAAAGTATACATCGTCCACCGGTGGAGTAAAAAATTAGCTGATTGATTGATTGTAGCCAGATACACGCAAGGCAGGGGGGGCAGGTCTCGGGATTTACTTCTCGATAATATCTCCCGTACACCCTGATGTCACTTTAGCGCACGAAGAAATCTAAAAAGGAGCTGTAAATGGGAACAATAATAGACTTTATATGGGATTTAGCAGAGTGCGCAATAAATTGGCTTATATATGGGGATTGTGGAGAAAATCCCGAAAATTGAAACCGTTGCTACATAAGGGTAAAGTATCAGTGCTACACCGTAAAAAACTCGAAAGGAGCTGTAATCGGGTTGTCAACCTGTTTTCAGAGCTTTTGAAAGGGTATAAAAAAGCCTTAAAATTGAAACCGTTACAAACAAAGGGCAAAATGCCAACCCTATACCATGCCAGTAAAAGACCGATATAATGGTAAAATCGCTGTAAGTGGGTTGTCACCTCAAAAATTAGAGGTATAAAGACAAGCGAAACTTTTTTGACCCCCTTTAAAAGCGAAAATTGGAGGCCTAAAAGGGCAATTTAAGAGCCAAATAGCCAATATAGGGCTAAAAGAGGGTAAAAAGCGGTGAATTCGGGAAAATCCTGATTTTTGAAACCGTTGCTACATAAGGGTAAAATGCGGACCGTGTACCGTCTGGTAAGAATTTAATTTGGGGCTGGTACGCGCACGCTGCTCCTCCCCGATCCTTATCTTCGGTCATCTGTTATATTTCTCTTATATTTATATTTCTTAAAATAATTTATCAAAAAAAAAGGATTTTTTAGATGCCTGTCGTATAGTATATAAAGTAGTGTTTCAACAATTATGTTAAAAAAATAGAAGGAGGTCTTTTAAAGTGAACAAAAGCGAATTAATCGATAAGGTGGCAAGCGAAATAGAATGCACCAAACGGGAAACTAAAAGAACCGTAGAATGTATATTTAAAAATATTACTGATTGTCTAGCTAAAGGTGATGCCATTAAATTAGTAGGTTTTGGTACTTTCGGTATTAGAAAAAGGGAAGCCAGAGAGGCCAGAAATCCGCTCACCGGTGAAAAAGTATCTGTACCGGCTAAGAGTGTTCCCTTTTTTAAAGCTGGTAAAGAATTAAAAGATAGAGTAAAATAATAAGAGGTCGAAGAAATAAAGATTTTCTTATCGATGGAGAAGGAGTGATTCCGATATAAAAATTAATATAAGTGAGGTAAGGAGAAGTCTGAAATGAAAGAAAAAGAAAATCGGTTAAGTAATTTTTTAAGAATAACAGCTTTGGCTGAAGCTGTAGTCATTATTATTTTGTCTGTTATCGCATTTTCTACAAAAAGTGCTTTTTTATTCAGGGTATTACTGTACATAGGGGGAATTACTGCTTTTTTTGCTATGACTTTGTTATTTTTAAAATTCACGGGCATTATGAATCCAAATCCACTTGGTGATATTCCCTCCGCTTTATTGTTATTGGCAATTTTTATTACTCTAATCTCGGGGATTCCAACAGTAGATTCATTGAATAAATCGATTGAAACATTAGAAGGACTGCCTGATTTTATGGAAACTCAGACAGAGGTGATGAATAAATCGGTGGTGATATTAGAAGAGATCCACGGTATTCTTATTAAACCCGAACCCCAATAAGGTATTATAAATTTTATCAATGGATAAGGAGTGGTGCCTATATGAAAATTAATATAAGTAAGGGACTTATTCTTATGCTATTGCTTCCAACTTTTATATTAATAATGTTTATCTTAGAAATCATTTATGGAAAATAGATTAGATGATGTGGAAAAAAGGGTATTATAAAATGTCCAAACCATTAGAAAAAGAATTTAAGTATTATATAAAAAATCAGAATAAGTTAGTAAAGAGATATAACAATAAGTGCATTGTAATAAAGAATGAAAAAGTAATTGGCGTTTATGATTCGGAGGCAGAAGCAGTTCAGGAAACTTCAAAAAATGAACCCCTGG
>JABUBQ010000185.1_pt1 | contig 10470 bp, 9 predicted proteins | sample 7240351 | NCBI WGS metagenome assembly JABUBQ01 (sample SAMN07256348, study PRJNA390944) | subsurface metagenome | isolation source: Methane hydrate marine sediment | place: Pacific Ocean: Eastern North Pacific, ODP site 1244 | collected 2002 | reverse complement strand
GCAAACGTAAAATTATTGTTGAGCCGATCTTTGGCCAGATAAAGACAGGAGGCTTTAGGCGGTTTAGCTTAAGGGGGCTTGAAAAGGCAGGTGGTGAATTTTCCCTTGTATGTGCGGTTTCTAATTTCAAAAAGATAGTAAATAAGATAAAAGCTCAAGCAGGGTGTCCGAAAGAGAGTGAAACTCTGCTTCAAGCAATATAAATAAAGAGTATTGGTCCATTTAGTGGTAAAAATACCACTAAATACGAAAATTTATGTAATAAATTTAAGGAAATAATTTTGATTTTAAAATAATATGGATAATTATGATTTTATGTGTGTTTTAACAATGAAATATCGGACATGCTCCTAGGCAAATTTATGAAGAGGTGGTTGCCTTATCAAATATTACAGAGCCTGTTACCTACAGGCAGAATAAAACTTGTTACAGGGTATGGCAGCATAAAATATCTGGACTCTGGGATGGATATAAAGGTGAAGTAATAGCAATAAAATCAGAAGAGACAACCGCTATAAGGAGACATTCAAGAGAAGTAGGCAGTGACTCAAAATGGGAATATATAGAAAAGAAGGCAGAATGGATGTGGGTGACCAATCTGCTCTACATCGGTGATTTAAAAAATACTGTACGTGTCTGCCACAGCCGGTGGCAGATAGAAAATCAGTGTTTTAACGAAACGGTAAATACATGGAAAGCAAATCATGTATACAGGCATAGTGAAAATGCAATATTAGCTTTTCTTCTTCTGCTATTTATTGTGGTAAATATAGCCAATATATTCTATAACCGGAATATCAAAGATAGAAGAATAAGCTCAAAGGTAATTTTAATAGATCTTATAAAATCAGAATTTCTTAGCATAAAAAGACCTTTGCCACCACGCCCAATTCCGATATAACACCCCCCACATTCTATAGTATTTTAAAAAATCATTCACACGACTACTTTAAATTTTAACATAATTATTGTTATTTTAGGTACTCCAAAATCAAATAATCCATGTATTTTTCCTCGAAATAACCCCGATTCAGAAAATGGTCTTATAAATTATTTTAAATTTATGCTGATTTAAGTGGTATTTTACCCAGAATAGGGAGAAGATGCAGAATTACTGATTAGAATAATATTGAATTGCCAAAGATTAATCTATAGGGTAACCTATGTGTATATTTATTATTTATTTTTTAAAGAATGTCAAAAAGGCTAAATTAATTAGCTAAATCAATTAGTGAAATAGAGTAATAGTATGTTTTATTTTATCCTTAGATAAATATTAAGTGTATATTGAAAATATGGTAAATATTGCAAAAGAAAATCGTATTGTCCTTGGAATATCAGATACAGCACCAGTTAATATGAATATAAGTAGAGTTTTATATATTAGGGATTTTGTTATAAGGTAAAGTAACAAATAGTAGAAGGATAAATGATGATCTATAAACAAATAATATTAAACCGATTTTAAAAAAGAAAAGCTTCCCAAAAAAAAGTAGCAAATCCATAAGGATATATATTTATGATTAAAACATTAAAAGCAGGAGTTTCAACTATTGATATCTCCCCAAAGAAAGGAATTGAACTGGCTGGCTATCCACATTTCTTAAGGCATAATACAGGAATTCACGATATGCTTTATGCAAGCTGCATTTTTTTGGATGACAGTATTACAAAGATGGCTATAGTCTGTATGGATATTCTCTTCTTTTCTAAAGTTTATGTAAAAGAGGTAAGAGAAAGAGTTTCTTCTAAGGTAAATATACCAGAAGAAAATATAATGATTTCCTGTTCCCATACCCATTCAGGTCCCTGGGCATCAGGAAGACTTGATCTTGAAGGGCTGGAAAGAGGATTAAAACCTGATATGGACTATGTTTTAAGCCTTAAGGATAAATTAGTAAACCTTATAACCCATGCATGCAGTAATACCTTTGAAGCTAAAATTGGCATAGAAAAAGGAATATGTGGAAAAGAAGATGGTGTTGGTGGAAACAGAAGAGATCCTGATGGACCTGTAGATCCAGAAGTCTGGACCATTGGTATAAAAGATAAGAAAGATAACTGGAGAGCGGCTCTTATAAAATATAGTCTGCATCCAACAGTAATTCATGAAGAAAGTACAGTAGTTACAGCTGATTACCCTGGTTATATTCGAAAGTATTTGGCTAAGACCAAGCCCCAGATGATATTTTTATTTGCTCAGGGTACTTCAGGAGACCAGAGTACAAGGTATTTTAGAAAAGGACAGACTTTTAAAGAAGCAGAAAAGATAGGATTTGAAATAGGAAGGGTTGCAGATAGCATTCTAAATTCCATGAAATTTACCTCGGATGTACCTCTTATTGTAAAATCAACTGAAACTGATATTGAGCTAAAGAGACTTTCTACTGAGGAGGCTGCTGAAGCAGAGGTGGCTGAAACAAAAAAGAGATTAGGGAAACTAAAAAGAGAGGATGCTTCTTATATTGAAATTCAAAATGCTAATCTTAAAAATCTTGGAGCAGAGTGTACACTTGAATATATAAGGTTAAAAAATAAAGGAATTGATCTTGAACTTGAGGTTAATGAACTTCCAGCAGAAATTCAGGTTATTGGTATTGGAGATAGTAGAATTGTAGCAGTACCTGGAGAAATATTTGTTGAGTTTGGGCTAAATATACAAAAAAGGTCTCCATTTAAAAAAACTTTTGTTATCACACTTGCTAATGGCTGTCTTCCCGGATATGCTTGTACAGAAGAAGCCTACAGCGAAGGAGACTATGAGGCAGGCACATCAATGTTAACTGCCAGATCTGGAAATATTATTGTAAAGGCAGCACTAGGATTGCTGGAAGAAACAAGATAACTAATCTGAATTCAGTATTTCATCAGCTTCCTGCTTATCAAGATCCATAACATAGGGAATTTCTGATATTGAAGCTGCTTTCCGAGTAAGTGCTGCAATATCACCTCTATCAATATATTTTAGGGCAAATTTTCTAGCACCGCACATCAGTTGTTTTAAACCCTGTTCCAATCTTCTAAAATAGGAGAACAACCCTATTGCAGAACCAGGAATATCATCAGCTTTTTCTTTAAATTCTTTTCTCAGGTAAGTTACTTCTACAAAGATTGATTCCATGTCATTTCCGTATTTTTCAATTGACCTGGGGACATTACCTGAACTGATTTTTTCGGCAATAGTCTTACCTACCATACAGGCGGTAATAGGAGAGCGAGCCATACCTACAAGTTTGAAATAGGGTGCACCAAGGGAAAGACCTTTAAATATTTGATCTTCAAGTGTGAAACCGCCGGCAATAGCCATGTCAGGAACATAATGGCCTTTATCTGCCAGTATCTTTGAATATTTATAGGCAAGAGACTGCAGGTAAACAGTTGGAATACCCCACTCATTCATCATTCTCCAGGGGCTCATTCCGGTTCCTCCCCCTGCTCCATCAATGGTCAGCAAGTCAATACCTGCTTCTGAGGAGTACCTGATTGCTTTTGCCAGATCTGCAGGCCTGTAGGCACCTGTTTTAAGAAATATATGCTTTGCTCCTACTTTTTTCAAATGCTCAACAGTTTTTAAGAAATCTTCCCTGCTTGTCATCCCTATTCTTGAATGTCTTTCAAATTCCTTAAAATCACCATGCTTGAATGCTTTCTGAATATCAGGATCAAGGGGGTCCGGCAAAACAATATATCCTCTTTTTTTAATTTCAATTGCCCTATTTAGATCATTTATTTTTATTTCACCGCCAATATCTTTAGCTCCCTGTCCCCATTTAAGCTCAACAATTTCTATACCTAATTCCCTGATAGCGTACTCTAAAACTCCGAATCTGTTATCTTCTACATTTGATTGGACTACAATACCTCCGTATCCATCCTGCTGCCACTTTTTATACAGACTGACTCTTCTTTTAAGTTCAGGAGAGTTAATGACTTTTCCATTGCTGTCAAATTCTGATTCTGGATCTATACCGCAGACATTTTCACCAATAGTAAGTACTGAACCAGAAATTGCCGAACCTATTGCCAGTCCTTCCCAATTCTTTCCAGCGATGTCGGTTGAACCTAAGCCAGGAATAATAAAGGGCAGCTTTGACTTCAGGTCTTTGTTCTTTCCAATTGCTAGTGTCATGTCAATATAAATATATTGGGTAATAGCTTGACTTACTTCCTGACTTATGCCATATTCAGTAGTAAAGATACAAGTCAGGAGGAGAGCCATGAAAAAATATATTGTACGTCTGTCACAGCAAGAGCGCCAGATCCTAAGACGATTTATATCATCGGGTAAAAGATCTGCGCAGTTATTTATACGGGCAAGAATCCTGTTAAAAGCAGATCAGGGAAAAGATGGACCTGGATGGTCAGATGAAAAGATAAGCCAGGCACTTGATGTAACGGTACAAACAGTTGAAAGGATTAGGAAGCAATTGGTCCTGGAAGGTTTTGATGCAGTGCTAAAGCGGCAACAATATAACCAAAAAGTTTCCCGCAAAAGGCTTGACGGCGATGCCGAAGCACATCTTATTGCCCTTTCCTGCAGCAGGCCGCCTAAAGGACGAAGTGATTGGTCGCTCCGCCTGCTGGCTGACAGGATGGTTGAGCTTAGTTATGTAGAAAGTGTATCATATGAGACTGTCAGGCAGACTTTAAAAAAAACGAAATTAAGCCATGGTTAAAAGAGATGTGGTGTATACCACCCAAAGCTAATGCTTCCTTTGTATGTGCAATGGAGGATGTTTTAACAGTTTACAAGAGAGAGTATAACCAGGATATGCCTTTGGTATGCATGGACGAGACAAGCAAGCAGCTGATAAAAGAAACGCGTTCTCAAATATCAGCCGGACCGGGAAGGCCATCCCGTTATGATTATGAATATGAACGCAATGGAACCTGCAGCCTGTTTATGTTCTACGAACCATTTGGTGGTAAAAGGTTTGTATCTATTACAGAAAGACGCACAAAAGTTGACTGGGCAATACAGATAAAAGATCTTTTAGATATTCGCTATCCTGATGCTAAAAAGGTCGTTCTGGTAATGGATAACCTTAATACACATACAGGTGCTTCACTGTATGAGGCATTTGAGCCGCAGGAAGCCAGACGGCTGCTTGATAGGCTTGAAATACATTATACCCCAAAACACGGCAGCTGGCTCAATATAGCGGAGATTGAGCTAAGGGTTCTAAATGGCCAGTGCCTAAACCGCAGAATACCTGATAGGGGTATGCTATCAAGCGAGGTTGCTGCATGGCAAGAGAAGCGGAATTCCGATAAAGCCAGGGTTGACTGGCAGTTTACTGCTGAAGGTGCAAGGATAAAGCTTAAGAGGCTTTACCCTATATTGTTAACCTGACAGGACACTAGTTCTAAATTAACATTGGTAAAAATTGCTTTATTGCTGTCTTCTTCTATACCATGAGTACCAAATGCAGTACCCATGATATTAAAATCTGTCTTTCCGCAGGTTAAAAACCCAAAAAACCATATAGAGGTCGGCATAGAAAAGCATGTTTTCCATAACGGTAAGGTCCCCATAAAGGCTGAATTTTTGGGGCATATAACATATCTTTTGTTTTACCTGTTCAGGGTCCTTTTCGACATCTATACCGTCTACGGCAAGACTGCCGCTGCTGGGGTCCATTATTCCACAGATAATCCTTAAAAGGGTGGTTTTACCGGCGCCATCGGGCCCGAGAGGAGGCCCAGGATACCTCTGCCTTCAAGATACAGGGAGATGGGTCCGAGAACAGTTTTTGATCCAAATTTTTTAATAAGCTTTACAGACTTTATCATTTAAAAGATAGATCCAATATAATACTGCTTTTTTCTTTAGGAAAATGATACCTGAAATACAGACCATCTACAATATTTTTAAAGATCCAGCCACAGATTATTAAGAATATCCTTGGATTCTTGTGTACTGTCATATATGTATGTTATAAAATAGTTACCAGGAAAAGCAGATAATTGATTTAGCATGGTTTGCTGGTAATAATATATACAGGAATCCAGCAGAAAACCGGTGAAATTTTATCTAAAAAAACTTTACATATATTAAATATTTTTTATAATACTATATCGTTTTATCATATCAAAATAAAAGAATATACAAACTGATTCCCGGAGGAAAAATTAAATGAATATCTACGACGAGTCTTTGAAGCTGCACAAAAAACACCAGGGAAAGATCGATGTGGTCTCCAAGGTAGAGGTAAAAACAGAAGAGGACCTTTCCCTTGCATACTCCCCGGGGGTGGCCCAGCCCTGCAGGGAGATATACAAGGACCCCTCTACCCTGAATACATATACAGCAAGAGGCAATATGATAGCTGTGGTATCAGATGGTTCTGCAGTGCTTGGACTGGGAAATATCGGACCCAGGGCGGCACTTCCTGTTATGGAGGGTAAATGCGTTCTTTTCCGCCAGTTCGGAGGGGTATCTGCATTTCCAATATGTATTGACAGCCAGGACGTAGACACCATAGTAGAGACAGTAAAGCTACTGGAACCCTCATTTGCAGGCATAAACCTTGAAGACATATCAGCCCCGCGCTGCTTTGACATAGAGGCAAGGTTAAAGAAAGAGACAGATATGCTTACATTCCATGATGACCAGCACGGAACGGCAACAGTAGCCCTTGCGGGACTCTTTAATGCCTGTAAGTTATACGGAAAAGACATAAGGGAGGTAAAAGTTGTAATAAATGGTGCAGGAGCAGCGGGCACCTCAATTGCAAACCTTCTAAACTACATAGATGTAAATGATGTTATCATGTGCGACTCAAAGGGGATAATATACCAGGGGAGGTGGGACCTTAATGTATACAAGCAGGAGATCGCAGAGATAACAAACCTTAGAAACATAGAGGGAAACCTATCCGATGCAGTAAAGGGAGCTGATATCTTCATTGGGGTATCTGTGGCAGATGTACTTAATCCTGAGATGATAGATGCAATGTCAGATGATCCCATAATATTTGCCCTCGCAAATCCTGAACCCGAAATATCTCCTGCCCTTGCAAAGAAAGCCGGAGTAAAGATAATGGCCACAGGCAGAAGCGACTATCCAAACCAGGTAAACAATGTGCTTGCCTTTCCCGGTATATTCAGGGGAGCACTTGATGCAGGTGCGGATGAAATAAATATAGAGATGAAGCTTGCCGCAGCAAGAGCCATAGCAGATATAATATCAGACAAGGCATCATATAATTATATAATCCCCAAACCATTTGACCCGAGAGTCATGCCGGCAGTAGCAGTGGCTGTTGCAGAGTCAGCTATTGCCACGGGATACGCAGAGGGCGATATTGATCTAGAAAAAATAAGGGCAAAAGCCGTGAAGATAGCTAGAGCTGCAGACTGATATTTATCAGAAAGTTTTAAGCCCGTGCAGTATTGTATCAATACTTTGGGATCTGTTCTTCAGGGCATCCTTCTCTTCTGGTGATATAGTTTTAAAACTATCAGCAATATCACATGCCAACCATAAAAGCTCTGCATGGCTTGGTGAGACAGCAGATGTTACTGGCAGGGAAAGGGTAAAACGAAGTGCAAGAGATGCCTTTTCAAAACTGTCTACAGGAGCATACCAGCATTTACTCCAGTTTCTTTTTTCATCCTTTTCCCAGGCACCCCTCGCGAGTGCTTTAAGAGCAAGGATTCCAATTCCTTTTTCTTTTGCCTTTTTAAAAACCACCGGCCCAAAGTCATCTTTAAACCATAAAGACCAATTAAATGGAAAAAGAATACTTGTAAAATCATAAATATCCATTAATGCAATTGCTGCTGCTTCTGAATGAGCTGTAAATCCAAGATATTTTACAAACCCTTTTTCTTTTGCCTTGATAAAAAACTCAAAAGCACCACCTGGACCCATGATTTGATCCACCTCATTTAAAGTCATTACTGAGTGTAATTGGTAGAGATCAAAATAATCTGTCTTTAGTTTTTTTAGAGAATCATAAAACTCTCTTTCCGCACCTTTTCTTGTCCTTTCAAGGGTTTTGCATGCAAGAAAGACTTTATCACGATATGGTTTAAGAGCAGGTCCGAGTGTTTCCTGAGCATTCCCATATTCGGGTGCGACATCAAAATAATTAATACCACGGTCAATGGCTATTGAAACATATCCAGAAGCGTCTCTGGCAGTTTCATCCATTACAATAATTCCACCAAAACCGATTATCGATAATCTTTCTTTAGTTTTTCCCAGTATCCTCTTTTCCATAGCTACCTTCCTTTCATTTATCAGCTTACCATAAAAAAATGCTTATTATCTGAATAATATTATAATTTGTATTAAGTTAAATATGGATACTTTTATCCCAGAGCTGGATATGCCGAATCGATTTAGTATTATATAATATATAACCAGAGGGATAAGAATTGACATGGCTGGATGCAATCAGGAAGTAAACCAATAATAAATACACCCTGCAAAATTCATATTTTATTTTGGATTTAAAGACAAAAATCTATTAGAATCTTATAAAACAGCTTAGTAGTTAAACCAACTGATTTTAAATATTTTATAATACTGATTTCTTGAAGAAAAAGGGGGTTGATATTCTTGAAATACAGAGTACTGGGAAAAACGGGTTTTAAAGTATCAGAAATTTCTCTCGGCACCTGGCAATTGGGTGGAAAATGGGGAGAAAAATTCAACTGGAATACTGCAGAGGCTATATTGAATGAAGCAGTAGAGAATGGAGTTAATTTTATAGATACTGCAGATGTCTATAATGATGGTTTGAGTGAAGAAGCCATTGGAAAGTTCCTAAAAAAAGTAAATAAGAAAATCTATATTGTAACAAAAAGTGGCAGAAAACTGATGCCCCACAATACCCAGGGATACAATAGAAAAAATATTACTGATTTTGTGGAAGACAGCTTAAAGAGATTGGGCATTGAAACAATTGATCTGATCCAGCTACATTGTCCTCCTACTGAAGTATATTCCAGGCCTGAAGTATTTGAGATTTTAGATGATCTGAAAAAAGATGGAAAGATTCAACATTATGGTGTAAGTGTTGAAAAAGTAGAAGAGGCATTAAAAGCAATCCAGTATCCTGGTCTTGCATCAGTACAGATTATATATAATATGTTCAGGCTAAAGCCCGCCGAAACACTTTTTGAAGAGGCTTCTAAAAATAATGTTGGAATTATTATCAGAGTTCCCCTCGCAAGCGGCCTCCTCAGTGGAAAGTTTAATAAAAATACTCTTTTCTCAGAAGGAGACCATAGAAATTTTAACAGAGATGGAAAATTCTTCGATAAGGGTGAAACTTTTTCAGGGGTTCCTTATGAGATCGGTCTGGAAGCAGTCGAAGAGCTAAAGAAAGTATTTCCTCCAGAAGACCTGGTAAAGTATTCTCTCCGCTGGGTGCTCATGGATAAAAATATTAGTTGTGTTATTCCTGGAGCCAGCAATAGAGACCAGATAATATCAAATTCTGCTACATCTGATATGCCACCGCTTTCCAAAGATCAGATGGAGACTGTAGAAAGAGTATATGAAAATTATATAAAGGATCATGTTCACCTTCTCTGGTAAAACTATATAAATTGGTCTACTTGCAAGTAGCTAAAGAAAGAAGAAATTTGTCTTTCTGCTTAGCTTATGTGGTTAATATTCTATAACAATAATTACTATTAAAAAATTATTATCCTATTATGTGAGAAAGGATTTATGATGGCAGATCTCTTTTCATCAATATCAATCAAGGGTGTTGAAATAAAAAACCGTATTGTTTTACCACCAATGGTCCGTTTCGGATGGTCTGATGAAAAAGGCTTTGTGTCTGATAAACATATAAAACATTATTCTCAAATTGCTAAAGGGGGAGCCGGATTGATAATTATAGAGGCACTGGCTATAGCTAAAGACGGAAAGCTCTCAGAAACCCAGCTTGGAATATGGTCGGATGACCATATCGATGGTATCAGCAAAATAGCTAAGGCCTGCCACAGATATGGCTCAGTAATTACAGCGCAGATACATCATGCCGGGCTAGAAACTCCCACATCGGTATCTAAAATAGCTTCAGCTCCATCAGACTTTAAGAAGAATGGCCGCTTGGCTGCAAAAGCCCTGAGTGTTGGCCAAATCCAGAAGATCCAGGAGCAATTTGTGGACGCTGCAGAAAGAGCCAGAAAAGCTGGCCTTGACGGTATAGAGCTCCATGGAGCTCATGGATACCTTATTGGCCAGTTTATGTCTCCAATAACGAATAAGAGAGGCGATAATTATGGTGGTGACCTGGCCGGAAGATCAACTTTTGCCTGCCATATAATTGAAATGGTAAAAAGCAGTACCGGAAGTGATAATTTTATAATCGGGTATAGAATGGGTGGTAATGAACCAACATTGGATGAAGGAAGAAAAATTGTAAAAATTCTTGAAGATGCAGGGATTGATCTTTTACATGTATCATCCGGCATAGAAGGCGATACAATTCCCAAGCCTCCGCG
>JABUBQ010000184.1_pt1 | contig 10478 bp, 10 predicted proteins | sample 7240351 | NCBI WGS metagenome assembly JABUBQ01 (sample SAMN07256348, study PRJNA390944) | subsurface metagenome | isolation source: Methane hydrate marine sediment | place: Pacific Ocean: Eastern North Pacific, ODP site 1244 | collected 2002 | reverse complement strand
CCCCGAAGAAAAAGAAAGTGGCTCAATAAATTCTGAAGATGCAACAAAACAAATAAGTTAATCTTTATGGAAAAAAATGTGTTTAAATGGAGGGACAACCAGGACATCGTACTTCTCAAAATTTGTACTCCGGGGAAAAAAAATCAACTTCAATATTTAAGTCATAAAAGGCTTTGTAAAACCGTTTTAAAACTTTAATGTATGCATTTCTGTTATTCCATGGCCCAAGCGAAATATCATAAAAATTATTATCGAAAGGCTGAAGCTGAAGTCCGTTATTGGAGTCGATGCTGTATAAAATGGCTACTTTGTTCTTTTTTTGCAGATTTACGATCTTTTTCCCAATTTTTTCCCGCTCATACCCGATAATACTAACTTCCTTATAGGCCCGGTTGGATTGAAGGTCATGTGACAATACTCCCTTCCAGTAGGTTTCCTGTCCATAATAAAGCGAATGCCAATGCCAGTATTCAACCATATTGGCGCCACTCCCGATATGAGCATAATATTGAAGCCTTAATTGCCCGTCCCAAGGAGGAAACTGCTCCCCGGAGTTCCTCCAGCCAATCCCCTGCGCATTGGTCTCTGTAACAAAATAACGGAATTATCGGTTAAAAGGTTATCTGCTCCATTTAAACACATTTTTTTCCATAAAGATTAACTTATTTGTTTTGTTGCATCTTCAGAATTTATTGAGCCACTTTCTTTTTCTTCGGGGTAGAATTTATTTTTATGTAAAAGACGTACTTCTTCACATTGTGAGTCCAATTCGGAAATTTCTTGTTGTGACAACATGCTAAATTTTTTGGTATCTGAAAAAGTTGCTACTTTAATATCTCCTCCAACCCTACGGTCTTGAGAAATTGTTTCTCTAATGCAAAATACTGCAAGTTTGGCTGCTTGAGGAGTTGTTATTTTCCCTTTTTCATACAGACGGTTCAAGAGATAATCAGCTAAATAAGGAATACCTATGCAATGATGTCCAGCTGGGCTTTGTCTTGGAATAAAATTATCCCCACTTGATAAATTATAAATTTGTGGTACTTGTATAGGGGTATCATTGGAATATCCTACAAGTAAAATATTTAATTCTTCTCTTTCTTTTGGACTTACACTTGAATAATACTTCTCAAAAAACTCTGTTACTAATATACTCCTTAACTCTTCAGCAAGCAGGTGGATACCCTTTGTAAAATTTAATTTATGTTCCCTTATTATTATATCAAAAATATGACTTGCAAGAGTTCCATCTCCCGAAATACCAACAGCATTATGCTCATCTAACTCAAAAATTTTTTCAACTGTATCGTTGGCTGTTAGTGTAGAACTCATTCTACTATCAGAAGCAAGAATCACCCCATCTTTTGCTATAATACCTATTATAAGAGTCATCTTAACTTAAATTTACTTGTATATCATCTCTACCATTTGGCTGTATCTCATTGCAAGTTGGCTGATAAATATTATATACTTGCCTTTCTGTTGCATTTCTGACTTCTTTGTTCGTTATATGAGCATACCTAAAATAACACTTCTCTTTTTTTAAGTAATTTGAAATACATACATTTGGCTCACTTTCAAGAAAATGTTGTGATAATCGCTCTTTTATTCCTTGTGAGTCACCGGATTGACCAATATAAAAAACATAATAATTTCCATCTTGGTGTTTATAAGAAAGGCGATACACACCAGGAATATTATTGCGTAATTGGTTCACAACCTCAGAAGTGAATTTTTCTAACTTTGTCCAGATCAATGTCCAATTTTCCATTTACTTTTAATACTTAAAATTCAAAACTACATTTTTTTTTGCTCAAAACTAACAAAAAAATATATTTAAATCGGGATTATTGGTTAAAGAGTAATTAATTATGATTCATCATTGATAATTTTACAAGCGTTTCAAACATATCATCAATATTTCGATTATTAAACTTAAATACACATTCAGCTACATACTTATCCAGATATTCAAGTGAAACGTGGTGGTGCTGTCCTTTTATCTGGCGTTCAACGATAGCCCAGAATGATTCTATCGTATTAGTGTTAAGTCCTTTATAAGAATAAATCCTCTGATGATCAATAACAATCTGATTCATTATTGTTTTGAACTTTTTACTTCCAGTTGCTTCATCGGTTATTAATACGGTTTCCTTTCTGCTTTTTTTGACGTGTTTATCTATGAGTTTTTTTAGCTCTTTAAAGCCTGTATTTTTGATAACATGAGCAACAACATTACCACCACGTTCAACTACTCCCCCTATTTTCAAATCACTTGCTCCAAGACCACGTTTTTGACTACCAACCTTTGCTGGTTTTTTATATTTTCCCTCTTTAAATACAAACCGCCCCTTATACTTTTTAATTTCTTGGTCAAGTTTCGGTATTCGGTATGGCTTCCCTTTTTCTGATTGATATTTTCTCATGTCTTTATCAATCTGCGTGGTGTCCATCTCCACTATATCATCAAGGCTTATGCCTTCGTTTTCAATGCTCATTAAATCACGTATTTTATGATACATTACCCAAGCCGATTCATAATGAATACCCAAATTCCTTTCAAGTTGTTTAGCTGATATTCCCTTTTTTGCATCTGAAATAACACCAAAAGCAAATAACCAGGTTTTTAGTGGCAGTCTTGAATTGTGAATATTTGTGTTTGTTGTAACCGAAAAAGTCTTATTGCAGTTTTTACAATGAAACCTGCCGTCTTTATTCCTGCTTCCGATATTATCAGAACCACAGTAAGAACATTTTGGCTTTTTTCTCCAACGGACTTTTTCAAAATGCTTTATCGCATCAAGCTCAGTTGGAAACTTATTTGTTATCTCAATTAGATTCATTTTTTTTCCATTTATTAAATAACTCTTTTAGTTTCTCTCTTTCTCTCTCAATGTGCTTTTTATTCTCATCAAATGCTATTTTAACTCTTTCATCTTTGCCAATTTCTGCTATTGCTTCTTTGGGTGTATAATCACCTTTCTGTAAATTATCAACAGTTCCTTTTATAGCTTCGTTAAATGATTTAATAATTTTTTCATGCTCATCATTATTACCGATAGTGTATGTTTTAAATTTTGAAATCAAGTCATTTATTTGCATATAAAATATTTCTTCACTTTTTTTAAAAAAAGTAATTAGCCACTCAAAATCTTCCTTTTGTAAAGCAATCAATAGCTTAGAGACTTCCTCTCGTTTTGATTTTTTCCTATTATATGTTAATATCAAAAATATTATAAAGGATAGTATAATCGCAATAATAAAAGGAACATATTTACTGTCAAGTTGTATCATAAATTTAATAAATTTTTCAATACTTTTAACTAATGCTGTACCATCAACAAATAGAAATATAAACAAAGGGCTAATGATGCTTATTGACATTCCCCATGGCGTTCTTATAAATTTTTTCATAACTTTGGGTTTTAAAATTGATTGTTCCCAAAGTTAATAATATTGTTTAAAAACTATTTAACCATTTAACCGATAATTCCGCAAAATAATTATCATTTTTCATTGATCGGTGAAAATCTCCACTTAATGCAATGGCCATTCCTGTAAGATCATCCTGCCTGTTACTATAAATATTTACTCCGGAGACATCAAGGTGTTTACAAATCTCAAACTGGTCAATATCACTCCGGATACCACCACTATAGTCGTGCATTATAAACTGGTCAGCGCGCTTGTATTCCATGACAATAGATGCCTGCCATGCCAGGAAATCCAAAACGATCTTTTTTTGGAACCGTTGCCATTCCAGTTTATATCCGGGATGATAAAAACCGATTAATACAGTTTGATTTCATAAGATGAGTTTATAAACTTTAAAAATCATTATTGTCTGGAAAAACATTTATGAAATTTTTCATTAAAAGAAAACTACGATTCTTTACTAATACAAAAGATTATGATAAATTATTTCAGACTATATTCAATGGCGCCAATATCATAACCAGTCCCTGAAGGTATACTTGTTCCGACAATATCTTGTGATCCCGGAGTCAGTTCGAACATTTCTTTCAGGTTCAATCCTTTGTCAATTAATGGAGAACCCGGACTAAGCGCATATTCCGATAGGTTTCCAGAATTAATTTTAGTTGGATCTTTCAAATTAGCATTCCCAGGATTTAGTAGTTCCGGATCAAGGAATAGTCCAATAAGTTCGTCATCTAAGATCCCATTTCCAGTGGCAATTGCCCAATCTTCCAGGTTCCTGAAACCCTGAATTTCTGTTTTTCCTTTCAGGTTCCAAAAGCAATTCCCCTGAAACAGCTCTGTTTCTATTTTTTGTCCCGGGTATACAAGAGATCCGTCATAAATGAATATATTATTCCTGAAATTAAAGCCGGGCCAGTTGTTGTAAACCCATAATGATGGGCCGTTTGGATTACTATTGTAGAAGGTATTGTTGTAGATCTCACAGTTTCTCATGGTGCCCCTCGATTCGTGCCGCCAGATCCCAACAGAACCACCGTTGATGATACCATCATCCTGGCTGATATTATACCTGACGATATTATTCTCCCATGGTTTGGCTGCACCAAATTCATACAAACCGAATCCACAGCCTTCATTATGATAGGAAAGGCAATACTGTATAATCGAGTTGGAAACTCCTCCATCAAAATCAAATCCTCCTCCGTCTGCCGCGTCCGGGTGGGTCCTGTTATCGTGGGAAATGCAGAATTGAATAATGAAATCGGTACAATCCCATATCCAGATCCCCACCGGGCCGTTTCCGTCCCATGGCATATCCCAGCCATTATTGAAAGCTTCACAGTATTCAATAATTCCTCCTTCAACCGATGAGGCCAGGATTCCGTTACCGCTATGATTATCGGTGATGGTGGGATCCCCTGGATTATTTTCTGCTACACAATAGCCAATATATAGGTTCTGATTGTCATAATTTACCGGATCGTTTATTGTTGTTCCAGCCACATGGATTCCGGCAAAACCGTTATCGTGGGCATATACATTGGTAATTTTTGAATTGTCGCAGATGTGGAGGCGTAAGCCGGAATGTTGGAAACCCGAGACCTCAACCTGGTCCACATGGATGTAGTTTCCATATGCGATAAATACCCCTTCTTCGGTATTCCCATCCTTCCTGCCATCTCCTCTAAACACAAGATTTTGAATGAAAAGATAACTGCAATGTTCGGACCGAAGTGCAGAATTCCTTCCACCATTAATTGTTGCCTTACCATCTCCAAATGATGAAATCACAACATATGAATGGTTATTGTCTGAATCAAGAGAATCTAAGAATAAAGTGCCATAAAAGGTATTGTTTGCCTGGAAAAACACGCTATCTCCGGGTTCCAGTTTCAGACTATTTATCTTTTCAATGGTCCTGAATGGTTGTTCCATAGTCCCGGGAAATTCATCATTCCCCTTGTTCGATACATAATAAGACCTGCTTCTAAAGGAGATGTCATCTGTCTTACAACCCCCTGAAAGAATCAGAGCGAACCAGAGTGTTAAAGTCAAGATTAGTGCATAGGATTTCATATCATTATTCTTTTTTGGTTACTATTCTGACTGAGAGTTTGCCCACACTGTCAAATCCGGTATCCAGTATATATCCCGGTTCACCAATGTGCTGCCAGTATTCCGTTTCCTCTTTCATGGCTGTGAAAAATACCGTATAGGTACCATCGTCTTCCCGGATCAGGCTGAGCGGAGTCCTGAACTCAAACAACAGCTGTCCATCTTATCCACAACCCTTAATGTTTTCATTTCTGACCAATGCACTCCATCCGGTGAAACAGAATATACGAATCCATTTTTATGGGAATTAATAATAAAGCCGAGTATCTCATTACATTGATCCTGGTTATTAGCATTACTTCAACTGGTATTCAATTACAGTTATGGAAGTCCTTTCCAGTTCCAAATCCGTGGATTTACCAGTTAAGGCTTTTCCCCCCCAAACCGGATTTGTATCATCAGGTCCGTCTCCAACCAATTCCCAGGCCTGGAGTACCTTCCCAATTCTGTAATTCCCAAAATCCAATTTTGCTAATCGGGGCTGGTCCAGTTTGTTGATCATGTAAACAAATATTTTCCTTCCTTCAGTGTCAAAACTTGCGTAACTTCTGAGATGAAGGATTGAAGTGGTTCTGACCATTTTATCATGCAGGTAGTTGCCCCAGATCATCAAACCCATTCCGTTTGCATTGAAGTTTCCATCTTTATCAAGCGCATCATATGCACTATTCTCGATTGAGTCATTGTTAATCCATCGGGTATTCCAGAAGCAGGAGAAGAGAAGCGACGGTTCTAGCAATTGTTCGCCTGTCATCTCAAAATTTGCCAGGTTCATACCCATGTTATTGATCTTTGGCCAGTAATTGCCCCAGTCAAACGGGCCATACTCGGCATTAATCAATTTCCATTTCTTCTTTTGCTCAGGTGTAGCAAACTTCTCAATGGCAGTCAAAGCACGATTCACAGGATGCATTAAATCCTGTATGGTATCACGGTAAGTGGCATATCCGGCTTTATGCTCATATACAGGGTAATTGCTGAAACAAAGGTGATCTATATGATCACCGGCAATTTTTATGACCTTTTCCCAGAAATCAACCGAATTTCCATTGGGAATGATATAAATGGACGTATCTACAGCTTTCATCGCTTTTGAGAAGTCAATCACATCGTTTGCATAAATTTCCGGAGTAGAATTTTTATTTTGCCTGTGCCAGCTTTCGTTCCCTATCATCCAGTATTTGATGTCGTACCCCTTTTTGATATTGGCATATCTAACCCACTCTACAGCGTTTTGAATGAGTTCCTCGCGGCTAGCCCATGTGCATCCCCCGGGGTAATCTACAAGGTATTCATCTGCGGCAACAGTTATAACAGGTTCTGCATCTATTTCCCTGCACATCTCCATAAATTCATCAAAATCAAGCACATCAACGGCAAATTCTGAATAATCCCTGAGCATTCTGTGACGGCCACCAACGGCTCCTTTTCCGGTTCGTGCAAGTGTGGGAACTGATTTCTCGTAAGGAGGAACAGAGAAAAAGTAAAAATCTGACTTATTCCCGCCCGGGTACCGCAGGTATTTGACACCCAGGGCTTTCAGGGCATCGGCTGTTCTTCGTGCCGGTTTAAGGTAGTTGTCATCATCCGTAAAATAATCCACATTGATCCCTATAGGATGGTGGGAAACATCTGATATAACAGAGTCAGGATAAATGTGGATAACAATACCTTTTTTTGGCTTTTGGCAGCTGGTTGCCATTAGCACAACCAGTGTTGAAAGCAGGATGAAATGTTTGCCTGTTTTTTTCATATCATTTGTTTTAATGTTCCATGTTATCTATTCAAACTGAATGGATCATGCATTTTTTCCAGCCATTTCTGTAATTCCTTGTCCAGTTTTTGCATGATCTCGTTTTCACTTGCATGATCTGTTATTGCCGGATTTAGCTGATATGGATCTTCCTGGTTATTATACAAAAATCTCTTCAAATATTCCCCTTTTCTACCCCTGTCAACCACGTAGGTATAGCGTTCAGTCCACAAACCCCTGTAACCCACTGTTCTCCAATCAATACCTAACTGGTGTAGGCTGTCTGCCTGCAGTGCCCAGATAGATGGTTCCTGGCCTTTAGCCAGCAAATGACCCGGATTTCCATAACCGGCAATAACCGTTGAGTTGGCTTTTTCCTGTTGTTTTCCTAATATTAGTTTGGAGTAATTTGTTCCTTCTACCGTTTCTGGTATTTCAATCCCCATCAATCCAAGCAGTGTTGGCATAAAATGATAGCAGGCGAAGGGCATACTCTCGATATTTGGTTTTATTCAGAGCTTTCGCAACCGGCAATATTTTAACCCCGTCCGTTTTTTTTAGTCTATCCAGCAATTCATCCAGGAAAACTGAACTCATTGGTCCCCATCCTTCTTCATCGAGACCGTGGGTATTAAAGATCAACCAGCCGGATGGTCCTTTCAGGAATTCATTAATGGTATTTACGAGATGGTTGTCAATGTTTTCCGGGCCAAATGATGTACAGGTTAATTTTTTCTGTCCTTCATATGGCAATGGATTGATAGCTGGTCCGCCTGTCCTGAAAGCCTTTACCTGTGTTGACAGCCATTGTTCAAGTTGTGGAGTAGAGGCATTATATGGGAAATTAAAAATCGATTCTTTTGCATCAAATCCATCCAGTTCTTTGGAAAAAACATCCAGGCAAATCAGAATCAATTCCTGAGCTTCATTGAAAGGAATCTGACTTAAGTTCTGGTGCTTGTAACCATGGGGCATGATTTCATGTCCCCTGGATTTTAGTTCGTTCCAGAGCTCAAAATCTCCAACAGGCCACTTGTGGTACTCATTGGGGAGTTCAAACTGTTTTTCATGGGCAGAAGCAATCACATTAATTGAAGCTGACAAGCCGTATTTCTCATAGATCTCTGCAGTTTTAATGCTTGATCTTTCAAATCCGTCATCGTAACTAAGGGTGATCAGGTGCCTTTTACCAGGGTCATCCGGAATATAAGCCCCGGTCAACAGGAATGCAGATCCTAATCCAATAGTCTTAAGTACATCCCGCCTGGTCATTGGTTTTAAACTCATTGTGTTTTTATTTGTCATAAGATATGCTTTTTCCCGAATTCAACTGTGTCAGTAATGCAGCTGCCCATATATGATTTATGTTGAGTTCCACAGCCTGGGCCAGATCTTTCTTTGCAGATTCAAGATCTCCATTACCAAGGTTACCAAGCCCCATTAGGAAGTATGCATCGGCTTTTTTATCGTCGGGAGTTTGTTTCTCTCCAAACTTTGCAAAGAAATCCTCTTCAGAATGCCCAAGTCTGTTTTCCCCAATACGAATCAAGCCGTTAAATATCCTCTTAGCTTCATCTTTTCTGCTAAGTTTTGCCAAGGATAATGCTTTATAATAATGGATTTCTGATAATTCCTTGTCCTGTTTCTTATTGACGGACTTCTGATAATGTTTATTGGCACTTTCCAGATCTCCCAGCTCTTCATAAGCAGTCCCAATGAAATAATGTACCTGGCTGGAACGACCTCCCCTGTATGGCTCAGCAACCATCATATTATCAGGGTACTCCATCGCTTTAAGAAAGTCCTGCAGGGCATGATCATACTTTCCTCCATTAAAATGATTCAAGCCTCTGAGCAAATAAGCATCAACATAAGAGGCATATGCCTTACTTACACCTTCCCATTGCCTGAAGTAGTTATTCTCAGCTACTTCTAATGCTTCGTTATACCTCCCCAACTGTACCAGGAGCACAACTTCCCGTGCCAGTGCATCTGCAACATTATTCCCTGCAATGGGATCATGGTTTTCCTGAAGTAATGTTAATCGCTTCTCGGGAGAGATCCTGCTGTCGGCGTATACCAGGTCCAATTCATACAGCACCCTTTGATCATCGGGATTAAGTGAGACAGCTGTTTCATAGCTGCTAATCGCTTTTGAGAGATCGTTTCGGATTTTATAATATCCCCATCCCAGATTCCGGTGTACAGTAGGGAAAGTATCGTCAAGGTCCTTTGATCTTTCCCACCAGGCTAAAGCTTTTTCAGGCTGTTTCTCAAAAAGGAGATTCCCAAGGTAATAGGCTGCTCTTGCATCAGATGGATCGATGTTCATTGCCGTTTTAAGGATCTCAATAGATTCCAGCCTGAATGGAAAACAGTACTCGGGTGGCATTTCCCCAGCCAATTGATAATGTTCGAGTGCCCTATCTTTATGACCTGCCTGCAACAAGAAATAGCCAAGGTAATAATGTCTCAGGGGATGGTTTAACTGTTCCTGGCCAAGGGATGTTCCAGGCAATGTAAGTACCTCAATGGCATCGTAAAAGAATCCTGCATTGGCATAGTCGAGGGAAAGTTCAAGATATGTTTGCACATAATTCATAAATTTCCCATTCAAATCTGCTTTGGCCTTATTCATTTCCTGAGATCTCCCCAGGGCATAACTGGACAGGTAAATTTCAAATTCCGACCAGATATCAAGTGGATCTGAATTTCTTGTTTTCATGCTAAAATGAAGGGCCTCCTCCTGTCTTCCCAGTTTTCTCAGAACAGCGGATTTCAGATTACGGGCATTTGTATTTCCCGTATTGGTCGAAATGGACCGGTTCAGGTGATCCAATGCTTTTTCATAATTTCCATCCCGGCATTCCATCTGGGCAAGTTGAAAATAGGCAGCAGAATGAAAGGCCTGGCTCCAGGTGGCCTGGTAAAGGTGTTTATAGGCTTCTTTGTATTTCCCCTGGTATTTCTGGCATAATCCCAGATAATAATATGCCTCGCCATCACGTGGTTTGGTATAGTTGTTCGTAATGCGGCTGACAGCAATTTTCAGGTGTTGTTCCGCCTTATCGAAAATACCATTTCTCAGGAAAACCATGATCCCATTGCAGGGAATAATGTTGCAGATGCACTGGCACGGGAAGTTGTGCTCCTGGTACAGTTGGGGAGG
>JABUBQ010000183.1_pt1 | contig 10529 bp, 10 predicted proteins | sample 7240351 | NCBI WGS metagenome assembly JABUBQ01 (sample SAMN07256348, study PRJNA390944) | subsurface metagenome | isolation source: Methane hydrate marine sediment | place: Pacific Ocean: Eastern North Pacific, ODP site 1244 | collected 2002 | reverse complement strand
AAAAAAATCTTTATGATTTTATTAATTGCAATTATCATAGCCGTTTCCCTATTTATTATTCCCACTTCCTTAAATAAGTCGGGAACTGCTATTTCGCAAATTAAAAGCAGTATTTTAGATACCAATTTTATACAGGATCGTGATATTGCCAGAAGAATTGCCATCTGGAAATTTACCGGGATGATGATTAAAGACCATCCTATTCTTGGCTCCGGTATCGGAACCTATAAATACAATACCTTAAGATATCAGGCAGAGTTCTTTGAACAGGGAGATAACCGCTCTATTACCCTTACGGCTTTGCTGATAAAGCCCACAACGAATACATGCAGCTCTGGGCAGAACTGGGAACAATCGGTCTTGCCATATTCCTCTGGCTCGTAATTACCTATTTTATCTATGGAATAAGATATTTAAAAAGAGAGAAGGATAAGCAAAAGCAGGGGATAATGATTGGTCTGATGGGCGCGGTGGTAGCATTTTTAGTTGACAGTTTTTTCTGGTTTCCCCTGCATTTATCGAGTAATCTTTCCTTGTTTTGGCTATTTATAGGGCTTGCTACAGTAATGGGCATAAAGGGCACAGAGGAGAAGGAGAAGGGGAGATTAGAAGCGGAAAAAATAGAGAAAAGGATTATCGATGGAGGTAAAGATAAAAAAGAAAAATCGGATAATACTGCTAATATTAATAAGGGTAAAAAAAGTAATATCTATAGGTTTAAGCCTGTTTTATATATAGTAATTGTGCTTTTAGCTGTCTTCTTATGTGTTACTGTTTTCCGTCCTTTCATGTCACGTATTATCTGGTATTCCGGTTTTAAAGAATTTAGAAATAAAAATTGGGAGAAAGTTACAGATATATACGAAAGAGCTTTAAAATGGAATCCGTATGAAGGATATTTTCATTTTGACTTAGGAAAAGTATTTTTAATGCGCGAACTCGGTAATACTGCACTAAAGAGTTTTAAGGAGGCTGAAAAATATATAGACTTTCCCGGGATGCCACAAAATATCGCTATAATTTACATTGCCAAAGGAGAGCTGGATAATGCAATTACCGAAATGAAGAAAGCTATTTCTTATCAACGCAAAGAGGAAACAATGCCTCCCTTATATGTTGAATTGGGGAATACTTATTTGAAGCTTGGAAAATATGAATTAGCAGAGACAGCTTTTAAGGATGCTCTTAAAATAGATTCTAATCTTCTCGCGGAGGCTGATTTAGAACAAAATAGAACTGATGAAGAGTTAGAAGAATTGAAAAATAAAATAAATTCTGATCTTGTTAATGTTCGACAAAAATTAGCAGAAGCCTATCTAAGACAAAATAAAATAGAAGAAAGTTTGGTTGAATTAAAAAAAGCTATCTCTATCACCTATCAAAACAGAGAGGAAAAGATGCCTCCCTTATATGTTGACTTGGGTAATGTTTATTTGGAGCTTGGAAGATATGAACCAGCAGAGACAGCCTTTAATGATGCTCTTAAAATAGATTCTAATATTGTTAGCGCTCATTATGGATTGTCAGGAGTTTATCTAAGGCAAAATAAAATAGAAGAAGGGTTGATTGAATTGAAAAAAGTAGTTGAGTTAGGTCCGGAAAGCGAAGAAGCAAAATACGCCAGGGCCGCTATTCAAAAAATCGAACAAGCAAAGTTAGAAGCTCAACCGACGAAAAACAACAACTAAATGATTGGTCTTCATCTTAATCTTAACTGGTAAACTGGTTAACTAAATTAACCATTTTTTTTAATTTTTTTTTCTTATTATGGGCAGACACAAGGTCTGCCCCTACTCGCAACTTATCTTTTTATCTTGTATTGTATTTAAACTAAAAACCATAAACCAAAAACTAAAAACCAGTTTTTTATATTAACGACTATTCACTAACGACTAAACGGGAGTTACCAATGGCACGAAAAAAAGTAAATCTATCTAATAATCCCGGCTCTTTCCACGCCAGGGCCATTGAAATTACTATCATTGCTTTAGCTGTATTAGTGCCCATAGCTTTCCATCCCCGATGTTATACTACTTTCGCCCCCGCCAAAGAATTTATCTTCGAAGCTTTAGTAATCATCGGATTAATGTTTTGGGCCTTTAAAATGATAAGTAAGGAAGATATTAAATTTACCCCTTCACCCCTCAATCTCCCCGTTATGGGCTTTATTGCCATATGCACTCTCTCTTTGATTTGGTCAGATACTTTCTTTACCAGTTTAAAAGAACTGCCTCATTTCTTAGCCGGACCCTTACTTTATTTTGTAATTGTAAATAATATGAGAGATGAAAAGCGGATTAGCCGCATCATTAGTGCAGTAGTTATCATTGGTACTGTATTGGGTATATACGGTATCTTTCAATATAATAATATTGATTTCCCCTTTTGGGCTTCCAGCGGCGGAAGAAATAAAGTTTTCGGTCTTTTCGGCAATGTAGGTTATTTTGCCGGATACATAATTCTTCCCCTCTCCCTTGCTGTATCCTTATTTTTTACAAGCAAAAACAGAAACAGAAAGATTCTGCTCCTCCTTGGAATTTTAGCTATGGGAATCACCCTTATAGTAACCTTTACCCGCTCGTCTTATCTGGCCTTTGGAATTTCTTTACTCTTTATGTTTTTACTCTTCCTCTTATCGAGAGGAAGAAGCTTTATTCAAGAGAATAAAAAATTCTTTATGATTTTATTAATTGTAATTATCATAGCCGTCTCCTTATTTATCATCCCCACCCCCCTAAGCAAGCCGGGCACTGTTATTTCACAAATCAAAGGGAGAATTTCCGCCCCCCAGCTTACAAACACATTTACTTCCGGTAGAAGAATTGCTATCTGGAAATTTAGCGGGATGATGATTAAAGACCATCCCATCCTTGGCTCTGGTATCGGTACCTATAAATACAATACCTTCAGATATCAGGCAAAATTCTTTAAACAGGGAGATAACCGTTCTATTTATCCTTACGGTTTTGCTGATAAAGCCCACAACGAATACCTGCAGCTCTGGGCTGAGCTGGGAACAATCGGTCTTGCCATATTTCTCTGGCTTATGATCGCCTATTTTATTTATGGAATAAGATATCTAAAAAGAGAAAAGAACGAGCAGAGGCAGGGAATAATGATCGGCTTAATGGGGGCAGTAGTGGCGTTTTTAGTTGATTGTTTTTTCTGGTTTCCCCTGCATCTATCGAGTAATCTTTCCTTATTTTGGCTATTTATAGGGCTTACTATGGTGATGGGCTTTGAAAAAAATGTGGAAAGTGCGAAGGGCAAATCAATAAGTAACAATATATATAAATTTAAACCTATTTTATACATAATAGTTATTCTTTTAACTGTCTTTTTATGTGTTACCGTAGCGCGTCCTTTTATGGCGAGAACTCGATGGTTTTCCGGTTTCAAAGAAGTTGAGAAGAAAAATTGGGAAAAAGCTACAGATATATATGAAGTAGCTTTAAAATGGGATCCGTATGAAGGAGGCCTTTACTATGATTTAGGAAAGATATTTATGGAACGCGGTCTTTATAATACAGCACTTAAATATTTCAAAGAAAGTGAAAAATATTTTGACCTTCGTGGTTTACCGCAAAATTTAGCTATAGTTTATCTTGCCAAAGGCGAAACAAATAATGCAATTACTGAACTGAAAAGAGCAATTTCTTATCAGCTCAGAGAGGGAACGATGCCTCCTTTATATAATGAATTAGGAAATACATATCTGAAGCTTGAAAAATATGAATTAGCAGAGGTAGCTTTTATGGATGCTCTTAAAATAGACTCTAATCTTATTGGCACCCGTTACAGATTAACTGACGCTTATTTAAAACAAAACAAAATCGAGGAAGCACTGGTTGAATTGAAAAAAGTTATTAAGCTTGCCCCAAACAGCCAGGAAGCAAAATATGCCCAAGACACTATACAAAAAATCGAACAAGCAAAGTTAGAATCTCAACCAACGAAAAACAACAACTGAATATCACATCTCCTCCTCCTTGAGGGGGGAGGATTAAGGTGGGGGTGAATATTTGATTATATTTCACTTACGCTTGTAGCCCGCGCCTAAACGCTAAACGCCGTACACTCTATGTTAACTAATATAACCGGCAAACCGGGTAACCAGCTAACCAGGCTTTATCTTAATCGGGTAATCGGGCAATTATTTTATCGGACAATTATCTTATCTTACATTTATCACTAACGACTATTTTATTGACAATTGTTTTACTTTTAACTATAATTAAAACAAATAGTTAAAAAGTAAAATATAAAAGAGGGTATAAAAATGAAGAATATGGTAAAAGTTAGCAGCAAATATCAAATTGTTATTCCTCGGGAGGCAAGAGAAAAATTAGATCTTAAAGCAGGGGACAAGCTAATTATAAAGGCTAATAATGAAAAGATAACTATCTACCCTCAACCAAAAAGTTATGCTAAATACTCCTTGGGTTTAGGAAAAGAAATTTGGCAAGGCGTAAATGCAACTGAATATGTCAAAAAGGAAAGGCAAACATGGAAAAGTTAAAGGGAAAGGTTGTAGGCTTGGATACCATGGTTTTTATTTATCACTTCGAAGAGAATCAGGCATATTCTCCCCTGACTTTTTCTATTTTTGAAAGTTTGGAAAAAGGAAATTTTAATGGTATTACCTCTGTCCTAACTCTATTAGAAATTTTGGTTAAACCTAAGAAAGAGGGCAATTTACTTCTTACCGAAAGATACAAATTATTGTTTGAAACCTTTCCTAATTTACAGGTGAAGGAAATTAATGAAAACATCGCCGATATTGCTTCCAGTTTAAGAGCCAATTATAATATTAACACCCCCGATGCTATTCAGATAGCTACTTCTTTAGAGGCAAAAGCTGATATATTTATCACTAATGATGCAACTTTAAAAAAAATATCTGAAATAAAAGTTTTGTTATTAAGTGAGATGTTGAAATAGACTATAAGAAAAATTATAGAAAAAATGTAGGGGTTTGATAAATCAAACCCGTTTATTTGTCCAAAAACGAAAATTAAAGACTATTAACTGCAAAGTGGAGTTGACATATAACCAAATATAATGTAAACTATAGTTAGCAATATCACAGTGAAATGATAAAGGGAAATTGAATGATGCAAAATATAGAAGGCAGAGAAAAACTGAAAAAACTTTTATTTTTCCATAACCCCTGGTGGATAGACCATAGAGTTCCAGACTCCCTCAAGCTAACTTACCGAAGGCCGGTATTAAAAAAGCTCCTCGAGTATTTTAAATTAGATCGGGCTATCCTTATTAAGGGGCCGCGAAGGACAGGAAAGACCACCCTTCTTTATCAGATTATTGATGAATTAATCACTAAAAGAGAAATACCAGCCCAAAACATAATCTATCTTTCCTGTGATGATCCTGAATTAAAATTACTCACCAACCCTTCCTCAGATTCACGGATAAACCTGTCTGATATACTAGATGCTTACGAACAGTTAAGAGAAAAAACCATAAAAGAATTAAAACCTAATAAGAAGATTTATCTTTTTTTAGATGAGGTTCACTTCTGGAAGGGGTGGCAGTTTGAAATAAAAAAATATTTTGATAAAAAATATCCTCTTAAATTTATATTATCAGGTTCCTCGGCTTCTCTTATCAAGAGAGGGTCTGAATCTTTAATGGGCAGGACCATAGAAGAGCTTATATTGCCCTTTAGTTTTTATGAGTTTTTGTCCTGTCAATTAAAAGATAAAAGATTAGATAAAATTATTCTTAATTTGCAGAAAAATTTCGCCCCTTCTAATTTACTTAAAGAGGTAACAGGTCTTTTTTCGGGCAGCATATCGCCAATCGACCAGCTGATTCCTTATCAAAATAAAATCAAAATTCTTTTTGCCGAATATCTAAATCGGGGAGGATTTCCCCATCTTCTGGAGGTAGAAAATCCTATTCTGTGGCAGAGGCTTCTTCGAGAAGATGTTATTGAAAAAGTGATTTATCGAGATCTGGTAGACCTTTACGAAATAAAAAAACCGCAGGTTCTGGAAAAATTTTTCCTCTATTTAGCCGGTCATTCTTCTGATATTATAAACATTACCAGTATAGCTAATTCTCTCTGCTTGAGCAGGGAGTACACCCTTAAATATTTAAATTACCTCATCGAATCATTTTTGGTTTTCGGGATAAAAAAGTATTCTCCCTCGGTAGAAAAGCAGATTCGCAGTAATCAGAAGGTTCATCTTATCGATAGCGGCTTAATTACTGTCTTTGGAGAGGGGAATAAAGAGAATAGGGTAAATGGTCAAAAAGTAGAGAGCTTGGTTGGCAGGTGTTTCTTAAAAGAAAAGGTTTTTTATTGGAGAGAAAGGGAAGAGGTTGACTTTGTCCTTGATGTTAATTTTCTTCTGCCTGTCGAAGTTAAATATCGTAATACTATTTTGCTAAAAGACTTGAAAGGGATAATCAAATTTATGGAAAAATATGGAGTTAGAGAAGGGATAGTAGTCAGCAAAGATTTGTTGGAAAAAATGGAGCAGAATGGTAAAATATTATGGCTAATCCCCGCTTGGCTATTTTTATTAATGGTATAAAGAAAGGAATATTTAAAAATGAATTACTTAGAAAAATACCATTTCTGGTTAGAAAATGAATACTTTGACAAACAAGCCAAAGAAGAGCTGCGTGCCCTTGAAGGCGATGAAGAAGAAATCAAAGACCGTTTCTATAAAAACCTCGAATTTGGTACCGGAGGCCTGCGCGGTAAAATCGCTATGGGTACCAATCGAATGAATATCTACACCGTTTCTCGTGCTACTCAGGGCCTGGCTGATTATATTATCGAAAAAGCCTGGGAGCAAAAAGATTCCCAACAATATTTGAATCGCGGAGTGGTCATTGCTTATGACTGCCGCCACAAATCCCGCGAATTTTCCGAGACCATTGCCTTAGTCCTTAATGCCAATAATATTAAAACCTATCTCTTTGAGGATGTCCGCCCCACTCCTGAGCTTTCCTTTGCCGTGCGTCATCTCCATGCTGTAGCTGGTATAGTGGTTACCGCCAGCCACAATCCGCCCGAATACAATGGTTATAAAGTTTACGGACCCGATGGCGGGCAGATAATCCCGGAGATTGCCGATAGAGTAATCACCCACATAAACCGGATAAAAGACTATTCTCTGATCAAAAAACTTGACCGCCCCGCCGCCGTCCAGAAAGGTCTTTTTAATATTGTTAGCCCGGAAGTGGATGAGGTTTACCTGCGTAAAGTAAAAGAGCTTGCCATTAGAGATAAAGACCGGATAGAGATAGACAAAAACATCAAAATAGTCTATACTCCCCTTCATGGAGCGGGGAATATACCTATAAGGCGAATCCTAAAGGAACGAGGATTTACCAATGTATTTGTGGTGGAAGAACAGGTCCAGCCCGACCCAGATTTTTCTACTGTGGAATCACCTAATCCCGAATATCCTGCTGCCTTTGAGCTGGCTATTAAATTAGGCCTAAAGGTAAATGCCGAGATATTAATCGCAACTGACCCGGATTCCGACCGCATCGGCCTGGCCGTAAAAAATCCCACCAGTCATTGCGAGGAGCAAAGCGACGAAGCAATCCCGTCTAAGATTAAAAACGTAGGACAGGCGTCTCGCCTGTCATCCCCGTCTTCTTCTATGTCATTCCCGCGAAAGCGGGAATCCAGTAATTCCTTTACCGTCCTAAACGGCAACCAGGTAGGCATCTTACTTCTCTATTATATTCTAAGCAGCAAAAAAGAACTGAATCAGCTCCCCCCAAATGGCTTTATTGTAAAGACTGTAGTAACCAGTGATATGTCCAGAGTAATTGCCGATAGCTTTGGGGTAGAGACATATGAAACCCTGACCGGTTTTAAATTTATCTGTAATATGGAAAAGAAGGTTCAAGAAAAAGAAGGCAAAGAATTTCTCTTCGGTTACGAAGAGAGTATCGGCTACCTAACCGGAGATTTTGTGCGTGACAAAGATGCTGTGATTTCCGCCATGTTGATTGCCGAGATGACTGCCTATTATATTAAAAATGGGTTTAACTTGCTCCAGGTCTTAAAAGACCTCTACAAAAAATACGGTTACTATGAAGAATATCAACACTCTATTTATCTAGAAGGGGCAGAAGGGGAGAAGAAGATTGCTGAAATTATGAAAGCCTTCCGAAAAAAGCTCCCCGAAGTGAAAGGTATAGAGATGGTCCGAATCGAGGATTACGAGATTGGTGAAAGTTATGATTTAAAATTAAAAAAAACCAGCTCGCTTGCCCTGGCTCGTTCTAATGTCTTAAAGATTATATTTTCCGATGGCTCCTGGTATGTCCTGCGTCCCTCCGGGACTGAACCTAAAATTAAGCTATATCTATCTTTTCACGCCAAAACTAGAAAAGAAGCCCAGCAAAAAGTCCATCTCGCAAAATCCACCATCTTACAAAAAATAAACTCTATTATCAAACCCATCCATCCCTAGGACAGGCGTCCCGCCTTTCTCTGTTACTCCCGTGCACATTATGCGGGAATACATAAACGACAACAATCTTCCTTGTCAGAAGGATAAAAATGGTGTAATATAGTTTTATAAAAAAAACAAGCTGAGCAATTCATTCTCTGTATTTTTTTCGACCGGAAGATCGGCTAACTGGTAGACCAAGTAAGTCTGGTAAATCAGCTAACAAAAAAAGAGATTATCTTATTTAAAAGGAATTACAAAAAGAGAAGGAAGGGGTTACAACGATGGATATTAAAAAACGTCCAAATTATAAGATATACATTCAGGTGCTTCGTCAAATGTCGCCTGAAAAAAGATTGCTTAAAGCATTTGAGTTGTCTGAATTTACCAGGCAGCTTTTTATTCATGGGTTACACAAGAGGTTCCCGAATCTTAGCGATGAAGAATTTAAAAAAATACTTTTGGAGCGTCTGGATAAATGTCACAACAGGAATTATTAAAGAAGGTCATTCAAGTACTTAATCAAACTGGAATCCAATATATGATAACAGGTTCTGTTGTTTCAAGTTTACAGGGTGAACCACGGTCTACTCATGATATAGACATGGTTATTGCCATAGAGAAGTCAGTAGCAAAAAGATTAGTCGAAGCCTTTCCTCCACCCGATTTCTATTTAGATGAAGATAACATTCTTGATGCAATTAAAAGGCAGAGTATGTTTAACCTAATTGATCTAAACACTGGCGATAAAGTTGACTTTTGGATATTAACTAATGAGCCTTTTGACCAGTCGCGTTTTTTACGCAAGATTAGTGAAGAATTTATGGGGCTAAAAATACTAATTTCAAGTCCGGAGGATACAATCTTAGTTAAATTGAGATGGGCAAAACTCTCCGGTGGAAGTGAGAAGCAATTTACAGATGCCTTGCGGGTTTATGAAGTACAGTATGGGAAGTTAGATATAGATTACCTGGAACAGTGGGTAAAGAAATTAAACGTTGAATCATTATGGAAACGGTTAGTGGACGAAGCGGAAACAGTATGATTGATGCACGGCAGCTAACAGCGTGTTTGTGACGCTTCGTTGCGAGGAGTCTCCTCTTCTGTCATTGGGAGTAAAACGACCGAAGCAATCTCATCTAAAAACGAAAAACGAAAAACTAAAAACCATCTTTTTATCTTGCATCTCGCAACCCGTAATTCCCCTTTTTATTATCTTGACGATTACCTTTATGTATGATAGTATTGTAGTATAAAGGAGGTGCTTTTAAATGCCCAGACGTACTGTATATTTATCAGATCCTGATGATAGGTTTCTACAAGAACTAAAAGAAAAACATGGTTCCATCTCTAAAGTTATTCATATTTCTTTGAATAAATTAAGAGCCGAACAATTAAAAGAATATTATCTTCAGAAATCAGAGTCTTATCCTGAACTTCGTAAAGCGCAGGCAAAAGTTATAAGAAAACAGGAAGAGGAAGAACAATTATGAGTTTCCCTCGACGCGGTGAAGTCTTCTGGGGTCCCGGTAAAAAGAAAATTCGTCCTCTTCTTGTTGTGTCAGATGATCAAGGAAATCGTTACAGCAATGATGTTGTAGTTATCCCGGGCACTACACAAAAAAAAGATATAGTTTACCCCGTAGAAATTCTGGTCACAGAAGGATTTTCTAAACCTACAAAATTTCAAGCAGACTCTATTTTTACTATTGGCAAAGAAGAGCTCGGTGAAAAAATTACTGAACTTTCTCCTGATATTATGGCTAATGTTAACACAGCCCTTCAAATTGAGCTTAATTTAGAATAATTCGAGTAGTTCATCTTCCCCTGCATCTTTCCTGACCGGCAGACCGGGTGACTGGTAGACCGGCAGACTGTTTTTGCAACCCGCAACCCGCAACTTTATTCTTAACTCGCATCTTGCACCTTGCAACTTATTTTCCCTTGCATTTCTTTTCTTTTCCTTTCTTCACTATATACTTGATATCCGATACTCGATACTGTTTTTTCGCTTGACTTCCCCCTCCCACATATACTATAATCTACTTAAGTTCACATCCTGAACATTAACCGGCAAACCGAAAC
>JABUBQ010000182.1_pt1 | contig 10546 bp, 6 predicted proteins | sample 7240351 | NCBI WGS metagenome assembly JABUBQ01 (sample SAMN07256348, study PRJNA390944) | subsurface metagenome | isolation source: Methane hydrate marine sediment | place: Pacific Ocean: Eastern North Pacific, ODP site 1244 | collected 2002 | reverse complement strand
TTGCCGATGACATTTTCACGGCAAGCAAAAGGCACTGCCTTGCTGTGTGCAATGAGATAATGAGAAGGAAGATCAAGACAAAGTGGTCCGCCTTTGCCAGGGTTGACACGGTCTCCAGGGAGGTTCTGGGCAAGATGAAGGAGGCCGGGTGCAGTGTCGTAAGCTTTGGGGTTGAAACAGGGAATCGGGACATACTCAAGACTATCAAGAAAGGTATTACGCTTGAGCAGGTAATTGCTGCTGTAAAGATGTGTATAGATTTTGAAATAACACCACATGCCTCTTTCATTCTTGGGCTCCCGGGTGAAACGCCAGAAACCCTGAAGGAGACCGTGGCTTTCGGGGAGAAGCTAAAAGGCATGGGGGTTTCCCATGGTTTTCACCTGTTGGCGCCATTTCCTGGAACAGAGATTCGTGAACAAAGCACCAAGTTCGACTTAAAAATCCTGACCAGTGACTGGAGAGAATATCACGCCAACAGGGCCATAGTGGAGACACCCTCGGTGAATCGAAAGACGCTCGATGAAATTGTTATCGAGTGGGAGAGTGAATTCAATGAATGGCTTGGAGAAATAAAGAGACTCATGGAAACAGGGGAGGCTACGGAGGATGAAATCCGGCAGCTTACGCGTCTGGAACGTTGTGTACTGATCTATGACCTGATGATGGGAAAGGTTGTGGAAGAAAGAGGGTCATGGCGCAAGGGAAATAAGGTTGTTTCTGATTCGGATGCCTTAAGGACTCTTGTTAACAGGGTTGTAAGCTCAACCGATAAGGCGGACCACTTTGTCTTGATCTTCCTTCTCATTATCTCATTGCACACAGCAAGGCAGTGCCTTTTGCTTGCCGTGAAAATGTCATCGGCAATGTTGATCTGGTCAAAATTCAAAGTACTGAGATATTCTAGCTCATCGACCACCTTTCCGGGGCTCAGATAACGAACCTTCGCCCCCACCATCTTTCTTCCCACACAGAATATGCACTTGAAAGGACAGCCCCGGCTTGTGGTCATGCTAACAGGCATTTCAAGGGCCCTGTACCTCCCCAGGGGGAGTAGATGCCTCGCCGGAACGGGAAGAGAATCCATCTCAATCCCGGGTGCTTTGACCCCAGTACTGTGTATCTCGGAACCACTGCGATAGACTAGGCCTTTTATGTTTCCCCAATCATGCCCCTCGTCCACTGCCCTGGCCAGATCAACTATGGTCTCTTCCCCTTCTCCGAGCACAATGCAATCCAGGGCAGGAAAAGAATTCATCGTGTCCCCTGCACAGAAGGTTACATGCGGCCCGCCCATAACTGTTATAATCTCAGGATCAATGCTTTTAACATCCTTTATCGCACTAATGGCATTATCAAAGGTCATGGTAACCGCGGTAATACCCACAATATGCGGCAAGAAACCTTTCAGCACAGATTCGAGCATCTTTTTACTGTACGAAAAGACAACGAGATCAAGGATTTTCACCTCTATCCCTGCTCGCTCGAGGGCTGCAGCCAGAAAGGCCAGCCCCAGAGGCGGGGAAGGCGTTTCGGATATGGGATAAAATGGGTTTATAAGTAAAAAGCGCATAGAGGATTTACGAGCCGCTTTTAATCCTTACCGATTATTGAAATAGCGGCAACATTCATCCAGGGCGTGCCCCCCAGATTGTGTGTCAAGCCCATCCGGGCGTTCTTTACCTGTCTTTCTTCAGGAACCCTCTCAAGAATCTGCTCATACATGGCATAGATCATCCGCAGTCCCGATGCCCCTATAGGATGACCATAACACTTCAGGCCTCCATCCACCTGGCAGGGGACCTGCCCGTCCAGATCATAGAATCGATCCATAACGTCTTCGATGGCCCCACCCTTTGGAGAGATATGAAGGTCTTCATAGGTAACGAGCTCAGTAATGGAGAAACAATCATGTACCTCCATCATACTGATCTCTTCCCTTGGATCTTTAATATCCGCCTCTTCGTAGGCTTTTGTGGCTGCCTTCCTTGTTGTTACAAAATGTGCTCCGTCCCAGTTTGTATAGATAGCTTCCTCACCGGAACTGTCCACTATGGCTAAGGCCTTCACCTTGACGATATCCTGATTCTTTTTCACACCCTTTGCTATTTCGGGCGTGGTAATGATGGCACATGCGGCACCGTCGCTCACCCCACAGCAGTCAAAAAGCCCCAGGGGATAAGCGATCATAGGGGCGGCCTTAATCTGTTCTTCGGAAACGGCCTTGCGCAGATGGGCCTTGGGGTTCAGGGCGCCATTCGCATGGCTCTTTGCAGAGACATGGGCAATGGCATCTTTTATTTTTTCCATGGGAATTCCCCATTTTGCCCCGTAGGCAGTGGCCAGTTGTGCGAACATACCGGGGGCCGTCATGTTGGCCCCGACCATAAAGCCATCGACGCCCCTTCCGGCGCCTCCTGGCAAACCACCGTACCCTGTATCCTTTAATTTTTCCACACCCAGTGCCAAAACGATGTCATATACCCCGGCAGCTACGGAGTAGCACGCGGCCCTGAAGGCCTCCGTGGCTGTGGCACAATAATTCTCTGTCCTCGTAACCGGGATATAGGGCAGCTTCAGGGTCAGGGCTAGTGGCAGGGCAGCCTTGCCCACATTAACCTCGTCAAAATGGGTGCCCAAATATGCTGCCTCTATTTCCTTCTTTTCAATACCGGCATCCTCCAGGCATTCCACAAATGCTTCTACCATCAGGTCTTCGGCGCTCGATTCCCATCTTTCACCAAATCGGGTGCAACCCATACCGATAATCGCAACTTTATCTTTTATTCCTTCAGCCATTTTATTTCACCTCCTTCATGGGTACGGCCTTCCAGAAATAGCCCGCAATATCCCTTTTCTTGTCATAATATTTTCTGCGAAAACTCATGGATACAGACATACCCGTTGACAGTGCATCAAGATCACAGTCCGTGAAATCAAAATAGTATTTGCCTCCCCCTTCGAATTCAATGGCCCCATAAACGGCAGGCGGGTTATAGGAGGCGGCAAGCATATCTCCTGTGTAACTGGCGATATGCCCGATCTTGTCTGAGAAACGATACTCTTCCATTTCATCAGCCGTCCCACACTCAGGATTCACGCATATCCTCTGTGGAGGGAGTTGGGGTATACCGCATTTTTTGCATTTTGTTCCCCAAAGCCCCAGGACCATTCTTCTTCCTCGCCAGAGTGATGACCATCGGGTCCAAAGATCTTCCTCTGAGCGCAACCCCACATCGGCAGGCAAAGTATCGCGCCAGACCAGGTATTTTGTATAGTTGTCCAGTTCCGCCTTATTGGCCAGGCATCCTGAAATACCGTCTCTGTCCCTTTTATTGTCTATATCCTCGGCAACCTCAAAATAGAGGGCGTCACATCCGCTGCCAAAACTCACCACCAGAATCTTATCACCCGGTTTTGCCTCCTCCAGGGCATTGACCAGCATCACAAGGGACTGGGGTGTTCCGGACTCGCCTATCTCGGCCTGGAGATTGCTCTGGTCTGCTTCAGGTGCAATGCCCAGCACCTTATTAAGCTTTTTGCGGGCCGCCGGATAATGACAGGGATAAACCACCTTTGCAAAATCCGGGATCTTTAGCTGATATTTATCCATGAGACCCTTCACGACTTCAGGAACCAATTGATCGAATCCCAGGTCCCTAATCCACCGGTCTTCCCATTGACGGTCAAACTTGGCAAATTCACCACGGAAATGATCAACAAAGTCATAGGTAATGGAGTAGGATCCCTTGAATTCGGCGATTACATCTTCATCCCCCACCAGAAGTGCTGCAGCAGCATCTCCAAAGATCAACTCCTGGGCAGAAGCAGGTTTTCCCAGGCGACAATCGGATGAGCAAACAAGCAAATTATTCACTCTTTTCGATTCCACGCCTTCCAGGGCGGATAGAAGGGCGGTTGTCCCCGCCTTGATACCGCCGCTGAAATCTGCAGCCCTGATATGATTATTAAGACCGAGGGCAGCCGTTATAATGCCGGCATTCAGCCTTTCCTTGTAAGGCATGGTGGTGGAGGCAAAGTAGACCCCTTCTACCTTCGAGCGTTCAATCCCTTTAAGGGAATCAATACCAGCCGCCACTGCCATGGTGATACTGTCTTCATCAAAGTTGGCAACAGCTTTTTCACCCCTGGCATTGGCTATATTCCCCGGACTTATCCACCCCATGGCATTGAAAATCAAACCGCGGTTCAGTCGGTATCGTGGCACATAGCCGCCATAAGAGCACACTCCAATCATAAAAGCCTCCTTTCTTCTTTGGCCTTTGCCCTCCCATCTTTATTACAAAACATACCCTGGCCTTACTATTTGCTAGGCCACCACGGCATAGGCCTGGTTCAGGACCACTCCTCGCCCGGTTCTGGCTTGGATCAGATACCGGCCGTTTTGCTCTCTCCAGCCTTCAGTCATCAGGGTCTCCCCCGGGTAGACCACACCGGAAAACCGGGCCTTAATCTCTTTGAACCTGCCCACGTCCCCATCACAGAGGCTATACAGGATGGCCCTGGTTGCGCAACCAAAAGTGCACAACCCATGGAGAATTGGTCTGTCAAATCCACCAAGTTTCGCAAAATCAGGATCAATGTGAAGCGGATTCAGGTCCCCGTTGAGGCGGTATAGGACGGCCTGATTCTCAGGAATAGCATAGGAAACACAAAAGTCCGGCTCCACCCCTTCCGGGGGAACGAGAGGCTCGGTTTTGGGTCCTGGATCGCCTCCAAACCCACCGGCACCCCGATAATAAACCACAGCCTCACTGTCACAGAGAGGTTCACCCTCATCAGTAGTCGTTTCCATCCGAAATGTGATAAGAGCAGCTTTGCCCTTGTCATAGATACTTGCGACCTCACCCACGGTCAATGTCTTACCCTGCGAGGGAATTGGACGATGAAGCTTAAGACGCTCCTCTCCGTGAATGAAACGAGAGAGGTCCACTTTCATTGTGGCCAAGATATCCATATAGGACTTGCCGGCCAGTATCACTCCGTAGCTGGGAAAGACCTTTAATCCAACAGGAGTATTTTCATAAACAAAGGGAAGCTCAGCGCTTTGAGCACCAATCCCCAAGGCATATAGTACCACGTCCTTCCATGTGTACTCGAAGAGCGTTGGTTCAAACTTCTTCCCCACTATGCTGAGATCAAGCATGACCTGTCTCCCTTTATTTCCCAAAAAAATAGTGCCCTCGTCGCCTTGATGAATTAACGCGCTCTTCAAGTCCTTTTCAAAATTCGTAACATTTTAGCTCTTTGAAATTAACTGGTGAATGAGCATGGAGATGTCTTTTTTTACCATGCCCTCACAAAGACGAGTCGGTAGGCCGCTTCAAACTGGCGCACACGGACAAAGGCCCTAGAAGACAATGACGAGTTGCTCGTGCGCATGGTTTGAAGCGGCACGCTGAGGCTCCCTGTTAGAGGGCATGAGGTAAAAAAAGACATCTCCATGCTCATGCGTCTCACCAAGGGTAACTATTTGGCCTTGAGTAAAGGCCAGGAGTAGTTTTCAAAGAGCTAAAATGTTACCAAAATTCTTTCTTATTCATCAACTTTAGTCAGTTTAGTCACTTCTTACCTTGCGGTTACGTTCTCCGGCAGTGTCCGGGCCAAGATCTCCACTGTTTCTTCGACCATCTCTTCGAGAACCTGGCGGGCAGGTTTTATCTCTTTGATGAGGCCCGAGATCTGGCCCGCAAAGGCGCCCAGGTAATCCAGCTTGCCGGCCCTGAGGAAGCACTCCACAAGGGCCGAGGCAAACAAGACCTGGGTTGGAAATGGAAGTGGATCAAGCCCGGCGCTGTCCCAGAGATCATGGAAACGGTTGTAGCTTGCCCTTGATGTCTTTCCGGTATACAGATAACTCCGCCGCGTGTCCTCATCAGTGGATTGCAGGATGAGCTCTTTGTGGACTTCCAGGGCCCCTCCCTCCTTTGTGGCGAGAAAGCGGGTTCCCACCCAGACACCTACGCAGCCCATGGCCAATGCCGCTGCTACACCCCTGCCATCGCCGATGCCCCCAGCAGCCAGCACCGGTACAGGTGCCGCTGCGTCGATTGCCTGGGGCAATAAGGCCATGGTCCCGATCCTTCCTGTGTGTCCGCCTGCCTCGTGGCCCTGGGCCACGAGCAGGTCAATTCCTGCCTGGGCCATACGATAGGCATTTTTTGTATTACCTGTAATACCAAGCACCTTTATTCCATTGGCATGGGCCTCCTCCACCATGAAGCCCGGGTTTCCAAGACCCGCACAAAACAGCGGGACCTTCTCCTCGATGCATGCCTTCACGGCCTCCTTTGGGCGCAGGGTAGTTGTATTCATCCTCACCATGACATCTATATCAGGGAGCCCCATTTCCACCTTGACCTTCTCGATCCACTCATAGTGAGACTTCGGGAGCGACTTTACCACCTCGCTGAGAGGCATCTCTTCCGGCCCGTCGAGCACGGCGTCTCCTTGCATAACAATTTGCTTAGCCAGGAGTAAGTCCACACCAAAGGGCTTGTCGGTCTGAGCCCTGATTTCCCGGATGGCCTCCCGCATCTCATCCACCGTGAAACCGCTTGCCCCAAGAACCCCAAGTCCCCCGGCCTCTGAAACAGCCACGACCAGTTCCACTGGAGCCCCGGTACTCTCCCCAATAAGACTGGGCCCCATCCCGGCGCTCAGGATCGGGTACTCAATCCCCAACATATCGCACAGTTTCGTTCTAAGTATTCTCTTGCCCATATAGCCTTCCTTTCCTTCTTGTTTATTGGTTAAGGGATATGAGAGCTTTTCTCAAGTGACTGGCGGGAGGGCGTCGTCTTTTCGCGGCTTATCAGTGGGGGAAACCGCAGGTCCCGCTTGCGGGACAATGCGGAGCCCCGCTTATATTAGCGGGACGCAGATAAGTCGCTGAAAAGACCAGCCCGTGAGCCTCGGAACTGAAGAAAAGCCCTCATATCCTAACTTACCCCTTGACCAGTTACGGTTAAGGACCTCTCGCAAACATAAGCTTTCCTCTCCAAATTGCCCTGCTCTATCGGAAACGATCCACTGCTCCTTGATCCCCGCAATCTCCTTGGCCATCTTCTTTCTCGCCTCAATGTCATATTGTGATGTAATGGCGATCTTCTACATGATGGGGGAACCGCCCCCGTGGATAGGGACAATGGCATCTTACATCCTCTGGTCGTCCCTGTCTACTTTCTCACCAGCGAGACAGGGTAACGTCAAAGTCCAGGGTATGTGTATCTTTTTTTTGATTATGTCCTCTCATATAGTCTGGATTAGTGGTCGTTTCAAAATGGTTTATATAGACGGAGCGTATGATTCTAAGGGTTAAGGTGCAATAAACCATTTTGAAAACGACCTTGCAAGGGCCCATATAGGGCATAACAAAAAAAAGATACACATACCCAGCAATTAGCTAAAGACTCAATAGGTTAGCTTACACTATGACTTAGCCCTGCCGGCGAGATAGACGTTCTTCCGCATCTTCTTTAATCCGGCAATCCACTCCTTTTTCGTCCTCATGGCTTTTTCCTCCCCTTTTTTTTGTTTTCAGAACTGGTTGCCGCTTTAGGTTTCCTTCCCCTTGTGCTTGACCTCTTCCTCGGCTCGAAGGGTCTTGCGCAGGATCTTGCCCACAGCAGATTTAGGAAGGGAATCTCGAAACTCCACTATCCTGGGCGCCTTGTAAGCGGCCAGCTTCTCCCTGCAAAAGCTAATTATATCCTCCTCCGTGGCCGTCTCCCCTTCTTTCAGGACGACAAAGGCCTTGATCGTCTCGCCCCGGTACTCATCGGGCATCCCGACAGCGACCGCATCCTGTATTTTCGGGTGCTGGTATAAGACCTCGTCAATCTCCCGGGGATAGATGTTGTAGCCACCGGCAATGATCATGTCCTTCTTGCGGTCCACGATGAAAAAATAGTCATCCTCATCCCTCACAGCGATGTCACCCGTGTAGAGCCATCCATTCCGGAGCTGTCCTGCCGTCTCTTCCGGATTCTTCCAGTAACCCTGCATGATCAAGGGGCTCTGGATGATGATCTCTCCTGGCTCCCCTTGCGGCACATCTTCTACTCCCTCCTCCACATCCACGAGACGAACGTCGGTGTCCGGAAATGGAATCCCTATACCACCTACTTTCTTGAGGCCCAGGATAGGGTTGCCGATCCCCAGGGAGGTGGTCTCGGTCATCCCCCAGCCCTCGCTGAAGAAGATCCCCATGTCTCTGATCTGCTCGATCAGTTCCACGGGTATGGGCGCAGCACCGGAGTTCATCAGGCCCAGTTTCTTGGCCAGGTCCAATTCCGCGGCCTTGGGATGGTTGATGATGGCGTTGATCATGGTAGGTACAGAGGGGAAGAAGGTGATCTCCTTGAAGTTGGCCAAGATTCCCATAAACTCTTCGAGCTCGAACCGGGGGACCAGGATCTGGGTGGCACAACTGAACATGGCCCAGTTCATGACCACAATATTGCCGTACACGTGGAAGAAAGGCAACACGGCCAAAACGAAACGTCTCTCCGGAGGGGTGAGCTGTATCGTGGCCTGCCCCCAAAGGGCACACTGGAGGGTCGAGGCCACCACGTTGGCATGGGTCAGAACCGCTCCCTTGGGGACTCCTGTTGTTCCTCCTGTGAACACGATAAGGGCGGGATCTTCAGGAACGACCTGGACACGCGGACGCCTGGTATTCGAACACCCTTCCAGGAGAAGGGAGAAATGATGCCATCCCTCTTCTAACTCGAGATCTGCCGGCGTACTCTGGGCCATCCCATTGATGTAATCCGTGACCTTGGTGACCACAACCCGGGGAATCTCCATATCCTGGCACAGGGGTCGGACGTTGGGAAGCACCATTTCAAAGGTGACCAGGGTTGTTAACCCGGTCAGCTGAACGATGTGCTTTAGCTCATCTACCGTGTACATGGGATTGAGGTTGACCACGATGGCCCCCAGAGACAAAACGGCATAATATGCAACGACGTATTGAGGACAAGTGGGAAGGTGAATGCCCACCCGTTCTCCCCTCTGAACTCCCAGGGCCCCCAGGGCATTGGCCATGCGCAGGACTTGCTGCCGCAGCTCCCAGAAGGTCATCTCGGTTCCGTAGAAGTTCAGGGCAGGCTTGTCCGGATAGGCATTTGCCGGAATCTGAAGGATATCCTGAATTTGCAAGCGAGGGTAGCGAATGGTTGTGGGTACATTGTAGTCATAGTGACGCTGCCATGGTCTTGTTTCCATCTACTTCAGCTCCTGCGTTTCATTAAGTTCTCTCCCTGGGGCAGATCAAGGGGCATCCAAAACAATGCGTAGATTGTTATTGATATTATTGAGTAACGCCGTGATTATTGTCTGATAGTTGGTACATACTCAATAAGAAAGTCAAGTAAAATTTAGATTGCTTTGTCGTCCCGAAAGCTTTCGGGACTCCTCGCAATGACATTGATAGGCTGATCTTGTCATTCCGAGCCCTTCGTTCCTCAGGATAAACTCAGCGAAGCAATCTCGAAAAAGGAAATTCCCATACAATAAATTTATTGGCTATCGAAATTGCAAAGACTTTTTTGACAGTCCCCGACGGCAGATTAGATATCCCAGGCTGTCCTCGCCCCTTCTTCCGTTGCTTCAATGATGCGGCGCACCTCTGAGGCATCCCCAACAATGTGGTGGCGAATACCTCTTTCTTCCAGGGCCCTTTTGAGACCGTCATGAGGCCTCATCCCCACGGCAATCACCACCTGGTCAACAGGGGAAACTGCCTCCTTATTACCTTCGCTGATCACAGTTACTGAATCTTCCTTGATGCTTTCCACTGCGGTGTTAAAGAGAAATCGGCACCCCCCATCCCGCAAACGTTTATGGAGCATGTAGCCATGGGAGGTGAATGTGGTGACCGGAGATCGCTTCAAAACCTCAACCAGGGTGACCTTACTTCCTCCCTCAATAAGAAAATCGGCCGTCTCCATCCCGATCACTCCGCTCCCAACCACAACCACGTTTTCTTTAGCTGGGATCTCTTTGCCGAGTATCTGCCATGCGTTACAGGCAATTGGTAGATCAATCCCCGGAATGGACGGGATGATCTTTTCTCCGCCGGTAGCCAGAATGACAATCTCTGGCTCTCCCTCATCTAACATCTTATCTGTAACACAAGCATTGGTCTGAATCTGCACCCCTACCCTTTCAACCTGAGAGATGAGCCACGATATCCACTCACCATAAACCTGTTTATAAGGGGCCTGGCTGGCAAAATGCAGTTGCCCACCGGCCCTCTCTTCTTTTTCAAATAAGCTCACCTTATGACCGAGCCTCGTGGCCTCGTAAGCGGCGGTCAAGCCAGCAGGCCCGGCACCGATTATCCAGACATTGCGTCAGCACCTGGCAGACCCTGATTATTTGATTAAGGCCAGGGAGGGCCGCTTTGAGGATATCCGCAAGTGCATCGCCTGCAACCAGGGCTGCATTGAGCGCCTGATGCTGGAGGCTAAAACGATCCGTTGCTCTATTAATCCGGAGACAGGGCAGGAACTAATCT
>JABUBQ010000181.1_pt1 | contig 10565 bp, 5 predicted proteins | sample 7240351 | NCBI WGS metagenome assembly JABUBQ01 (sample SAMN07256348, study PRJNA390944) | subsurface metagenome | isolation source: Methane hydrate marine sediment | place: Pacific Ocean: Eastern North Pacific, ODP site 1244 | collected 2002 | reverse complement strand
TGTTATTTGGATTTCTTATGCTGGTAGCAGTGGATATTGCCCAACTTTTTTCCCCACGCATAGTTCAAAGAGCCATAGATTATATTATTACTACCTACACCGCCTTTGGGAATAATTATTCTTATCTTGGGAAGTTGACTCTCTTAATCTTTGCCCTGGCGGTAGCTATCGGAATTTTTAGATTTTTCTGGCGAATGATTATTATCGGAATGTCCCATTTTATCGAAATGGATTTTAAGAACAGACTGTTTAAACATCTGCTTTTGCTCTCCAATTCTTTTTTTACCAGAACGAAGATTGGAGATATTATGGCCCATATGACCAATGATATGACTGCAGTAAGAAGGACCTGTGCCTTCGGAGTTATTGCTGGTTTTGACGCCGTATTTCTTTTTTTTGCCACTCTCGTATTTATGTTAACTCTTAATGTAAAACTCACTCTTTGTGCCCTGATCCCCCTGCCCATAATTTCCCTTATATCATTATTCTTTGTAAGGATACTGTTCAGGAAATTTAAAAGTGTCCAGGAGTCATTTTCCCTGTTGACCGAAAAAGTGCGGGAAATGATATCCGGTATAAAGATTATCCAGGTATTTCAGCAAGAAGAGCTGGAATCTAAGAACTTTGATAAATTAAGCCAGGAGTATCTGGGAAAAAATATTTCTCTTATTAAAATTTGGGGAACTATGTTTCCCTTGATATTTTTATTTGCTGAGATTGGCATGGTGATAATACTCTGGGTAGGAGGCCAACAAGTTATCCTTAATGAGCTTACTACCGGTGAATTAGTTGCCTTCCTTTCCTATATGGGGATTATTGTCTGGCCTATGATGGCAGTAGGAATGGTAACCAATGTATACCAGCGGGGAAATGCTTCTTATAAGCGTATACTTGAACTCCTTGAAGAGAAGCCGGATATTCATGATACTCCTCGTGCAGAGTATCATACCTTAAAAGGCAGTATAAAACTGGAGAACATTCACTTTTATTATGAGGAACAGACTGTTCTGGACAATGTAAATATTGATATAAAAGAGGGACAGTATATAGGGATATGTGGGGGAATAGGTTCCGGGAAAAGCATAATAGCCAGATTAATTTTAAGAATTATCGAGCCTCAAAAGGGAAGAATCTTTTATGATTCTGTAGATTATAAAAAGATAAAGATAGCAGCAGTAAGGGATAGCATAGGATATATCCCTCAGGATTCTTTTCTTTTCTCAGATACCATAGAAGATAATGTCAGGTTTGGCAAACCTGATGCAACCTTAGAGGAAATAGTGGAGGCCTGCAAGGTTTCCTCGATACATAAGAATATAATGGAATTAAAAGATCAGTATAAAACACTTGTGGGAGAGAAGGGGGTAACCCTATCCGGTGGCCAAAAACAGAGATTGTGCATTGCCCGGGCGATTATCAGAAGACCCCAAATACTTATTCTCGATGATGCCTTAAGTTCGGTGGATACCAATACCGAAAAGGAGATTATTCGGAATTTAGGAAGCTACTCTAAAGGCATTACTACCATTGTAATATCACACCGCATATCTTCATTTATAAAGGCAGATAATATATTTGTCCTGGATAAGGGGAGGATTGAAAACAGCGGCACCCACCGAGAACTGATTAAGAAATCCGATATCTATAAAAGTATTTACAAAATTCAAAAATTGGAAGAATAAAGATGAAAGAAGAAAAATTATATTCCGGCCTGGATAAAAAAATATTTTCTAATTTATGGCAATATGGAAAGCCATACGGAGGGAAGATTTTAATCATATTCATTCTTATTCTGGCCATAAGTGGCATACAGATCGCACTCCCCTTGATCACCAAAAATGTGGTGGATAATTATATTGAAAGAAGTTATCTAAGGTTAATCCTTAATAATAGGACGGTTGAAATTACCGACCGATATAAGGTCTACCGGGTTAGGTCTGATAACATTATTTTTATTCCCTCAAACCTGTTAAGCAAAGATGAATACCTGGAACTGCAGAAGGATTCGCTCATCTTGCCGGAAAAATATTTAATGATTAAAGATGAAGAAGGGATGGATAAGTTAAAGCAATATCGACTTAATATCGTTAAAACGGATAAAGGCAGTTTTATCCCTTATCCAGAAATGCAGAAAATTTCTCCGGATGATATTAAGACCTTAAGATATGATGATTTGAAAATGGTAAAATTATTTGCCCTGTTATATGTAGGACTTCTTTTAGTGTCTTTTATTTTCAATTATTTCCAGGTAGTCATGATGGCTGTGGTTAGTGAAAAGGTGATGTATGACTTAAGGAGCAATCTGGTAAGACATTTAATGTCTCTTTCTCTGAACTTTTTTAATAATAATCCCATAGGGAGACTGGTAACCAGGCTAACCAATGATGTTGATGCCCTAAGAGAAATGTTTACCGATGTCTTTGTTTATTCCGCCAAAGATTTCATTGTGGTGATAGGCATACTTATTGTTATATTCAGATTATCAACCCAATTGAGCCTTACAATATTTATTATTATTCCCGTAATTGTTATTATGCTCTACTTTTTCCAGAGATATGCCCGGGAGGCTTATGGAAAAGTAAGAATTGCGCTGGCTAAAGTGAATAGCTTTTTATCAGAAGCAATATCGGGGGTTTTACTGATTCAGACTTTCAATCAAGAAGGCAAATCTGAGGGTGATTTTAATAAAATTGGTATAAATTATTATAATGCCAATATGCATCAACTGTTAATATTTTCTATATTCAGGCCATTAATTGATGTTTTATCTTATTTTACCCTGGGGACAATAATATATTTTGGGGGAAAAGGAGTGCTGGGAGGAGAAATTTCTCTGGGAGTGCTTATTGCCTTTATAGCCTATATCCATATGCTTTTTAGACCTATATTCGATTTTTCAGAAAGATATAATATATTACAATCGGCTATGGCTTCATCGGAACGAATATTTCTGCTTTTTGAGGAGGATGACAAAATACATTCTCCCAGGAGTCCTAAACATCCTGACAAAATAGAAGGAAGAGTAGAGTTCAGAAATGTATCTTTCGAGTATAAGATAGATGAGAAAGTTATTGATAATGTATCTTTTGTAGTTGAACCGAATGAATCGGTAGCCTTTGTAGGGGCAACCGGGGCAGGAAAGACGACTTTGATAAATCTTCTTCTGAGATTCTATGACCCTACCGAGGGAGAGATTTTAATTGACGGAATTAACATAAAAGAGATGGATTTAATAGTTTTAAGAAACTATTTCGGATTGGTTCTGCAGGATGTTTTTATGTTTGCCGGAGATATTAAATATAATATTATCCTTAATAATGAGATAGAGGATAATAAGATGATAGAATATTCAAAATATGTTAATGCCCACAATTTTATCAGTAAATTGAAGAAAAAATATGGGAACATTGTTTCAGAAGGGGGTTCAAATCTTTCTACCGGACAGAGGCAGCTTATCGCCTTTGCGAGGGCACTGGCCAAAGAACCCAGGATACTTATTCTTGATGAGGCGACCAGCAGCATAGACAGTGAAACTGAATATCTTATCCAGGATGCGATCAGAAAAATTATGAAAGATAGAAGCAGCATTGCTATCGCCCATCGATTGTCCACCATCAAGGATGTGGATAAAATATATGTTATGAGCAAAGGCAAAATTGTAGAGAGCGGCACCCACTCCCAATTGCTCGTCCAAAAGGGCTACTACTTCGAACTATACAAATTCCAATACCTAAAAACCTGACAGGGGACGGTCCTCTGGCAGGTTTTATAAAAATATGTTATATTAATAATTATTCCTTATCACAATAAAAAATATTAGGGAGGGAAATTTTGCCCAGACAAAAAAGAAAATTAGGGATAAGCAAAATATACCACATAATAGCGAGAGGAAATGAAAGAAAAGATATATTTCTTGATGACGAAGACAAAAATAAATTTATTCAAATTATTACCAATAAAAAGAGGAAAAACGAATACATTCTTTACGCATATTGCTTGATGAGCAACCATTTACATTTGTTAATTAAGGAACAAGAAGATAATATTTCCAGGACAATGAGAAGGATTAATACCGCTTATGCTTATTACTTTAATAAAAAATATAATAGAGTTGGACATGTGTTTCAGAACAGGTTTAGAAGTGAACCGGTGGAAAATGATCGTTATCTAATATCATTATTAAGGTATATCCATAATAATCCGGTTAAGGCTAAAATAGCTCACCAACCCTACCAATATAAATGGAGTAGTTATTCGCTTTATTTAAAAGAGCAAAAAAGTATAATAGATAAAGAGAAGATCTTAAATCTCTTTTCTCCCGATAGAGCGAAAGTAATTCATTTGTTTACCGAATTTAGCTGTCAACAAAACAACGATACCTTTATGGATTATCAAGAAGTCTTTAGAGAAGTAAAAGAAATTACTAGCGTTAAGAAAGCTAAAGAGTATGTGTCAAGATATTTAAAAGAAAAAGGTTTGCAAATAGAATCTTTAAAAGCTAAAAAAAATAAAGAACATAGAAATAAACTAATAATAGAATTAACAGAAAAGACAAATCTTTCATACAGAGAAATAGCAGACATTTTAGGATTTAGTCGATGGCTTGTGATAAAGGGGGTTAACAAAAAATGACAAAGGACCGTCCCCTAGTATGTTTTTCAGTATGCCCTAAGGATTGTTTTGGTTCCTGTTCGTTGGAGGTGGAAGTAGAAAAAGGGAAAGTAGTAAAAGTTAGAGGAAATCACAATAGTCCGGTAAATCAGGGCAGGATATGCGTTAAAGGGAAAAACTATCCAAATATGGTCTACGGACCAGAAAGATTATTATATCCCTTGCAGAGAATTGGCAAACGAGGCAAGGGTGAATTTAAAAGAATTAGCTGGGAGCAGGCTTTAGATATAATTTATGAAAAGCTTAAAAATTTAAAAGAGAAGTATGGACCGGAGTCGGTTTTGTATTATAACAGATTTGCCAATTTGGGTGTGGTGAAAAATTGTGCTTATGGTTTCTGGTATCAGTTTGGTGGCTTTACTTCCACCTATGGCGGTTTGTGTGATTCTGCTGCCCAGGAAGCAATCAATTTGACTTATGGAGAAGTAAAACATAATAGGATTTCTGACCTGGAAAACTCAAAATTAATAATATTATGGGGCTCAAATCCCGCCTATACCAATATTCATTTGATGCATCATGTAAATAAAGCAGTGGATAAGGGAGTAAAATTAATAACTATAGATATTAGAGAAAATGAGTCGGGGGCGAAAAGTCATTTATATTTAAATCCTCGACCGGGGACTGATGGATGTCTTGCCCTGGGGATAGCTAACCAGCTTATTAAAAATAATTTAATAGACGATAATTTTATTAACCAACATACTTTTGGTTTTGCCCAGTTTAAAGAATTGGCAAAAGAATATCCTTTGGGAAAAGTTTCTACCGTAACTGGGATTCCTCTCCATAAAATTGAAACCATGATTGGTTTTATAAAAAATACTCACGAGTATGCCCTTATCTGCGGAATGGGTGTTCAAAGATATAGCAATGGGGGTCAGACTATAAGAGCCATATCTCTTCTGCTGGCATTAACTGGAAGTATCGGTAAAAAGGGTTGTGGTTTTTACTTTAGTGATAGGCAGGCACCTGAATTAAATTGGCCTTTTTCTCCTCCCAAACCCAGGAGGATTCGTAATTCAATTCCAGTAGCAAAACTTGCCAGCGAACTGGATAATCAAGCCGACCCTCCGGTGAAAGCTGCTTGGATTGAGCAGGCGAATCCTATGACTAGCAACCCAAATATTAATCTCCTTGCCCGGACGATGAATAAATTAGATTTAATCGTGGTTGCCGATCTTTTTTTAACCGATACCGCAAGAATGGCAGATATTATTTTGCCCGCAACCTCGATGTTTGAGTACTATGATCTAATTACCGGCTATGGTCATTCTTATATTCAGTTACAACAAAAACTAATTGAGCCACCTGGTGAATGTAAACACGAAAGTGAAATGTATAGACTTCTGGGTAAAAAATTCGGTTTTAATTTAGATTATTTGCCGGAAAATGATTTGAGCACTATAGAAAAAATAATTATCAATTCTAATTTGAATACCGATGTCGATGAATTAAAAGAAAAACCCTATCTTCATCCCAGTTATCAAGAGATAGCTTTTAGTAATTTCAAATTCAATACTCCTACTCAAAAAATAGAATTTTTCAGCCAGAGGATGAGAGATAGATGGGGAGAAGCTCCCCTCCCAACATACAACGAACCAGTAGAAAATAAATACAGTTCTCCAAATATTTATAATAAATATCCTTTATCTTTGATAAGCAGCCATGCTTACAATAAAATGAATTCCCAATTTTCAGATATATCTATTTTAAAAGAAGAACCTTTTGTCTGGATAAATCCCCGCGATGCAGCTAAAAGAGGAATCAATGAAAACGATAGAGTAAAAGTATATAATGAGAGAGGTAATTTAATTTTAAAGGCTATCCTTACTGTAAAAGTCACCCTGGGAATTGTGCATACTTATTTTGGCTGGTGGGGTGGAGTGCATCAAGCTAATATAAATAAACTTATTGGAGATTACGTAAGTGACATAGGATACGGAACAGCTTTTCAAAATTGTTTAGTTGAAATTCAAAAAGTAAAATAAAATTAAAATACAAAGAAAAATACAGGGGTCGGTTGCCTCCTGTACCTGGGGGAGGAATAAATGAAATTTTTAGATTTAGTTAAAGCCAGACAAAGTGTACGAAGATATCTAAGTAAAGAAGTTGAACGGGAAAAGATTGAGCGCTGTCTGGAGGCAGCACGGCTTGCACCTTCTGCCAGCAATTCTCAGCCCTGGAGCTTCATTGTCATAGATGACCCAAAACTAAAAGAAGCGGTAGCCAAAAAAACATTTAGCCAACTAATATCTTTCAATCATTTTTCCCTACAAGCACCTGTTTTAATTATATTAATTTCGGAAAGATTAGGCTTTTTAAACAAAGTCGCGGAAGCAATCAAAGATAAACAATTTAGCCTTATTGATATCGGAATTGCTTCTGAACATTTTTGCCTTCAGGCTACAGAAGAAGGATTGGGTACCTGTATTTTGGGATGGTTCAACGAAAAGGGAGTGAAGAAGCTGCTTAATATTTCCCCATCAAAAAGAGTTGAACTTATTATAACAGTAGGTTATCCCGAGTCTACAATAATACGCCCCAAAAAGCGAAAGCCAATGGATCAAATCGGAAGTTACAATAGTTATGGGTTACAGAAATGAAAAATTGACTCGATTTTTCCCAAATGATATTGTATAGAAAAAATAATAGAAGAGTTAATTTATTAAAATTCGTAAAGCAAGGAGGAATAGAAATGAAAAAGAAACTTATATTAACCTTAGTGCTTTCAATATTTTTACTTTTCACTCTAACCTTAATGGTTCAGAGCAATCAAGATGAGGCTCCGCTTATTCCCATGAGAGACTTTTTTAAGAATCCTGAAAAAATTGGTTTTTCTTTATCTCCCAATGGAACGTATTGGGCATTTCTTCAGCCATGGGAGAACCGCTTGAATATCTATGTGCAGAAAATTGGGGAAGAAAAGATTATCAGAATTACTGAAGCTACAAAAAGAGATATTGCCGGATATTTATGGGCCAATGATAATCGAATTGTATATGCTCAGGATGAAGCAGGAGATGAAAATTATAAAATCTATGCCGTAGATATTGATGGCTCAAACAGAAAAACCTTAACCCCTTTTGAAGAGGTAAAAGTTCACTTAATTGATGACCTTGAAAATAATCCGGATGAGATGCTGATGATGATGAACAAAAGAGATAAAAGGTTTTACGATGTATATTGCATTAATATTAATAATGGGGAGATGGAAATGCTTGCCGAAAACCCCGGAAATATTGTTGGATGGATAACTGATCATGAAGGGAAACTTCGGGTTGCTACTACCAGTGATGGTGTAAATACCAGCATTTTATATAGAGAAAAGGAAGGCGACCCCTTCAAGGTAGTTATTACCACCAGTTTTAAAGAAACCGTAGCCCCCTTATTTTTTACTTTTGATAATAAATACCTTTATGTTTCTTCAAATATTGATAGAGATAAACGGGCAATTTTTAAATATGATGTTGCCAATGCAAAATTCTTGGAAAAAATATACGAGCATCCGGAAGTGGACGTGACAAGCTTATTAAGATCGAAAAAACAAAAGAAAATTACAGGGGTCGCTTACTTTACCGATAAAAGACATTATCATTTTTTTGACCAGGAACGTAAAGAATTACAAGAAGACCTGGAGAAACGCTTGCCCGGATACGAAGTTGCAATTACCGATAGTACTAGAGATGAAACCAAACTAATTATAATAACATACAGTGATAAAGGTTTGGGGGCTTATTATTTTTATGATCTTGCCACAGGTGAATTTAGAAAGATGATAGATATTAGCCCCTGGCTGGAAGAAAAATATATGGCAGATATGCGACCAATCAAATATACCTCACGGGATGGTTTAACTATCCATGGATACTTAACCATTCCCAAAGGTTTAACTCCAAAAAATTTACCTGTAGTTATTAATCCTCATGGTGGTCCCTGGTATAGAGACTATTGGGGATATAATCCTGAAATTCAGTTTTTGGCAAACCGGGGTTATGCCGTATTACAGATGAATTTCCGTGGTTCTACCGGATATGGCCGCGAATTCTGGGAGCTTGGATTTAAAGAATGGGGTAAAAAAATGCAGGATGATATTACCGATGGAGTTAATTGGTTAATTGAACAGGGGATAGCGGACCCTAAAAGAATTGGAATTTATGGAGGATCTTATGGTGGATATGCCACTTTAGCAGGTTTAATCTTTACTCCGGATTTATATACTTGTGGGATTGATTACGTGGGAATATCCAATATCTTATCCTGGTTTGAGGCAATACCTCCTTATTGGGAACCTATGAGGGAAATGTTTTACGAAATGGTTGGAGATCCCGAAAAAGATAAAGATTTGCTGGAGGCAGCTTCCCCGCTTTTCCACGTCGATAAAATTAAGGTTCCTCTTTTCATTGCCCAAGGGGCTAATGACCCCAGAGTTCCTAAAGCTGAATCAGATCAGATGGTTGAAGCCTTAAAGACACGAGGTATCGAGGTTTCTTACATGGTTAAAGATAATGAGGGTCATGGTTTTGCAAACGAAGAAAATCGGTTTGATTTTTATGGCGCTATGGAAGAATTTTTAGGTGAACATCTCGGCGGAAGAGTAGAATGAGAAAGGATTTTTAGTAATGAAAATAAAAATAAAATATTTAAATGGCATTCGGTTTAAGCGTTTTATTATAAATTCAGCCCAACGGATAAATCAGATGGAACAGTATCTGAATGATATCAATGTTTTCCCGGTAGCTGATGGGGACACAGGTACTAATATGGCAGCTACTATGAACAGCATTGTAAAAGAGATTAAAAAATGTAAAGAATCTTCTTTTACCAAAATTAGTAGTGTTATTGCCGATTCGGCTTTGACCGGAGCACGCGGTAACTCCGGAGCTATTTTGGCCCAATTTTTTCAAGGCCTGGCAGAAGCAACCAAGGGTAAAGTACGTCTTAGCACAGAAGCTTTTGCCCAAGCTGCCACTAAGGCAGCAGAACAAGCAAGAAATGCAATTTCTAATCCTCAAGAGGGAACCATTATTACAGTTATGAAAGATTGGGCAAAACATCTTGCTGAAAGTGCGCACCATACCCATGATTTTGTCGAACTTTTTAAAAAATCATTATCTAAAGCAAAGGATTCCCTGGCCCAAACACCCGATAAACTCCTGATATTAAAAAAGGCAGGCGTAGTCGATGCGGGGGCACAGGGATTTGTTAATATATTAGAGGGAATAGTTAATTTTATTGAATATGGTAAAATTAAATCTTTAAAAGTAATTACTTCTACTACCAATAAAATGAGGAGTTTTAATTTAGGTAAAGTTGATTCCGGAATTAATTTTCAGTTCTGTGCCGAATACTTACTTGAAGGTATTGACTTAGACCGGAAAACCATTAGACAAAAACTTACTTTTTTAGGGGATTCATTAATTGTTGCTGGTTCTAAAAACAAAGCTCATATCCATATTCACACTGATAAACCAGAAGATGTTTTTGCTGAATTGTCTGAATTCGGAACTATAGTAAAAAATAAAGTTGATGATATGCACAAACAGCATACTAAGATTAAGCTTGATGCTCAAAAAAGTATCGGGTTGGTTACTGATTCAACCTGTGATTTACCGCCAGAGTTAATTAAGAAGTATAATATTAAGATTGTACCTGTAGTAATTCAAGTTGGGAAAAAGAGCTATTTAGATCAAGTAGAAATTATACCAAAGGATTTTATTCATATTTTAGAGACCTCCAATGAAAAGCTATCCACTTCTCAACCCGCGCCAGCTTTTTTTAAAAAAGTCTATGATAAAGCTGCGCAAAGATATAAATCAATAATTTCTTTACATATTTCGGAAAAATTAAGCGGAACGATTCAGGGTGCGCGTATGGGTTGTAAGGATATGGAGTAC
>JABUBQ010000180.1_pt1 | contig 10594 bp, 10 predicted proteins | sample 7240351 | NCBI WGS metagenome assembly JABUBQ01 (sample SAMN07256348, study PRJNA390944) | subsurface metagenome | isolation source: Methane hydrate marine sediment | place: Pacific Ocean: Eastern North Pacific, ODP site 1244 | collected 2002 | reverse complement strand
CCCCAAATTCAAGCCCTAGGGCGCGAAATTTGGCTGCCACTGTTATGTTCCAGCTCTTGAGAGCGTAACGTATTTTGCCGGCTGCATACCTGTGGTCCACGATTCAGGTGGACCACAAGAGTTTGTGCCCCATGAATGGAGATACCGAGGTGTGGAGGATGCAGCCAGCAAAATACGTTACGCTCTCAAGAGCTGGAACATAACAGTGGCAGCCAAATTTCGCGCCCTAGGGCTTGAATTTGGGGAGGAAAGATTCAAACAGGAAATTTTAGAATTCGTGGAGCAAAAGATTAGCCGGCAGACGAGTAAGTAGCTCAGGATTAAGCTCCATGGTTTACTTCACTCCCCCCTATTTTCACTAGTAGCAACATCTCCTTTGTGTCGCTGATTGAAATCATCATTTCTCGCCCCGATTGCTTCGGGGCGTATTCATTTTGCTTCACCGGCTACGCAGGCGATAGCATATTCCTTGGAATGCGAAAGGCTAATAGCCAGATTATTTAAGCCTAAGCCATTAGCCTGATTTTGCGCCTTACCATAGAGATGAACTAAAGGCTGGCCACTAGGGTCAGATAATATCTCAATTTCTTTCCAGCTGATACCTCTGGCTGGTGTCCCCAGTGCTTTTATTACTGCTTCCTTGCCGGCAAAACGGGCAGCCAGAGATAAAGGCTTTTTGTGGTATAGCTTGAGCTCTGGCTCAGTATATACCCGGTGCAGAAAACTTTCTCCCCAGCGGGCTATAGCCTTTTTAATGCGAGCTATTTCTATTATATCTATACCAATATAGTGCATTGCTCAACAACTACTGTTCTATTATAACACCAAACTTCAGCTAACTTATTATCTCCCCTTCCTCTCAATTCTCACTGCGCAGACTTTATATTCGGGTATTTTAGATACGGGGTCAAGGGCTGAGTTAGTGAGCAGATTGGCTGGGCTTTCAGCAAAGTGAAAGGTCATAAAGACTACCCCCCTGGGTGAAACCTCGGTTACCTTTGCTTTAGCCTCTATCTCTCCCCTTCGGGAAACGACCTTTACCATCTCACCGTCAGTGATGCCTAAAGCCGAGGCATCCTCAGGGTTTATCTCCACCAGCCCCTCCCCTCTTAATATATTGAGCCCCTTTACCTTTCGGGTCATGGTACCAGTGTGAAAATGATACAGGCTTCGCCCCGTGGTCAACATCAGGGGATAGTCATCATCGGGAAGCTCCATAGGTGGCTTATAGTCTAAGGGGGTAAACCTGCCCTTGCCCCGGGTAAACTGCTTGGTGTGAAGGATAGGTGTCCCCGGGTGGTCTTGAGTGGGACAGGGCCACTGCAAGCCGCCATTATCCAGACGGCGGTAGGCAATACCCCCATAGCTAGGGGTAAGATTGGCAATCTCTTCCATAATTTGAGAGGGATGAGCAAAATCAAAGCCTTTACTCCCCATCCTCTGGGCAATCTGACCGGTAATCCACCAGTCAGGCTTGGAGTTACCTATAGGCTCTATTGCCTTCCGCACCGGCTGCACTCTCCTCTCAGTATTAGTGACGGTGCCATCCTTCTCAGCAAAGGTGGCCCCGGGTAGAACAACATCAGCCAGTTGCGCCGTTTCGGTAAGAAAGATATCCTGAACCACAAAAAACTCCAGCTTCTTAAGCGCCTCTCGGGCATGCCCGGCGTCAGGCTCACTCAACGCCGGGTTCTCACCAATAAGGTAAATCGCCTTTATCCTTCCCTCGTATGCCGCTGGGATAATCTCGGTAATGGGCAACCCTGGAGAAGAAGGTAGTGAGCCGCCCCAGGCAGCCTCAAATTTCTCCCTGATAGCCGGGTCAGCTACTGCTTGATAGCCGGTATAGACATCAGGTAGAGCACCAAGGTCACAAGCACCTTGCACATTGTTCTGACCTCGCAGAGGATTGACTCCAGTAGATGGCTTGCCGATGTTCCCGGTGAGCATCGCCAGGTTGGCAATAGCTATTACATTATCGGTGCCGTGGGAGTGCTGAGTAATACCCATAGCGTAGAGCAGGCTAGAGGGTTTATTAGTAGCATATATCCGGGCTGCCTCGGCTATCTTATTTCCGGGCACACCAGTAATCCGCTCTACAAAATCCAGGTCAAAATTCTTAAGAGACTCCCGGAAAGCATCGAAATTCTCACAACGCTCCTCTATAAAGGATGAGTCGAGCCGCCCTTCGTCCACTATAACCCGCATCATCCCCATAAGTAAGGCAACATCGGTGCCAGGCTTATGCCGCAGCCATAAGTCAGCAAAGCGAACCAGGTCAATCTCACGGGGATTAGCTACAATGAGCTTTGCCCCTTTACGCACCGCCCTATTTACCTCTAGCCCGATTATCGGGTGAGCTTCTGTAGTGTTAGTGCCAATAGCCAGAATGCAGGCGGCATTACTAATTTCATTAATGGAGTTGGTCATAGCCCCGCTGCCAAAGCACTGGACCAGACCAGCTACAGTAGGGGCATGGCATAGTCGAGCACAGTGGTCAATATTATTGGTGCCCAATACTACCCGGGCAAATTTCTGGGCAACATAGTTTTCCTCGTTAGTGCACTTGGCTGATGAGATTACGGCTACCTCGTCTTTTCCATAATTAGCCAGTTTGCTGGCAACCAGCTCCAGTGCCTCGTCCCAGGTTGCCTCAGTAAGTTCCCCTTCTCGCCTTATCAGGGGGGTAGTTAAGCGCTCGGGATGGTGAATGAATTCAGTAATACCAAAGCGACCTTTGACACAAAGGCTGCCCTTATTAACCGTGCCTTCTCTACGGCCACGAACACTTATCACCCGCTCATTGCGGATGCCTAAATAAATCCCACAGCCAACACCGCAATAAACGCAGGTAGTTTCTACTTCCCGCGTTGGCTGTAGGGCATCTTTAGGGGTTAGGGCACCAACCGGACAATGGGCAACGCATTCCCCACAGGACACACAACTTGAGTCTATTAGTGGCTTATCACCAAATGTGGAGACCTGGCTTGCGTAGCCACGGAAGGTTAAGGCAAGAGCTCCTACCCCCAGCACTTCATCACAGATGCGCACACACTTGCCGCAAAGAATACAATAATTGGGGTCGTGGTCGAAGAAGGGATTGCTGGCATCAACCGGCAGCAACCTCGTTGTCTTGCGGAAACGCTGCTTGGTAATACCCAGGTAGGCAGCCACCTTCTGCAAATCACACTGCTGATTCTTAGAACAGGTGAGGCAATCGCTAGGGTGGTCAGCGATAAGCAACTCTACAGCAGTGCAACGCACCTTGTTGACTGCCGGTGTCTCAGTGTGCACTATCATCCCATCAGTAGCTAGTGTAGTGCAGGCTGTGGGCAAACCACGCATTTTTTCGATTTCCACAACACAAAGGCAGCAGGCTCCGTATGGCTCTAGGTCAGGGTCAGAGCACAGGGCGGGGATATAAATACCAGCCGCCTGAGCTGCCTCCAGCACGGTCACCCCCTCCCTCACCTCAACCTCTTGACCATCAATGATTAACTTGATTTTCTCCACTGCTTTACTTCACTTTAATCTAGCGGAGATCCGCCTGAAGCCCCTGTGTTTCTTTTTGTTGCAGTCACCGGAATAGGCTTACTAGGGACTGTTACTTTCTCCCCAGAAACCTTTACCACCGCACTAAACTTAGTGGGGCAAACATCCAGACAGGTGCCACACTTGATACACTTACCCTGGTCAATAATATGAACCATTCTCTTACCGCCAGATATAGCCTCAGACGGACAGTCCCTAAGACATATGCCGCAACCTTGACACTTGTCGGGAAGGATATAATAGGAAACTAACTCCGAACAGGCTAATGCCGGGCATCGTTTATCCTTTATGTGAGCCTCATACTCATCCCGGAAGTAACGAATAGAGGTGAGCACCGGGTTGGGTGCTGTCCCACCCAAGGCACACAATGAGCCGGCTACAACATCTTTAGCTAGGTCCTCAAGCAGGTCAATGTCCTCCAATTTACCTTTACCAGTAGTAATATCCTCGAGGATATCCAGCATTTGTTTCGTTCCCAGACGACACAGAACACACTTACCACAGGACTCAGCCTGGGTGAAAGAAAGGAAGTAGCGAGCAATATCGACTATGCAGTTATCCTCATCCAGTACAATCATGCCGCCGGAGCCCATAATAGAACCAGCCTCGGTTAATGACTCATAGTCCACAGAGAGGTTTAACAAGCCTGCTGGCAGAAAGCCACCGGAGGGACCACCGGTCTGAACTGCCTTAAAGCGTTTGCCATTGGGGATTCCCCCTCCAACCCCGTAGATGATTTCTTGGAGCGATATGCCCATTGGCACCTCAATGAGTCCGGTACGGTTTACCTTGCCAGCCAGGGCGAAGACCTTGGTTCCTTTGCTTTTCTCTGAACCATAGCTTGCATACCAGTTACTACCTCGCTGCAATATCGCCGATACATGCCCCCAGGTTCCCACATTATTGATGTTGGTCGGCTTGCCCCATAAGCCGCTCTGAGCAGGGAATGGAGGTCGGGAGCGAGGCATACCCCGCTTGCCCTCAATAGATGCCATCATTGCTGTTTCCTCGCCGCAGACAAAAGCCCCTGCCCCCTGCTTAATCGTTACATGAAAACTGAAGTTGGAATCCAGAATATTGTCTCCTACTAGTCCATACTCGGCTACCTGGCGGAGAGCAAGCTCTAATCGTTCAATAGCAAGAGGGTATTCAGCCCGAATATAGATATAGCCCTCTGTTGCCCCAATAGCATAAGCACCAATGAGCATACCCTCCAGAACAGCGTGTGGGTCACCTTCCAGGAGAGACCTATTCATAAAGGCACCAGGGTCACCCTCATCAGCATTACAGATAAGATACTTCACCTTGCCCGGTGCCTTGCGACAGAATTCCCACTTCAGACCGGTGGGGAAGCCGGCACCACCACGACCTCGCAAGCCCGACCTTTTTATCTCCTCAATTACCTCTTCCGGCTTCATTCCCAACGCCCTGACCAGACCACTATAACCGCCCTGGACAATATAGTGGTTGATATTCTCAGGGTCAATAATCCCGCAATTACGCAGGACTATACGCACCTGGGGTTTGAGCATTGGTAGCTCGAAAAGCTTAGGGATGCCATCAACATTACCATCACCTATGGTGCCTAGAGCCAAGTCAGGACGGGGGTTATCATTAATAACATAATCTTCTATAAGCTGGGGTATGATTTCCGGGGTTACATTGCCATAACAGATACGAGGACGATTTGGTTTAACTATATCCACTAAAGGCTCAGCGTAGCAAAGCCCGATACAGCCAACCTGGGTGATAATAGCGCCTATATTACGCTTGGCCAACTCAGACTCAATAGCTTCAAGCACAGTGAGGGCACCAGACGCCCGACCACAGGTAGCGGTACCAACGAGGATACGGGGTTTATCACTATGCTCCAGAGCTTCCCATTCTGCCCTTGCCTGACTTCTTATCTCATCAAAAGTCACCACACACCTCACTATAAATGCTTCTCAGTGAAGGACCTCCGCTACCTTCTTAGGTCAAGCTCGACCATAGACGGTTTTGTCAATCACCACCACTGGGGCTAAGGCACATGAGCCAAAGCAAGCAATCGTTTCTAAGGAATATTCAAGGTCATCAGTGGTCTCTCCCGGCTTGATACCCAACTGCCTCTCTACTTCATTGAGGATACGCGCCCCTCCCCGCACGTGACAGGCAGTTCCCCGACATACCTTGACCATCCTCTTGCCGGTGGGGGTAAACTTAAACTGGGCATAGAAGGTGGCTACTCCATAAACGTTGCTCGCTGGCAGCCGTAGAAATTTAGCAACTCTGGCCATTACCCCTTCTGGGAGGTAGCCGAACCTCTCTTGAGCTTCTTGAAGAATAGGGATAAGGTCACCATTTCCCCCACCATATTGTGATAGAATATCGTCTAACTGTTCCTTGATGTTACTCTCCACAAGTTCCTGCTATAAGAGTCATTCTTGGCGGTGAGTCCCCCTTCCCAACGGCAAGGGCTGTTAGAGGTTATCAGGCAAAATACTAGGTACTGGTATTAGCATCGTTGAATTGCTGGCTGGTGAGAAGGGAGGTTAACTCGAACTTCATTAGCTTTATCGCCAGGATTATAGCCCATTTTACCTATTTGTTCAAGCCCAGCTAGGGGGTGAGCTATTTAATAATCAGGCGAAATACCCTATAATCAATATGTGCTGTATAATTTAGAAGCCAGTCAATTTGTTAATTTGTTAGGAGTAGAGGCATGCAAGATATTTTTGCTGAAGAGTTCAAGCCGAAAAGGATAATTGATAATCCCTCTGAGGAGAAGCTTAGAGAGTGGGCACTGGAACAGGGAGGAATTATAACCGAATTCGGCAACCTTTCGGTGGTTACAGCCGTTCGGAATAGAATTGCCAAGCTTACCGAGGTAGTGATGGGCGAGCTTGACCAAGAGGATATGGAGCTTGTCCACAGAGCTATGAAATACTTGAGAACTAAAGAGATGATAAAGCTGGATAGGGTAATGTGTCACACCCCGGGCTTTAAAAGAAATTGCCGCCTGTATGTTACCGCTGACTATCCCCGACTACCTCTAATGTGGGGTAATACACTGTTTCCCCCAGAGGGGGGTGAGCCTGACTTCGTAGCTATTATGGTCCCAGGGTGGAAGGAAAAGAAGACCCTTGTTTTCCCAGAGTGGGGCCTAACGCTGATTATGGGGAGTGATTATAAGGGTGAGAACAAGAAGGCAATGCTTCGCCAGGTAATGTATTGGGCTAAGCAGCAAGGAAATCTTGGTCTCCATGCCGCTAGTAAAATTATGCGAGTGTATAGGGGTAGGAAATTGAAGGACTTTGGCTTTCTTCTCTTCGGTCTCAGTGCCACCGGGAAGACCACCCTTTCCTGCCATCCTCACTGGCTACATTACCCAGAGAGGGTAGTGATTCGCCAGGATGATGTAGTAATACTAAAGTCTGATGGCAGTGCTGTCGGCACTGAGGAGTCCTTCTATATGAAGACGGAAGGTCTGGACCCTGACTCACAGCCTCTTCTATACGCGGCAGCAATAAGCCCCCGGGCGATACTGGAAAATGTCCATGTAGACCCTGAGACAGGTAAGGTAGATTTTTCTGATACTACATTGACCTCCAACGGACGGGCAATGGTCAAAAGAGGGGATATCGCTTTTACTGACGATGAGATTGACCTGGAAAAGGTCGACTTCATAATATTTATCAACAGACGCTATGATATCCTTCCTCCGGTAGTGCGCCTTACCCCGGAGTGGGCAGCGGCTGCCTTTATGTTGGGTGAGTCGGTAGAGACCTCAGCCGGTGACCCTACCCAGGCAGGTAAGCAACTGAGGGTCGTTGGCACCAACCCTTTCATAGTGGGTTCCAAAGACGAAGAAGGTAATACCTTTCTCAACATCCTGAGGAATAATCCTGACATCCAGTGTTTCATTCTAAACACTGGGAGAGTAGGCGGGATGGATAGGGGGCGAAAGATAACGGTAAGGGACTCAGTGAAGATAATGGAAATGATAGCCCGCGATAAGATTGTATGGAAGAAGGATGAGTTCTGGGGTTATGAGGTGCCCGTTAAAATCCCTGGCTTGGAGCTGGGCCAGTTTGACCTGAGCAATTACTACCCCGAAGAGCAGATACAGGAGCTCTCAGAAGATTTAAAGCAGGAGAGGCTGGACTGGCTTTCCCAGTTTCATAATCTTAATCGGGATATTATTAACGCTATTATGCCGTAGAGCTAGTATGGGGCTAACAATAGGTATTTAACTTGCTGGCGTGCCTGAGAGATTCGAACCCACAACCCCGGTTCCGAAGATTAAAGCCGTATGTGCCGCGTCATAGACCTTCTTCACTGTCCAGAGATATTGCCCTTCGCACTACCTCGGTATATTCTCGTATGCTGCCCCGTATCATGCTTTCCCCCCCAAATACCCCACTGCCAGCTTAGTCTTGTTCCCCGGTATCAATATGCTCAGCTATGCCTATCTTCTGCACGGAGAGGGGCACATAGTTAACCATCTTGGAATCAATCAGGTCTTTAAGTCTCTTTTCATCCTCGGTTAGGCGTGCCTTGCCCGTTTTTACCTCAATAAAGTCCACCCCTTCGCCGTATTTGATGCCGACAAAGTCGATGGGTTCTCCCAGATAGAAAAGCCGGTCATACTGGGTCAGCTCAAAGGTAGCTAGAAGCTCGTTCAGCTTGCCTGTTCGTCGGCCCAGACTGCGGGTTATGGATTCCAGAAGGTCGTGAGGCAAATCCTCCAGGGCATCCTGAATCTCCTTAACCGAGACGGCAGAAGCTAGGGCAAACCTAAGTTTGCTCTCCAGTTCATCTATCGCCGGCACCTCTACCTTTCTCGGCCTGAAGAGTAACACCAGAACTATTACCAGTAGAACACCGATTATTACATATAGGAAAATTTCCACACTACTCTCCTTTTATTTAGTAGTGAAATAGGCGAGCGCTAGTTTAACTTTGTCTTCCAGGCTTAATTTTGAATCCGAGGGCAGGCTGGCTACGGCCCGGGTGGCTTCAGAAACGGAGTAGCCCAGGGAGGTGAGTGCCGCCACAACCTCGGCATGTTCCTCGGCTAGCTGAACCCCCGGGGTGGTTATCCAACCGGCGCCTATTTTCTCTTTAAGCTCCAGGATAAGTCGGTTAGCCATCTTTTTACCTATTCCTGGAACTTCAGTCAGCAGGTCAGTACTGCTGGTAGCGATAGCCATGGTGAGCCTCTCTATATTCATGGCGGAAAGCATGGCCAGTGCCAGCTTGGGGCCCAGCCCTGATACACTAATCAAGTTTTGAAACAGTCCCAGCTCGTCGGTAGAGGCAAAACCATAGAGAGCGGCGTTATCCTCTCTGAGGTGAAGATAGGTGTGTAGCTTGACCTCTTCGCCAATAGCCCCCAGTGTGCTCAGGGTAGAGGTAGGCATATATACCTGAAAGCCTATTCCACCGACATTAATAACAGCCCCATCACTGCCCAGCGACTCTAATTTCCCATAAAGACTGGCTATCATTTGCTCTCCTTCATTGGTGTTTAGCCAACAGGTTGCTCAGGTGTATCTCGTGGAGGTGGCAGAGGGCTACCGCCAGCGCATCAGCAGCATCGTTTGGCTGGGGAACCTGAGACAATCCAAGCCGAAGCTTGACCATCTCCTGAATCTGCTCTTTTGAACTAGCTCCGTAATTGGTAATCCTCTGCTTTATCTGAGCCGGAGTATATTCATAGGTTGGGATGCCTATATTAGCTGCCGCTAGCATGGCTACTGCCTGAGCCCTACCTATGGCCAGTGCTGACCTTACATTTTTACCGACAAAGGGCTGCTCTACAGCTACTGCATCAGGCTGATAGCGTAAGATAATTTCTGAAAGCTTGTTATACAAATAACTCAAACGCTCCCCAATTGGGGAGCGTGGTGGACTGGTTAAGGCACCACAATCGACCAGGGCTGCTTCATCCTCTCCACTCTCTATCACCCCGTAGCCCATAGTTATTGTGCCTGGGTCAATACCTAAAATTCTCATTATATTTTAGACTTGAGGCAGGTCTAAAAAGGGATATTGATTCTCCTTTCCCCCTCTTCTTGTTAAGGGATTTGGTTGATTGACAGTCTAAACTTGCGCCTTATATTTCTCTAGGGTAGAGTCAGAAAAGTCAATATTACTGAATACGTGCTGGACATCATCCAGTCCCTCTAGTTTATCCAGCAGCTTCAGCGTTTGCAAGGCTGCCTTTTCCTCGAGTTCAACCATAGTCTTGGGCGTCATGGACAGCTCAGCCGAGGCTACAGGTAGATTTTTCTGGTCTAGTGCTGTCCTTACCATCTCAAGCTCCTCTGGCTTGGTATAAATCTCCACATAATTATTCTCTACCTTGACATCCTCAGCACCGGCATCTATAGCGTTTAGGGCTAATTCCTCGGCATCTAAATCATTGGTCTCTACTGCAATCAATCCTTTTGAGTCAAAAAGCCAGGCGACGCAGCCACTCTCCCCCAGACTACCACCGCTGCGTGAAAATATATTCCTTACATCTTGCAGGGTTCGATTGCGATTGTCACTTAGAGCCTGTATTAGAATAGCTACCCCGCTGGGTCCGTAACCTTCAAGCACCATCTCTACCAGAGTGGCTCCCTCCAGTGTGCCGCTACCCCGCTTAATGGCTTTTTCTATGTTATCCAGCGGCATATTATTGCCACGAGCTTTCTGTATTGCTAGACGCAGGCGATAATTCGCCTCAGGGTTATTTCCCCCCTGACGAACCGCCACAATAATCTCTCGGGTCAACTTGGTGAAAAGTTGACCTCGCCTGGCATCAGCCACCCCCTTCTGATGCTTGATTGAAGACCATTTAGAATGACCTGACATTTTTGATTCTCCTTAGCCAGCTAATTAATCTCCCTTTTAATTTTAGCACTTTTACCTGATAAGGGAAAGCGGACGGATTGCCTCAAAAAAATATGTTGCCGAAAAGGAGGGAAAGCATGATACGGGGCAGCATACGAGAATATACCGAGGTAGTGCGAAGGGCAATATCTCTGGACAGTGAAGAAGGTCTATGACGCGGCAC
>JABUBQ010000179.1_pt1 | contig 10616 bp, 21 predicted proteins | sample 7240351 | NCBI WGS metagenome assembly JABUBQ01 (sample SAMN07256348, study PRJNA390944) | subsurface metagenome | isolation source: Methane hydrate marine sediment | place: Pacific Ocean: Eastern North Pacific, ODP site 1244 | collected 2002 | reverse complement strand
CCGCAATCTTCAAGACCATCGTTCTGCTTTCAGGCAAGGACGCCGCACTCGCCAAGGCGTTCCTCGTGGACCTCACCACCTTCACCGCCACGGGGGGCGAGCGCGTGAAAGGCAAGGAGAGTGTGGCCCACCTGACAGCCAAACAGGTGGAAAGACTCTACGACAAGCGGGACACCGAACTTTCGGCAGCCCGTTACGCGGACTTCCTCGACCGATGGAATGCGAGCCATGCTTAATTACGAGTTTTGCGAGTCTCCGTTCAGCACCGAAGCCCTCGAAGGGGCAATCCAGGACTCCGCCCCGACTTGGACTCTCGAAGTCGCCAAGTCCAACCACGCCTCAACCCTCGGCGACGCCTGCGAACGCCGACTCGTCTATCGCCGCACGATCGGCGACCAGGCCGTACCGATGGTGGCTTACACGCGAGGCTTACTCTCGACGGGAAAACTCCTAGCCCCCATCGTGATTGACACCCTTAATCGCTTCGGCCAGAAGCAGTCCCCGGCGTGGCGTATGCTCGAACAGGAACGCCGCCCCCATGACCCGCAGTTCGTCAAACTGAACATCGGTTGCCAAGTGGACAGCATCCGCCACGTCGTCTCGGCAGAGGGCCGGGAACGGCCCTGCAACGTCGTGGAGATCAAGACAAGCGACTCCAACATCTTCTCCCGCATTCATACCCCCGACGATCTCTGCCTGTGGCCCTGGGCGGCGAAGTACTCCGACCAGTTGATGCTCGGGATGCTCGGGTGTGAACTCGTGACGCACCCCGGCTGGCTCGTGATGGTGAACAAGGGCAACCTCTACGACATGAAGATTCTGGAAATCCCCTTTGATTATCAGCGGGCCGAACAGTTGCTACGCCGGGCAGAACGCATCGAGCGGCACGTCAGGGGCGGAACGATACCGGAAAGGATCAACTGGCCCTCCATCTGCGAAAAGTGCGAGTTCGTCCACCTGTGCAATCCTGTCCTCGAAGGCGACCCCGACGCGATGCCCGAACGTCTCGACGATGAGGAGTTGGCGGCGATGCTGGCGACTTTCCGCGAGACGCAGGAGGCCAGAGACGCACACGAACGGATAGGCCGCGAGTTGAAGGGGCGGCTTGTGCCGGGCCAACGGCTTATGGTGGGCGGCGTACTTGTGGATTGGCGGCGTCACGGCAAGGGCTGGCGCATGAGTGTCGGCGGCGAGGCGAAAGAGGGAGATGGGCCACCCGGCGAAGCGGGCGATCTCGGATTTTGAGGAGGCGTGCGATGAATCCCGACGTGCCGAGCCTTGAGGCGTGCAGGCGACTGGCAAAGTCCCGTGGCGAGGTTTGGACCCTTGGCCTAGTCCAGTATTTCTACGACCAATCCGGGAACCTTGGGACAATTCGCTCTGGCGTGGAAGGTCCATCGACAAACGAAACATTGCTACCTGCCCCCACCATCGGCGAGATGGGCGAGGAGATTCGGCGTCGGGGATTGCGGATGATTGTCACACTGGAACGGCGCGGCGATGGGGTGCAAGAGTTCGGCGTCACAATCCCTGGCATGGCTCACGCGGTTCACGAGCGCGAGGCGGATGCCAGGGCGAACGCGCTGTCCGAGGCGATTGAGAAGGAGAAAAAATGATGCGACACGCCCTGCACGCTTTCTGGCTTCGGCTTATCTGCGCCGTTCGCGGGCATCGTGGTCGTCCTGCGGGCTTCACTTGGACGGTAGACGACCGGACGGTCGCGCGGAACGGGTTGCGCGGGCATTATGCGTGGAAGGTTTGCGAGCGGTGGTGCAGGGGAACTGTACGGGGAGGGGGGGAGACCATGAGCCACTTCGCCGACGAGTGCCGGAAAATCTTCCTACAACTGGGGTGGCCTGCGCTTCTGGTGGACAGAATCTTCCAGTTGCTTGGGACACAGATTGAGGAAGCGCACCATAAGGGTCTGACGCCAAGCCAAACAGTCCTCGCAACTGCTGAACTCTGGCGAAAGTTCGAGGAAGAAACCGTGAAGTGCGCCGGTTGCCAGAAGGTCATAAGCAAGTTGGACGCCTTTTTGTACGGAGCGGGCGAGTCTGTCGAGCGCGCGAGGAAATACCATCTGTGTCCCGTCTGTGCCGAGAATCCAAGGGAATCTATTGGGCGAGCAGTGCAGCGCAGAAAACTTCAAGGGGCCGTGAAATGACGCGCGGCGTGTGGCTGCTAATCATATTCGGAGTGATTCTCATTCTGGCCCTTTGGCTCGGCATCGTCTGCGCCAAGGTGAATGCGGACTATGTGCCCGGCGGGTCCATGATTGTGCGCCCCCCTGCACAGCCGCCGACCGCTACGGCAGTCGGCCCCGCCGGGCCGCTTATTGAGAACCAGACGGGGCGGGCCGCAGAAACGGAAGTCCCAAGTGCAGCGTCGGCGAGACGACTACCCCGTGGAGCCGATGCAAAACCAGCCCAGGCCCGCCCTGTCTGCTTGTTTGACGCACTCCGCCAAGTCGAGTCGGCGGGTAACGATTACGCGGTCGGCGATGGGGGCAGGTCCAAGGGCCCCTACCAATGCGGCCGCGCGGCTTGGGCCGACGGGGGCGGCAACCCTGCCGACTACGACCGGCTCGTGTGGAACCGCGCGGCGTGTGAGCGGGTCATGGTCGGATACTGGAAGCGGTACGGATGCGAGACCGATGAGCAGAGAGCAAGATGCTGGAACGGAGGCCCGCGCGGAGCAGAGAAGAAGGCGACGCTGAAATACTGGCAGCGGGTGAACGTGGAAATCGTCGGGCAATGCGGCCCGGAGGAATGCGTAAAATGAAACCGTTGGCGAAGGGTTATCGTCGAATCGTGGACAAGTTCGGCACCCCCTGGATTGTGCGCGAATTTTACTACTGCGCAGAGAAAGACGCCCCCGCCGAGTGCTTCGCCGACGCCAAGCCCGCCGAGGGGCCGCGGGTCGAGGAGCGCACCCTGCGCTCGCCCGACGGCGCGTTTGTGATGAAGGTCTGGCTGGAGGATAGCCCGCCGCGCATCGAGGCCCAGATTGTCCAGCAGCCAGAGGGGTGGAGAAAAATACGCCCCATAGACCCAATAATCCGTGTCATCGAGCAAGCCGACGGGCGATTTTGGGCAAAGTCGAGCGCGTTACCGGCACTCAATCTCGATGGATTGTTTCTTCGGGGTTATGAGGTGGGGTCCGACAATTGCCAGATGCAATGCGACTTTATGCTGCTGGCCAACCGCGACGCCTACCTCGCCAAGTTGGAAGCCACGGTCGCCGCGATGCCGCGACTCGCGGACCAGTTCAAGGTCGAGGACAGGGTGGTGGTGGCGGGAAGCGCAAGGCACCAAGGCATGACAAGCGACGATTTGCCCGAATGGATAGGACGGAAAGGAAGGATAGAATGCGTGCGCCTGCACCACGCAGTCATGCATTTCGACGACGGCAACGAAAAGGACAACTGCACCTGGCTCATCAACCTCCGCCACGAACGCGAGGACGAGAGGCCCGCAGAGCCGAAGCCGGAGCCGCTCGCCCTAGACTCGGAAATGATTCAGCGACGGTTGCGAGACGGAGAACCGAAGCCGCCGCCGAGGAAGTACGCGGACGGGCAATGCGTGGAGTGCGAACCCCCAATCCCGCCCATTGTCGGAACGGTCAGGGGCGCAACGTGGCAAATACGAATCTGTGGGTCTTGGGCTTGGGCTTATGACATTCAGACAGAATGGGGTCTCCGCAGCGCGTTTGAGTACGAATGTCGCCCCTGCCCCCCGCCCCTTACCGACGCCCAGCGGAAGTTGCTGCCGGGCGACAAGGTGAGCGTGCGGGGGAAGCGGTTGGATGCGAAAGGGAAGCCGATTGACGCATTTTCCCCGACGGAGATATTTACTATTACGGTTATGAGTCTCCTGCCTGGCCAAAAGTGCACAGAAGTTGACCTCGAAAGCCCCGGTGATGATTTCCACACCTATCTCCACAACCTCGATCTCGTGGAGGGCGGCGGAGCATGAGCGACAATCCCATCATCCTCGGCATTGACCCCGGCACGAGCCAGAGCGCGGGTGTCGTCCTCGCGGACGGGGCCATCGTGTGCAAGGCGGTCTGGCTTCCGAATGAGGATGTGCTGCAATGGCTACGCGACTTCCCTGCCCCGGCTGTCCTCGCGGTCGAGATGGTGGCGTCCTACGGCATGGCGATCGGGCAGGAAGTCTTCGACACCTGCCTTTGGATCGGTCGTTTCATCGAGGCGTGGGACGCCCGCAAGCAGCCGTGGCACAAACTCTACCGCAAGAAGGGCAACCCGCCCTTCCCTGCTATTACGATGCACCTGTGCAAGACGACGCGGGCAAAAGACACGAACATCCGGCAAGCCTTGATAGACCGCTTCGGGCCGGGGAAAGAAAAGGCCATCGGGAAGAAGGCGTCTCCTGGTCCGCTGTTTGGGATCAGCGGGGACATGTGGTCGGCGTTGGCGGTCGCGGTAGTGTGCCAAGACGCGATGGCTAGGAGCAAGGTATGATTTGGCATCCGAAACGCGGGCAAAGGGTGGTGGTGCGCTATAACAAACGGGCCGCGCCGTTCCTGCCTCATCACGGCGAGGTGGCAACAATCGAACGGGTCGCACGCGGGCCGGGGCCGCGGAATGCAGAAGTTCGGTTCGCAGACGGCGTGCGGATGATCGTGCCGAGGGGCAACTTGTTCAGAGAGAAAGTGGAGGCCAAGGCATGAGCGGGCCAGTCAAGTTGCCCTGGGACGAACGGGTTCCAATGCTGTCGATCAACCCCGATGCGGCGACGCGCGAGGACGTGGCGCGTCTTGCTGCGGAACTCATGGAGGCTCTCAGGGCTCTCAGGGCTCTCAGGGCTCTCAGGGCTCTCAGGGCTCTCAGGGCTCTGAGCGAGGTGCGGGCGTGGAGAATGAAAGGCGGGAAGGCGTGAAAAAGCGGGCGACGAAGGCGCAGATGCAGGCGGCGTCGGACAAGTTGGCGGCTTACTTTCGGACGCCAGAGGGGCAAAGGTCAGAGGCCAAGGTGGCGGCAGCAAGAAGGCGAGAGAATGTGAAAATAGCGCAACATAAAACGCGGACGAAGATGGTACAGACGTGGCGGAAGGCAAGCGGGGGCAGACCTGTCAAAGTTCGCCCTTTCCGCGTGCCACTTACGCAGGCCGAAATCGACAAAATCCACAGGCAAGAACCATGACCGCCCCGACGCCTGAATCTCGACTCGCCGCGATGCCGCTGCGTCTACGCCAGGCGGTCGAGCGCGTGCGGGCGGCGCGGGCTGCGGAGGCAAGGGAACTAGCGAAGGAGGCCGACAGTGGCGAAGCGAAATGATTCTTTGTGTCCGTGGTGTCGAAGGCCATCCGAAGTATGCAAAACGGTGCGTCCAGTCGGACTACCCGTAGAGCGGTCGCGGGACTGTATTTACTGGCAGACCATGATACCAATAGCCTCGGAAGTAACGGAACTTGCAACGCGCGTGCGCTTGCTCGAAGAACACGAAGCGGCGGAGGGGGCAAAGGAGAAGCCGTGAAAACCTGCAAGCATTATTGGGAGTATGAAAACTTGCTTTATGGCGGAGGCAGGGGGGGCGTTCTCGTTCGACGCCGATGCGGAAAGTGCCACAAGGAACAAGTCGGGCGTGTTTCGCATTGGCGAGAACCCCGCGAGGACGAGTTCGAGTTGCCCTTCGAGAAAGCCACGCACTGAAATGACCACCGCTCCCCACATCCCGCACTCGCAGACGAGCAAGGCGGCGGCGGAGTCGCTACCGAACTTGAATCGGATGGAGTGGCTTGTCCTAGGGTTCATCAAGGACCGGGGGCTGCACGGTGCGACCGACGATGAAATGTCCGGGTGGTTCACTACCGAACCGTACTATTGGGCGACGCCAACGGCTAGGGCCCGGCGCGTGGCCCTGATGCACAAGGGCCTTGTGGTGGACAGCGGGAAACGCCATCGCACGCGGCCGCGCGGGAATCGGCTCGGGCGCTGGGCCGTCGTGTGGGTGCTGGCCTCGCGGGAGCCAGAACTTTTCTAGGGAGAGAATAACTTGTACGGAATCTGGATGATGGGCTACGGGGAATGGGTTGGCTCCACCGGGACGGCAACCAAGCCAGACCGCGTAATCGTCAACCCCGCTTGGGCCCGAGCCCAGGCGATTCGTGCGCGCGACATCTTCCATCGGCGGGAGCCCGGTAGCCAGAGGCCGCACGAAATCCCATTGTGGCGGACGCGCAAAGGCGCGCGCGCGGAGATCAACGCGTTCGAGCCCAAAAAGCGCGTCGCCGGGAGCGAGCGAGTGCGGGAGTACGCGGGGAAGAAATGACCAGCGGGGTCCGCTGGAAAAAAGGAGAGACTGCGATGAGACTTTCGATTGAAAAGATTAGTCCGCAGGAAGCCGCCCGCCTTCTAGGAACCCGTCCCAATCCCAGAGGGAAACACCCCAAGGGAAGAACACAAGCCTATGCGCGTGTGATGTGCGAAGGCAAATGGGTTGTTGGAGACGCTATCAAAATCAACAAGAAAGGAGAATTGATAGACGGATTTGGCCGTCTCCAGGCTGTCGTGCTTTGCGAAAAACCACAAACGTTCGCCGTCATCCGGAACTTCCCAGACAATGCCATTCCGGTACTCGATTCCGGCAAGATTCGTGACCCGGCTGGACTTTTGGCTAGAGAAGGAATCAGGCACAGTCACAATGTCAGGGCGCTAATTGCCGGACTCATCCGTTTGCCAAAAGGCGGAAAGGCGTTAGTAACACTTCTGAACAGCGACTACGTTCCTCTCTACGAATTGTACCAGACCGGGATTGATCCCCTGATTCCGTTCTTTCTTCACAAATGTGGCGGGCCGCGCATAGGATTTTTCGTTGCTGCGGCAAGGGCTATTCTTTGTCGTCCTAAAGATACCGCACGGGTAGTCGATGCCTTTCGGAAATTGACAGAATTGGAGTTCGGCGCGGGCGACGAACCGTTGCGTTTACTGGCAAAGTATCTCCGGTCAAGCCAATATGCTTTAGGAAAAGGTGCGGGGCAACAACAGGATGGGGATTACTTGAAAACGGCACGCGCCCTAGAATCACACCTGGACGGTATACCCATGAAGAAATTACTGGCAGGCAATGACCCGTTCCCGATTGAACTGCCATTCTAGCCGGGCGGGCCGCTGCTGGGCCAGGAAGGGGAGGCGGTTTGACCCCACCGCTGGCACGCGCGCGGGGGCGGGATATCGCGGGGGGTGAAATTGGGGGTTGACGGGTCCAGCGAAAAGTGATAGACTCCGTGTGCGACAACGAGCGGCGTCGAAAGCCCGAAAACAGGCCGAGCGGTTCCAGGACGGCACGCCCTCGCGGCGCGGCTCGTTATCGCACTGGACCGCTCGGTCACTATTTAGGAGGTCGTGATGACCAAAGACACCGCAATCAAGCCCGCGTCCATCGAGAGCAAGGCACTTGTCCGGCTTGGCGACAAGGCCAACACCGAACACAAAGCAGCCATGCGACAAGGCGTAGAAGCCTTGAAACACGCCATTGAGTGCGGGCGCTTGCTCGCCGAGGCGAAGGCCCAGATGAAGCACGGCGAATGGCTGCCGTGGCTGGGGGAACATTTTGAAGCCAGCCAGCCGTGGGCTTGGGGCTACATGCGGCTTTACGCCCAAAGAGACCAACTGGCAAATTATAAGCGCACTTATAATTTGAGCATCAGCGGCGGCCTGAAACTGCTGACCGAAGCAAAACGGGCGGAGCAGGGCGAGAAAAGGAACGCGGCACGAGATTCCTTGGCAAAACTCGGCAAATCCACCAAAGCATCCGAGCGCTGGAAGATCGAATGTGCCGATGCCGGAACCTATGAGGCCGACCAGCAGTTCGATTTTATCATCACCGACCCGCCCTATCCAAAAGAACACCTCGGCCTATACTCCGTTCTGGCCGAACGGGCGCGTGAGTGGCTGAAGCCTACCGGCCTAGTGCTGGCCATGTGCGGCCAGAGTTACCTCGACGACATCTATTCCATGCTCAGAGAACACCTGGACTATTACTGGACAGCGGCCTACCTGACACCGGGACAGCCAAAGCCCCTCCGCCAACGGCAAGTCAATACCTGCTGGAAACCCATCCTCATTTACACCCTGCCCGGCCAAAAGTATCGAGGCAAGACATTTTCAGATGTTTTTACCAGCGACCGCAACGAGAAAGGCGGCCCCTTCACGAATGGGGCCAGTCCGAAAGCGGAATGCTGTCCCTTGTGCAACAAGTGTGTCTGGCAGGCCAAAGCATTTTCGATCCATTCTGTGGCGCAGGCACAACAGGGATTGCGGCACTTCGGCACGATTGCACTTTTGCCGGAATCGACATCGACTCCAAGACCGTAGCGGTAGCAAGGGGCCGCCTGGCCAGTATCGAGACGAAAAATGACTAGACCTCGGGGAGACGCCCATAGCACCGAGTTTGGCCTTTGGCTGCGCTGCCAACCAGAAATAGACAGCAAGTTGGGATTCGTTACAACCAACCTAGACTATGTTTGGCACAACTACAAAACAGGCGAGTGGATGCTGATTGAGGAAAAGCGTTACGGGCGGTTCCCGTCGACCTGTCAAAGCGGGATGTACCACATTGTAACCGACGCCTCTGAGAACGATCCGCTTTTCCGCGGGTATCATTTTATCCAATTTGAGAAAACCGGCCCCGAAGATGGTGATGTTTTCGTAGACGGCCAGAAGATGAACCGACAAGAGTTGATAGCGTTTCTTCGATTTGAGGTTCCCCGCGAAGGGGCAACACAATGAACGGTTCACTTCGAGAGGACGCGCGGGCGGGCTTTACCTGGTTCCCCGGAGACTGGCTTTCAGACGAGGGAGTGCGGAGCGTCTCATTTGCGGCAAAGGGACTCTGGATCGGGATGCTCTGCCTCATGGCGCGCTCAGCAAAACGTGGCAAACTTCTGACAAATGTTTTGGCAAACGGCGACAGCAAATGGCTGGCAAAACAGTTGGGCGGAACGGCCGAGGAAATCGACACGCTGCTTGCCGAACTTGAGCGCGAAAGGGTGTTTTCACGCCACGAAGGGGCTATTATCTGCCGAAAGATGTGGCGACAGACAGACCTCAGCGATAAAAGGGCCGAGGCTGGGCGGTTGGGTGCTCTGGCAAAACACCAGCAAAATGAGTCTGGCAAAACACAGCAAAACCTGGCAACCGTGGGAAAGGATAGGAACGGAAGGGATAGGAGTGGTTCTTTTGACTTTGATCAGTTCTGGTCTTTGTATCCACGGAAGGTCGGAAAAAAGGCAGCAAGCAAAGCGTGGGACAAGGCCAAAGACAAACCCGCCCTCGAAGTCCTTCTCGTCGCCCTCGAGGCGCAGAAGAAGTCCGAGCAGTGGAAGAAGGACGGCGGGCAGTATATCCCGAATCCCGCGACGTGGCTGAATCAGGGAAGGTGGGACGACGAGGCCCACGAAACGTCGCTCCAGCGACTTGCAAGAACAGGAAAGGCGGATTGACATGGGGACCACGCTCCAAGAGTTCGTCGGCCTGATAAACGGGACTTGGAACCCCGCAGCGCGCGCCATCCCAGGAACCAGAACCATCGGAGATGATGCTGGCGCCTTCGCCGAAATGCTCTGGGGCCGCCTCAAGGGATTCAACCCCACAACCGTTCGTGAGGCCATGAAGTGGGAGTTGATGTCGCCCAAGGGCAGATACCCGGACCTGCGGAAACTCATAGGCCTGTGCCTCGACCGCGAGCCGCGCGAACGGCAAGACCTCTGCCCACACCATCGAATGGACCGATCCAGCGTCGCCAAGTTCTTCTTCGATGCCAACGATCGTTCCGGCCTAGCCTGCCATGTGTGCGATTCGGCGGGGCCGATAAACCCGGAGTGGTTCGACAAGGCGGCGAGGCTTTGCGAGGAAGGCCTGTCAATGTTTCCGACGATTGCGCGCCAGCGACTTGCTCCGATTTACCGGCGGTGGGCCGAACGGCTCAGGTGCGGTGATAAGCGGGGCGGCGCTCCTCCTCAACCCGCCGGCGAAAGTCCCGATCCGGGATGAGTCAGGCCGCCCCCCGGTTCGTCAATCCGCATCGCTCGCGGCGCAGTCCAGGTCCACCAAGAGGTCTTTGACCTCCTCGCAGCATCTCTCGAAGGCCTCTGTTGCCCTGTTGACACGATTCACCAACCGCGCAGGCAGCCTCTCCAACTGCTTGCGGAAGGACCGCTCTGCATCCGGCAGGTCAACTGCTTCCAAGTGTTCCAGAAACAGCCGCGCCCCATCCGCCACGGCCTCCAACGTTTTTGCTCGGCCCGCCTTTGTGCGTTTCATCGTACGCCCCTTTCGCTTGTGTGCTCCGTTCGCGTAGTCTCTTCTTCGCAGCGGACGCACAGTTCGTTCTCGCCCTCACTTTGGCAGTCCGGGCAAACCTCTTCGCCGCATTTTTCGCACCGCAACCCTTCCTCCGGGTCATACTCTTTGTCGCAGGCATCACAGGACATTGTCATGGCTCTTGCTCCTTTCATTCGCGGCCCCACGCCGCGCGGTTCAGTAAGGCTTAGGCTTCCTCCGGCTCCCCCTTCCCTTCCGCTTCGGCGATTGCGGGTAGGGCAACTTCATTCCACCACGCACACACCTTGCCTAGAAATGTCCGAGCCTACCCC
>JABUBQ010000178.1_pt1 | contig 10648 bp, 7 predicted proteins | sample 7240351 | NCBI WGS metagenome assembly JABUBQ01 (sample SAMN07256348, study PRJNA390944) | subsurface metagenome | isolation source: Methane hydrate marine sediment | place: Pacific Ocean: Eastern North Pacific, ODP site 1244 | collected 2002 | reverse complement strand
AGAATGACGAACAGTATGTCTGCTTATTTTAAACTGACGGACAAGATCACTTTCTGAAGGCAACTTTTGCGCCGGAATAATATCTCCATTTTGAATCATCTGCTTTAGATATTCTTTTAGTTGATAATATTTTGGTAAATACTTATCGGGTTTTATCATTTTTGCTTTTCTCCAAATGAATAAAAAATAAATTGTATATTCTATTTTTTTTACTTCATTACTTTTAAGTGTCCAAATATTTGCTATTCATACTTATAATATTTTCAACCTTAAAATTTAGGAAAATGGATTCTCGTTCCTATACATTAGATTTGAAGGTTGATTAAAAGCTATATCATTTATACCCAACATCTTTATAGTTTCAAATAAAACTTTGCCTATATGTTTAAATGCTATACCTGTATGATGGGGAAATCTTTTTGCAATAAGTATATAGCGATAGAACCTGGCCATTTCTTTAACAGCAAATACACCAATTCCTCCAAAGGATTTCGGATTTATATCAAGTACTTCACCTTGAGCAATATAACTCCTCAATTCATAATCAGCTGTACCTTGCAGTCTAAACAGTGTAATATCTCCAGGAATTATGGTTCCTTCAAGGGTACCCCTGGAAATATCAGGGTCCTTATTTGGCTCAAGCAATCTATGCATAATTAATTGATATTTCATTTCAGCATTTTTTATATAACAAATGGGAGTATTTCCACAATGGAACCCCATGAATAGATCGTTCAGTTTATAATTTTTTACCTTTTCTACATTCTCTTCATACATATCCTTCGGTACTGTATTGTTTATATCAAGTAATGTAGCCGGCAAATTAGTAGCAAGAGTAATTATATATTCACTCAAGGCACCATATATATCTGTTTCGCAAGATATGGGTATTCCTCTCATAGCAAATCTTGAATTCACATAACAAGGTACAAACCCAAATTGAGTTTGGAAGGCAGGCCAACATTTATTTGCAAAGATCGCAAATTCAGATGCACCAAGGTTCTGCTCCATCCAATCTTTCAAGGTGAGCTCATACTGTGCAAGTTTGGGCAGTATTCCTGAATATCTGTTTATATTACCCAATTCTTTTTTCATATTTTTCACTACCCCAGATATCTTTGAATCATTTTCATGATTATTAAAAGCTTCGAAAAGATCCAACTCTGAATTTTCCATTATTTCTATACCTAAATCATACAGAGGTTTTATAGGCGAATTACATGTAAGAAAGTCCTGAGGTCTTGGACCAAAGCTTATTATCTTGAGTTTTTTAAGTCCAAGTAATATTCTGGCTATACTTTCAAAGTCTAATATCATTTCTGCTATTTCTTCAGCCGTACCAACAGGACATTCAGGAATATAGGGATTTAATTTTCTTAGCCCTAAATTATATGAAGCGTTCAGCATACCACAGTATGCATCTCCGCGACCACTCACTAAATCCTCTTCGGTTTCTTCTGCTGCGGCAACAAACATAGCAGGTCCTGAAAATTTTTGAGCAAGCATTGTTTCTGGACCTTCAGGGCCAAAATTACCCAGATATATCACCAATGCATTAACTTCTGCCTCTTTCAAATCTTTTAAGGCATTTAAAACATCTTTTTCGTTTTCAACAGCTGTCTTAATTTCCTTAATCAAAATTCCCTTTTTGCTGCACGCCTTCATAACAGCTTTCCTCCTACTTTTACTAAGTTCAATAGGAAAACAGTCACGACTTACAGCAACTATCCCAAGTTTTACTTTAGGAATGTTAATCATTTAAACCCTCCTTTAAATATCAATAACCCAATGATACTTTTTTAATAAAATACCCATATTACTTAATAATAAGTCTTTCTTATGGTATCTACCATAACCCAAAAATTGTTCATAGGTGTATCAAGCTGTATATTATGCGTCGGACCTATAATTAAGCCTCCCTGTTTACCCACCAGATTGATTCGAGACAATACCTCTTTTCTTACTTCGCCCGGTGAGCCAAAAGGCAGGGTATACTGTTCATCCAATGTGCCCCAAAAACACAATTTATCTCCATATTCTTTTTTTAATTTATAAGGTTCCATGGCAGCAGGTTGTATGGGATTCAGAACGTCTACCCCGATCTCTATTAAATCTGGTACAATAGGATAAATTACACCATCAGAATGATAAGCTACTTTTAAAGCAGGATTAATTTTTTTTATTTCAGAAATAAAATTAGCCATCTTTGGTTTAAAAAAATTCCTCCAAATTTGTGAAGAAAACATCATTGCCTTTTGCGTTCCAACATCATCCCCTATCCAAATCATATCGACTCCCATCTCAGTTAACTTTTTTGCAGCGGTAAGATGGTAATGATAAGGTAAATTTAATATCTCTTCTGCTAAACCAGGATTTATTATAAAATCCATCAGTAGCTTTTCCATTCCCCTTAATGCCCAGGCAGTTTCAAAAATTGTGGTTACAGTAACTCCAACAATGAAATAATCTATTTTATAATTATCTATCAGTTTTTGAGCTTCTCTATATAATTCCTGACGATTAGGATCAGGAACTATATAAGTATTTACAGTATCATCATTTGATAAAGGGTGTCCGATAATTTCGGTATATCTACCTTTTCCATACTTAGTATCATATTGAATAACCTTCCATCTTATACCCCATTCATCAACATATTCTTCTCCGTTTTTAAAACCATCCTGATAATAAGAATTAGCCCACCCTACCGAAGTTAGAAGCATATCTTCATCTAAAGCTAATTCCAATTTATAGGAATTACCTCCCCCGTGGGGATTGTGACTATCTTCTCCTTGAATTTTCATTTCCTTGCTTAATCTTTTTGCAAATTCCGGGGTAAAACTTATTTGCATCGGGCATCTATCAGGGGTTTTGTGGTTAAGAGCCATTAACACTCTTTCACGATGATTCATATCAAACTCCCTCTCTATTTTTTTCTCTTTACTAAGATATGAACAGTTACTGAAATTAAAATTAAAAGCCCGCAAACAAATCGTGTCCAGAAACCAGAAAGACCTGAAGCAACAATACCTGCTTCCAGGGAACCAATAATAAAGGAAGCAAGGAAAGTACCAAAGATGCTAGCTTCTCCACCGGCCATGGAAGTACCTCCTACAAAAGCAGCAGCCATTGTCATCATCATATATCCATCACCCATTGTTGGCCACCAGGTTCTCATCCGGTAACAACTCAGTATTCCGGAAAGTGAAGCCGTAACTCCCATCAACATGAAAACTATTATTTTTACTCTATTTACATTAACACCCATCATCCTTGCAGTTTCCTGATTGTCACCTATAAATAACACATGCTCACCAAACTTATGTCTAAAAAGTAAGAAATAGAAGAAAATTGCTAATCCTATAAACCAAATTGACTGAGCAGGAATTGGGCCTAACTTTCCGACAAAAATTTTATAGGAAATGGTTTTATCTACTGCAACTGTCCTGGCTAAACCATTAGATATAATATTGCTAAAACCCCTGATCAAGAATTGCATGCCTAATGTAACTACAATTGAAGGAATACCTATTGATGTAACTAATGTTCCGTTTATAAACCCAACTATTACGCCAGATAAAATGCTACATATTAAAGCCAATATAACGCTGTTTGTAGTCTGAAATGTAATTGTAAAAATAAATCCTGATAAGGCCATAACCGACGGAAAGGAAAGGTCTATTTCGCCCATAGCAAGCACAAAAGTTAAACCAAGAGCCATAAATCCTATAAAAGGAACCGTAGATAAAAATGATTGATATATTCTTCCGTGAAGAAAAACTTCAGGACTAGTAATCATAAACAATACAAAAATGCTAGTGGTCATAACTACTAATCCGATTTGAGATTTATATCGACTAAATCTTTTTACTTTGTACTTTGTTTCTAAATCATCCATCTTATAATATCCTCTCACCTTGATTAATCTGTGTACTTACCTTTGTATATTTAATTAATTCTTCACTAAGTTCCTCTAAAGATAAATCCTCATGATTATAGGAACCCACTACCTTGCCACGGTCAATTGCCACAAAACGGTCAGAGACTGGGTAAACATTAGCGATATTATGAGAAATATAAACACAAGATTTTCCTTTATCTTTAATAGCCTGAATAAACTTCAAGACCTTTTTTACTTCTTGTAATGATAAAGCCATGGTCGGCTCATCTAAAATAACCAGATCTGCTTCAAAGTACATTGCTCTTGATATAGCGACACCTTGTTTTTCCCCACCAGATAAGGTTTTAATTACTGAATCAACATCTACGCCTATTCCTCTAAATCCCATTACATCATGCATAATTTTATCTGTTTCTTCTTTTTCTTTTTTTATATTGATAAACCCCAGTTTATTGGTAATTTGCCTGCCAAGAAAAATATTTCTCCATAAAGTTTGCTTATCTGCAAGAGCTTTTTCTTGATATACAGTTTCTATCCCCATACTATGAGCCATCTTCACAGAATATTTTTTAGGATTAATTTTTACACCTTTAATATACATTTCCCCCGCATCAAAGCAATGTGCCCCAGAAATAATTTTAATCAAAGTCGATTTACCTGCACCATTATCACCTAAAACTCCTACAACTTCATTAAACCCTACTTCGAAATCTATACCTTTTAAAGCTACAACCCCTTCATAGGATTTATATATATTTGTCATTTCGACTAATTTGTCCATATATAACACTCTCCTTCTTTAACGAGTAATGGCATGGTCTAAAATAATCCTGCAGGAAATATTTTATTTATAAAACTTTTCCTGCAGGATAACCTAAAATTAGTATTGTAACTATTATCTATCTTATCTTATTCCTTTTTCAGCCAAGGGGGCTATTAAATCTATATTATCGTTGCTAATTAAGCCGCCACCTGTATCAATATGCAATCCTGAGAAACCATACATCTTGGTTAAATAAATTTGCATAATTGGTAGAAAACCTTGTAAGAACGGCTGTTGGTCTAATACAAGATCGGTATAACCACTTTTAATACTTTTTACGGTTGCAGGTGATAAATCAAAACCGGCGCCATAAATATCATCTGGACCCAAACCTGCTGCTTCAAAATAAGTACGTTGTGTAGAAGTTAAATTACCATGATCAGTTACAACAACTTTACAATCAGGATTTGCCTGTAAATAACCTACTATAACAGAAATACCCATCGAAGCATCCTTGTCTACTTCGGCTGAAATTTCCACATAATCTACTTTTACACCTATTTCTTCAAAAGCATCTATAGCCCCTTTTGTTCTTAATCCTCTGGTAGGTTGTGACAAAAGACCCCAAACAAGTGCTCTATCTCCTGCTTTTAATCCTGCTCCTCTAATCGTAGCTTCACCAAGAGTATAACCTGATTCATAAAGCCCCTGGCCTACATATCCAAATCCATTTGCGCTATAAGCTTTTTCAAGTTCAGGTAATGTCGTATTTTGACTGGTAACGATAATTCCCTGTTTCTCAGCTTCTTCAACAAAAGGCCTATATGCTTCGTCTCCGGGATGTCCCATAATTGCTATACCATCAGGGTTAGCCGCAACAGCTTGCTGGAATTGATCAACCATTTTCTGCGAGCTCCAATCTGACCATAGATATCTCACCTCAACCCGATCACCTAACATTTCTTCGGCTACTTTAGCACCATTATAAACAACAGTAGCAAAGGTTCCTCCGGGAGCACCGCCTGGGAAAAAGTAAATTACAACAGGACCTTCACTTGCCTGAGCTACTACCGGTAATACCAGAAGAGCAACACAAGTCAATACTAACAAAAGTAAAAGATTAATTTTCTTTAACATAATTTTTTCTCCTTTTTAATATTTCCTAATAATTTTTTAGCAATAACCTCACTATAGCAACCTTAATACAAAGTGCTAGTAAAAATCGTTATTCCTTTTTCACCTCCTTTATTGGTGGGGGCTAGTATCCCCCTACTTATTCTATTATCCCCCAACTAAAATACCCGAGCTGCTTATCTTTTCTCCATTATATTCTACTTCAACTTTGGGCCATTCAGGGTCATCGGTAATTATTTCATTTTCGGTTTCATTCACAATAATAGTATCTTCGCTCTTCACTCCCTTAATTGATGGATTCCAAGCAAAAGCCTGGCTTGGTTGAACAATGTGGGAGGAATCAGGAGTAGCTATATAATCTCTGGTCTCATAACCGGCAGCCCCACCTTGATGGTGAAATTTCCATTCATCCGGATAACCAACTTCTCCATAAGTTCGAATGCCTTCAATAAAAATATCAGCCACTTTTTTTCCTGGTCTGGTATTTATTATAAAACTTGCATCTACCTTGGCTACCGCGTATAATTTTTCTTTTAATTCCTGAGGCAATAAACCAAAATGCACAAAACGAGTCATATTTACGATTAACCCATCTCGCTCAACACAAACAACGACCATAACATATTTTCTAATTTTTTTATCTTTTGGAATAGGGTGGCGATAGGCGAAAATTCTCTCATCAGAACCAATTAAAATTAAATGGGGGTTAATATTTTTAGACCAAAGATATTGAGCTAATCTAGCTCTAATTTCATTTTCTGTTTCTCCCGGTCTTATATTTTTGCAAATTTTTGATACGATTTTAGAAGTTTCTTTACCTAAAATTCTATACCTTTTTATCTCTTCAGGTAATAAGGAAAAACGCAGCTGTTTGATCTCTTCTTGTAAATTATTTACCTCGGGAAAATAACAATCGCCACCTAAATGATATTTTCTTAATAAGCCATCTAACAAGTCTCTTTCGTACCATTGGTTAACTATAAATTGAAAATCTTCTTTATCTAACCCTTCTTCTTTTATTACTCTTTCAGCTTCAATATTGTTGGTTAAAACCAAAATTTTATCTTTTAAAACAATTAACTTAACTGCACCCTCTTCACTAACAAAGACAATCCTATTCTCCATCCCACCAGTTAACCAGGAAATATTACTATTTTTCGCAAGAACAATTCCATCCAAACTCTTTTCATCTAATAGTTTTATAATTCTTTCTTGCTTAATCTCTATTTCATCCATTTCTATTGCCCTCTTTAATCATCTTTGCTCCAGCAGTAGGGTTGCTTACATAACCCTCAAAACTTTGAAGATTGACTTTTGTAGGTTAGCACACAATGTTATATACTTATACGGACAACCGTACAACTAATTATATATTTTGTTAATCGTGTTTGTCAACTTATTTTTAGAATTTTTTTAGGTGTCAAATAAAAAATCAAAAACATATTATTTTTTAATGGTCACAGTTTAAATTGCACGTGCAGTAAGATAGGTGAAGGAAACTCAGATTCATTTGGAGTCATTCAATTTTTTTAATTTTTTACAATCTCAAATCGGGAACCAATCTCAGGAAGCTTGGTTACCTCGATTCTTACCGGAAAGACATCTTTTAGCGATTCTAAGTGAGTGATGATTAATATTTTATCAAAATCTTCACTTATAGATTGGATGGCCTGTACCAGATTATCTATACCTTCTTCATCCTGAGTACCAAATCCCTCATCCATAACCAGAGTTCTTAATTTAGTCCCTGCTCTTCTGGTCAGTAACTTGGATAGGGCAATTCTTAAAGAAAAATCTATCCGAAAGGCCTCTCCCCCGCTATACAGCTCATAGTCCCGAATTCCTAATTCATCACTTATCTTGATATCCAAGGTCTCTTTTATTCCTCCGCTCTTTAAATCACGGAGAGACTCGATAGAAATCTGGGTACCATTATTGGTCAATTTAGCTAAAAGGTCATTGGCTTCTTCTTCTATTTCCGGTAAAACATTTTCGATAATCAGAGCTTGAATCCCATTCTTCCCAAAAGCTACAATCAGTTTCTCATAAATATTCTGCTCTTTCTTGCTTTTTTCTAATTCTTTGCCTATCTCTTTCTTCTCTTTCCCCAATCTAAGGCACTGGTCAAATTTACTCTGATATCCTCCTCTTTCTTCTAAAATTTTATCTTTAAGAATCTGCTCAGAATTTAATAATTGTTCCTCTTGAACTAATTTTTCTTTTAGGAAAGGAAGTTCTTTTAATTCTACTCTTATTTTATCTTTCTTCTTCTCTAAATCTTGTAAATTTAATTCTTTCTGTTGATAATTTTCTTTTAATTCGGATAGTCCATCTCTTAAAGAATCAATCTTCTTCTCTGCCTCTTCTAATTTTGCTTTTTCCAGAGGAGCGTTACTTAATTCTTCAATCCTACTGCTTAACTGACGATGTCTTACTTCATCATAACCAATATTTTTAATCTGTCCTTCAATCTCTTTTAATCTTTTCTGTTCCTCTAAGGCATATCTCTTCTCTTGAATAGTTTTTTCTAATTTATTAATCTCCTCCTGCAGGTCAACTATCAGTTTTGCTGCTTGTTTAGATTCTTCGTATTCAAAATGTACCTTGCTTAACTTCTGTTGCCAGATATCTTTATCTTTTAATTTTTGATTGACCTCTCTCCATTTTTCCGCTAATCTGTCTTTCTGTTTACTTGACTCCTCCGCCTCTTTTTTTAATTTCTCTACCTTTTTAAAATTTAAACTAATTTCCTTATTTATATTATCTTCAATCTTCCTTTTTCTCTCTGCGTTTAATTTTACCTCACATAAAGGGCATTCTCCCTCTGGATTTTCTCTTAACAGACGTAGTTTTTCTTGATTATCTTTATTGTCTTTTTCTAATCTTTCTATCTGACCTTTAATGCTGTTTATTTCTACATTAAGTTTGCTGCCTTTTTGCCGAATTTCTTCAATCTGCTCTTCGACCAACTTTATCTCCTTCATCTTTTTTTCTAATTCTAAAACCTTGGCCCTGTTTTTTATACCCTGCTCAGCCTTCATCTTTAAATCTTTGTATCTATCTTTTTTATTCCTAACTTCTACTTCTAAATCTGCTCGCTCACTTTCTATCTTCCTCTCAATAAAAACCTTTTCTTCTTCTATTTTCCTAGTTTTTTGGAGCTTTCGGCTAAATTCATTATTTTCGGTATTAAATTTCTGATAATTTTTAAAATCGGCAAAAACTTTCTCTTTTTGGGAAATTATCTTTTCGTAATCAGTAATTTCTTTCTTTCTGAATTCAATCTGTTTTTGTCCTCGTACAATTTCTTGCCTCTGCTGCTCTATTCGGCCTTCCAATTCTGCACATTGTTCACTTTTATGTTTTAAGATATTTATTTCCTCTTTAAATTTGCTCACTTTTACTTCTTCTGTCTTTATCTTCCGGGAAATATCTTTGTAACTTTCGGACAATTCTTTTATCTTCTCTTTATAAAAATCAAGGTTGGCCATTTCCTGATAAATATATTCCAATCGGCTTTCTTTAGTCATTATAATATTATTAATTTCCTTAAGATGGGACTTGGCCAGATTAGCCAGTTCATCATAACGAGAAAGACCTAAAATCTCGGATAAAATTTCCTTTCTTTCCCGTGCGCTCTTTCGACTAAATTCATCTATCCGACCCTGAAGTATAAAAGCGGAATTAATAAAGGTCTTGTAATCTATCCTCAAGGTTTTGGTAATTCTTTCCTGGGTTTCTCGAAGGGATGGACCGGTGAGAGAAATGTATTTGTTATCTTCTTGATTAAAAACCTGAAATTCTAAACTTGAGCGAGAACCTTTTTTAACCAGAGAAAAAGTTCTAATAATGCGGTATCTGTCCCCTTCCAAATCAAACACAAATTCCACTTGCATATCTTTCTGGCCTATCCGCAGAAGACTGTTATCAGCCTTTTTCTCCTGGCTGGCTTTTCTTCCTTCTCCCCATACTGCCCAGGTTAAAGCATCCAGAAGGGCAGATTTACCCTGACCATTATTACCCGAAAGACAGGCTATGTGAAACTGGGTAAAATCGAGAGGGGGGACATCTTCGCCATAACTTAAAAAATTTTTCAGGGCCAATTTTACCGGTATCAATTTTTAATCCTTTCTTCTTTTATTCACACTATAAATACTTGTTAAATGATTTTTTAAATAATTTTCTATATTAATCTGTTGTTATAAAAAGCGCAAACGATTAAGCAATTTCTTCTGTCATTGCGAGTCCTGATTTATCAGGACGCGGCAATCTCGTAACTGCTGTACCAAAATCAATTCCCAAGACAATCATTTGCTTTACACTTTTCCTGCACTTTTAATCTGTGTCATAATTTTACTAAATACCTCGGTAAATGTTTTTATAGTAAAATAGGAAATTTCATCATATAAAACATTATTTTTTTGTATATAGCTTGTAACTTTCTTGGCAACAGATTGATATCCATAACTAAAATAATTTATCTTTCGTATACCACAATCAATTACTTGCTCATAGTCACTTGAATCTAATCCTGAACCTCCATGCATCACTAATGGAACTGATATTTGTTTATTTAATTCATTTAATAAATGTAAATCTAATACAGGTATCGTAGGTAATATACCATGTACTGTACCAAAAGATACTGCCAAAGCATCAATATCAGTTTGTTCAACAAATTTCTTAGCTTTATTGACATCAGTATAAGTAGCAGGTATCGCATTTTGTTCTAGTTTTTGTGAGTCTTTCTCTTCTCTAGTCATTTCTCCAACTTCTGCTTCAATAGACACTCCTTTAGATCGTGCCAATTCAATAATTTTTTTAGTTTCTCTGATATTCTCTTCAAGCGG
>JABUBQ010000177.1_pt1 | contig 10690 bp, 12 predicted proteins | sample 7240351 | NCBI WGS metagenome assembly JABUBQ01 (sample SAMN07256348, study PRJNA390944) | subsurface metagenome | isolation source: Methane hydrate marine sediment | place: Pacific Ocean: Eastern North Pacific, ODP site 1244 | collected 2002 | reverse complement strand
TTTGTCGTATCCCCTTCAGGTTGTTGGCAAGGGTCTTTCTCCTCATGGCGAAAGCCATCTTCACCGTCTCAATGAACACACCATGATCTCCAAGCGGATACAGGGGCCCTTCACGCATCTCCATCTTCAGGACGGCGGAGTCCACTTTTGGTACGGGGTAGAAACAGGTGGCCGGCACCGTCATCAGCCGCGACGCTGCCGCATACATGGAGACGATCACGGAGGGTATCCCGTACTGTTTCGTTCCGGGGAGCGCCGTGATCCGGTCCGCAACCTCCTTCTGAAGCATCAGCGTTGCCGAGGATATGTGCTTTCTGAATTCGATCAGACGGAAAAGGATCTGCGATGACACGTTGTAGGGAATGTTGCCGATGACCTTTATCCTTCCTCCACCCTGAAGGGGGGAGGAAAAATCGTAACAAAGAACATCGGTGCGGAGTATCTCGACGTTGGATATCCCACTAAGTTCGCTGTCCAGAACCTTTACAAGCTTCGGGTCTATTTCGAGGGCTATGATCCTTTTCACCCTCGGTGCAATCATCGCCGTCATGGCGCCCAGCCCAGCCCCGATCTCGACCACGGTGTCCCCCTCGCCGATTCCCAAAGAGTCTACTATCCGGGAGGTTATGTTATTGTCCACAAGAAACGACTGCCCCAGGCGTTTTACCGGGTGTATATGGTGTTTCTTGAGGATTATAAGAGGAGATTCCATCTTTTCATCCGGCTCCGGAAAAGATTGATCAAACAGGATTAACCGGACAAACGGGATTAAAACATCGTAACCGCCCAGGTTCAAGGTTGTTTTGCGCGCTTCTAACCATGATGAACTCGTAAAAAGTCAAGTTTCCCCTCCCCTGGCGGGAGGGCGATAATAACTTTTTCCCATCTTACCCTTCCCTATTTGCTGGGGGAGGCAGGAGGGGGCAAGGGGAGGGGGGCGGAAGCACGTGAAATGGCGGTATATTCACCCGCACCCCTACCCTCTCCCATCAAGGGAGAGGGAGCATTTTTGACTTTTTACGATATCGTCAACCATGAGCCCTGAACACAATAAACGGATCAATCCTGTTATCCCGTCCAGTTCCTTCACTCCTGTTCTGTTATCCTGTCAACATTTTTACTCTCGTCAAAAATCTGTTCCGGTCAATCGAGCGGCCACCGGGATACCGCATTGAGGTCGAGGGCATCCCTCCTGCCGTCGCACAGGAGGTTGTTGCCGGCTACGGCTATCATCGCCGCATTGTCGGTGCAGAGGACCGGCGGAGGAACAAATATCTCGATTTCCGCCCGTTCACCCTCCTCTAAAAACCGTTCGCGCAGCCGGCTGTTCGAGGCCACTCCACCGCACACCACGACCCTCGGAACGGAAGCATCTTCCGCCGCCGTCAGCGTCTTCTCGACGAGGACATCCACGATGGCCTCCTGATAACTTGCTACAATGTCGGGCATCTCGCCTGTTGCTATGGGTTCCCCTCTGCCCTTTATGTAGTTCAAGAGGGCCGTCTTCAGGCCGCTGAAGCTGAAATCAACACTCCCCCTCATCGCGCGCGGGAAGGTTATGGCCGAAGTATCTCCCTCTTTCGCCAGTCGGTCTATCATCACCCCCCCGGGATAGCCAAGGTCCAGCATCCGGGCGGCTTTGTCGAATGCCTCCCCCGCCGCGTCGTCCCTGGTCTGCCCCAGTATCTGAAAGTCACCGAATCCCCTGACAAGATAGACATGGGTGTGCCCACCTGAAACCACCAGGGCAATGAAGGGGAAATCAGGTTTGCTTTCGGTGAGGAATATGGCGGCAATATGCCCCTCTATGTGGTTCACTCCCGTAAAGGGTATGTCGGCCGCAAATGCCATCGCCTTCGCGACCGAGAGGCCGACGAGGAGGGAACCTACCAGGCCGGGGCCTCTCGTTGCGGCGATTCCTTCGATATCAGCCATCGACACGCCGGCATCGTTCAGTGCCTGCTGTGTCACCGGTATAATCGCCTCCATATGCTTCCTGGAGGCAATCTCGGGGACAATACCGCCATATCTGCCGTGAATGTCTATCTGTGACGCTTGGAGATCATGGTGTGTTCATTGAGACGGTGAAGATGGCTTTCGCCATGAGGAGAAAGACCCTTGCCAACAACCTGAAGGGGATGGCGAGCGAGCGCTCAAGGGGTGTGGATATTTCCGCCCTACTTGCCGGAGCGGGGATAGACGGCCGGAGGAGGGGAGAAACGCTGACGGTGAAAGAGTTCGGCGGACTATCGGAGGCCATTTCCCGGATGACCGGGTCTTCATGACCTTCCAAGTAACTTAAATCTGCAAATGTGTTGTAAGTAACGTGCCCCCTCTGTGGGGCACAGAGACCCCACGCTACGTTATGCTGGTATTGCCGTTATACACCACCCATTCGTAGCGTTGCCCCTCCGTGGGCAACATGATGGCGGGGCACAAAGACCCCATTCTACATAAGTGGATTTAACTTTTTTAACAAGCTACTTTCCATTATAATGCCCCGACCCGTCGGGGGCATAGTGGAGCTTTTTGGATCACGTTATCGCTGCTCGAACGCTTCAGTGTTCCAATCGTGCGATCTGTCCCTGTCTCTTCGATGCCCCTATGTAAAGGAGGGTGGCGTCCACCCTGTTTCTGGAACCCAGCTTTTCGAAGATATTTCGTATGTGGGTCTTTACCGTCTTGGTACTGATGAAGAGACGCTCCGCTATCTCGTCGTTCTTGAGGCTCATGGACACGAGATCAAGCAGTTCCATTTCCCTCTTCGTGAGAAGGGCCAGCCGATCGGTCTCTTCGGGCGACGGCGACCTGAGCTTTCCCTCGGCCTCGCTGTAGTAGCGGGAAAACTCCTCAAACACCCGGCCGACGAGATTCGTATCCATCCATATCTGTCCGGCCGCAACTACCCGTATACACTTGATTATGAAATCGGATGAGATATCCCCCTTGACGAAGAAGCCCTTTATTCCCTCCTCCACCATCCGGAATATCTCCTCCTCGGCATACCGCTCTCCCATAACGACGACCCTGGTTTCAGGGAGATTCGCCTTCAATTTCATCAGTGTTCCCATGTCCGAAGCCACCACTTCTTTGAGGGTTTTGAAGCTGACGAGGATCAGGTCAATCCGCTCCCGCACTCCGAGTATGAATTCTTTGGCACTCTCGATATCCCCACGTACGTCGACAATCTCGATCTCGGGGGCGGCCTCTATGGTTTTCTTCAGGCCATCAACAAAGGTGGTGTCCCCATCAAAGATGACGATCTTTGTCGTGTCCCCTTCAACCCTTTGCTCCTTTTCCATAAGAACCTCCTCACTTACACACAATAAACCGCGAGCATCACTCTTTCGTTCAGGAAAACCGGAAGGACCTCATAATACGGCCCCCGGCTGGATTACCGTTTCCGCAAATGGCAGCGGCGCGGCCGGGCCACCCCTCACACAATCTCCGGACGACTGTCCCTTGCACCCGCCTTCTCGTCCCGGCTCGACACCTCCTCAAAGACCCGGGCGATAAACGCATTGTCCATCCACATCCCACCGGAGTGCACCACCCGTATACATTTTGTGATAAGCGCGGGAGATGTTCCTTTGATAAAGAAACCCCGTATCCCCTCCTGTATCATCCGGAATATCTCCTCGTCCGCGTATCTCTCGCTCGTGACGATCAGTCTGGTCCCCGGCATCTTTTCCTTCAACTCCATAAGAGCCCCGACATCGCTCGCCACAGCCTCCTTCAGGAGGTCAAGACCGGCGATGATGACGTTGGGCGCCTCTTCGATCTCCTCCATAAGGAGGGCGGTTGCCCCGGGAAGATCCACGCGTTCGCCGATGATCTTCAACTCGGAATCGCTTTTCAGGGCTTCCCTGATCGCTGCCAGGAACTGGCCATCTTTTTCGAGGATGACCACGCCTTTTGTGCCTCCTGAAACGTTCGGTTGTTTCATTCGTGCCTCCTTATTCATCAAGTGTTTTCTCACGTTCGCCCCAGGAATAGGTGGGCGAACACCTTAGCGTTTCCTGTCATGTTGGATATAATGCAGTTTTCATTCGGCTGGTGCGCCATCCCTCCCAGCCTGCTCCACACCGCTACCTGGTAGCCGTGCTCCCTGAGGTGTGCCGCCACGGTGCCGCCCCCGATCCCGCCGGGAAGGGCATCCACACCGTAGACCCCCCGTATCGCAGCTGCAAGGGCCTTCACAACCGGCGCATCCCTGTCAGTGGGGGGAGGCGCTTCCACGGTCTGGACCGGCACAATGTCTATGGATACGTCGAACGCCTGCTCCACTTCGTCGGCCATGGCGCGTACCCTTGACATGACCCCAACAAGGTCGTAGTCGGGCAGGATGCGGCAGTCGAGGTAGAAGATGTCATCCCCCGGTATGGTGTTTATATTGGGGATATTGGCGTCCTTTCTCGTGGGTTCGAAGGTGCTCGTCGCGGGACGGTAGAGCGGATCGGTCTTGTCAAATATGTGATACAGGTCGCCCAGCTTTGTGACAAGGTGTGACGCGGCGGTGAAAGCGTTTCTTCCCAGCGATGGTTCGCTCGCGTGGCACTGCATTCCGACCGTTTTGAAACGCAGCCACAGCAGGCTCTTTTCCGCCACCTCTATCATCGATCCTTCCTCGTTTCCGAAGTCGGGGACGACGATGACGTCGTCCTTTTTAAAGAGCTTTTTCTTCATCCCGAGGAGATATACCAGTCCCTTGTTGCTCGATGTCTCCTCGTCGGCTACAAACGCAAGCCCCACTGAGAACCCGGGTTTTACACCCTCGTCAAGAAAGGCCTTGGCCGCGAAGATGGACGCGACGAGGTCCTGTTGGTTGTCCTCCGTCCCCCTGCCGTATATTCTTCCCTCCTTCACATACCCCTCGTAAGGGTCATGGTCCCACAACGCCGGCTCTCCCGGGGGAACGACGTCCACGTGCGTGATGATCCAGACGGTCCTCCCGCGGTTCTCCCCGGGGATGGTGACGATGATGTTGGGGCGGCAGTTGAAGACGACTCTGTCGTCGGGCGCGTCGAACGTACTGATGTTGTGAAACCCCATCTGTGCGAGACGTTCCACAAGGTAGCGGGCCTTCTTGTATTCACCGTTCCCGCCGTTCTCGGGCGCCAGCGCCGGTATGGCCGTGAGGGCGATCTGGAGCGCTGTCATATCGCTCTCGTACGAGTCTATCCGTTTGCTGATCTGCTCAAAGAGATTCCCATCGAACACGATCTGCCCCTTGTATCACCCCTTCGCATCATTGCCCATCCCCCGCGCCACCCTCTGTCACGCGAAAATCGCCAAACGAGGAGAGGGGCCTGTCAAAGTTTTCCCTGTTGCCGAGGACAAGCACAACCCTGCTTTCTTTTGAGAGGTAACGCGACGCGACATCTCTCAAATCATCCAACCCCACTTCCTCTATATTATTTTTGTAACTTGTCAAGAAATTATCGGGCAGTCCGTCATGCTCCAGCATCATCTGGCGCATAACGATCCGGTTTGGCGTGGCAAAGGAGAAGATGAAGTTATTTATAATGGATTCCTTCGCCCAGGCCAGTTCCTGCGGCTCCACCCCTCCGTCTCTCACCTCGTCCAGGATCCTCGCCATAGCGGACAGGGCATCCAGTGTGGAGGATGCCCTTGCCATCGCGTAGGCGCCGAAGATGCCATAGCGTGTACGGGTAGAATAGAAACTCCCGGCGCTGTAAGCGAGTCCCAGCCTGTTCCGCACCTCGTCGAACACGCGCGAGCGGAAACCGCCGCTCCCGATGATGAAGTCGAGCACCTCGAAGGCGTAGTAGTCGGGATTCTCCTTGCCGGGGGCGGGGTGTCCCACCAGTACGATGGACTGAGGGGTGTCCTTGAAGAGATAATCCAGGGAGGCCCCTGCATGCACCGGCGGGGGAGGGAACTCTCCGGGCCCTCCGGGCGCGTTCCATCCCCCCAGGTGGGCTCGTATCCTCTCCGCCATATCCTCTTTTTGTATGTCACCCGATACGGCGATCATCACGTTGGAGGGACGGAAGAACTGTCTGTGAAACACCACCAGGTCGTCTCGTTTCACTCTCTCGACCGATTCGATGGAGGGGAGCCTCCCCCGGGGATCGCCACGGTAGATCAGGCGACGGAACTCCCTGAAGGCGGTCTTCTGGGGATTGTCACGGATTCTCCTGAGCGCCTCCGTCTTGAGGGTCTTTGCCAGGGTGACCTTTTCTTCCGCGAAGGCTGGGTTCATGAGGATGTCGGAAAATATTCCCAGCCCCATGTCGAGGTCTTCTTGAAGTACGGACAGGGAGAGGGTGCACGACTGCGTCCCTACGGAGATGGTAATGACCCCCGCGACGAAATCCAGTTCCTCGTCTATCCGGTCACCCGTCATGGACCGTGTTCCCCCGGTTCGCATCACGGTCCCCGTAAGCTCCGCCACCCCCTTTTTCCCGGGAGGATCATAGAAGGAACCCATCCTCACAACGGCGGAGAGATTCACGAAGGGAAGCTCATGATCTTCCAGCATGTAGAGGATGATCCCGTTTTCAAGTTCGCTTCTTTGGGCCTTCGGAGGCTCGAAGCGAAGGGGGGCGTACGTGATATCGTCCGGATCGCCCATCGCCGCGCCCTGCCACGCGCAGGAGAAGAGGAGTAGAAGAAGTAATGCCGCGTAGATAATATGTCTCTTCATTCGTCCCTCACCAGTTCGGCTACCGTCCTGTTCCGGGGCTCAAAGTATTTCTTTGCGGCCGCCATGACATCTTCCGGAGTGACCCTTTCCAGGAGATCGAGGAATGTCGTAATATACCGCCAGTCCCCCGCCACGGCTCCATAATAGGAGAGCATCCCGGCGAGACCCGAATTTGTGGACAGACCCCTCAAAAGGTCGGTCTTCAACTTGTTCTTCGCTTTTTCAAGCTCTTTAGGTTTGGCAGGCTCTTTTTTCAGTATGTCCAGTTCCTTATAAATTATCTCTTCTAGCTTTCCGCAGGTGTGCGGCGAGACGGGTTCCGCAAATATGACAAAGAGATTAGGGTATCTGGCGCCTGGAAATCCATTTGCCGTATTTACGCCCACGGCTATACCTTTTTCAACCAATGCCTTGAAAAGTCTTGATGTTCTTCCTCCTGAGAGGATTGTGTCGATAACGTCGAAGACGCAGTCGTCAAAAGAGGGTAGGGTAGGCTTGTGGTATCCTATGATGAGCCTGGGGGCGGCATCGGATATCAGTTTCACCCGTCTTTCACCATTCTGAGGTGGTTCCTCTGTAACGCGCCTTACGGGGATTTTCTGAGAGGGTATCCTTCCGAAATAGCGTTTTATGATTTTCATTACTCTGTCTGGCGACACATCTCCCACAATGACTATGGTTGTGTTATTGGGGGCATAATAAGTTCTGAAAAATTCCTTTGTATAATCAATGTTCAAAAAACGCATATCGGGCGCCCATCCGAGCACCGGTCTTCTGTATGGGTGAACCATGAAGGCCGCGGCTAAAAACTGCTCCATAAGCTTTCTCCCCGGATTCGATTCCACCGTCTGTTTGCGCTCCTCCATAACCACGTCGCGTTCCGAATAGAACTCGCGAAAGACGGGATTGGTCATCCTGTCCGATTCTATTCTTGCCCACAGTTCTATTCTGTTTGAGGGCAAACTTACATGATAGGTTGTGAGATCCTGTCCTGTAGAGGCATTAAGGTCCCCGCCCCCCTTTTCTGTATACAGCCGGTCTATCTCGCTCGGGATGCTCCATTTCCCGGCCTCTCGCTGGAGGGTCTCAAGTTGTTTGCGCAGATCCTCTATTTTCTGCCTGTCAGCGCTGTCCCCCTTCATCAGCTCAGTATCGAGGGCGTTGCCCACGTCATGGATCATCCGTAGGATGCGCTTTTCCTCTTCAAAATTTTTTGTTCCGATAGTCTCGGTGCCCTTGAACATCATGTGCTCGAGAATATGCGCGGTACCCGTATGGCCGTTTTCCTCGTCTGCCGCTCCCGCCGGGTGGCTTATGTACAGAGAGACAGTCGGGCCCGTATGCCTCTCAACGATCAGCACCTTAAGACCGTTTTCGAGCGTGAACTCCTTCACCCTGCCTGTCAGGTCGTACGCATTGCAGGGCCTTAAAGTTCCACATAAGAAAAGGAGCACAACACCTGTAACAACAAGGCTTTTAAGGAAGAGACTCGGGGAAATTTTTACGGAAGTCATCGGACCGATTCCCCTTTTATCCTCCTGAAAACCCTGAAAGCGCAGTAGATGACACCCACCGCGCTCACAAGGATGAGCATACTCGACGAAAAGAAATACATGAGAAACTCAAGAGGGTTATTCAGGGTGTACGAATGGACAAGGACATCGATCCCCCTCGCAAGAAAAAACAGGGAGACAATCCCTATAAAAAGTTTCGATACCCACCAGAAAAATGTGTTCATATAAAACAACTCCACGTCTTTCATTGTTTCTGTTTCTCGCTAATAGATTCAAACAGTTCAATCTTCGTCGCTCTCTAACTGTGAACCGTGAACATTGGAACCTCAGTAATCACGTTTCACCGGGCGCGTTAGCGATCTGGTGAAATGACAGGTTGGCCGGTTAATATATGCAGGCATCTAATATGGAAAGCACGTCTGACAGTAACTCATCATTACCACGTTCTATACGTTTAACTCGCCGAGAACGGAAATCGACTGATTTAACTTGCTCAACCATAATGAAGCCCGTCAGCTTACTGCCTTCTGGAATAGGCACGTGAAATGGAAAGCCACGCTCCGTATTTGTAACCGGGCATACAGTGGCCAAGCCTGTGCTGCGGTTGAACAAGTCCTTGCTAATAACAAAGGCAGGGCGGCGCCCTTTTTGTTCATGTCCGGATTGTGGATCGAATGTAATTGCGATTATATCGCCCTGTCTGGGGATATAGTCAGCCATCTACCAAGTCTCCTTGCCGACTGGTTCTCCCCAGTCGACTTCGCTGGTTTGGTAGTTTTCAGGAATACGCGCCACAAGATCCTTAAGATTGTGCCGCCCACGTTTCCTGTTTGCCGGTGAGATGATAATAACGCCGTCTTTCACCTCAATATCCACCTCATCGCCGACACCAATGTGTGCATCTGAGAGGAGATTTTTAGAGAAACGAAGCCCCTGACTATTTCCCCATTTTTGAATTTTTGTAAGCACGTGATCACCTCTTTATGTATATCCGAAGTATATCCATTTTAAATAAAGCGGTCAAGAACGGAATAGGGTCAAATCAACGGAATGGGGAAAACGGAATGGGTGACCCCAATTCACCCAAAAGCGGACAGTTCTATTTGTTGACAACAGATAATAATGTCCAAGAAATTCCCGCGCTTCAGCGCAGTTTTACTCTACAGCCTTTTTATACCAATACAGAGCCTTTTTGCTGTCTGTTTCAACGCCGTATCCCAAATTATAACAATCGCCAAGTTGGCGTTGGCCTTCAGGATATCCCTGCTCAGCGGATTTTTTGGCCCATTTGAAAACTTCGCTGAAGTTTCCCTCAACATCTTCTCCTATAAGATATAGTGTAGATATCTTAGATTGAGCCTCGGCATCTCCTCCTACAGCAGCCTTTTTATACCATTTAAAAGATTCTTTAGGGTCTTTTTCAACGCCGTCTCCAAAACGGTACCGCATGCCTACTTCCCTCTGCGCTTCAATATCTCCTTTCTTTGCCTGCTCAAGCCAGTATTCAAAACCTTTCTCCTCTGCCTGCGCCGGAAAAACATTAAAAATAATTCCCAACAGTGCCGCTAATAAAAATACAGACAGAAAACGTTTCACTGAACAACCTGCAAAAATACCTTCTATCATATCAGTTTTCCTCCCCCTGCTTATTTCTCCATAAATACATCTTCTACTCGATTATAAGAATCAGTATAAATTCTCGCGGTCTTCCATCCTTTTGTTGATAATTCTATGATTTTAATTTTATATTTTTTGTTTGCAAAAAACAAGCCAAGCCTTTTTAAAAAAATCCACATTGTGGGACCTATGGGGTCGGGCCTTGACTACTGACTGAAACTCACCATATGCTATTCGCCAGAGATTCTATCCGGAAAGCCTAGTCAATAGTCAACGACTGACCCCACTCTTCCCATATCGGTGGGATTAAGCCGTAAAGGGTATTGAAGGCTTTCCCGAACGCTGGCCACACAAACCGGTATGACTAATCAATGGCTAAAGGAACAAGGGTTGATTTCCATCAAGAAACTATGGGTGAACATTCATTATCCGGCTACTGCCCGATAGGTTCTGTGAAACGCCCCGTGCGGATCCGCATGCGGGGTGTTGTGGGGGCTGGGGGAGAGAAACCCCGGCTACCCGATTAAAAATATCTTTTAAATATAACTGATTCCATTAAATTAAAGAACATAGTTAACATCTATAGAAAAAATTAAGATCATTCCCTTTGAACAAGGCATGCTACTTCCCAAGGACTGCGACAGTACAATTGAAAATATCTCCTGTCTCTTTTTGGTGTGTTTCTGGTCCTATATGAAGCAATTTATAACCATGTTTTTCAATGTAATGGTTAACGGCGAAGTCAAAAGTATGAAAATTTTGTTCGCAGCCCTCTCGAAAAAATTCGCATAATCCTATGTTGATAGTGGAAACGTGGATTATGTGCTTGATGTTATCAAGAATCTTTTGTGTTGTTACCATTGTTCCTCCTATTTTTAACAGTGTCAAT